>OLQV01000019.1_pt1 | contig 169557 bp, 137 predicted proteins | sample 1672371 | NCBI WGS metagenome assembly OLQV01 (sample SAMEA3136676, study PRJEB25190) | human gut metagenome
ATACGAAATTTATCTCACTTTCTCGAAGTCTGACAGCGTGTAGAAATTTGTAATTGGATTTTTTCTACACGCTGACCACCTGTATTCGCATAATACAGGTGGTTAATTTTTTGCAATTATTAATCAACGCCGTTTAGCTGCTTCCAATGGATTTTGCAATAATTTTTGCCGTCAATCGGCGGATAATCCTTATCGTCAACTCTTGCCTCGTTGTAGCAATCGTATTCGCCGTTGTATGCGCATCTGATTGCCTTGTCGCCGCCCTCCGTAAGGCTTGGAATAAATGCATAAAGGAAGATGCAAACTATTGCAAGAACGATTGCAATCGGTGCGGCTTTGCCATTTGTTTTGTCAGTTATCTTTTTAAGAACTTTGCCTAAATCAATATTATCAAGCTTTGTCTTTTCAAAAATAAATTTAACGATAAACTTAGCAATGAGATAGCCGAGCACGCCTGCAACAATACCTACCACAAAACCTGCAAGTACATCTGTTGCATAATGCACCATAAGGTAAACACGGCTGCCCATTGTGCAAAGTGCAATTAGAGGGAAAAGATAAGCAATTTTCTTTTTCTCGCTCTTGAAGCAGAGGAAAAGTGCCGTTGCGATTTCAAATGCGCCTGTTGTGTGACCCGACGGGAATGAATAGTCGCTCTCGCTGAGTGCGCCGGCGCCGATATACCATTTCCAATAATCTGCGTTGCCCTGAAGCGTATTGTAAGGCCTTACTCTAAGCGCCATAGGTTTAACCACAATGTTTGTAACAAGTGTGCCGATGACTACTGCGAAAATAAGAGATAAGCCAAATTTTCTCGTTCTTTTAAATAAGCAAAGAACTGCTCCCACAACAACAAGCGGAATTATAAATCCCTCGTCGCCAAAGGTTGTGAAAAATTTTGCAACGTATGTTAGAAATGTGCATTGCATTGAACCGAAAAAGTGGAAAACCCACAAATCAAAGGATGAAAAAACCTTGTCGATATTTTCACCCAGAGTAAGCAAAATAGGATACATAATGCTTAAAACCTCCGTTGTTATTTATTACTATATTATACTACCAAAATAAGTTAAAAATTTCAATAAAAATGTTTAATCTATTGTTTATCTCTTATACGTTATTTGTTAATAACGTCTTAAAAATTGCGTGGTAACATTTGATAAAATCAATTATTGAGGAATATATATGATAACTAATCCTTATAAGGTTTTGGGAGTGCCGGACGGGGCAAGCGTTGAAGAATGTACAAAGGCGTATAAAAAGCTTGCTAAAAAGTATCATCCCGACCTTAATCCAAACGATAAAGAAGCCGAGGAAAAAATGTCGCAAATCAATGCGGCTTATGACCAAATTAAAAACGGCACGGCTAATCAAAGTGAATATTATTCTCCGTTTAGCGGCACGAGGGCTAATGCAAATGCAAACAGTGCACCCGATTATTTAAAATCTGTTGCGCAGTTTATAAATACAGGGCAATACACTCAGGCAATTAATTTGCTCAATACTATTGAGGACAGAAACGCCCGCTGGTATTATCTTTCGGCGCTTGCTAATGCGGCAGTCGGCAAGTGGAATGTTGCGCAGGACCATATCCGTACCGCTTATGCAAAGGAACCTGATAATATGACGTATCATCAGGCATACAGCGATATTACAAACGGCATTAATCCGCTTAAAAAGGACCCGTTTTCAAGCTTTTTCGATTTCGGCGATATGGGCGGCGCTCATACCTACACTTATACCAGTCCTAATCAAAACACACGCACATATACCGCAAGGCGTGGCGGTTGTGTTTCAAGAATTTTAAAAATTATCCTTATTATAATTATAATCAGGATTGTTGTTAGTCTTATCAGCGGCTTGTTTGCGTCAAGAACTTACTACTATACACCGCATTTTAATAACGGAAACTCGTACTCTCAGTCTCAGGATTTCGGCAATTCAAGCGACAGTTCAAATGACAGTTCAAACGACGGCTCAAATGACAGTTCAAACGACGGCTCAAATGACAGTTCAAATGACGGAACAAATGCGTCGGACTATTTCGGCACTCCCAACGGCGGTGCATATAATCAATAAAGGTGAAAATTATGAAAGAATTTTTTAGAAAACAGGCATATAAGTTTCAGCAATTTATGATAGGCAGATACGGCATTGATAAGCTTTGGAGCGTGCTTTTAATCTTTTTCTTTGTCATAACTCTTTTGGCAAACGCTTTTTACAAGGTGTCAAAAATAACATATTATGCGATTGAAATTATGGCTTTTGTGCTTGTTGTTTTCGCAATTTTCAGAGTTTTTTCAAAAAATATCGAGGCTCGCAGAGCGGAAAATGCAAAGTGGCTTAAGTTTGAAAACAGCGTTAAGAGCTTTTTCAAATTTCAAAACGATAAATTCAAGCAACGCAAAACTCATAAGTTCGTTAAGTGCAAGGGTTGTAAAAAAACGCTTCGCCTCCCTCGCCATAAGGGCAAAATCAACGTGACCTGCCCTCATTGCCACGCTCAATTTGTCGTAAATACGGGCAAGAAAGCGACGAACAATCAATAAATATTGAATAAAATCTAAAAAAGGAAGAACAAATTTTGTTCTTCCTTATTGTCTTTATTGCTTATTTGGTTTTAACGGTTTTTACTTTGCTCCATGCGCCGTAAACCTTTTTGCCCGATACGCTTTTGTAAGCACGAACTCGAACGTAATACTTTTTCTTTTTCTTTAATTTGCTGATTTTAACCTTTGTTTTGCTTTTCTTTGCGGTAACGGTTTTCTTGTTTTTCTTGAATTTCTTGTCGGTCGCAACCTGAATTTGATATCCGCTTGCACCGCTTACCTTTGCATATCTTACCTCTAACGCCTTTTTATAGCCTTTAACCTTTTTGATTTTTGCCTTTTTCGGCTTGGTGATTTTTGTTGCTGTTTGCGTAGTTGTTGCTTGTGTGGGCTGTGTAGGTGTAGGTGCTGTCGGCTGAGTGGTTGCAGGAACTTCAGGTACGGTCGGCTGCGTTGGCTCTGTTGGCTGCGGCGGTGTGGGATTTTCCGGCTGCGGCGTCATAGTCAATACGTCCTTGAAATGAATTGACATACCGTCTGAAGCTGCCTCCACTTGGTTGGGAGTGAGCGTAATTTCTTCATTATTGATATATAACTTCGTATTGTTGTTAAAGCGATATCCTTCTTCAAAACCTAAATCCTCAATTTTAAAAGACACACCGTAAATATATGTCTTTCCGTATTCAAAGCCTGTGATAAGCTGATTATATCTCGCATTTTCACTTTCATTTGATGAAATGCCAACGCTCCTGTTGTCTTTTTCTTCCCAGTTTTGATAATTGATATCATAGAAAGCGGAAGCGGAGTAACCGCCAAAACTTGGCGATTCATTTGCAAAGAAATAGGTTGAAATTCCATTTAAATTAACTGTTTCGACAGACCGTAAAGTGCGCATGTATCTGCCATAGTTTATTATGCAGGTTTCGCCCTCGTCAAGCACAAGCACATACGAGCCTTCGGGCAGGCTCTTGCCGTTTAGGGTTATGTTATCTGCCGTAATGCTGTCGCTGAAGCAGTAGCCTTTCTTGGCTTTTAGGCGAATTGAATAATTGTATTTGCCGTCCTTGTCAAAGGTGTTAAGACGTACGTCATCTTCCTGATACCAACTGTCGTCTGAATACCAATATTGTGTCGGAACAGAGGTGTATTCATCAACATTCTCCATTTTTTTCCAACACTCGTAGGAAACATTATATTTGTCTTGGTCTGTGCTTGGTACTGTGGCTGAAGCCTCAGGCGTATTGCCGTGTTCATAGTCAAATTTTACGTTTTCTATATCTGCTGCAGTTATTTGCTTTAATGTTTCAAGTGTCTTAACGCCTGGGGCATACAGATGATTACTGCTTAAAGTTGTGGAAACACGTTTTCCGTTTACTTCCATAGTAACGTAAATGCTGAAGGTATAGCCATCCTTCGGCTTGAGCATAATGGAATAGACGTACTTTTTGTTACTTTCAAAGCTTGTAAGCGCAGGTAATGAGCCGTGCGAAGCGCCGTCGGAATACCATGCGGCAACAGGGTCATTTCCTTCAAACTCCTGCCAGCATTCGTATTCAATCTCATATTTGTCTCGGTCTGCAGCTACTACCGTGGCTGATGCCTGAAAGACTTCGTCTTTTTTATAGTCGAATTTTACATTTTCAATATTTGTTTCAAGAATAGTCTGCTCTTCATTGTCTGTTGCAAGCGCAGTTATCGGAACTGACGAAAGCACCATAACAAGTGCAAGAAGCAACGTCAGAACTTTTTTAGATTTTGTTTTCATACCAAATTCCCCTTTCTGCGGCTGTTTTTTCTCCGCACTATAATTTTATCATAGTAAATTGCAATATTACAGCAGATTTTCAAAAGCGGCAATTGACTGTTCGGAAATTTTAGTGCGGATTACCCTTTTCTTTAATAAGAAAATTCGATATAATAATATTGAATTAATCCGATTGGAGAGATGATTATGAAATTTGCCGAAAAACTGAATGAGTATATTGAACGCCTTTCCTGCACGGGCAAGGATATTTGCAATTTGTCGAGTATATCGGCATCGTCTTTGAGCCGATACAGAAACGGCGAGCGTGTGCCCGAACTCGGAAAAACGTTTGAAAGCCTGTGTGCCGCCGTTGAACAGCTTGCCGCTCAAAAGGGGATAGAGGATATTACATATAATTCTGTAATGGAGTCCTTTGCCGAGTGTGAGGATTTTGTGTCGATAGATAAGGAATGCCTGCGCCGAAATTTCAACACTCTTATTTCGGCACTTAATATTAATTTGACTCAGCTTTGCAAATATACAAATTACGATTCGTCCGCAATTTTTCGCATAAGAAACGGCACAAGAAACCCCGGCAATGCCGAAGCGTTTGCTTCATCCGTTGCTTCTTTTGTGGCAAGGAAAATGCAGAGCGAATCGGAAATAAGCGCTGTGGCAGAGTTGATAAATTGCAACGTCGATGAAGTTTCCGACTTGTCTGCCCGTCACTTAAGAGTTAAAAGTTGGCTTTTAAAGCAGCAGGCACAGCAAATTTGCGGCGACAGTATATCAAAATTCCTCAATAAGCTTGATGATTTTGACTTGAACGAATATATTAAGGTTATTAAGTTTGATGAATTAAAGGTTATGACCCTGCCGTTTCAAATTCCGAGTTCAAAAAGCTATTACGGTATTGCGGAAATGATGGAAAGCGAGCTTGATTTTTTAAAAGCGACTGTTCTTTCAAAATCTATGGCTTGCGTGACTATGTATAGCGATATGCCCATGAGGGAAATGGCAAAAGACCCCGAATTTCCGAAAAAGTGGATGTTCGGTATGGCAATGATGCTGAAAAAAGGTTTGCACCTTAACCAAATTCATAATCTTGACCGCTCCTTTGACGAGATGATGCTCGGTCTTGAAAGCTGGATTCCCATGTATATGACAGGGCAGATTTCACCCTATTATTTCAAAAATATTCAAAATAATACTTTCTTGCATCTTCTAAAGGTATCGGGTGCGGCGGCTCTTTCGGGCGAAGCAATTTCAGGATATCACGCCGACGGCAGGTATTATCTCACAAAGTCGAAGCGTGAGGTTGAATATTATCAAAAGCGAGCTGATGAAATGCTTAAAAATGCAAGTTTGCTTATGGATATTTACCACAGTGAGCGTGAAAATGAGCTAAACACATTTTTAACTAATGACAGCGCAAAGAAAGGTAAGCGAAGAAGTATTTTGTCAACCCTGCCGCTTTATACGATGAGCGAAGAACTTTTGGAGAGTATTCTTGCAAGATACGACGTTGACAATGAGCAAAAACAAAAAATAAAAAGATATGCCCAATCGCAAAAGAAAAGAATTATTACTATTCTTGAAAACGAAACAATCGAGGAGGAAATACCGGATATTTCACCTGATGAATTTGAAAAAAATCCTCCGTCGCTCCAGCTTTCGGGTGTATTTTGCGAAAAAGATTTAAATTACACCGAAACTGAATATGCGGCGCATCTCAGTCAAACAAAAGCTTTTGCAAAGCAAAATGCAAATTACTTATTAAAGCTTGGCGCATTTCAAACCTTTCATAATCTGCAAATCTTAATTCATGAGGAGCAATGGGCTATGGTTTCAAAGGGCAAGGCTCCGGCAATTCATTTTGTAATTCGCCACCCAAAGCTTCGCAATGCGATAGAAAATTTCATTCCGCCGATAATCGAGCGAGAATAAAGATAATATAAAAAAAGCAAGGAAACACTCCTTGCTTTTTGTTTTTCTTGAATTTCTTGTCGGTCGCAACCTGAATTTGATAAAATAAACTTTAAATCAGGCTTGTTTTATCCTACTTTATCCTACTTGTCAATATAAAACAAAAAACCAAGGATATAAATCCTTGGTTTTTCTATTATGTAATGTATTATTCGCCCTTCATTTCAAGAAGCTTAACCTTGCCGTCGTATGATGCCTGAGAAACACGGATTGAATCAGTGATTGCTGCTTCAATATCGTCTTCCTGAACACCGAGTTCCTTAGTATACTGGTTGTTAATAAAGAGGTCGAGGTTCATAATATCAGGAAGGTTGAATGGGTCCATACCTGACTCAATGCCTCTCTTTTTGTAATCCTTGGCAATGCCAATCATACCAAGCTTCATCATCCAAGGCTGAACACCGACAATCTTTCTGTCAGGACCCATACCTCTTGCTTCGTAAACGATTTTAAGGAACTTATCCCATTTCATATTATACATAGCAACAGGGATTGCTTCAAAGCCTGCCTTTTCTCTAACAGCAGCACCTGCGATAGCCTGACCTACCTGACGGCAAGTAAGCATTGCAGTACCTCCCTTTGGATAAAGGGTGAACGGAAGTTTGTCCATCATCTTAAGCTGCTCAATAAGGATAGTCCATACAGGCTTTCTGCCCGGCTGTGTGCCGAAAATGTAAGGAAGTTCAAGTACGCAAGTTGAGAAGTTGTCATCAACAGCATTCTTGCAGATATCCTCTTGCATCATTCTTGCCTTGAAATACGGGTTTCTCTGCTGGAGTCCCATATCAGGTCTGCTCTTTGTAAGATAAGCAAAGTATGAGCCGAGAACTACTGCTCTCTTAACGCCGACCTTTTTGCAAAGAGGGAAGATTCTTCTAAGAGGAGCGTTGTTGAACTTGTCATAATAATCCATAACAGGATGAGGGAATTCAACTCTCTCATCAACACCTGCGGCATAGATGAATACATCGTTGCCCTTGAGCATTTCTTCAATTTCTTCGTCGCTCTTTTTGTTAATATCGCCGAAAACGATTTCCATTTCTTCAGGAATAGGAGCACCCTGAGGAAGAGGTGGCAAAGCAACGCTTGTTACTTTGTGACCCATTTTGATAAGCTGAGTTGCAGCTTCACAGCCAAGAAGGCCTGTGCCGCCAATCATAAAAATATTCATAATTTTTCCTCCGTTACGCAAAGCGTAATTTTTTGATTTAATTTCCTAAAAACGTACAAATACAATTATAGCACTATTACAAATTTTGTCAATAAAATAACAAAATCTGTATCAAAAAAAGAAATGATTGTGTTACAGTCTTATTCCTCCTCGAAAAGTTCCTGCGCCTTAACTCCCAAAATCTTTGCGCAGTAAAAAACTTCCTTGTCTGTCGCAAGGCGCACCTGCCCCTCAAGTTTGGAATAGCTTGTCGGATTAATGTCAAGCCCGTAAACCTGAAGCTTTGATATAAAATCCTTTTGCTTGATTCCCTGCTCAAGCCTAAGCCTTTCAATATTTTTGCCTACCATATTGCAGTTGCCGTAAGGTTTTTTTCTCGTTTTCATAATAACACCGCCAAAAATGCTTTAACTCATCATTTTCTATACTCAAATTATATTGCCTGCAAGGCTTGACAAAATTCCGTAACGGAATTATAATAACGACGAGGGGGTATCTTTATTTTTTTGAAAATAAGGCAGTATCATTAGTATAAAGTCAATAAATCTTGAAAAATTCATATTATTTGAACGCTTTTGAAAAATTAGTTGACTTGAATGAGCGGTTTTGATAGAATATAAATGAACAACTGTCGATTTTTTTCGATAAATTAGAGGGGGTATATTTATGAAAAGAATTAGAAAGTCTTTAAGCATTTTCTTATCATTTTTAATGATGATAAGTATGACGTTCGGGATGAGTTTTTCTGCATATGCCGACACATGCGAGTACGTTTATGATGAAAAAACACATACTGTTTACATAAACGGAACAGGTGAAGCGAGCGACATGGATACGGCATTCGGTGATGAAAAATATCAAGAGGTTGTAAACGGTGCACAAAATGTCGTTGTAGGCGAGGGTGTAACCAAAATCGGAACAGCCTTGTTTATGGATTTTGACATTACAAGTGTTTCGCTTTCTTCAACTGTTGAGGAAATAGGCAAAGATGCGTTTAGAAATACGGTGCTTGATAAAATCAATTTGAAAAATGTTAAAACAATCGGTGATTATGCGTTTTACAATACATATATTCGCACCGCTGATTTATCAAGCGTTCAAACAATAGGTAAATACGCCTTCAGCAAATCGAATATTGAAAAACTTGTTGCAAACAATTGCGAAACTATCGGCGATTATGCATTTGCAAGTTGCCTTTCTCTTGAATATGTTGAAACCACGGCTAAGACGATAGGCAGATTTGCATTTACAAAGGATGCAAAAATAAAAGCAATAAAGTTGAGCGATGTTGTTTCGATTGAGCAGTCGGCATTTTTCTGCTGTGAGGGAATTAAAAGTATTAATCTTCCTAAGTCACTCAAAACGATTTTAAACAATGCGTTTTACGGCTGCCGAGCTCTTCAAAGCGTTAAGATTGAGGACGGAGCAGATGTACATATTTTTGAAGACGCTTTTGCATCTTGCGAAAATCTTACACTTATGTATATTCCGGCTTCCGTTACGAAATTTGACGATGGTTGTATGCTGGATTCACAAGGCATAAAAAATGTATATATAATTACTCCGTCGGGTTCTTGTGCAGAACAATATGCAAAGGATTACGGTCTTAATTATACAAACAATACAGGCAGTGTAACCGTTACTTTTGACGCAGGCGACGGCAAGTGCGAGATAGCAAATGCTACATATACTATAGGCGACAGGTACGGCGAACTCCCTGACTGCAAATCGGATAATTACGTTTTTAAGGGTTGGGAAAGTGAAAGCGGAAGAGCAATTGATTTTGATTGCCTTGTTTATCCGGCAGACCATATTTTGCATGCAATCTATGGCGGTGAGGTGCGTACCGTTACTTTTGATGCTGACGGCGGCAGGCTTACCGGCGAGAGTAAGTTTCAGGTTGATTACGGCGAAAAGATAGGCGAATACGGCGACTTCCCGTCTGCAAAGAAAGTCGGATATACATTTAACGGTTGGTTTACCGAAAGCGGAGAAGAAGTAACGGTGGATACCGTTTATAATTTTGACGGCGATATTACTCTTACCGCAAGGTACGTTCCTATAACATATACTATTACATTATATAGTGTGGTAGGCAGCCGTGTTTGGCTGGATAAATCATATTCTGTAAAGTATGACGAGGAATTTATATTGCCGAATGCGGCAGATATTGCTCCCGACATCGCAAAAGATAAGCGTTTCCTCGGTTGGAGCACTTCAAAAAACGAGGCGGATATTAAATATAAAGACGGTCAGGCGCTTAAGGGTTTGCACGATTCGCAGGGCGCAAACATTAATATTTACGCTCTTTGGCTCGGATATACCGAAGTTACAGTCGGCGAAACCAAAACCGTTAATATTTCTTCAATCGGCGCTGACCCTGCAAGCTATTATTCGGGTTTTTGTGCAGACGAAGATAATGATTATCTTATTAAAGTCGGCACAACAGGGCTTACAATAACGCTTAAAGATAACGACGGAAAAACGATTGCAACCTCAGACAATTTGAAAAACGGCGGCTATGCAAGAATTACCGCTAATCTTAAAAAGGGAAATTACAAGCTTAATGTAAGAACGCAAAGTATTCCTTGCACCTTTACGATTACTGTAGTTAAAACTCAAAGTGCAACGGCGATTTTCGACCCTAACGGCGGTACGGTTTCAAAAACAAGTATGAAAGTTGCGGCAGGCGACGAATTCGGAATTATGCCTGTACCAAAGAAGAACGGTTACAGATTTGCAGGCTGGGTTGACGAAAGTTCAAATGCGATAAGAAGCAAAAGTATTGTTCCTTTTGGCAAGGATGAAATTAAGTTGACGGCAACTTGGACTCCGATAACATATACTTTTACTTTTTATGATACAAGCGGCTCTAAGATAACCACCCAAACATTTACTTATGACGTGGCGCAAAATCTTATGTCTGCCGAGGAACTCGGAGTAAAGAATTCTAAGCATGATTCAATTTTTGTCGGTTGGTCAACTGCAATTAATTCAACGACTGTTGCGTATACCGATTGTCAATCTATATATAAGCAGTTTTCCACGTCAAATTCTGTTGCGTTATATCCTGTTTATGTAAAAAATGACAGCAAAGCGGTAATCAAATACTATATAAACGGAAACCTGCATTTTTCTCAGACAGTTGATAATAATTCAACTGTTACGCTTAACACAGCTCAGTCAATGAACATTGCGCCTGAAGGTTACGTGTTTGAAGGTTGGTCAACTGTACCGCAGGGAAAGGTTGTTTATAAAGACGGCGCAGAAATTTTTGTTGCAAGTGCAAGCGAAAGAGTTGACCTTTATGCAGTTTTAAGCCCTGTATCATATAATATTTATTATTATGATAATGACGGCAATTTGCTCCAAATTCATAAAAACATCAACTATGACACCAACATAACAACTCCTAAGTATTCAAGCATTAACACTAATTTTGACGAAAGATATATTTGCGCAGGTTGGGCAAGAAATGCAAATGCAGATGATATTGAATATAATGAAAATGCCGAATATAAAAATCTCGGAAATAAACAGGATGAAATTGTAAAACTCTATCCTGTTTTAAAAGAAGCGGAAAAATTTGAGGTTAAATATCAGTTTACCGCAACTCAAACTGCTGTTGATACGGGATATTATAATAATTTTACATATACCGTTAAATCTCCGCTTGATTTAGGCGATTTTTACAGCCAAGATTTTATTAAAAAGTATTTTCTCGGTTGGAGCGTTGACCCTGAACCGGATATGGTTGACTTATTCGCCGGCGAAAAAATTGACAGTAATGAATTTTTGAATGAAAATGTTACTTTCTATGCTGTTTGGAGTACCAAACTTGTCGGCATTAATTTTGACAATTCATTAGCAGGTCAGCAATCGGGTATAAGATATTTCCCTGTCGGTGAAAAAATAGGAAACATCGACGGCGACAATTATTATGATGAGAATTATACTTATAAATTTGTAGGTTGGTTTACAGAAATTGACGGCGGAATTCAAATCACGAGTGATTATATTGTGGAAGAAATTTCAGACGGCGTTACTCTTTATGCTCATTATGAGATTTTGCCTAATGTCAGACCTGACGCTGTTTCAATCACGGTTGTTAAATCCGACCTTGGCAAAACAAGCCTTAACGGTATTGATACAACGCATGGCAAGAGCGTAAGTATTGATAAAAATTCAAGCATTACCCTTAAAGCGGTTGCAAATGCAGGGGCTGAATTTTTGGGTTGGAAACAGGGCAATAAACTTGTTTCTATAGATGAGGAGTATATAACAACCGCTACGGATAATATGACGTTTACACCACTCTTTATCAAGAGCGAAGAAACGAAGTTTACTGTAGTATTCGTTGATTTGTACGGCAATGTGATTTCAAGCCAAACTGTAAGTGACGGCAAAGACGTAGTTATTCCGCAGGCACCGATTTACCCGGGATATTTGTTCTCGGAATGGTCGATAAGCGAAAATCAAATTTCATCCTTGACTGACGGAAAAACGATTAGAGCTAATTATACGAAAGACGTGTCGCAAACATACACCATCAAAGCGAACGGCGCAACAATAAGCGTTGGCGGCAAAGAATATCAGGATATTGCAACGGGTGTTTCTTATGATGCAAAGGTTACTGTCGGCAAGCAGGGTGTAACCTCGTGGAAAATAGGCGATTCTACAGTTGCATACGGCGAAAAATATACATTTTATTGTGCCGCAAATATTGAATTGACGGCAGTTGAGGACAAGAGCGAAGAAGCTAAAACTCAAATCGCAATTATATCCACGAATCGTCCGTCAAGTCAGGCACCTGACGTTTTGTTTATTGCAACACGCTCAATTGCAGACGGCGAAACAGTTGAAAAGCAAGGCTTTATTTACGGTAAAAATGCATTAGCTTCTGATTTGACTCTTGAAAATGTAGGCAAGAGCGCCTCAGGTGCAAATCCGGGAACGATTAAGGTTATTTATAACAAAAAATCTTCTAATCAAATCGGCCTTAACTATGGCCTTATCGCAATGAGCGGCAATATCGGCGCAAGAGCGTTTGTTGTAACAAAAGACGCTTCGGGCAAAGAAAAAGTCACTTATTCAAATGCTTCAATATATACTTATTAATTGTATATAATAAAAAATGACTGTCGGATTTCTCCGACAGTCATTCAGACTGTCGATAAAGTGGCTAAACCGTGCCAAATAAAATTAATATACCTCTTTGCCTCCCTTGCAAAGGGAGGTGGGTGCAACTTATTGCACACGGAGGGATTGGAAAAACGGCAAGGACATCGAGTCCTTGCCGTTTTTGGCACTTTCCGTCTTTTGCTCGGAGGCAGTACCAACGTACAGCACCCGCTCGCAAAATACGCAATTTATCTCACTTTCTCGAAGTCTTACAGCGTGTAGAAATTTGTAATTGGACTTTTTCTACACGCTGAAATGACTGTCGGATTTCTCCGACAGTCATTTTGGTTTATTGAAAGATTAATTACTTTCTGTTATTGTCACGTCTGTGATTATCTCTGCGTGGCTTTCTTGGTGTTTCGTCAATTTCGTTTTCAGGTTTCATTCCCTCAAGCTCGATTAAAGCATCTCTTCTTGAAAGATTGATTCTGCCCTGGTCGTCAATTTCAATGCATTTAACGATAACGGAATCGCCGACGTTTACAACGTCCTCAACCTTTTCCGTTCTCTTAACGTCAAGGCGAGAGATATGAACAAGACCTTCCTTGCCCGGTGCAATTTCAACGAATGCGCCGAAGTTCATAATTCTTGTTACAACACCGTTGTAGAATGAACCAACCTCAGGGTCGGTAGCAATAAGCTTAACAATTTCAACAGCACCCTTGCACTTGTCTGCGTCAATGCCGCTGATATATACTCTGCCGTCCTCTTCAATGTTAATCTTAACATCGTAGTCAGCCTGAATTTCCTGAATTACCTTGCCGCCCTTGCCGATAACATCGCCAATCTTGTCAGGGTTGATGGAAAGTGTATACATCTTAGGAGCATACTTTGAAAGCTCTTTTCTCGGCTCGCTGATGCATGGAAGCATAATTTCATCAAGAATGTAATTTCTTGCCTTATGAGTCTTAGCAAAAGCTTCCTTGATGATTTCAGGAGTAAGACCGTGAACTTTAAGGTCCATCTGAATTGCAGTGATACCCTTCTTAGTACCTGCAACCTTGAAGTCCATATCGCCGTAGAAATCTTCAAGACCCTGAATGTCAACCATTGTCATAAAGTCGCCGTATACGCCGTCGTCGCCTGTGATAAGACCGCAGCTGATACCTGCAACGGGAGCCTTGATAGGAACGCCTGCAGCCATAAGTGAAAGAGTAGAGCCGCAGATTGAGCCTTGCGAAGTTGAGCCGTTTGATGAAAGAACTTCAGATACAACTCTGATTGCATAAGGGAATTCATCAACTGACGGAAGAACAGGAACAAGTGCTTTTTCAGCAAGTGCACCGTGACCGATTTCACGTCTGCCCGGTCCTCTTGAAGGCTTTGTTTCGCCTACAGAGTATGACGGGAAGTTGTAGTGATGGATATATCTCTTTTCAGTCTGCTCGTCAAGACCGTCAAGAAGCTGAGCGTCTGACATAGGACCGAGAGTAGTAACTGAAAGTACCTGTGTTTGACCTCTTGTGAAAAGACCTGAGCCGTGTGCTCTTGAAAGAAGGTCAATTTCTGCGTTAAGAGGACGGATTTCGTCAATGCCTCTGCCGTCAACTCTCTTGTGCTCGTCCTTAAGCCAAGCACGAACAACGTGTTTTTGAACAAGATACATAATTTCTTCAATCTTGCCCTCGTTGCCCTCAAATCTTTCGTCAAACTTCTCGTGAACTGCATTATAAATAGGAAGAAGAGCCTCGTCACGAACAAGCTTGTCATCTGTGTCAAGAGCTTTCTTTACGTCCTCAATACAGAAGTCCTCAATTTCCTTCATAATTTCAGGATCAGGGTCTGATGATTCATATTCAAACTTAGGCTTGCCGACTTCGTCAACGATGCCTTGAATAAACTTGACAATCTTCTTGTTTTCTTCGTGACCTGCCATAATAGCATTAAACATTGTTTCGTCATCAATTTCGTTGCCGCCTGCTTCAATCATAGCAACAAGGTCAGCTGTTGATGCAACTGTAAGTGTAAGGTCAGTCTTTGCTCTTTGCTCAAGAGTTGGGTTGATAACGATTTCGCCGTCAACAAGGCCGACGTTTACCGAAGATATAGGACCTGCCCAAGGGATATCCGAAATAGCGATAGCGGCAGATACACCGATAGCGGCAGTAATCTCAGGTGAGCAGTCAGGGTCAACTGACATAACTGTTGCAACAACTGAGCAATCGTTTCTTAAATCTTTTGGGAAAAGCGGACGAATAGGACGGTCAATACAACGGGATGTAAGAATTGCCTTTTCTCCTGCTCTGCCTTCTCTGCGAAGGAATGAACCCGGAATTTTGCCTACCGCATACATTTTTTCCTCATAGTCAACTGAAAGAGGGAAGAAGTCAACGCCCTCACGTGGCTTTGCAGACGCTGTTACTGTGCAAAGAACTTCTGTTTCGCCGTAGCGAGCCATAATAGAAGCATTTGCAAGGCCTGCCATTTTGCCTGTTTCAAGTGTAAGCTTTCTGCCTGCAAGCTCGGTTTCCCAAACTTTAAAATTCTTGAAAAACATTTTAGTACCTCATTTCTTTAAATTTTATTTATTTAATCAAGGAGGTGCAATAGTAATAAACCCAATATACAAATTATAATTTACATACTCGGTTTACTACTATTGTCTGCGCCTCCTTAAATTACAAAAAAGTAAACAAGGCAAGCATTGACCGTCAGCCATGCTTGCCTAAGTGACAAATTATCTGTCGAGTGTATCACGGATGCCAAGCTTTTTGATAAGAGCACGGTATCTTTCGATATCCTTATTGTAAAGGTATACGAGAAGGTTTCTTCTGTGACCAACCATCTTTAAAAGACCACGTCTTGAGTGATGGTCCTTCTTATGAACCTTAAGATGCTCTGTAAGCTCGTTGATTCTTGTTGTAAGAACTGCAACCTGAACTTCCGGTGAACCTGTGTCACCCTCGTGAGTAGCATACTCCTTGATAATTGCTTGCTTTTCAGCCTGTGTCATAATTTTCACCTCATTTAATATTATTTGCCGTATCACGCAAAACTCAGTAACGGGCAGGTGAATACTGCAAGGCAGTTAAACCCCGAAACCGTGTAATTCGTTTACAGCGAAAAGATTATAGCATATTATACCCGAATTGTAAAGCAAATTTTTAAAATAGTCGTTTATTGTATATTATATACAATATATAGTATGCTATATAGTCATTCCTTTATTTTTCGATATTTCTTACTTGGGTAGGTGTTTGGTTGAAAATTTTTTTAAACTCATTTGTAAAATGATACGGTGAGCTGAAACACAGTAATTCGCTTATTTTGTTAATCGGCATAGAGGTTTGAACAAGCAGCCTGTAACCCTCCTCCATTTTCTTTTTGGTTATGTATTTTTTTGGTGAAATATTAAGTTCCTTGATAAAGATTTGGTGAAGTCTGCGAGGGGTAATATTGAAAAATGCCGACACGGCATCAACCGTTATTTTCGTAAATAATTTTTGCGATATAAATGAGCAAATATCGTCAATCAGCCTGCGGTGTGGGGTGTCAAGATTAAGAATTTCGCTTATTTCTTCTTTTCTGCAAACATTAAAGTAATATGCAAGAAAAATGAAACTGACATAGTTTGAAATTTCAGCGTTTTGACCTATTCCTATAAGCTTTTCAAAATATTTTTCCTCGTCGTCGCTGACCTCACTTTTGCCTATTTTGCCAAGGACAAAATCTTTGCAACCGTGATATGTAAAGTTAGTCCAACGGTATCCCCAAAATTGCCCCATAGCCTTGTATTTGATAATATCGTGGAAATTTAAAAAGATATAATCGTTTTCGCTTAATTCAAATTCACCGTGTTTTGTATAGATTTTGCCGTTGCCTGCCGTGCAGCGAATAAAAGCTACTGTGCCTTTGGGATACAAATTGCGTTCCTCGTCATCCATAAAATAAAAATAATTTTCATCTACAAGAATTTTAAAAGCGCTTATTACATTCGGTAAAAATAAATTGTTTTCGCTTTGATATCCTAAATAAAAAGATTTATTATGATACATTTCTACTCCACCGTTTCCGAAATATGTATTTATTATACTGTATTTTATATTTAATTACAAGTGAATATGTTATATAATATTAAGTTGGAACGGCTTTGAAGCATTTAAGATACTTATAATGAAAAAAGTATGTACTTCTAAAGCTCAAAAAGAAAAAGGGGTTAATTTATTATGGAAATAGGAAAGATTAAACAAACTCTTTCTGACGCAAAGGTATATTGGAAAAGACCTATGCCCGGCAGATATATGCCGTTTAAGGAGATATTTGCTTATTCCTTCGGCGGAATAGGAATTTATTTTTTGATTTATTGTGTTCAGCAGTTAACGTTGGGCACTACAAATGTAATTATAGGTAATGCTATCGGTATTTCTCCAACTAAGGTTTATATTATTTATGCAATCAGTATTGCTATTTCTTTTCCTGCCACCGCAATAAGGGCTAATATTATTGATAATGCCCGAAGTAAGCAGGGAAAGTATCGACCTTATTTGCTGTCAATGGCGCTTCCGGCATGCTTGCTTGTGGTGGGTATGGTAATGGTGCCGTATGAAAAAATTGAAAGCCAAAACGTTAAGGCTCTTATTGTTCTTTTGTTTAATATCGGTTTTCAATTTTTCTATATGTTCTTTTATGAATCGTATGAAAACCTTATTATGGTGCTTTCGCCGGATACTCAGGAAAGAGCAAATGTTTTAACAATTAAGTCTGTTGTTTATTCTATGGCTCCGTCTATTGCAACTGCTGTTTTGCCGCTTGTTGCAAAGGTTGCAACTAACAACGACCTTTATGATATGAAATTATACAGAATTCTTTATCCGCCTTTCGCAATTCTCGGCGTAATCTGTTCTGTATATATATTTGCAAATACTCAGGAAAAGATTGTTCAGGCAAGAAGCCACGTTGTGCAAATCAAATTTCTTGATGCCGTTCGTGCAGTTGCAAAGAATAAGCTTTTCTGGGTTATATCTCTTGCAGGTTGGATAGGATTTCTTGAATCTACATACGGCAATATGCTCCAGTGGTGCTATCAGTACCATAACACAAAAGAAGACGGTGTCGGCGCCGGACTTTATACAATAATCACAATGGTTGTTGCAAACGCTAACCTTTGGGGTATGCTTGCCGCTCCGTTTTGTATTAAAAAGTGGGGCAAAAAAGCGGTGCTTATTTTCACCAATGCACTCAATGCCGTAATTCTTTTCGCACTTTATCCCGTTGTTCAGGCAGAACCGCCAAAAATGATTGTATATATTGCAATTATTCTTTTCGGTAACTATCTTATGAGTTCATTCGGCGTTATTTTGACTCCCGCAGTAAATGCCGATATTCGTGATTATCAGCAATATTTGACAGGAGAAAGAATTGACGGTATGTTTTCAACCGTAGGTCTTATAGGAACTGTTATTACTCTTTTGACAAGCGGTCTTGTGCCGGCTGTATACGAAAAGGTCGGTATTAATGAAAACACACTTTCGTCTCGTGCAAGCGAAATATCGGCAATAACAGGCAAATCAATCAGCGAAGTAATGAACTCGCCTTATAACGTTCTTTATATTAACGATATTTTCAAAAAAGCATTTGTCGTTATTGTTATATTATCGGTTATTGGCGCAACGCTCAACTTTATTCCGTATTTCTTCTATGATATGACAGAGCTTCGCCAGCGTGCAATTGTTAAGGTGCTTAAACTTCGTGCAATGTTTGAGGATTATGGCAACGGCGTTCTTAGCGATAAAGATATTGTTGATGCAATAGATGTTATTGAAGAGGCACAAAGTATGAAAAATGCCGAGCCGAAAGATATTGATTCGTTCAAAAAAGCAGTTAAAAGTGCCAAAGGCAAGGCTGCCAAAAAGCAAGCTAAAAAGGCACTTAAAGGAGCAATAGCATATAACGAAAATATTGAAATTTCAAAAATGGTAAACGAAGAAGTCGAAAAGTTTGACCGTGAGGAATGGAAACTTAGGCTTGAAGAGGCAAAAAGAATTTATGCAAACGGAATTGACGGTTTGTCAGATGTAAGCGACGAAGAACTTGAACGTGCAATGGCAAATGCAAAGGCTATGCCGAAGGATACCAAGAAGCACAGAGAGGAAAGAAGCGCTGCAATCGAAACCGCAAGAAACAGAAAGTACAGCAAGAAAGCCATTGCAAAAGCAGGCGGTAAAATTGTTCCTTTTGATAATGCGGTATTTGAACAGCTTTTTGCAAAAGAGGACGCCAATCTTGCCGCTTTGGCAGAACTTGAAACTGAAATTTCTAAAGCAAAAAAGGCTAAGGATAAGAATACAGAATCAAGGCTTAAAGCAAAAAAGGCAAAGCTTAAGGCTGAAAGAAAGGAAATTGAGGCTTTAATTAAAAAGGCGACGGATGAAAATTCGTATTACAACCGTCTTGCAAAGCCGTATATTGACGCAGGCAAGCTCATTGTTCAGGCTGAGAATTACATGCATTATGAGGATATTAAGGCTATGTATGACGAGGCAAAGGCACGTGATGAGGAAAACAGACGCCTTGAGGAGCAAAAGGCTAAGGAACTTGAGGCTAAGCAAAAAGAAATGAAGCAACAGCTTAAAAATGAAAAAGCCAAGAAAAAAAGAGAACAAAAAAATAAGTAAATTTTAAAAAAATCCCGTATCTGAAAAATTGATACGGGATTTCTTGTTAGTTATATATTTTTATCAGTACGGCTGAGTGAGATTCAACCTCGGCAGTAAATGAATTTTTGAACTTGCCGAGTTCTTTTTTTGCCCAAATGTCAAAAATGTTGTATTTTTCATCAGGCATTAAAACATCACTTAAATTGAATTTGATTTTAGCTTTTTTATCTTTAGTATTAAAAAGTGCTGCATATTTACACTTCTTTCCGTTCGCCACCCAAATAACGGTACCTTTGCCGTTTGTTTCTTTTCTGTAATGCTGGTGTGCGCCGTTTGAATCTTTGTGCATTTTAAGATATTCTTCGTTTGTTAAAAGCGAGAGTGTCCATTCATCGTTTTCAGGCATATTGCCGCCGAAGAAAAGAGGACTTTTAAAAATTCCCCAAAGGCTCATCATTGTGATTTGTTCAGACCTTGTGAATTGGGTGTATCTGTCTTTAGGACCGTGATATGAACAGTTTTTGCAAAGCTTGCCGAGCGGTAGCATATCGCAGTCCGGATAATTTCCGCTTTTAACTTCGTTTTGCCACAAAAGGCATTTGTCAAACATATCGTGAAGCTTGTCCCACTTGTCCCAAAAATCGCCTGTCATTCGCCACATATTTGCGTTTTCTGCAAGGTGCTTTGCATTTTCGATTTTAGCAGGACCGGGAGAGAGCGAAAGCACCATATTTCTGCCGCAGTTGTCAATAGCTTTTCTAATCATTTCAATTTCATAATATGCGCTGTACGGCGTATCCCATTGGCGAAATTCAGTTACCGCAATGTCGTCGCACTTTATAAAATCAACGCCCCACTTAGCATAAAGTTCAAATATGCTGTTATAATAATCCTGTGCACCCTCACAGTTTTTCATTCCGTACATATCGGTGTTCCATGAGCATACGCTGAAATGGTGTGCAACCTCACGGGCAGTAAATTTACTGCCTTTTATTTTTGTGTTTTTATGCACTGCCTGACGTGGAATACCACGCATAATATGAATTCCGAATTTTAAGCCGAGGGAGTGAACATAGTCGGCAATAGGCTTAAAGCCCTGACCGCCCTTAGCACTCGGAAAACGGTTTTCGGCAGGGATAAGTCTGCCGTATTCGTCCATATCAAGCTCGGTAAAATTGTTATAATCGTTATCTTTTGCCTTTGGTTCATACCATTGAATATCACAAACAATATATTCCCAGCCGTATTTCTTTAAATTTTTTGCCATATAGTCGGCATTTTCCTTGAGCTGTTTTTCATTTACAGCTGCACCGAAGCAGTCCCAGCTGTTCCACCCCATAGGCGCATTTTTTGCAAAATCTCTGTGTGTCATACCATATCTCCAAAACTTTTTTGTTTTATGGTTTTATATTATAATTAAAAAAACAGCGTGTCAATAACTTTTTGAAGATTTATACGATTGAATGTTTATGATATAAATATATTTAAAATTTCTTGCTATAAGATTAGCTTTGTGATATCCTAAAATTTATGGAAAATAAATTATATAAATATGAGCTTCATTGCCACACGGGTTGTGTTTCACGTTGCGGCAGGGTCGAGCCTGAGGAAATTGTAAAATTGTATATTGAAAAAGGATATGACGGAATAGTCGTTACCGACCACTACAGCCCTATGACCTTTGAGCCTAATTGGTGCCCGCAAAAGCAGATTGATTTTTACCTTTCGGGATACAGGCGAATGAAAGCGGAAGCTGAAAAATCGGGCAAAGATTTTACGGTATTGCTCGGAATGGAACTTCGCCATTACGGCACGGCTAACGATTATCTTATTTACGGCATTGACGAGGGATTTCTTTATAGCTCAGGCAATTTGATGAAGCCGTGGGAAAAGAAAATGTATTCTCTCTGTCATTCAAAAGGATTTCTTGTGTTTCAGGCGCACCCGTTTAGAACGGGCATAAGAAGATGCGATGAGCATTATATTGACGGTATTGAAATTTATAACGGAAAAACAAATGAGAAGCTTAACAAAAAGGCAGAGGTTTGGGCAAGGGAAAGCGGCAAGCTGATGTGTTCAGGCTCTGATTTTCATACCAAGGCTCACACGGCACGAGGCGGTATTATTACAAAAGAGAAAATTAATAATAATTGTGATTTATTAAGAGTTCTTAAAAGTCAAAATTTTGAAATGATTAAAACCTATTAACGCACTTGTTATTTTATTGACAATGCTTGTTGACGATTTGCTTGTTATAATATATAATATATTATAAGTTGTATTTAAAGAGGAGGCGCAAGTATGTGGCTTGATAAAGATAATATTGAAACTCTTTATGCTCCGAAAAAGCGAAATTATAAAAAAGAACTTTTTGAGGCTATTAAGAAATTTGCGATTAATATTGCGAAAAAGCAGTCGGGTTTTCGTAAAGAGTCACGTAAAATTCTCCTTGAAAGCAGAAAGAAATCTTATGATGAAATAAGAGACAGGATTAAAACCGACCCTAAGGTTATTTTGTTTTCGACCTTTGACGGCAGAAGCTACGGCGACAGTCCAAAGGCAATTTACGAATATATGCTCACTCAGGAAAAATTTGAGGATTATACTTTCGTGTGGGCTTTTCGCAATCCTAAGCAGTTTACCTTTGTTTTGGACAACCCTAATACTTATATAGTCACGGTTAATACAAAGGATTATGAAATTGCGGCGGCAACGGCTAAGTATTGGGTTTATAACTATCGAATGAGCGACCATATTTATCCTAAGGACGACCAAGTTTACATTCAGCTTTGGCACGGCACGCCGCTTAAACGTCTTGGCTATGATATTAATATTTCCGACAACGCTATGAATTCAAAAAGCGAAATCCGTGAAAAATATAAGGTTGATGCAAGCAAGTTTAAATATATTCTTGCCCCGTCGCACTTTGCGGCAGAAAAGTTTATTTCCGCTTGGAATTTGGAGGCTATCGGCAGAACGGATACTGTTTTGGAACTTGGCTATCCGAGAAATGACTTTTTGGAAAATTATACTCAAAAGGATATCGAAGATATAGTAAGCGAATTACAGCTTCCGAGGGATAAAAAATATATTCTTTATGCACCTACTTGGCGTGATAATCAGCATCAGGCAGGCATAGGCTACACATATAAAACCGAGGTTGATTTTGATAAACTGAGAGCTAATCTCGGCGATGAATATATTATCCTTTTCAGGGCGCATTATCTTGTTGCAAATTCCTTTGATTTTGATAAATACAAGGGCTTTGTTTATGATGTATCAAAGGTGAATGATATCAATCATCTTTATGTCATTTCCGATTTGCTTGTAACGGACTATTCATCGGTATTTTTCGATTATGCAAACCTTAAAAGACCGGAAATTTTCTATATGTATGACCTTGAGGCATACGGTAATGAAATCCGTGGCTTTTATATTGACCTTGATGAGCTTCCAGGCCCGATTGTTCAAACTGAGGACGAGCTGATTAAGGCTATCAAGAATGCCGAGACTGACAGAAGCTATGACGAAAAATATAAGGCGTTTAATGATAAGTTTAATTATCTTGACGACGGCAAGGCGGCTCAAAGAGTTACCAAAGCGATTATAGAAGAATAATGCAGACGGGCGATTGATAATCGCCCCTACGGACGTATACACATATAAAAAAGCCGACTAATCTAACGTTTGATTAGTCGGCTTTTGCTTATTTATAATAATTTTCCTTTACTTCAAGAAGCTCCTGTTCGGTGCAAGATGAGCTTAAGCAACCAACGCTGGTAACGCATTTTCCGCCTGTAATATTGCCGAATTTGATTGAATCTTCAAAGCTTTTTTCGTGGTATAAGCCGTAAATGAAGCCTGCAAGGAATGCGTCGCCTGCACCTGTTGAGTCAACGTGCTTGAAATCGTCAACTTGACTGACGTAAAATTTCTTTCCGTTTTCCATTCCGAGGCAGCCGTCTTTGTCAAGCTTAACGATAACCTTTTCAAAATAATTTGATAAAACGTCAGCCGCTTTTTCCGGAGTGTCGGTATCTGTTATTTTAAGCGCTTCCTTTTGGTTTGGGGTATAGTAATCGGCAAGCTCAAGGTGCTCCTTGTAGTTTTCAAGGCTCAAATTATCGTCCCAGCCGCAGTCGAAAACAAGCATTGTGCCCTCGCTTTTAAGCTTTTTGTATACAGGCAAAAAGCCGCCTGTGTGCATAATCACTATCTTTGCGCCGGTGCACATTTTGTAAGCCGCATCAAGTGCGTCGGGCGTTGCCTCAACGCTTCCGTGACCGTAGGACATAAATGTTCTGTCCCTGCTTGTAATCATAGCGCTTGTAACATTGAGTGGAATATCGTCATCGCCTTTATAAAGATTAATAGGGGATACGCCGCATTTTTCAAATTCCTGCCTTGCATAGTTTGAAAAAATATCATCTCCAAGCTCTGTTGCAATTTTAGTTTTAATTCCAAGCCTGCCGAGATTTATAAGCGTTGCGGGAACACCGCCGCCGAGCTGAAGTGAAAAATGCTTTGCATATATTTCTTCGCCCTCGTTCGGCAATCTGTCAATTCCCGAATAAAGAATGTCAACGTTGGTACAGCCTATTCCGGCAATAAAATTTTTATCTCCCATATTTATCTCCTAAATTAATATATCTGTTTTGTTTTAATTATATATTATAATTGTGTCAATATCAAGAAACAAGCCGTTTAAAATAAAAATTTCCCTTAATAAAAGCAAGCCAATGCATAAAGGACGATTATTCCCATGCATTGGCTTATTTTTGTATATTTATTAAGTTATGCTTAGTTTGTCATTTGCAAAATAAATATAACTTTTTCCTTTATTTCTTTTCCCAACCCGAATAAAGAGTCAGACTGTCGCTTACAGTATCTTTATTAACATCAAATTGCTTAGTGCAATCCTTGTCTAAATACCAGCCCGTAAAGGTGTAGCCCTCTTTAACAGGATTTTCTTCAATATCAACAAGCTGACCGTACATAACCTTTTGATTATCTATTTGCGAGCCGCCGTCTGTATTGAATGTGACAGTAAATCCTGCATGACTTACCGCAAAAATCATACAGGCGATAAGAACGATAATTCCGACAAGGATGAGCTTGTCTGCCGTTTTTACAGACATTTTTATGTTTCGGTAAAGTCCTCCGGGTTTCCTTTCGGTGTTAAGATTTATTGTGTTGTTTTCGTTCATATTTTTCACTGCCTTTCAAAAACGGTGGTTAATTATTATCTTCTTGCGAGATACTTTCTCATATCAATTGCGCAAGCAACAAGAATGATTACACCTTTGATAATGTAAAGCATATTTGCGGATACGGAAAGGAAGTTAAGACCGGCAAAAATAATCTGCAAAAGAAGTACGCCGATAACGATACCGCTGATTTTACCTGTACCGCCTACAAATGATACACCGCCGATTACGCAAGCCGCAATAGCGTCACATTCGTAGTTAAGACCTGTGTTTGCAGAGCAAGAAGCAATACGAGCGCCCTCAATAAAGCCTGTGATACCGTACATAACACCTGCAAGCACAAATACCATTAAGATTGTCATAAATACATTTACGCCCGATACTCTTGCTGCTTCTTCGTTTGAACCTACGGCAAACATATTTTTGCCAAACTTTGTTTTATTCCAAATAACCCACATAATTGCTGTTAAAACTGCGGAATAAAGAACATATTTAGGAATGGCAACACCGCCGACATTGAAAAGCGTACCGGTAATAAAGCTTGTGTAAGACGAGTCAAGACCTGAAAGAGTTTGACCGTTGTTGCCGCCAATCATAAGGTACATAAGAACAGTACCGAATACAATAAGCTGGGTTGAAAGAGTAACTATAAACGGATGAAGTTTAAACTTAGCAACAAAAAATCCGTTTACAAGGCCAACGACTGCGCCGATTGCAATTACTGCAAGAAATACAATCCAAAGCGGCATTGTATTAAGATTCGGGAACATTTTGTTGGCATAGCCTGTCATTTGCAAAAGCGAAGCCGCAACGCAGGCGGTAAGACCTACACATCGGCCTGCCGAAATATCCGTACCTGTTAATACGATACAGCCTGCAATACCCAAAGCAATCGGAAGCTTTGCGGCGGTGAGCGAAACAATATTAACTATTGACGATACGCTCAAAAATGCCGGAACCTTGATTGCAATAAAAATCACCGCTATTGCAATGATGATATACATTGCGTTGTTAAATAATAAATCTGTAATTAATCTTTTTTTGTCGTCCTTGTCTGCCGCTTTGAATTTTTCAACCCAAAGGGAAATACGTGAACGCTTAACCTTTTTTATACTTGTGTCAGCCATAATGAAATCCTCCTTATACATATTTTGCCGCAAGTGTCATAATCTCTTCCTGATTAGTAGTCTTTGCGTCAACCTCACCTGAGAGCCTGCCGCCCGACATAACAAGAATTTTATCGCATACGCCTAAAAGCTCTGCCATTTCGGAAGAAACCATAATGACTGTTTTGCCTTTTTTGGCAAGGTCAAGAATAAGCTGATAAATTTCGTATTTTGCGCCTACGTCGATACCTCTTGTCGGTTCGTCAAGAAGAAGCACGGTAGGGTCAGTCAAAAGCCACCTTGCAAGGATAACCTTTTGCTGATTACCGCCTGAAAGCGAGCTGATTTTTGTTTCCTGATTAGGAGTTTTAACTCTAAGGGATTTTATATATTCGTCAGTCGTGTCCTTCATTTTCTTTTTGTTAAGAAACGGACCGGTCTGATATTTTTTTAAGCTTGAAATTGTAGTATTTTCTCTGATATTCAAAATTCCGAAAATACCTGTTGCACGTCTTTCCTCAGTCAAAAGGGCAAAGCCGTTTTTGATTGATTCGTGCGGATTTCTGTTTTTAACCTCTTTGCCGTCAAGTGTGATTTTTCCGCTTTTTTTGGTGGTTATTCCAAATATTTGCTCTAAAAGCTCAGTTCTTCCTGAGCCGTCAAGCCCTGCCACACCAAGGATTTCTCCTCTTCTTGCCTGAAATGAAACATTATTAAGGTTTGTATATTCGCCGCTTAAATTTTCGACATTAAGAAGAACATCGCCGATTTTATTGTCTTTTTCAGGATAACGGTTTGTAAGTTCACGGCCAACCATAAGCTTAATGATTTCGTCCATAGTAAGCTCATTTGCTGCCTTTGTGGCAATCCATTTGCCGTCACGCATAATTGTAACGTCGTCGCTTATGCGCAAAATTTCCTCCATTTTGTGAGAAATATAAATAATGCCGCAGCCTCTGTCCCTAAGCATATTAATAATACGGAAAAGATGCTCAACCTCTTCCTCGGTAAGCGAGGAGGTTGGCTCATCAAAAACAATTATTTTTGAATTGTAGGAAACGGCTTTGGCAATTTCAACCATTTGCCTTTGCGAAACCGACATTGTGCTCATAACGGCTTTCGGGTCAACGTTTATTTCGAGGTCTTTAAAAACCTTCATTGTTTCGTCATACATTTTCTTTTCACTTGTGAAAGGAAGATATTTTGAAACCTTTGGAAATCTGCCGAGCCACATATTGTCCATAACATTACGCTTGAGCGCTTGGTTGAGCTCCTGATGTACCATTGCAACACCGTTTTCAAGGGCTTCCTTACTGTTTTTGTAATTAACCTCTTTTCCATCGACATAAATGTGACCGTTGTCTTTGCTGTAAACACCGAAAAGACATTTCATAAGTGTTGATTTACCGGCGCCGTTTTCACCCATAAGTGCATGAACTGTTCCTTTTTTGACCGTCAACTGTGCATGGTCAAGCGCTTTGACACCAGGGAAAGTCTTTTCTATATCAACCATTTTTAACAATATATCTTTGTCAGTCGCAGAAACGGATTTATTTATATTGTTTTGCATATGTATCTCTCCTATCTGCTTTGAATAGTACGGTTGAGGCAAAAAGCCCCAACCGTATTTTGTGAAGTTAATTTATATTATTTTTCCGAATCTGCTGTGTAAGCCGAATAAGGAATATTTACTCTCCAAGTGCCTACTACGTTTGCAGTGTCAATACTGTCAAGTGCGTTTGCACCGTTGAGGTAATTACCCATAATTGTTGTGATTGCTGTAGCCATACCCTGTGCGTCTTGCTTGATTGTACCAATCATTGAGCCTGACTTGATAGCTGATTTAGCTGCGTCTGTTGCATCAACACCGAATACAGGAATAACCTTTTTGCCATCCTTGTTGTAGCCTGCTGTTTGAAGAGCAGATACTGCGCCGAGTGCCATTTCGTCGTTGTTGGCAATTACAAGTTCAATCATATTTTTGTTTGATTCTGTGTACTGAGCAAGAGCTGTGCTCATATAGTTTGTAGCTGCTGCTGATGACCATAAGCCGTCCTGGTCAACAAGATATTTGTTCTTGTTAGCTGCATCATAGAACTCAAGGTCAGGCTTTCCTGCTTTTTCAAGAACCTTGTTAGCGTCCTCAACGCCGTACTTTGTACGTGCGATTGCTTCCATATTGCCCTCTTGACCCTTAAACATTACATAGCTGATTTTGCCGTCGCCGTTAAGGTCGAGCTTGTCATAGTTGTTTACAAGGTATTCGCCAATCATCTGACCCTGCATATGACCTGCCTGCTCGTAGTCTGTTCCTACGAATACGCACTTTTCATAGCTTTCAATAACCGACTGGTCAACAGAACGGTTAAAGAAGATTACAGGAACGTTTTTAGCCTTTGCAAGATTTATAATGTTTTGAGCGGCGTCATTTGAGCCTGTGTCAACTACATTGACAATAAGCATTGATGAGCCTTTTGCAAGTGCTGTTTGAACCTGCTCGGTCTGTGTTGTCTGGTTGCCGTTTGCGTCGTAATCGTTATAGGTATAGCCGCCGTCTTTCAAGATTTTATCCATTGATGAACGAACGGTTGAAATGTATGCATCGCTGAAGGTGTAATAGAATACCGATATCTCACCTTTGGCAGACGAAGCCGCCTTTGTTGTGCCGCCGTCACCCTTTTTTGAAGAACAAGCTGCAAAACCTACTACCATTACTACTGCTAATAATAATGCCAATAACTTTTTCATCTTTTTCATAAAGATTACCTCCTTAAAATTTTCGTTAAGTCATTGTGTGTCTTTATTATATCTTTGACAGATTTAAAATTGAATGTGATTTTTTATTCAAAGTGTATAAAAAATTACGATATTTATGATTTATTATGTTAAAATTACTACCTAAAAAGCATAAAAAACGGCTTTGACAAGCCAAAATTGCCCGTCAAAGCCGTTTTGAATATTTGTTAATTACTGCTTTCGCTAAAGCTGAAAAGTATTTTTTGAATATCAGGTGAAAACATATTTTTTCGAGTTACAACATAGGTATCGGTTTCAATTGTGCTTGTTTGCAATTTTTTGCCCGACAGTATTTCAGATGCTTTTGAAACCGAGGTGTAACCCATAGAAAAAGGATTTTGAACAATCAGTGTATCTATCTCTCCGCTTTCAAGCATATTTACGCAGTTGACATTGCTGTCAAAGCCTATGCCGAAAACCTTGTTATTCAAATTTAATTCCTTTATTGCATACGCCACCCCGATGGTTGACCATTCGTTGAAGCCTATTAGCACATTGATTTGCTTGTGCTTTTTCAATAGCTTTTTTGCACCGGCGGTTGCACTTTCTTTGTTTGATTCAACATTAACCGTATCAACAATTTTTGCATTATCTATTTTGTTTATATAATCGGTAAATCCTTTTAATCGCTGTTTGCCATTTTCGGTATTTGCACCGTAATTTACTATACCTATATTAATAGACTTTTGCTCCTTGCACAAATCGACTGCCTGCTTTGCCGCTTTTTTTCCGGCTTCAATATTGTTTGTACCCACAAAAAGCTCCTTGCCGTTTACATCAACGTCGCTGTCAACCGTGATTACCTTAATTCCGCTGTCAATGGCTTTTTGAACAGCGTCGGCATTTTTTTCAAAATCTATCGCTGAAAGAATTATGACGCCTACCTTGTTTGAAACTGCGTTTTCAATCATTTTGTTTTGTGCGTTGTAATCCTCTTCGTTTTCAGGGCCTTCAAATGTAACTTTTACATTGTATTCGGTTGCCGCAGACAGCGCTCCGTTTTTCATATCGTTCCAAAAAGTTGAGTCACTGCCTTTTGTTATTATTGCAATATTGTTGCTTTTGTTGTCAAATTCTGCGCCTTTTGCACAGCCAAACAGGACTGCAATAAGAAAAAAAGTAAGAGTGAGCAAGGCAGTCGCTTTTTTAATATTCATGTTCTTGTCCTTTCTCAATTTTTGGAATTTTAATCGTTACGGTTGTGCCGACGTCAAGTTCGCTATCAATCGTAATTCCGTATTCCTCTCCGAAATATATTTTCAGTCGGTCATTTACATTCTTAACACCGATACCTTTTGAGTCGCTTCGGTCTTTTTGAAGAATGGTTTGGCATTGCTCCTGCGTCATTCCCAGTCCGTTATCTTTAACGATTATCACAATATCCTTGCCTTGGCGACGGACAATAATTTTAATTTCGCCCTCGTCAACCATTCGGTCAAGCCCGTGATAAATTGCATTTTCAATAAACGGTTGAATTGTAATTTTGTTGCACATATAGCCCAAAACGCTTTTGTCAACATCAAATGAATAGGTAAATTGGTTTTTGTACCTGTAGCTTTGAATAATAAGATAGCTTTCTGCGTGCTTGAGTTCGTCACTTATTGTTATAAATTCATTGCCGTGGCTTATGCTTATTCTGAAAAGCTTAGCAAGTGCGCCCACCATTTTGACTGCGTCCTTGCTGTTGTCCTGCTCACACATCCATTGAATTGAATCGAGCGTATTATAAAGAAAATGAGGATTGATTTGAGCCTGCAAGGCTTTCAGTTCCGTCTTTCTGAGAACAATTTCTTCATTGTGAACCTTTTCCATAAGCGACTGAATCATAAGCACCATATGTTCAAACGATGACGAAAGCGTTTTGAATTCCACAACGTTACTCATATCTGCCTTGTATTCAAATGATTCCGCCTGCTTTTCAAATTTTTGCATTGAATCAACAAGCCTTCTGACAGGTCTTGTAACAGTTCTTGAAAGAATAAAATAAACCAAAACCGATATAAAAAGGCTGAATAAAATCGCAAATGCAGAGCCGATGATTATTTGGCTTTTTACTGCTTGTGTTATTTCGTCATTAAAGCTTACGCCTACTATTTTCCAATTACACGAAGTAAGGGAAGATATGTTATAAATATTATTTCTTTTCCTGTGTATTCCGTCTGCAAGGTCAAAAATCTCATCGGTATTTTCCTTTTTTAATCCCGAAAAAAGAATTTGTTGCTGTGGGTGATAAATAATTTCGCCTTTTGAATTGATAATGTAGCAATAACCCCTTTGACCGATGCTCACTTTATCAATATATTTTGCAATTGACGAGAATTTGAAATCAATCACAACAAAAACCTGACGGGCATAAAGATTTGAATATTCTTTTTTTGCAATTGTTACAACCCACGGATATTTGTTTTCATAAATCGTATTTACGTGGGGTTGAGTAATTGCGTATCCGTCAGTAAGTCCGGAAAAAGCGGCTTTGTCAAACGATAAATTTGTAGGATTGCTTTTTACTTTGTCGTTGTTGTCGTTTCCGTCTAAAAGCAAATTGCCCTGCATATCATAAAGCATCACGCAATATATATCTTCTTCAAGTCTGGATGCTGTTGATATTGCGTTTTGAAGCGACGAGGTATCGGTACAGCTATTCATTTCATTACAAAGGTTGTCAAGCTTGTTTTTTATTGACGAAACATAATTAGATACGGTCTCGTTAGCCTGCGACACGGCTTGCCTGCTCGATACATAAGCCGAATCAAACATTGAATTTTTGTAAAATATGCCAAAAAATAATGTAGAAGCAAGAGTTGAAAATATAACGCCGAAAACAACGATTGCTATAATCAATACAGACAATTTTATTTTGTTACGCTTAAACATCGTTTTTTCCTAAATGCTCCTCTCTGTATTTGTTAGGTGACATACCGTAATATTTTTTAAAGCAATAACTGAAATAGTGCTGGTCACTGTATCCGCATTTTTGCGATATTTCAAAAATTTTCATTGACGTACACAACAGTAAATCGCTTGCCGCTTTCATTCTGCGTTCTGTAACAAGGGCAATAAAATTTTGCGACTTCGTTTTCTTTATAAGCGCACTTAAATAGTTTGGGCTTACACCAAGCTTGTCGCTTGCGTCGGTCAACGATAAATCCTCATTCATATATTCATCGTTTATAATTTGAAGTGCTCTGTCGCAAATCGTTTCGCTTTCGTGCCTTTGCGAGCGTGAAATGATATCTCTTGCGTCAAGGCAAAGCGATATCAGTTCTTTTTTATACTGCTCGTTAAAATCGAATGACAGGCGAGAGGTGAAAGGATTATTTGATGAGAAAAGCTCAGATAATGCGTCATTGTCAGATAAAACGCTTACGCATCTGTGCGCCGTTGCAAGTATTTGAATAATCAAATAATTTATTTCGTCACGATTTTTATTTGACAACATATCATTAAGAAATTCACTTATTTCTTCCTTGTTGCCTATTTTTAAAAGCTGCTCAAGCTTATGGACGGACTTTTCTATGTCCTCAAGTTCATATATGCTTTTGCGTTCCTGATCGTTAATAAATCTGATATCGCCTGCACCGTCAGAGGTGTATCGTCTTGCCGTGATAGCCTGAGCGCAAGCAAGCGACAAAAGCACCGGGCTTTCAACTGTTTGGCTGATACCGATTGTGCATTTTTGGTCGAAAAGCTTTTTTGCGCTTTGCACAAGCTCAATTACAGGAAGTCTTAATTTTGTTGACATTTCTTCTGCTTCACTCGTCACAAGCGTAACAATTCTGCCGTTTACAAAAAAACTTTCGCAATTTGCATATTTTCCTACAATGCTGTTTACAAAATCAATATGATGTGCCTCGGTACAGTTTTCACCGCTGAAAGTTTTGAATTTTGACACAACAACGCTGTAGCAGTCATTGTCGCTTTTAATAAGTCCTAACCTTTTGGCACTGTCTTTCAATTCTTGAGGTGTATAAATATCCTCTCCTGTTCCTAAAAGCAACGGCAAAAGAAATTCCGTTTTCTTAAGTCTTAACTCGGTTTCTTCATTTGATGTTCCTGTTTTAAGCCTTTCAAATTCTTCGTCCATTTCCGCCTTGATTTTTACGAATTCTTCGCTGATTTCGCTTGCGGAAATAGGTTTTAAAAGATAACGGATAACATTATACTTAAACGCTTCCTGTGCATATTCAAAATCATCGTATCCGCTTAAAATAACAAGCTTTGTGGCAGGCCTTATTTCTCTTGCCTTTCTTGCAAGTTCAAGTCCTGTCATAAGCGGCATTTTGATATCAGTCAAAATTAAATCAGGTTCCAGCTTTTCAAGAAGTTCAAGTGCTTCAATTCCGTTTTCAGCGTCGCCTACAACTTTAAATCCGGCTTTTTCCCAATTTACGCTTTTAATAACTGCTTCTCTTTGGCGTATCTCGTCATCAACTACAAGCACACTATACATAATTTTCCCTCTCAATAAAATCACTTATTTTGCGTATACTTATCTAAATTTATTATATATAAAGTTAATCTATTTATCAAGTATGTTTGAGGGATAAAAATATGGGTACTTTAAAATCCGATAATTAATGCTTTTTACTGAATTACTACTCAAAGCGGTCTGACGATTTTTTGAAATTGCGTCAGATTTTGTATATGGGGTTCGAGTCCCTACAACCCGAAATAATAAAAATAGCGAAGCAGATAAATATCTGCTTCGCTATTTTGGTACGCTGGAAGGGACTTCGTCGAAACACACTCCGTGTTTAAACAATTTTGCAGAGCAAAATCGTAACAAACACTTCGTATGTTTCTCCTCTCCCCACAAAGTCAAAGACTTTGTGGGGACCCCGAAATAAAGAGTATTCTCGCACACTTTCACAACATAATAAAAACGAGGAACATTCTAAAGAACATTCCTCGTTTTTGGTACGCTGGAAGGGACTCGAACCCCCGACCTACTGGTTCGTAGCAGCTAAGATATGACTTAAATACAGCAAATATGGCTATTTTAAGCCATTTCTACTATACAAATTTGCCCACAATTTCATATAAACCTCTATAATTAAATTGTTTATATTTTGCAAGTGGTCACAATTGTGGTCAAAAGATAACTAAATTAATGCAATCATAACTATAAAATTCAATTTAATAATTAAGCCCAAACTTATTTTTTATGTCATTACCTTGAGGTGTTTTTATATTATGAATATCGTTCATAAATTCATCATATCGTTCTTTTGTTATTTCTATTCCCAATTTGCTATAATTGTGCAATTTTAGAACTCTCTGTATAATCTTAATATCATTATAAATTTGTATATATTCGCTTTTTTCATCATTATACATATCTGAAGCAAATTTAAAATATTCTGATAAATCTATATGATTATGATAAGTTCCAATTAGAGTAAGAAATAATAATTGTTGTTTAGTTGTGATTTTGCAATCATCATAATCAAAACCATCACTCGGCAGCTTTTCTCCTACTATTCCTGTAGCAAGTTCATTGAAAAAAGCCAACTTTAAGACGTTGTCTTTAATTGTTTTACTTTCATCAAGGAACAGCAGTGTAATTATCATAATGGATATTGAATGTTCCGCAACTGATTCAGATCTATTTCCCATTAATTTACATTCTTTTTCCCAGCCTTTTCTTACAATTTTCGTAGTATCAAATTTATCGTAAAGTTTGTTTATGTCTATATTATATAGAGGTAATGTGGTTTGGGTAACAGATGATTCGATTTGTTCAATTCTATCTTTTAATAAAGGGACTGAATCTTTATTAGAAGAAATAAAAGAACAAAAATCATTTGTCATCATTTTATAATATGACCAGACCATTTTTTCTTTTAATGTTTTCCTGTAATAAGTAAGTATATACTTTGAAAGAAAATCTGTCATAAATATAATTGATTCAATTAATCGATTTCTATTTCCTTGAATCTTAAAATTATCATAATATAGCATTCGCTGTTGTAAAATATTTACAATTGTAAAGACGTTAATATCAATTTTATCTTGCTGTTCACTTGTTAAGTTTATTTCTATTTTTTTATCAACAAATTTACATCCCGTATCGTTACCAAAAATTATCCTAAAATTATTTTCGAAGCTCTTTTTGAAATCGAAATTACAATCATCTATTTGATTCGTTTTTAAAAAAGCATCAGGGATATACTTTTTATCATTATAATAATAAAGATTAAAAACTCTGTTGATATGAGAAAGAGCTGGGTTAGTAATCAAGTTGTACAAATAATCATAAACTTTTGAATGCTTTTTTTCATGTGATGACATATGAATTTGAGATAATAATAAAGTTCTATTAAATATTAGATTATTATCATTATCTTCATTCCTTTTTAATAATTTTTGTCTTCCTATTAAAGATTTTATGCTATCATCATCAATTTGTCGCATTAAAAACAAAAAACTTGCTTTAGCTCGAATATCAAGCATTTCATAATTCTTAACAAAAGCCTTTTTTAAAGTATCAGTGTTAATCGTACCATTTTTTATAAATTCAACTAAAAAATAGTTAACATTTTTGCTGTAATATTTTGTAAATGCTGGATTCTTTATGTCTTCATCATTAATTAAATTTGTTAAAAATTTAGCAACAAGATAATCAACCATAATTTGAGATTTTAAACATTCAGTCCTAAATAATTCATTTTGAAACAAAATGTTTTTGGTATATGCATAATCATATGCTAGTGAAGGGATTTCTTCCTTTAATTCATTTTTATAACTATCAGAAAAAGATTTATTTAACAAATCTATTAAAGACGATCTAGCATTTCTTGCATTTCCAAATATAAATATTTTTGTGATATAATAAAGAAGATGAAAATCAATATAATTAAGGTTATAACTTTTTATTGATTCTTCAATACCAAGAATTATATTATGATCATAACTTATGCAAAGCATGTCTAAATACAATTTAATTATTTTTTTATAATCTAAATAATAATTATTATAGTATAACTTTAAATAATTGGGTATTGTAGATTTAGTATTAAAATAAAGTAAGTATTTTGAACTTCTATTATTCGAAATAAAATCTATAGCTTTGTCTCTAATAGTATTAAGGTGATTATTAATCCCAAATAAGTATACAGCATTTGGAATGTTTTCAAAAAGTCTATCAATTCCAATATAATCATCACAAGTTATACATTTTTCATCCATCCCATCTAGAATGATATACAATCTTTTATTTAGTTTTGATAATTCATCAAGCTGAAACAAAAGATTATCTAAATTTATTAATGCAGAAGGAACATCAATATATACTGGAATATATTTAAAATCTTTTTTAGCCTCTGATAGAAGATAATAATAAAATAGGTTTAAAAAAGTTGTTTTTCCAGTACCAATATTTCCTTTTATTGCAATAGGTACAGTATTATTATCAGCTTCATTCAAATAAGTCTCTAATTGTACAAAAATGTCTTCACATATGTCTTCTTTGTTTGTGACACCATCAGTTCTAACTTTTTTTAATTTCGTAATACATTTAAAGAAATTGGTGGTTTTGATTTTGTTAAACAATTCAATGCCGCTAAGGAAAATACTATTATTTTCCGAAAAAATACTAATATCTTTTTTTAGATTGATTTTATTGTAGAACAAATTTTCTTTTAAATAAGGTTGGCTGATATTTATTACCATATTAATGAAATCAGTATTCAAAACTTCAAAATCAACTTTATGTGTTTCATTTGAGTTTAATTTGTTACAAATTTTAATTAATTTTTCTGTTTCTGCAATAATCCATTTTTTGTTTTTGAATTTGACTTTCTCAACGGAAAATTGATGATTGTTTTCATCTATATTATAAATGTTATATACTAAATTTTCACAATAAAAATTTTCATTACCAACACAATATTTAAATACTGTTTCATTATCTACTTCTTTATTAGTGTGAACATGTCCAAAAAGTTTTATATTGAATATATTATTAATTTCGTTCACGACATCAAAATTACTATCATTATAATTATACAATGATAAATCACATAATTTTTCATCACTAGTATGAGTGACAAAAATGTTAATGCAATCTTTTTTAAAATACTTACTTAAATTATTTTGAATATGATTATGAAGTTGTTTACAATTGCAACAAAAAGGGATATTTCCTTTTTTGGCATTATATCCGTAAACTGATGAAGCGGTAAGGAAGTTAATATTTCCTATCGTTATAGTTTGAATTTCTTTAGAAGAACGACAATTGATAATTTTTTCACATGCATTATAAAAATCTTTTACTAATAAATCATAGTTTTCATTTGATGTATTTTCATCTTTAAGAATATTGCACTCCCCTTTTGAAATGTTATATTCGAGTGAATAATTATCGTTACATAAAACATCATGATTTCCTGGAGTCATAATTACATCATCAATTTCCAATTTTTTGACAATTTGATTTATAAAACGAATTGAATTATTAAAATTTTGGTTCCAATTCTTTATATCTCCTGTTAACACCAAAATATCTATTTTATAATAAGTTCTTTTTATTGTTGCTATCAAACTATTTAATTTATCTTCTGGATAATTATCTTCTTGCAAATGTAAATCAGATAAATGTAATATTCTTTTCATCAATATTTTCCTCTAACAATACTTAAATCCATTTTTAATAATTATATAATAAAATGATTAGAATATCAATGCTTTTTAAATGACTTTAATAAGCATTGATATTGATATCATATATGGACTTTATCATTTATTAATCTAATCAAAATATAGTATATAAATATCAAAACTTGTATTAGATATTTGTATATGATAAAATAATATTAAAACTTTTAATGTTTTTGATAAGAGGTTTTATTATGTATTTAAAAAAGTTTAAATTAATAAATTTTAGGAAATTTGCAGAAAACGAAAATGAAATTGAATTTACTGATTCACAAGGGATAAAAAAGCCGATGATGGTTCAATTAATATTGCTTCAACTACAACCCTATTGGTTGGAAAGAATAATTCAGGTAAAACAACAGTTTTTGAAGCTTTAGACAAGCTGGTCAACGGCAATTCTGATTCTAATTCAAAACCCAAATTTACTTTTGGTGACTTTAATTATGAATACATCAAGAAATTAGTTGAAGAGTATGGAAACGACAAATATGATGTACTTCCAAGTATTGAATTTGTACTAACAATAGGTCTCGATAAAGGAAAAGAAGATCTTATCGTTAATTTAGGCTATTTCATCCCAACAGTTTATGATGCTGATGACAATATTATCAAAGGAAATTGGATATCTCATTACAAAGATATGAATGAATTTGTAAAATTTTTAAACTCTTGTAAATTTATTAATGCAAGATTATAAGTATTATATGTAATAAAGCCATTGTAACAATATAAATACAATTATTAAACGGTTCTGAAAGAAAAATTTCAGAACCGTTTTTTATATTATAAAATTCTATATCATTAATTATATTTCAAAAGCCATAAAAAATAACAGTCATTGTTCTTATACTGACCTTTTGTTATTTTAAAATCAATTAAATTTGAAATAGTGGGAATAATCCCAACTGCACCACCTATACCAATAATTGTCTGTGTGAGCTCATCAACTGATTTAAAAGCATATATTACTAATGCAACTGTTGATAAAGTACCTAATGCTAATCCTTTAATAAACTTTTGACAATCAGTTTTATATAAATTTGAAATATCTCTTACATTTTTATTTAGCTCATATTCAAAGACTAGCAATTCACCTCTATTTTCAAAATATAACTTCACTATTTCTTTACTAAAGAATTTTTGAAACAATTTGAGTTCATCAGTATTATCGCATACAATTTTAGTATGTCATTATAATCACTTTATCAAATAATACATTATAATTTTATCGAAATAATAAATACAGTTCTCTATAAATAAATTTTTACTTTGATACAAAGTTTGAAAATAGTACATATTCGATGGTAACAAATCATTCAGCACATTATTAAAACGAGTTTCAAATTGTTAATTTTTGCGACTTGTATAAAACTATAAGGATTATCACAATCCTCTATAATCCATAATTTTTACAGAAATAACACAGACAATATCATTGCTTTTTAAGTTGTTTTTGTCGTTCAAACTTACAACATTATATATCTGCTTTTTAGTAGTATCATATTTCTAAATGATGTTTATGTCTAAATCAGAAGTGTTCATATTTGTGCTTGGTTTTTCTTGAAATGTTGCTATACCTTTTTGCAATGGCTTCTTGATGTTAAATAGATGATTTCCATTATTTCGAAAGATCATTAAAACAGCACAATCCAGTTGAACATTGTCATATTTTCATTAATTAAAAAAATTTTTCCACATTTTAGGCTTATAATCTTCAAGTTCTGCCTAAAATTGATATGTTAACATATACCTGTCCTTTTTTCCCCCCCTCATTTTTTCTTTATTTATTAATGTGATTTTAATATATATTGCACACATTTGTAAGTGTTGAGATATTTATAATTTTGTTCTTGAACATACAATTTAACATGATTTCAAAACAATTTTTAGTGTAATGCAAAAGTACAACTTGCTATTAGTTGTACGCAGAAAGAAATTCAAGTATGTATTGGAGGATTTACATAAAATATTCAAAACTATTTAACAGAGAGTAGACCGAAGAAATAAATCAAAAAATGGGTTACAGATAATCATACATACTGACAGCACAATGTAATTGCTATTTATCTATAATTAACGAATTATATCAAAGCAAATATCAATTTAACGTTTTGTTTTTTCGTAAAAGTATTACTAAAATTTAGAATTTAATATAAATAGAAAAGTCTCAAATTCTAAAAAACGACACTTAAAATTCTACTGTGTAAACCAAAACATATATTAAACTCGAGGGATTTTATATTTAATTAGATATAATGATGAATGATAAGTTTTTGCTGTTTTTATAAATTTTAGCTCTAATACCATTCTGCAAAATGGTATGCTATTAATTTAATTCATGTTTTAAATTGTGTGAAACTATGCCCTTCAATCAATATCATCATTATTCGCGATATGAATATCGAAGCTATATACTGAACCGTAATATATGAACAATACTAAGTAAAAATATATTGATTACTATTTTTCAAAATTTAGAAAATGTATTATAAATAATATGAATTCATATAAAATACTTATATGAATTTCAAAAAATTTGATTGTTATCAAATTAAATCATTAAACAAATCTATAACGATGATAGACTTTAGTATTTTATAATGATATAATGTTATAAAAAGGAGGAATACTATTGATAAATAGAAATATTCAATACAAAAATATAATTATGGAACATAATCGAAAAAATCAAAATGTCAGAGTAAATTTACCAAAAGAATTTAAATTGAAAAAATATCAAATCGGCGACGAAAATTATTGGGCTAAATTAGAAACAGACATAGGAGATTTTAATACTATTGAATCAGCACTCAAATATTTCAAAAACAACTATATGATTGAACTTGAAAAAATTAAAAACAATTGTTTTTTTATAATAAATGAAGAGAAAACTCCGATTGCCTCATGTATTTTATGGTATAATATGTCAAAAAATAAGCCTATATTTACTATTGATTGGTTAGTAGTTGATGAAAAATATCAAGGAAACGGTTTGGGAAAAGTAATTTTATCAGAGACATTAAAATTAGCAAATACTTTGAATAAAAATACTCCAATATTTTTACATACACAACCGTGGAGTTATAAAGCAATTAATTTATATAACAAATTCGGTTTTTCAATTTTGAAAAGTAAAACATTTTCAAATTATATTAATGAATATGATGATGCTATTAAAATTTTAAAAGACTTGTATTCTGATGAAACTTATTATAATATAATGAAAAATGCAATGTGATTATTGAAAATCGCCTATGGAAATTATATCCGTGGGCGATTTTTTTTACATATATGTACATTTTCTAAACATATATGCATTTGTTTTATAAAACAACTATATATTTGTTATTATTTATATGGTGATTTCAATGAGAACAGAATTAGCAAATTTATTAACTTATAGCATAAATAATATCCCGTATTATAATGAGATATTTAAGAATGCACCAGAAAAGAATCATAGCGAGTTATTTAAGAAATTTCCAATAATAAATAAAGAAACCATTATAAGAAATTATGAAGATTTTATTCCGTTTAGTGCTCAAAAAAAAATTATTGATATACTATTTTCCGATAATGATTTGTTAAATACAATCGAAATAAGTGGAGAAAAATATTATATAGAATCAACAAGTGGTAGTTCTGGGATGCCAATGAAACTAGTGAAAACACTAAATGATAAAATAAAACTAGGACGAAAAATATGGAAAATGCGCAATCAAATTACACCTATAGACATGAAAAGTTTCATTGATATATCTCATGATGAAAAATATAAAAATATGCCTATTAATGATTTGATAAACACTATTAATAACTATAAATGGATACATTTAAACACATATGATATTGAACAAATCTATAAATATTCTAATAATCGTAGTTTCGAAAAAAAAACAATTATTTTAGAGAATAATGGATCTTTTTTACCTGTTGTTGATCGTGAAAAATATGAAAAAGAATTATCTGTTAAAATAATTGATCATTATGGATGCATGGAAGTTTGGATGATTGCTTTAGGTTATGATAATCAAAAATTAAAAATCAATGAAAATATTATATTGGAATTAGTAGATGAAAGCGGAAATATTATTAATGAAACTGATAAACCGGGTAACATTGTTGTCACTTCATTGTGTCAAAGAGGAATGCCGTTCATAAGATATAAATTAACAGATAAAGCAATCTTTTTAGATGATAATAAAAAATTTATAAAACTTATTCCTAATGAGGATAGAATTATTAAAACTAAACTATATGGAAATCGTGTGTTTAAAGATATAATATGCTATATAAATAGCCATTATAAAATAAACTATTTTGAAAAAATACGAGTTGTTCAAAAAGAAAACCAGGATTTTTTTGTGTATATTTCAAATTGCAGTGGTGCGCAAGAACAATTAAAAAAAGCTTTTATAAAATCATTTGATTTATTTGTACCTAACTATAAAAAAAATATTAATTTTATTTTTGAGAATTATGATAATGAAAATTTATTCAAGGTGGAAATTAATGAGAAAAGATAAAATTGTTCTAACCACAGGGTGTTTTGATTTATTTCATACAGGTCATTTATCACTGCTTAAATACTGTAAATCTCTTGGTCAGTATTTAATTGTAGGAATTAATTCAGACGATTATGTGAGGGCGACCAAAGGAAAAAATAGACCTATAATTGGAGAAAATGATAGATTAAAAATAATACAATCAATAAAATATGTGGATTTTGCATACGTATTTAATTCAAAATCGGCAGTTTCAGAAATCCAACTTATTAGACCTGACATATTCGTAATGAATTCAGAAAGCATTAAATTATTTCCAGAAGAAGTTGAAGCTGTTGTTAATTCAGGTGGTAAAATAGGTGTTTATGATAAAACAAATAACATTTCAACAACAAACATTATAAAAGTTATAAAAGGAGAAAATCAATGTTAAAAAAAAATTTTCAATTGTTAGAAATAGCTGAAAAAACGGATGCAAATATATCTAATAGAAGAATTAATTATTATTCTATTGAAGGATGTTACCCAATATTTGCTAATCGGGCAAAGGGAGCATATCTTTGGGATATTGATAACAATAAATATTTGGATTTTATTTTAGGCTATGGAACTATTATTTTGGGACATAGCGATCCTTTAGTAAATACAGCAGTTATAAAGGAATTGTCTAATGGAAATTGTATTTCCCCTTTAGTAAATCCTATAGAATATGAACTCTGCAATTTACTTGTTAATACAATACCCAACTCTGAAATGGCATTCTTAATGAAAACAGGCTCTGATGCAACTAGTGGATGTATACGATTAGCAAGGGCAATTACTAATAGAGATATAATTATTAGATACGGATACAATGGCTGGCATGATTGGTCAACTCCTAAACAAAATGGTGTGCCAGACTGTGTAAAATCACTAACTATTATAAATAAGGAATATAACAATATTGAAGCATTATCACGAATTTTTATTGAAAACAAAGACAAAGTTGCAGCTGTTATTATGATGCCATTTGAAACCGAACTCCCTAACAAAAACTATTTGCACCAAGTGAAAGAACTCGCTCAAAAAAATGGTGCATTATTTATATTAGATGAAATGCGAACCGGATTTAGAATATCAAATGGGGGAGCACAAGAATACTTCAATATAGAAGCTGATTTAGCTACATACAGTAAGGCCATGGCAAATGGATATCCAATTTCAGCTATAGTGGGCAAAAAACAATATTTAGACTATATAAAAACAACTAAAATGACCGCAACTTATTTTGGAAGTACACCTTCAATGGCGGCAGCAAAAGAAACAATTCAAATTATAAAAAACAATAATGTAATAGATTATATAACAACGCTTGGTAACCATTTTTCCAATACATTAAAACAAATGATTAACAGTTATAATATTCCAGCAAAATTTATTGGATTCAATACAATGCCATTTGTCGAATTTGTTGGAGAGAATAAAGAGCAAATCAAAAAATATTTTTTCAAATACTGTATAAAAAATGGAATACTATTACACCCAAATCATCATTGGTATATATCTTCATCACATACTTTAGAGGACATTAATTTTGCCTTGATGGTTATTGATAACGCAATGAAAGGAATCAGAAAGGTGATTTAAATGAATACAAATATTAAAAATTCAAAAACAGAATTATATGCAAGAAAAGAAATGATCAATTTTTTCAATAATAGTCCCATACCTCAAAATGAAAAATTAGAAAATCTTGAGGTTTTTTTAAGACCTCAAAGGGTATTTGAAATTGTAACTTTATATGAATTGTACAAACAAATAATTGAACTTCCGGGTGTAGTAATGGAGTTCGGAGTTAGATGGGGAAGACATTTAGCACTATTTAATTCTTTTAGAGCGTTTTTTGAGCCCTATAATTTCTATAGAAAAATAATAGGATTTGATACTTTTGAAGGTTTTAAGAACAGTTCAAATATAGATGGTAATTCAGATAGAGTATACGATGGAGCAATGTCAGTATCAAAAGGATATGAAAATTTTTTGTCTTCTTTGATGAAAATACATGAGTTAGAAACACCAATGTCTCATATTTCAAAAATTGAGTTACATAAAGGTAATGCACCAGAAACCTTAAAAAAATATCTAAAAAACAATCCACAAACTATAATATCTTTAGCATATTTTGATATGGATATTTATAAACCAACAAAAGAATGTTTAGAAATAATAAAACCATACTTAGTAAAAGGCAGTATTATCGCTTTTGATGAACTAACTCACCCACAGTTTCCTGGTGAAACAATAGCTTTAAAAGAAACAATGAATTTACTTAATTATAAAGTGAAGAAGATAAGCAATACCCCATATCCAGTCTATATAACAATATAGGAGATTATAGTGAAGTTAAAAAAAATCATTCTAGGTATAATAAACAATAAAACTATTGATAAAAAATCCATTATGGATATTGATAATGAAATACTTGATTTTTCGATTCTGCATAGAATCTGTCCGTTTATATTGGAGTACTTATCAGAACATAATTATAATAATTGCAAATTGTACAATAAGTTATTAGAAATCAATGAAAATCTACGCAAATCCACTATCAAAAATATTTTAGAACTAGATTTATTATTACAAGAGTTAAACCAATACAATATCCATCCAATATATATTAAAGGTGTTTACTTATATTTATTGCTAGATGACCCTCTTTATTTAAAAAATGGAGATATTGATTTAATTGTAAATGAAGAAAAAACATTTACTGGTTTCTTGATTTCAAAAGGATATATACAAACAAAAGAACCATTTTTAAATGAAATAGGTGAATTTAGTAAAAATGGAGTGGAATTAGATTTACAAAAATATTTTCCTGTTTACAGTCTGTTATTAGAAAACAATGTTCAAAACATAATAGTTTACAAACCAAAAACACAAAAAATAGGATACAATGATCTTTTAAACAACTTTATCAAAGTGAAAAATATCCATATTCCATGTTTAGAGATGCAATTACTAATTATAATATCTCATTCATTTCTAAATTATATAAATATGTGGTCTATTTCTTATAGAGAACGTCCTTGTATACAATTATGTGAATTTCTTGTAGCACGTAAAATATTATTACAAACAAATTTTAACTATGACACATTCCAGAAAATTTTGAAAAAGTATTCTGCAGAGCAAGTATGGAACTGGTTTAAAAAAATAATGGATACACTTTTTATCTCACCGGAAGACATATTCGTCCAAAAAATTGTTTGTTATCGCAATATATGGAGCATATTTTGGCTTAAAACATCAAATAGCATTGGTGAACTTTTGGATAACAATTGGTTCAATATTAATTGCATTTGTAAGCAAATGAACTCAAATAAACTCGAAAAAAATTCTTTTTATTATTTATATAACTTTCATGATGAGTATTTAACGTTTGGAAAAACCAACGGTAAATTAAGAGTTAAGATAACTAATAATTATACTATACAAATAAAGATTTCTGAGCTTGAAAATTTTAATATTAGATTTGAATTTGGAATATTTGCTACTGAAATAATAAAAAGAGATACTTACATAAAGATAAAAGGGAAAAATAATTTAGATTATAAGATGGTTGGTAATACATTTTATTTCAATTATAAAGGAAATTGCAATATTAAAATAAATAACTTTTTTATAGGTTTATCTGAATTTGAAAATAACGATTTAATTTATTCGAAATTAATACCTATTGAATTAAACCATATATAAAATTTATACAATGTAAATTTAGAAAGGAACTATATTTTTATGAATGGAGCTATAATTGGATTTGGTAAAATCGCAGAAGGTCATTTATATGCTTATAGAACAATAAAAAATTTAAATATTACTGCTATTGTTGATACTTGTCATCAAAGATGTAAAAGTATAATAGAAGAATATACCGATATTAATATATACGATTCACTTGAAAAAATGCTATCAAAAGAAAATATTGATTTTGTTGATGTATGTACTCCACCAGTATTTAGATATACAATAATGAAAACATGCTTAGAAAAGGGTCTTCATGTAATTGGTGAAAAGCCATTCCTAATTTATGATTACCAATTTAATGATTTAATTGATATTTCAAAAAAAAGAAATCTTATTTTATTTCCTATTCATAATTATTTATACTCTCCTGCAATAAAATACATACTCGACAATTATAATTGCATTACTGATTTGAAAATGACAACAAAAAGAATTGGTCATGCAAAAGGCATACAAGAGTGGTATAGCGATTGGAGAAAAGATTCAAATTATTCTGTTGGTGGAATATTGTGGGATCATGGTCCACACAGTATTTATATCGCATCGCATATACTTAGATCTTTTCCAAAATCTGTATCCTGTAAATTAATTAATAATAACAAATCTCAAAATGAAGATACAGCTATATTATATATGAAGTTTGATAATAATACTTCATGTAGTATATATTTGTCATGGGAAAGTAGTGATCGTGTTACAAAAATAGAATTTAAAACGAATACTGACTTTGTAATTATTGAAAATGACGACATCATTGTTAATTCAGGCATTAGAAAAATCATTGAAAAATGCAATTCTGGATTTAACGATCATTCACACAAAGATTGGTATATTGATGTTTTGTTGGATTTTAAAAAATGTATAGAAAACGATTTGTTTCCATCTGATTCTTTAAAAATGTCGCTGATAATAACAAAAACAATAAATGCTGCATATGAGTCATCAAATAATAATGGAAAAATAGTTGAGGTAAGAATTTAATATGCACTTTACAATGTTATCACAGAATATAGATGACTTACCAACTGAGCGTTTTAACAAAAGTCCCATACACTTAAGACTAAATTCGTTTTTATCAGAATTGATGAAAACGAATTACGATATTGTTTGTATACAAGAAATAACTTTGACAACTTTACAAAAACTAAAAAATAAAATTTCTCAAGAGTACAATGTTTTTGTTGGTAATTCAGTCATCAATGAATATGGGACAAAAATATTTTCTCCGATTTTTTTCTTAAAAAAATATTCTTTTGTCAAGATGAAATCATTTTTTATTAAAAAGTATGTTATAAATTTCTTGGAAATAAAATATGATAATAAAACTATTGGAATAATTAATTTACATTTAAGCAGTAATAATGAAAAAGATAGATTAGATGTTATAAATGAAATTTGTAATAATTTTAACGAAACATACGAAGATGAAGTAATAATATTTTTAGTTGGTGATTTTAATTCGAGACCAATTTTCCCTTCTAATGAAAAGGATTATCTGTATGATTCATTAATACAAAAAAGATACTTACCAATCGATAATATTTATACCAAATTACAAAAAAACGATTGGAAAGACACTTATTTATCAAGTGTAAAAGATATTAACACTTATCACGATTATATTGGGAAAAACTTTCCTGAGGTTTATTTAAGAATTGATTGGATACTAGTAAACACAAAAATGTATCTTGCAAATATGCATCAGAATATAATAAAGAACGATATCATTAGTGACCACTATCCTGTTACTCTTTCGATAGATTTCAACTTCGATTTTGGATTGTTAAAAGGACCAAACAAATCATTAAATAATATATATGCTTCTAATAACATAACTTTTCAAATCAATTCTTTCATTTACAACTATTGTTTAAAATATTTGAAAAAAGGTATTGATATAAAAAATATAATTAAAGGCCTAATATTAAAATATGATTTTAGAGAAATAATAAAAATTATAGATTCAGATAAAAATTTCACATTTTTCATTAACAAAATATATAATATTGACCGTTTTAATAGTATTACAAAAGATAAATTGAATTATAAATATAATTCTTCTGAAATAAAAATTGCAAAATCTTTAGAAGAATTTTTTAAAGAACAAAGAAATACTATTGTTTTTTTCTTTGAAGAACAAAATAAATATCTTCAAAAAAAAATGCACAATATTTTCAAAAACACATTTCAATTCTTTTATCAACTTCATGATTTGTATACTTTTAGTACAGCAAATCAAGATAATAATATCAAATACTTTTATTTTGCAGGAAAGAAATATATTTTGAAAAAAAGCAATGATAAAAAAGAAGATGCACTGCATAATGAAATCTTATCATACAACTTTTTAGCAAAAAACTTATCTAAAATACATAAAAGTACTTCGGATTTTTTCAAAAATCAATTCAAATTAAAAATTAAATTACCACTAGCTTTGATTTATGACTCAATTAATGCTTGCTATTTTTCACTTATGGAAGTAATTGAAGGTGTAACATTAGAAGAAATTATTGTGAAAAAAGCTGCTAGTGAAAAGTATCTACTAACCATATACAGAGATATACTATTATCTCTAATTGATGTAGGCTTTTTATGGTATGATATGGCACCGAGAAATATTATTGTCAATAAAGCTAGTCTTGAAATATTTATTTTAGATTTTGAAAAAAGTTCATTTTTAGAAAACGTAACACCTAAGCAAAGAGAAAATTTTTTTAGAAGTCAAATTATTTCAGAAGAACTTTGTGCCTTTTTCAATATGAAAGATATTTTAGCGTATTTAGGTGACTTATATAATCCATATTTATGGAAAGATTCAACGGGTGCTGTTGAATTTAGACCTGAAATTTTGGATATAGCAAGGGTACATAAAAAGGAAACAAATAAGTTTTATTGTAATATGATTGACTTTTTATCGGTTACTAAACTTAATCCTGTTTTTGTTTTTGAAAAAAAGTGCATTATGTATCCAATAAATATGAAAAGTAAAATTGAACATTATCTATCATCTTTTAAAGTAATTAATTCAAAAGATTATGAAAGAAAGATTTTAGAAATCTTATTAAATGTAACAAATACATATATTTACTCAACAGTATTAAATTATCTATTTGATGTAATAACAAATATTGAAAAAAGTATTTATTATTCATTAATTGATAAAAATTACCAATTTACTGGGTTAATTGAAACTATAAAGAAAAATATAGATGAATTATATATTAGAAATAACAATATTCATTCTATTGGAAATTATCTAAAATTAATTTAGTACACAATTCATAATTACAGTTATAATTGGGAGAACATATGCAAAATATAATAAAAATTAAGAATATTTGTAAAAATACAATAACCGTTAACTTAGTTGGAGAAGAAATTAATATATTTAGTGATACCAATATAAATTATATAAAAAAAAGATTTTCAAAAAAACAGATAACTGATCATCATGATATACCTTTTTTTTCAATATGGTTTATTGGTAAGGAAAAAAATCTTCAAATGTTCAAGTGTAAAGATAATTATTCAAGTACTAGAGCTAATGATTTCGCAAAAGGTTACTATGTTACTAATCATTATGGACCTCCTTCTAAATTATTTATAGAGCATAATGAAATATTCATACTAGGGGGAGATTTTGAAACAATATTATGGTCTTATATTGTTAAAATCATTTTATTAAAAAAAAGTATATTCGAAAATGGTTCTTTTATTAAAGCTTCAGCTATAATGTATAAAAATAAAGCGACATTATTCGTTGGTAATGGCGGATCAGGTAAAACTGTCTTGGTTTCAAATTTATGTAAAAACAGAGATATCAAACTGATTTGCAATTCAAATGCTATTATAAGAAACAATAAAATCATAGGTTTGGGAAGTGCTCTTAGAATCAGAAGTGTAGAAAATTACCCTTTATTTGATTCAGATGATAGTAAATTAATCGATCCTGATGATTATTTTGAAACTAAATTTAATACTTTTATTGATATAAAAAATATTGTGATTTTTAATTATAAAAAAGAAATTCAATCAACAATACAAAAAATTGGTGTTGATACTTGTTATTCTTTAATGCAAGAATTTGCATTAGGATTAAATGTTTATAGACTTGAAGAGGATATATTAGATTCCTGTAATACTCCTATAGAAGCTGCCAAAATATTTAGGCAGCAAAGCCAAGAATTATTGAACACGATTAAGCACGCAAAAAATTATTATATGTGTCTAAATATATTTAATGATGAGGATGTAAAAAAAATATATGAAATACTGTAAATCAATATACAAATACACTCAAAATTTTTTGAATGATGCATCTTTAGTTAATTATCTTGTTAAAAATTCAAACATTTCTCGAAATGACACAATTTTGGAAATAGGTACAGGAAAAGGAATCATAACGCAAGAATTATCAAATTATGCACAAAAAGTGATTTCTTATGAAATTGATTCAAAATTAATTGAGCATTTTAAAAAAAAATGTCCCAAAAATGTTTCAATAATAAATGATGATTTTTTTAATTGTAACCTTATATCGTTAGGTAAATATAAAGTCTTTTCAAATCTTCCATTTATGAATTCAAATAAAATAATAAAAAAGCTTGTGTATTCAAGTAATAGACCTAAAGATTTATTTCTTATTATACAATATGAATTGGCTGAAAAATATTCTGGCCATCCTTTTTTTACATCTGAAACCTTGAAATCTTTATTACTTAAACCTTTCTATGACATTAAAATTATACAAACAATAAGTAGAACTAATTTTACACCTGTACCTAATGTTGATGCTTGTTTCATACACTTTCAACTTAAAAAAAGTGATTTATCTAAAGAAGAATATAAATCATATAAAATATTCTTGGATGAATTTTTCAACTCAAGTGAAAGAGGTATAAAAAACAAGTTGAAAAAATTCTTTACATATAAACAAATAAAAAAATTGAGCCAACAGCTAAAATTCAATATCAATGGACTTTGGTATGAATTAACATATATTCAATTTCTAAATATTTTTAAATTTTATAATAAAGAGGTTCTTGCACATGAATATCATTCCTAGATCATTATTAAAAAAATGGGAAGTTGAACAATGTTTTAGTATAATAGAAACTAATTTCGGAGTACTATGTTATTTATATTCAAAAAAATATGGCTACTGTATTGCAAAAAAAACGAAAAACATAAAAGATGATGTTCATTCGTCTGAAATAAATAGTTACTTATTATTATCTAAAGAATTTATGTGTAATATGTTAGATTTTAGTTTGAATGAATCAATTATATTACTTGAATACTTGCCATATCAATATAATAATAATTATGTTAGTAGTGCAATGATTCTTTCAATGTTTAATAAAATTAAAAAATATAATAAGATAGATATTGATAAAAGCCAAAACAATTATTTTGACTTATTACTATCTAACCTTAAATTTTTGTATGACAATATAGCATTTGAAAAATACATTGAACAATATTTGGATGCTGTGCGAATGTATTTATCTAAATTCATTAATTGCAAATTATACTTCCTTCATGGTGACCTTACACAATCAAATATTTTTATTAAAGGCAATAAGTTAGTAGCAATTGATCCAATAGGTTATATTGCCCCTTTTTGTTTCGAAATTGCTAGATTTATAGGAACAGAAATTTATTTCAATCCTAATGTGTCGCAAATAAAAAATTGGTTTAACATGTTTAGTTCTATAGAAAGCAAAAACGATTTATACTATGCCACTTTAATTGATATTAAACTTAGAATGATTAATTCGCTTTATGAGGACACAGCAGAATACAATTTTGAAGATTGGTCAAAATGTTGCAATGATTTAATTAGTATTAAAAATCAAATTTTAAAATGATAAGGTGTATAAAATGAATGATAAAGTAATAGTAATTACCGGAGGCACTGGTGGTCTAGGACAAGCTCTTATAGATAAATTAATTAGTGAAGACTATTTTGTTGCTTTTTCCTATCTTATAAGTGAAAATGTTGCTAATGAAATAATAAAAAAATATTCTCATAAAGAAGATCAAATTATGGCATGTCAGGTTGACATTACAGATGAACAATCTGTAGAAAAATTTAGAAATAACATTATTGAAAAATACGGAAAAATTGACATCTTAATTAATAATGCAGGAATATGTGAAGATAGCTCCGTATTAGAAATGAATTTTGATTCTTGGAAAAGAGTGATAGATATTAATCTTACTGGAACATACATATGTTGTAAAGAATTCTTAAAAAGTATGATTTATTATGATAAATGTAAAATTATTAATATTGCATCTGTAAAAGGGTTATTTGGTTCAAATAACCAAGTAAATTATTGTTCTTCAAAAGCAGGGATATTCGGATTAACAAAGGCATTAGCAAAAGAATGTGGAAAATATAATATATCTATCAATGCTGTATGTCCAGGATATATAGAAACAAATATGAATTTTGGTAATAAAAGAAAAAAAGATACTGCTGAAAATAAGAGTGTGCTTTCAATAGATAAACTATGTAATACTTTTACTCATTTTATATCAAATATTTGTAGTGATAATTTTAGTGGTGTAAGTGGACAAATATTTATTTTAGACTCGAGAATTAATTAGGAGAACTTAGATGAAAATAAAAAATATACTATTATCTAAAAATAATTCAAAAAAATGTGCTTTTATTTATAAAAATAATAAGATTACATTTAGCGAACTTTCAAATAAATCAAGTATAATGGGACAAAAAATTATTGATGTTGAAAAAAAGTTCAATTACTGTTCTCAAAGCATAGGAATACTAATTCAAAATTCAATTGAATACACTATTGCATATTTTGCAATAGCATATATTGATAAAGTTATTGTTCCAATTAATCCTAAACAAAGTAATAAAGATATAATCGATACAATTAAACTATGCGAATTAAATATTTTATTAACAAATAATGAAAATTTCGCAAAATCTTGTGAAATAGCAAAACAATTAAAAGTAAATATTACAATATTTAATATTGAAAATAATCAAAAATATAATAATTCTAAAGAGCAAGCAAAACGTTCTATTGAAAATGATTTGACGGATGTTTTTATTATGTTAAACACATCTGGTACAACCTTAAAATCTAAGAGAGTTATGCTTACTAATAAAAATCTTTTAAGTAATATTTTATCAAATTTATCTTCAATTAACTTACATAAATCTGATATTGGATTAATAGTTTTGCCAATGTATTTTGGATACTGTAATACTTCACAACTATTAACTGGTATTTATTTAGAAACAACTAATATAATATATGACGGCGTTTTTTTTGCAAAAAAATTTTTTATGTATATAGAACAATATAAAATAACCAATACTACTTTAGTACCATCAATGTTAGAAATAATCAATAAATACCCTTATTTTTACAATTATAATTATTCGTCAATTAAAATAATCTGTTTTGGTGGTGGTGTGAGTTCGGAAATCACTAAGAACTCTTTAATAGAAAAATTTCCTGCCATAGATTTTGTTGAGACCTATGGTATGACTGAATGTTCTCCAAGAATTACTGCATTACATACAAGTGAGTATTTTTCAAAAAAAGGTTCTGTAGGGAAAGCAATAAAAGATGTTAAAATCCAAATAATAGATGAGTTCGGAAATAAACTATTGCCAGGATGTACTGGTGAAATAATAGTAAGTGGAGACAATGTAATGAAGGGATATTATAAAGATAGTAAACTAACTGATAAAACAATACAAGCTGAATGGTTACATACAGGTGATATCGGGTATATAGATAATGATGAATATTTATTTTTAGCTGGTAGAAAAAAGAATATTATAATTACATCTGGAATAAATGTATTCCCTGAAAAAATTGAAGTTATACTTAAAGAATTTTATGCAATAAGTGATGCATATGTGTACGGAGAAAAAAATCGATTGTATGGTGAAATAATTATTGCAGACATCATTGTTAAATCTGAGTTTTCGAAAGATAAACTTAATAAATATATAAATTACAATCTTACTGAATACGAAAGACCAAAAAAAATAAATATAGTAGATAAGATATTAAAAACATATAATGGAAAAAACATTAGAACAAATCAGAGAATAAGGAGAGATGACAATGAATATTGAAAAAGAAGTAATAAATTTACTATATAAAATAAAGAATACGAATATTTCTCAAAAAAATTATAATGATTCATTATCAGAAAAATATAATTTTGATTCGTTAGAATTCATTATGATTATATCAGAAATAGAAAATCATTTTAAAATATCATTAAATGATGATGATTTGCAAATAGATAAATTAGATTCAATTAATAGTATTATAACTTTAATAAACAATTACATTGAATTTGAATAGCAATTTATTTTAATGCTTTGTTCCGACACTTTAGCTTAAGCAAACGGCACAATAATTCGGCTCTTAAAATTTCACAGTCCTTTATATTATGTAATTATATTTTAATTTAAAACCCAAATAGAATTTCCAATTTTATTATACTACTTATTTATATAATTCGGCATTGCAAAACCCTCTTGGTAATAATTTATCAAGAGGGTTTTGCTTCAATTTAAAATTTTTAAGAAATATCTAAGATTTGTTTCTGATTATTACTACAAACAACATAGAAATTACAATATCTTATGTGTTTTCTTTTTTATTTCTTTATATATAGTTAATAAATACTTTCTTTCATGTTTTTTTATTATCAATAATTTTTTTATGACTTTTGTCAAACAGATTTTACTTGAACAAGTTTGATTTTTTGAAATCAATAGAATCAAATCCAATACTTCTTTTTTTAAATTAAAACATTTATCTAATTGATAATTTGATATTTTTAAAGATTTATATATTTTTAAAAGTATATTTATTCTTTCATATATAGTTTTATAATCCCTCATATCAATAATGCTTCGTTTGGGATAATAAGAAAACAACATTACAAATTTTATATGTAGTATAAGGCACGAATAAACATTATTATTAAAAAAAGGAACAAATAATAAATTTATTAATATTTTTTTCTTTATTTTTTTTAAATCTAATTCTTCGTCTTTATAATTGTCTATTGAAAAAGTATGATTATACATAATATTGTTTATCCACTCTTTACAACAATCTGTTGAATTTGGAATAGATGAAATAAAATCATCAAAACTTATCGTAAATGTTCTATAGACATTAATTTCATTTTTTTGCAAATATCCAACCATATATACCAATTGTTTATCAGAATCATATCCATATATTAACCAGCAATGCTTATCATCAGGAATATGAAATCCGTCATCAAAATTTATGTTTTCTAAATTCAAGACCATATTAATATATTTATTTTTATTAATATTTTCAATAACGAAATGTATAGGATTAATGATAGGATAATTAAACACTAATGGATTTAATTGTCGCTTTATTTTGTCTCTGTTTAAAAAAAATACTTTTCCTTTAAAGGGAACATACCTGATGTTAAAAAAATTATTAATGATTAAATTATCCACAATTTTTTTATTGGCTGTCAAAGCTCCTAAATAGTTTGAAAAATAAGGATATGAACTTAATGTACAGTTAGTTACTATCGGTAAAATTTTTTTCAATACTTTTCTCCAATCTGATAATAATTATTACATTAGATTATATTAGGAAAAAATATTATTTCATAATAGCCTTTAAAAGTGTTTAGAAAATCTGCATATTATAAAAAAATATACAAAAATGAATTTATTTATAACAAAATTGAATAAATTAAGAAAAACACTTTATTTTTGATTAAGATTAAATGTGAGGTGGTAGTATGAAAAGATTCATTGAAAAATTGAACATAATAAATAAGGAGTGGAAAAAAATTGATAATTACACATACTATTTTTATTATCTTAAGCCTATTATTTCTATTTTGAAACCGATAATGATGTCAGCAATTCCTAAAATAATTATTGATAGTGTTAATTCCATTTTTAGTATCGATCAAACTATAAACAAAATAGTCATATTCGGATGTTTATTAGCTATTGTAAACTGGATAGAACCAATTATAAATGAAAAATTAAATTTGACAATATATAAATCACAAAATTATTATATAAAAAATTTGGTTAACAAATTAATGACAGAAGAGTATAGCTTTATATGTTCTCCTAATACGATTGACAAAATTTATGATATAAATCGTTTCATGTTTTCAGAAGAATATATTTGTTTGAATAATTATTATTCACTGTATATTGATTTTATTTCTTGCTTACTAGGTATCTTTTCATACCTTATAGTAATTTGTAGTTTTAATAAAATTTTATTTTTAGTAATTCTACCAACTACTATATTAGATATAATCATTTTAAAAAAAATAACAAACTATAAGTTTAACTTCAAAGCAGAAACTAAACACCAAATCAAATCAATTGACTATTTATCTAAAATAGCAAAAGAATCCGAAAATATTAAAGAGCTATTTTTATTTAACTTTCCTAAATGGTTTATAAAATTAAATGGGAATTATTCTAAAATATTTTCTGAAAAAATATTTATACATTTAAAAAAAGTAAACAAATTACAAATATATAGAAGTCTTGTTGAGTTAACTAGAAATATGTTTACAATGTTGATTTTAATTAATGATACAAAAAAAAATAATATTTCTATTTCAACATTTGTTTTCTTATTTCTATTATTTATTGGATTTGAAAATTGGATTTGTAAAATATCTGAATATTATAATGACTTAAAATTAATAAGTAATAGTTTTATAGAATTAATTAACTTTTTATATTATGATAAAAGAAAAAATCATAACATTATTGATATTTCAAAAACCGAATTGCAGGAAATTGAGTTTATAAATGTGTCATATATATATCCGAATAGTAAAGTTTTTGCTTTGAAAAATATCAATTTAAAAATAAAAATAGGTGATATTATTACTATTGTTGGAGAAAATGGTTCTGGAAAATCCACATTGATAAATCTAATATGCGGTTTATTGAATCCAACTAGTGGGAAAATACTTATAAATGGAATCAATTTAAATGATATTGATAGAAGTTCTTATTATAAGTTGTTGTCAATAGCAATTCAAAATAATACATTTTTCCCTGATACAATAAAAAATAATATTGTATTTGAAAAAAATTTTGATCGTGAACAGTTTTGCAATTCTTTGCAATATAGCGAAATATTAAATACATTAAACAAACTTGAATTAAAAGAAAATTCTTTATTGGTTAAACAAATCAATAAAACTGCCGTTGAATTATCCGGAGGGGAAATGCAAAAAATAAAATTAGCAAAGACAATTTATAAAGATTCTCCGATTATGATTTTTGATGAACCAACATCAGCTCTAGATCCGATAACTGAGAAAAACATTTATGATAATTTATCGAGATTTAGAAATGATAAAATAACTATATTTATTTCCCATAGATTAAGTTCTGCTCAAAAAGCAAACAAAATTATTCTTTTGTCCGATGGATTAATAAAAGAATGTGGAACTCATAATGAGTTAATTAAAAATAATTATCTCTATAAAAAGATGTTTGATATTCAAAGCTATTACTATACAAGCGAGGAAAATTATGAAAAAAAATAATATACTTTTTTGGGGACTAAAAGAAATTAATAATATGGAAAAGGGTCTTATTTCAATTATTATTTTATCATCAATAATAGATTCAGTATTTCCATTTGTTAATTTAGTGTTTTTAAGTTTAATTATAAAACCTATATCACATTATTATAATATAATTATATTTTTTGTTATAATTAATTCGATTCTGTCATATTTGCAAAAGAAAACTAGTGTAATACTTGATTACAAGCAATCAGAACTATTTTATAAAGAAAAAATCAAGACAAGTACATCACTATTTTCGAACTCATATGTTACTTTAATAGATGAGCAATATAGAAAAAATAAAGAAAAATATTTTGAAAATTTGAAACGTTCTGGTAGCACACTTTATAGATTGTGTTGCCAACTTAAAAATATTTCAACTGGTTTATTAATGATGTTTATATCGCTTTTTCTATTCGCCATTAATATAAAAAAACTTTTAAAAACACAGTACAACCAAACACAAATATTTTATATATTTGTAGTACTAGTAATTTTATGTGTTATAATTACAGCAATCATTATAAATTTAAACAAAAGTAAGTTTAAACTTATTGACAAGTTATTGGAAAATGATCAAAATATTAGTTATTACTTTGATATTGTAAATGATAAGGATATTGAAAAAGAAATCAAAATTTATTCACTAAATGAATTTGTAAATGAAAAAATCAATTATTTTATATCTAGGGGAATTAAAATAAAAAATAAAATTTTCAAAAATTCCTGTATATCTGCATCAGGCATTGCTCTAATTGGAAATATTGTAAGTATTATTACTTATTTAAGCTTAACATTAATATTTATAAATTCAAAAGCAGTGGCAAGTCAAATAGTACTTTTAACAGGAATATTATTACAAATTGTACCATCAATGATTTATATTATAGATGGTATAGGAAAAATTAATATAACTTTACGTACGTTGCCATATTATAAAAAAATTCTTACTAACAAGAATTATAACAAACAAAGTATAAATCATAATATATTAAACAATAAAAAAGGAAATTTTCTAGAATTTAATAATGTTAATTTTCGTTATCCAAATGCTGAAGAATACACTCTTAAAGATATAAATCTTACTGTTAATAAAAATGAAACAATTGCGGTAGTTGGACAAAATGGTTCTGGAAAAACAACCCTTATAAAACTTTTATGTGGATTCTATGATGATTATGAAGGAACAATAAAAATTCAAAATAGCGAGGTAAGATTTTTATCGAAAGAATTCCTAAAAACAATAATAACGGCGGTTTTTCAAGATTTTAGATTGTTCTCGGTTAAGATTGGTCAAAATATTTCTGCAGAAGAAATATATTCAGAAAAAAGAATAAAAAAATTACTGAATGAAACGGAAATTGATATTAATAAAATACCTTTAGATATATATATTAATCAGGATATAGATGACAACGGTATAAAATTATCTGGAGGGCAAAATCAAAAAATTGCAATATTACGGTCATTATATAAAAAGTCTCAAATTGTTATTTTAGATGAACCTACCGCCTCGCTAGATCCAATATCAGAAAATAATTTATATAAACAATATCAAAAAATATTTAATAATAAAACTGGTATATTTATATCACATAGACTAGCTTCTTGTTCATTTTGTGACAGAATAGTTGTAATAGATAAAGGTACAATCGTTCAAGAAGGAACGCAAAAAGAACTCCTCGAAGATAAAAGTGGATTGTACTATAAAATGTGGAAGGCTCAATCTGAAAATTACTGAAAATTTTCTAACTTAAAAGAGACAATTTCTTTTTTGAAGAAAAAGTCAACAATTATGTATATGTTATTTATTCATTTAACAATATTTGATATAATACAAAAAATTATATGTTTTTTATGGTGAACTATGAGAATTGTAATATGTGATGATAATCTGAGAGATAACCAAATAATAAGGCAGTATGTTGTTTCAAATTTTGATGAATATTCAGAAAGTGTAGTAGAAAGTACTTATTCTGCAAATGATTTAATAAAATTTTGCTTGAAAATTGAACCAGACATACTTTTTCTTGATATTGAACTTGGAGATATGAACGGAATAGAATTAGCTAAAGCTTTAAGAGCTAAATACCCTGCACTTATTATTGTATATATAACTAATTATCCTAACTATGTTTTTTCATCTTTTGAAACAGAACCATTAAATTTTTTAACTAAGCCTATAGATAAATTTCAATTCAATAAAACATTTCAAAGAATAATTAAAAAATATACAGAAATACATAAATCTATACCAATCAAGTGGCAAAATGACTCAGTTAACTTAGAAATAAAGGATATTTGTTATATAGAAGGATATAATAGGCATTTAGTTTTTCGATTATATAACGGTGATAGTTATGAAGTTGTAGGAAAAATTGATGATATTTATAAAGTACTTAAAATACATGGATTTGTTAAATCACATCAAGGATATATAGTTAATATGCTACATATTAAAGAATTTGGAGAAAATGAAATACATATGAAAAATGGGGAAATTGTTTTAATGAGTGTTCGCAAAAAATTAAAAACAAAAGAAGCATATTACAATTATATTAACAGGAGAAATTAATAGTGTTAAAAAATATTGCAATTATAATAGGAACTTTATTTGAAATATATTCAACAAATATGTATATAAAGACATTTTTAGAAAAAAAGAAAATCAAAAAGCCTATACAATTTATTTTATATTTGGGAATTATAATATTTCAAGAAGGAGCTTCATTATTTTTTCAGGGAACATTGCTTTTAATATTCTCTTTAGTTACCGCATTTCTGATTTGTCAACTTTTTAACTCCAAACAGTATATAAAAATGATCTTATCAATAACCATTATAATAATTAATATTGCTTCTGAAATGTTATCAAGTGGTTTATTGATGTTAATAAAAGACAGCGATTTTGAAAAAATAAATGTTAATTCAAGTGTATTTTTCATAGGAACACTATTGTCAAAATTTATTATGTTTTTATTAGTTATAATAGTTTGTCTTGGTAAAAACAAATTGATTATTGACCATATTAAATTTAAACAATTAATTATTTTGAGCGTTTTGCCTTTGACAACTTTATCAATGTTAATAATTATGTACCAAATACTTTATGTTATTAGTAGCACAAAACTCAAATTGATGTTTACAATTTCAAGTGCATTATTAATACTATCAAATATTATAACTTTTAATATAATTAATCAACAAAGTAAATTGGCAAAGGCTGAATTTGAATTGGCATTATTAAAAGATAATATTGATGAGCAATCAAAACACTATATTGAACTTCGAACATCACATGAAGAAATAAGACAAATGCGTCATAATATGAAAAGTATATGTATCGGAACGATTGCTGAATTAAAATCTGGTAAAATAGAAAATGCAATAGAAGAACTAAATAAGAATATTGATATTATTGAAAAATCAAGCAGAGTTATTGATACGGGTCATCCAGCAATAGACGCAGTTATAGAAAACAAATTAAATAAATGTAACGAGTTAAATATAAAAACCAATATTACATATTATTATAAAAACAATGTCAATATAAATGAAATTGAAATAGCTGTGATAATAGGGAATATTCTTGATAATGCAATTGAAGCTTGTCAAAAGCTAAATAATAAAGATAAAGAAATATGGGGATTACTTTCTGCCGATAACAAAAATTTAATAATTAACATCAAAAACACAACTAATATATTAAATGATTTTAAAACATCAAAGAAAGATAAAAAGTCTCATGGCTATGGGTTAAGGAGTATTTCACATATTGCTGAAAAGTATAATGGATATGCAAAATTTTCATTTGAAGATAACATTTTTACGTCATATATCATTTTAGAAAATTAACACTTTTGCACTTTTAATCAACGATATTGCAGAAACTCAAGCAAAAATGTCTTTAAGCACTATCATATCAATATAATGCTTTTTATTTTTGGAGATAAATTAAAATGGTAGAATTATTAGCGGATAAAATCACATCAAAATTTATCGAAAATAATATAATTAACTCTAATGATAGAGATATATATTGTTATTGTTTTGAAACGACTATTGTTTCTTTTATTAGTATTTGTATTTTGATGTTACTTTCTATTTTATTTAATGAATTATATTGCTCAATGATTTTTTTAATAGCATTTTCATTTTTTAGAAAAATATGCGGTGGATATCATGCTGACAACTATATTAAATGTTCAATAATGTCATTATTAAGCTATATTACTATGGTAGTTGTGTTGAAAAAAATAAATATTTTATTTAAATATAATATTTATTTATTAATTATTGGTTTGATTATTATTCTATTTTTATCACCAATTCAAGACGACAATAAACCATTTACTAAAAATCAAAATAGAAGATTTAAAATATTAAGTAAAAGTATTGCAACTATTTTATTAATAATATTTATAGTTCTAAAAGCTTGTAAAATATATGATGTATTTATAAATCAATATTTTTTTGCATTTGTTTATGGAATTGATTTAGTTGCCTATTCTTTACTTAAAAGTAAATTTGAAAGGAGTATTTTATATGAAAAAAATCAATGATTTTATTATGAAATTTGGAAGTTCATTTGCTGCATTAGCATTAATAATTGGTATATCAACTTCTAATGCTGCTTGCGGAATGATTTTTCATCAGCCTAAAGAACCAAAAGCAATGAATAAATTCAAGTTTTAAAAAAACACGGAGAGAATTTTCTCTCCGTGTTTTTTGTGTTGCATTTATAAATAACACTAAACTGATAATTTCTAAATAAGATCTTCAAATTCTATAAAACTATCAACAGAGATGTTGAATTTATTTGAAATACAAACAAGTTCGTTAACAGTTATGAAACGCTTTTTTTTAAGTATAGAATCTATATTTTTTTTACTTATACCAACATAATTAGAAAAATCTTTTAAATTCATGTTACTATTCAATAATATAGTATATATTGTGTTAATTATATTTTGTTGAAAAGTTTCTTTAGTGTTTTTTATAAGATGATAAGTGATTTTTAGATTGAGATTATTTGCAAAATTGTATTCTAATTTTTTTAAGGTATCTAATTTGTTTTTAAAATTATAACTTTGTTTGTTTAATTCCAATATTATATCATTTTCGCCAATATTGTTATCAATAAGTATTGCAAAACTAATACCATAAATTTTAGCAAGAAGTAATAATATTTCACATGGAATATCTATAGATGATTTTTCATAATATATATATTTATATGACGATATATTTAAAAAACGAGAAATTTCCGTTGCAGTTAAATTTAAAGTTTCACGAATAAATTTGATTTTACGATTCATATATTAGCCTCCTAATTGATTTATAGTAGCAAAAATATGTCAACAAGTCAATTATTGTCATATTGACATCACTAAAGCAAGAAAAATTGATTATACTATTAATTAAAGAAAAGAGGTGCTTATATTGGAAACCGAACATTGTATAAAAGTAATAAAAGAATACAGAAAAATAAATAATCTATCTCAAGAAAAATTTGCGGATAAAGTAGGATACGATAAAAGCCATATAAGCCACATAGAAAACGGAAGCCGCGAACCCACGGTGGATTTTTTAATACACTTTTCAAATGAATCCGGTCTACCAATAGATTATATTTTAGGCCCAGAATCAAGAATAGGCACACAGTTAGTAATTGACGAGTCTACAAAAAGAATAATGAAATTAGCACCTAAAGATAGGCAATTATTATTTAATATTTTAGATCAATTAATCTCTCGTTTAGAAAAGGATAGTAACAGATAACTTGATAATACTCAATTTATGCATTTTCGTAAACTAAAAATTCAATATTGTTTTTTATTTTTTGAAATTATTAACACTTTTGCATTTATAATCAACGCTTAAGTAGTTAGTATTTATATTTAAAAACAGCAAATCTATGCTTATTGTTATGTTTGGATTTGCTGTTTTTATTTTATTTCACCATTTAAATATAATTTGTAGAAGGAGTGTAGATGTACACTCCATTTTTCATTTGTGGCAGCAATTTATTGCGAGATACCCATAGACTTCGATTTTTAACAAAATAAAAAATCGGAGGAAATATGAAAAAAATATTAGAAATATATGATATCAGCAATGACTATCAGAATTATCAAGGAAATCCATATATTATTGTTATCAATGCAACATTTGAAATTAATAAAACCGATATAAATAAAATATTAAATTCAAATTATACTGTTTTGACAAATAAAGAATGGATTGAATATACAAAAGCAATTATTAAATACAACAATAATGATGCCAAACATCGAATGAGACGAGAAAAGCCAATTGAATTTTTTTCATCAAATAGATTCAAACAAATTCATTCGCTTGAAATTAACTTTGATGATAATACGAATGTTACAAAGGCGATTAATATGCTTTCACCTCAACCTAAAAGAAGATTCATAAAATATTATATTGATGGTAAAACATATAATGAAATTGCTATAGAAGAAGGAAAACATATTTCATCAATATATGAATCTATAAGTGGAGCAAGAAAAAAATTTTTAAAATATTTGGCTTTTTTTGAAAACACCCCCGAAAAATGAACCCCAGAAATTTCTATTTTATGAAAGGGTTTATTCCCTTTTATAAAACAGAATACCAATATTATAAATACGTTGGTTTGTATGAGGGGTATAAAATCGTCTCAGCAAAAAGTATTACTGCGCCATGATCTGTTACAGGGAGCGAATAACAGTAATATCTTTTCTCTTTCAGTGGTGCGAAAGGGATTGCAATGAAAGTGCAAACCTATAATGATACTTCCGCTATGGCAGCGGGTCGCTTGGATGGGACTGGTTAGATTCCAATGAGGATTACCAAATCCGTTTATAATATTCCTTTAAATCGGGACAGGAATAAATGATTTAAACAACAGTTTTGCATTTTATACAAGCAAAATGGAATTACTGCTATTTTATTACATTATATATATTATTCTGTTAAATACGGAGGCGATGATATGTTCACAGGACAAAAACATAAAGAAAGATTTTTGAATGAGATTGGAACACTAAAACAATCTAATTCGTATTTTAATAGGAAATTCTTATCAGCCTTATATACAATAACAAGTGATGACTTTTTATGGGAAGCTTCAAAGAACTCAATAAAATATAATTACATAGATTTTAATCAAATAAATATAAGAGGCATTAGTGTTAATTCACATCAATTATGGCAATTCGCTAAAAGTATGATTTTAGGTGACAAAATGTTACTTGAAGATATAATTGATAAAGAATTATACAGTGACAAGAATTTTAAAATAATTATTGATGCAATAAAAATAGCAAGAAAAGGATTAAATTTAAACTAAATAAAGTGATAAAGGCAACTGATTCAAGTCGGTTGCCTTTTACTATTTGGAGGTGTTAGTAATAAACGAATTCTTAAAACTTGAAAGAGAAGCTAAACGATATAAGGAACAGTACCCTAAGGGTACTCGACTTGAACTTATCTCTATGGAGGATCCTCAAGCAGTTCCACCTGGCACAAGAGGTACGGTGCAATTTGTCGATGATATCAGTTCAATTCATATGAACTGGGATAACGGCAGAACATTGGCTCTTGTTCCTAAAGAAGATAGTTTTAGAAAACTCACGCAGCAGGAAATTGAGCAAGAGCAAAATGCTATGTGCGTAGAAGAAACTACAGACGATCTTGCTGATGAACAGTCTGATGGTCCTGTAATGAGTATGTGAGGTGATAAAAGTAAATATAAGGCTGATGCCTTATGGGTATCAAATATCTTGATATGTTTTCCGGAATTGGTGGCTTTAGATCTGCACTTGACAGAGTCGGCGGATTTGAGTGCGTCGGCTTTTGCGAGATAGATGAAAAAGCCAAAGAGACATACGAGGCAATATATGATACGAAAGGAGAATTGTATTTTAACGATGCACGAGAAATCAATCCAAATGCACTTCCCGATATCGACCTTATTTGCGGAGGATTCCCTTGCCAGAGCTTTTCTATTGCTGGAAAAAGAGGCGGATTTGAAGACACAAGAGGCACATTGTTCTTTGAAATTGCAAGAATTGCTGCCGTTAAAAAACCTAAATATATGCTGCTTGAAAATGTACCCGGATTGCTTAACCACGACCAAGGCAGGACATTTCAAAAAATCATCAGTTCATTGGATGAATTGGGGTACGATGTCACATGGCAAGTGTATAACAGCAAAAATTTCGGAGTTCCCCAGTCAAGAAAGCGATTGTACATTGTCTGCTATTATCGAGAAAAAGTGCAAGGCGAAATATTTGCTTTCCCTGAAACAACTGCTTCAAATACTGTCCGATGCCTCCGAGGAAGTGAAGGTGATAGAGTGTACTCCGTTGATGGTACATCAATTACTCTCACAAGCTCGGCAGGAGGATTTGGCGGAAAAACAGGACTTTACTTAATTCCTGTTATCAGCAACACAAAGCTTGGTTATCAATACGTTAAACCCGGTGATAGCATTGATATTGCATACTTAGGACAAAAACAGAGGCGAGGTCGTGTAGGAAAGAATGAAGCACATACATTAACTACTACGCCGTCACAAACTTACTATTTCATTGACATGAATGCTGATCCTAAACTCACTGAAATTGCAAGATGTATCACAGCAAGACAAAACGCAGGAGTAAGCAAGCATAAGGGTGAACATTCAGCGCTACTTGTTTTAGTTGGTGAATTTAATGCGGATGAGTTTTCTAATATATATGCAAGACTTCACGAATTCGTGGAACTTAACGGAAAGGAAAATAAAATCGCATTGCTGATTATTGTTGCCGATACTCAATGCTTTGTTGGCTTTATTCGCAGACTTACTCCAAAGGAATGTTGGAGACTGCAAGGATTTTCCGATGAACAGTATTTGAAATCACGAGGGGCAGGATTCAGTGATTCCCAACAGTATAAGCAAGCAGGAAATGCGGTCACCGTAAATGTAGTTGAAGCACTTGCGAAGCGAATTAAAATAATTGATGAAAGAAACAAAGGAGGTTTAAATGGCTAACAATATACGAAACATTTTAACCATCAGTGGTAACCAAAAATTGATTGACGAAATGCTCAAAGCAATTCAGGTTGATGCGTTTGGCAGAGGTTCTATCGATTTTAAAAAGGTTTTACCGATACCGAAAAATTTGGACATACCCGAAGGTTCAGATACTCGTGAGGGCATTGCTCTTGTTAAGGACTTTCTTGATAAGATACCAAACGAGGATTTGAGTCGTGAGGGTACTTTTGATGATTTCATGGAATATTTGAAGAAATATGCAAATGGTTTGACAGAAGATAAAAAGGAAATATGGAATTTAGGCATAGCAGCAGTTTCAAATATTCACTATTATAACTCGGCTACTTGGTATGATTGGACAATTAAGAATTGGGGTACAACCTCGCTTGCATACAAATACCATAAAAGCGATAACCCTAACGAGCTTAATTTTTTAACAGCCTGGAAACCGGCGAAAGGAATTATCGGTAATCTTTCAAAACATTATCCAGATTTGACATTCACAATCAAGTGGGCTGATGAGGATTTCGGAGAAAACTGTGGAACTGAAACATATCAAAACGGAAAAGTTATTTCGAGAGAACTGCCTCATACAGATGTGTCAGCAGTTGATTTTGCGGCTGATATTTGGCAGATGAGTCCTGCTGAGCGAGGATTGGTTCTCAATTTATCGGGCAACAAATACATTTGCAGTAGTGTTGACGAATATTCTGTAGTTGAAATATTCGGAAAGCCCGGTCTTTTCGCAAATGAAAGATTAACTGAAGACGATGTTCCCAAAGGATTACATCTTTATCATTTGCGTTATGACGATGATAACTGTGAAATGCAAACGCTTGAGCGTAAAGTGAATGTTAATCATGCCGGTTCATTGGTAACAGCCGAAGAGATTGACTTTGGCAATCAAGAATACATTGAACTTACTGATGAAAGCGACTTGAGTTTTTTAGGTGTAGACAGTGATTTTGAACATTTGCTGTCTGGTGATATACCTACTTTCGATACTTTAGATGAATATATTAACAAGGATGGTGGTCTTACATATGATTAAGGAAATCAATGAGCTGGATTTGCTCAAAATGAAAGATAAAGAAGGCTTAATTCTTCAAGGTTGCGGTGGTGACCTTAATGATTGGCTTCAAGGAATTAATGAGGATTTCACAAAACGAAACATTCTTATGAATAATTCCAAATTTGAAGATATCTACTCGTTTAAGTCGGGTGAAATTACAAATCTTTTATTCCCACTTGATAATGCAGATGTCAATATTCCTAAGCTTGCCATGTGGCGAATCGGTACGCATGAGGTGTTTGGCGGCACTTGGTTATCAGATTATATTGACAACAGACTTTCTGATAAGGAAGAAGTTGTTAATAACGAAAACCAAGAAGTCATAAAACCGGATTGCGAGCTTATCGGTCAAGACAGCAATATCTTTAATCTTATGGGCATTGCGGCTCGTACTCTTAGAGAAAACGGTCTTGATGAGCAAGCAAAAGAGATGATTGACAAGGTTACAAACTCCGGAAGCTACAATGAGGCATTATTGGCTATCAGCGACTATGTTAATATTGTAGGTCCAGATGAAAGTGAAAATGAAGGGATGTGTATGGGATGAATAATCTGTTGTGTTTTGTTTTAGGCGTAATGGTCGGCGGTTCTGTCGGAGTCGCGCTTATGTGTTGCGTTCAGCTTAATCGAATGAATAAACTCAATGAGCAAAATGCATCGCTGCAGGCTGAGTTAAGCAAAAATGGTGATTGTAATGGAACCCTATGAAGCACTTGCTAATCGTGTGATTTCATTTACTGTTGAGGATTACAGGTGGGCACGAAAAATATTGCACCGATATCCAAATCCACAAACAAAATCGCAAAGAAAAAAGTGTGCTGCGGCAAGACGATATATATACGATTTTCGTGTTTGTCACAAATCGGAATATTGGCATATTTTAACCGATGTTGATTTAAATTTGCTGTATAAAAGAGTTGTTGACGAATGTGATAAAAAATACGGAAAATATAACCCTGTGCCGAGACCATATAGAAACAAATAACACACAGAGCTTGCCCTAAATATTATGAACAGCTTTATGTCATGGGTAGGCGGAAAAAAGGCTCTGCGTGAAGAGATTGTTAAACGCCTACCCCTTAACTATGGTAGATATATTGAAGTGTTCGGAGGTGGCGGTTGGGTTTTGTTCCATAAAGAACCTGACAAATTCGAAGTGTATAACGACTTCAATCAAAATTTAGTAAATCTATATCGTTGCGTTAAGGAAAAGCCGGAAGAATTGATTAAATGGTTAGAGTTTTCACTTGACTCACGAGCAGATTTTGAATATATGACGAATCGCTTAAAAGACGATGATTTGTCTGATTGTCAGCGAGCAGCATATTATTATTCATTGATTCGATACAGTTATGCATCCGGCGTTGACAGCTTTGGAAGTCAACCACACGATATGTGGAAGAACTTTCCCCTAATTCGTGCTGCACATGCAAGACTCCGTAATACAATTATCGAAAACAAAGATTTTGAAAAACTGATAGGTCAGTATGACAGACCAATCAGCTTTTTTTATTGTGATCCTCCGTATTACAATACCGAAGATTATTATGACGGTGGCGGATTTGGAAAGGACGATCACGAAAGACTTGCGAATACGCTTTGCAATATGCAAGGCAAGTTTCTTTTGTCATACAATGACTGCCCTGAAATCAGAGAGCTATATCAAAGACCGGGAATTCTTATTGAAGGTATTACCCGAATTAACAACATCGCTCAACGATATGAGGGTGGCAAACAATATTCAGAACTTCTCATATCAAATTACGATACATCGGAACGAATGAAGTCATACTTCCAATTTTCCTTGTTTGATCGTGAGATTGATGTGGACAAGATTCTGTCTGAGAAAATAATTTACCGAGGAGGTTAAAGTTAAAAATGGATAAACAGTATAAGGTAATTGATGACCGAGGCAGATTAACGATACCCCGATCAGTTCGCTTTTTAACCGGCATTACTGCCAACAGCATTGTGAGTCTTACTTTTTCAAAAGACGAGATTATCATAAAGAAAGAAAAAATTTGTGATAACTGTCAAAATGAAAAGGAAGGAAAAGAAACCATTACCCTTGCAGAGTTTTTGAATCAACTACCGGAGGCGGAGCAGGATGCTGCTTTGATTCATTTACTCGTTGAGAGATCAAAGAAAAAAGGAGGATATGAAAATGTCGGACAAAATCCCTCTTTATCGCAGTTCTCTTAATACAGCAAGACATTGTAATGAGGTTGACATTTGGCGTCAAAGTGACTTAGAAAACTCACGCTGTGCAGCCGCTATTCATAATGCAATTGATTATAACTTTGCCGATAATCACCTGAATACTGATTTCATGAAAAGCATTATTGACGAGTTCGGCTTTAACCGAGTCAGTTATATTCTTGCCTGTAATATAAAAAGAGCCATGCAGGATGCCAGATATTCACAGGAAAACAAAAATTGGAGTGAGCAAATTGCTATCCCCGACAGCAATTTGCGAAATGAATATCTCATAAACAATCACCCTGTTCTAATCAATGCACTAATTGATAAAACTCGAATTGCTTTTGATGAGTTGCATATGTTTTCGGCTGATGATTGCGAATCAATGGCAGGACAAGAACTCACAGGCAAAGTATTGATTTTGAAACCATCTATTCTTGCGGATGAATATAAATCCCCTGACAATCAGTTGTTTTTAGCAACAGCCGGGTTTGGATGTTCTCCAAGTTCTCTTGGTAGAAGTATCTATGGTATCTTTCTAAAGGATAATGAACACACTTCATTCTATCGGCAAGACTTTTTGGGCATAGCAAGAGATGATGTGTTACCTGATTGGGCAAAAAGCAAATTAGAAACGCAAGAGTTTGAATCGTTGGAGACGGTTCAGCAAATGTAAGGAGGATATATGAGAGTAAAAATCTATCAAATCAACGCAGAAAAGGATGAGAATGCAAAACGCTTCTCACCATTTTCTTATGCTGAGGAACATGGCGGTGTAAATTCCGACATGTATAAACAAGTGTATTTTGGCGATTTGGATACAGATGATTTAGAGGGTGTGTTTGCTAAGCTTAATGAGAGTGATAAACCACCGCTTTATAAAGGTACCAGCTTATCAGTCAGTGATGTAGTTGAGGTGTTTGACAGTGAAGATTCAAATGCAGATAGCAAATGCTTCTATGTTGATTCTGTTGGATATAAAGAACTTGATAATTTCTATACTTCCCTCTGTGAAGATATGGATGGTGAAAGAGCTGTATATATCACGCCGCATCATACACCGCTTGTTCTTAATATGCATATCAATGATTACAAAGATCTCAGCGCCGCTGTCGGCGGTTTGATTGAACTGACACACCCATTTAATGATGAAGCTTGTGTTATCGGAAATGATGAGGCAAAGCTAATCGGCATGGATGGGAATCGAAAAATCGGACAAAGCATTTATGCCGGTCCTATTCTTATTGTCGGTGATAACGGTGATGAAAACTTTATACCGTTAACCGATAAACAGGCAGATTTTTATGCTGATAAATTCAAAGAAATCGAAAACATTTCAGAGGAAGAAGTACAATCGGATATGTATTGTACCTTTATTCCTTTGGAGATGAATTAAAGGAGGAATACTTATGGCAACTACAGTTGCAGCACGAATTGATCGTTTGAATAACGATGATAGCAAAACAAAGGCTTATGCTACTCTGACAATCAACGATGCTTTTGCAATCCACGGTGTTAGATTGATTCAAGGTAAAAACGGTCTTTTTGCATCAATGCCGTCAAGAACGGTAACAAATGAACAAGGCGAAACTGAATATGTTCCGTTTGCAAATCCAATCACCAAAGAAGCGTCGGATGCAGTAAGAACTTGTCTTGTGAATGCATATAACGAGGCGGTTGAAGCACAATCCGAGTTTAATGATATGTTGAATTCAGATATTGAAGAGGTTCCGGATGAGGAAGAACCGCTTACTCAATCCATGTAGTTTTTATTGTTGATATTGCTTAATTAGTTATATTGATATTCTATCAATACTACCAAATATTGTACTATGGTTCATATTCTACTTGATTTATGATATACTTTGAGTTAATGTACAGTTGAAAGGAGATAGATTTATATGACTAAAAAGCATTTATTAACTATATTATTTATTGTTTTATCGGCAATTATTATGGTGAGTTGCTCAAACACACAAGCAGTTGTTTCGGAAAAAAGCACAACTACTTTACCCTCGGCAGAATCCACATCCGTAACTGAAAGCACTACGGTAAATACAACAGTTCAAAAGACGGACAATACTTCTGCTGAAAGCAGTATTTCTCAAGCAACAAAAACTACGAATACCAAAACAGCGAAAGCGAGTACCAATAAGCCGACTTCACCAAATACCAAGGCTGATAAAGCGGTACAAAACACTACAAAAACCGTTACCACAACTTCAAAAATAACAACTACATCAAAACAACCAACAACCAAAAAAGCAAGTCAATGCAGTAATAACAATAATCACTCAATGAAATGCGGTAATATGGGCAGATGGTTTGACAGCAAATCGGATGTTAAGGCATATGTTGATTCGGTAATGAAATCTTGGGCAGATAAATGGGAAAGTGGAGAAATATCCGATGATGAATATTTTGCTAACTGCCCACAAGGCTATGAATGCTGGAGTTGCGGTTACTGTGGTAAATGGACAGGCAATTTCAAATAAACAATATCATAAATTTAAGCTGAGAAGATGTAACAATCTTCTCTTTTTTTATGCCTAAAAACAGGCAGAAAGGAAAAGTTATGAAAGATAAATTCAAAAGTTTAGGCAAAAGAATTGTTGCACTTCTTTTGTCGGTATTAACAGTTACAATGATGTTTCCGTTAAGTGCTTTTGCGGCAACGGAAAACCTCGGTGCGGTGTCGGGTATGAAGAAACTTGATGTAAGCGTTTCAAAGCATTACGGACACGAAGTTCATACTACTAAAAAAGGCGGTACAACTTATCCCCTTTTCTGTATTGAATACGGCACAACATCGCCGAGTTCGTCATATCTTAAAGGCAAAAAAGCTATGGCAAGTGACACGGCAATTAAAGCTGCAAAGTGGATATTTGCAGGATATTACCTTGAACACGGCAACTCAATAGATTGGCAGGATATGGCTTACTGTCAGAAAAAAGTGTGGTCTATCTTCGGTTCTGATACAAGTTGGGATTTCAGCGACGGCGGATACAAAGCGTGGTGTGACAAGGCACAGGACAGAATGGACAACCTAAATAAAAAGCCGTCATTCAATAATACCAATGTCGGAACAATCGTTGCAGGAAACAGCCTTACCGTTACCGATACAAACAAGGTGCTTTCCGATTATCCTGCATTCACAAAAAACGGAAGCGGTTGGAGCATTACCCACAGCAAAAATTCAAATTCATTAACAATTAAGGTTGATAAGTCTTGTACTGCATCAAGCTTTAAACTTGCTAACGGTGAATATTACAAAGATGGTACAGGCGATGACGATGAACTTTTGCTTTACTATCCCTATGGCAGTGAATCATATCAAAAACTTATCTATTCGGCATATTATGACCCTGTTTCAATGGCATTTTCGGGTTCGACTACTCCACTCGGTGATATGAAACTTGTTAAAACTTCCGAAGACGGTATTGTAGCCGGTATTAACTTTATTGTCACAGGTGCTAATGGGTTTTCAAAAACCGTTACAACAAATGCAAATGGCGAAATTGATATTTCCGATTTGGTTCCCGGAATATATACGATTACGGAAGAAAACATTGACAGATATGTACCTAATCAATCGCAAACTATAACTGTTTCAAGCGGTAAAACATCATCGGTCAGCTTCTATAACATACTCAAAAAGTTCAGAGTAACCGTAACAAAGCAAGACTACGAAAAAGGTCACGCACAAGGTGACGCTAAACTCAGCGGTGCAGTATATGGTTTGTTTAAAGGTAATGACCTTGTTGCTCAATATACAACCGACAGTAACGGCTCTTTTACAACAGACTATTTCGTATGCGGTACAGACTGGACCGTTAGAGAAATCAGTCCAAGTGAAGGTTATCTTTTAAATGATACCGTGTATAGAGTCGGTGCGGATCCAAGGGATTACAACATTGAATATAACACAGCACCCGATATGACTGTTATGGAGCAAGTTATTAAAGGCAAAATCAGCATTATTAAACATACTGATGATGGTGAAACTCAGATCGAAACACCCGAAAAAGGTGCGGAGTTCCAAGTCTATCTTAAATCGGCAGGTTCTTTTGTAAATGCCGACAAAGACGAACGAGATACTATTGTTTGTGACGAAGACGGCTTTGCAAGTACAAAATTACTTCCGTATGGAGTATATACAGTTCATCAAACCAAAGGCTGGGCAGGACGAGAACTTATCACCGATTTCGATGTCTTCATCAATAAAGACGGCAAGACTTACAAATTCCTTATCAACAACAAGAATTTTGAATCGTATCTCAAGGTAGTTAAGCTTGATAAAGAAACAGGAAAGCAGATAGCTTACGAGGGTGCGGCATTCGAGATTTATGATAGTGATAATCACAGAGTTACAATGCAGTACACCTACCCTCAAGTAACTTTGGTTCATACTTTCTACACCAACAAAGATGGATATTTAATTACACCCGAAAAACTGCCTTATGGTGATTACACTCTCAAAGAAGTACAAGCACCGTACGGATATGTACTTGATGATACACCGATTCCGTTTTCTATCAGTCAAGAAAATTCATCAACCGATACAGGTGTTACCGTAGTTAAAGTTAAGGCACGAGATGTTGCACAAAAAAGTGTAATCAATATCACTAAAACAGGCGAGATTTTTTCGTCTGTTGAAGAAAACAAAGGCGTATACACTCCTAAATACAGCGTCGGTAATCTTAAAGGTGCAGTGTTTGAAGTCTATGCTGCCGAAGATATAACCACTCTCGACGGTACGGTAAGATATGAGCAAGGCACTTTGGTTGATACTATCACAACCGATGATGACGGTGTGGCTAAATCTAAGGAACTTTATCTAGGCAAATATACAGTTATTGAAAAGACAGCACCTAACGGATATGTTCATAATGCCGCCAAGTATGATGCTGAACTCACCTATGCAGGACAGAATGTTTCCGTTACCTCAACCGACCTTTCGGTGTATAACGAAAGACAAAAGGTTTCGGTTTCACTTAAAAAGGTTATGGCAGAGGACAAGACATTCAGTATCGGCAATAACGGTGAAATTACTTCTGTAAGATTCGGTATTTATGCCGATGAGGACATTAAAGCAAGTAACGGCGATGTTATTCCAAAAGACGCTTTAATTACCTTTGCAAACTGTGACAAGAACGGAAATATATCTTTTGATTGTGATTTACCGGTAGGTTTTAAGTGGTATGTAAAAGAAATCGCAACCGATGAGCACTATATCTTATCCAACACAAAATATAAGTTTGATACCGAATATCAAGGTCAGGACATAAAGGTTATTGATATTAAAATCAATAACGATAAAGCTATCGAAAACAATCTCATTTATGGTTCTGTTAAAGGCTTAAAAGTCGATAGAGAAACGCAGGAAGTAATCAAGGGAGCAACCTTTGGTTTGTTTAAATCAGACACTACCGAGCTTACAGAAGAGAACGAAATCTTAACTGCCGTTACCGATGAAAGCGGTATCTTCGCATTTAACAATGTTCCTTTCGGCGAATACCTTATCAAAGAACTCAAATCTGCCGACGGCTATCTTGATAATGAAGATGTATTTATCGTAACAATCAAAGATAACGAGCAAGTGGTTGAACTTACTGCAATCAATGATAAAGTGCCAGAATTAAAAACAACGGCAACCGTCAATGGCAAAAAAGAAGTCATCGCAAAAGGCGAAATAACTATAAAAGATACTGTTGAGTACAAGCATTTAGTACCTAATACCGAATATGTTATCAAAGGTATATTGATGGATAAATCAACAGGCAAGCCGTTCAAAGTTAAAGGCAAAGAAATCACTTCAACCGTTAAGTTTGTACCCGATAAGGCAAACGGCAAAGTAGAAGTAACCTTTACTTTTGACGGTTCGGCTATTAAAAAGGATACCGAACTTGTAGTGTTTGAGACATTGTATCGTGACGGGGTTAAGTTAACCGCTCATGCCGATATTGACGATAAAGGACAGACCGTAACGGTTAAACCATATATTCCTCATAATCCGAAAACAGGTGATGATAGGAATATCGGTGCTTGGATAGGTCTTGGTGGTGTTGGACTTGGCGCAGCTGTTGCCGTCCTTGTACTTAAACTAAAAATGAGAAAAGATGAGGATGAATGATGAAACGAGTATATATTTGTGCTCCGCTTTCAGATAATCCCAATCAGGATGTAATCAAGGCTGTTCGTTTTGGCGAATATGCCATGAAAGAATGCGGTGCGGCTCCTCTCGTTCCACATTTTTACATTTTAATGACCAATCCCCAAAGTGATAAAGAAACAGAACAACGAAAACTTGCTGATTTCAGTTTGATTTGGATGATTGATGAACTGTGGGTATTTGGGGATTACTGGACGGATGAAATGGTGGAGGAAATCTCACGAGCAGAAATGCTTAAAATTCCGATCAGATATCATTCTGACGATAAAGTTAAATCAATTTTGAAAAAATACGGAGGTATTCTAAATGAACAAAGTTATAAATAAATTCACTAAAAAGCAGTGGGCTGTTTTTGCTGTAGCACTTGTATGTGCATGTCTTTTTACCGCAACAACAGTCTACGCCGCAGGCGATGTTTCAACTGCAATTACAAGCACTTGGAATTCGGCGAAATCTCAAATAAAAACAGTTGTAAACAATGTTGTTTTCCCTGTTGTCGATACAATTCTCGCTGTTCTTTTCTTTGTAAAAATCGGTACAGCATATTTTGATTACAGAAAACATGGTCAATTTGAATTTGCGGCTCCTGCTATTCTTTTTGCTTGTCTAATCTTTACACTTACAGCTCCGCTCTATATTTGGGGCATTGTTGGTATGTGATAATATTACGAAACGGAATATATACTCGACAAATAAGCATCAAATATTTAAAATAAGAAAAAATTTGCTATTATCAAACTATAAAAACATTGTAGAGGTAATAGTTAATGAAAGATGTATTAGATATTCTATACGATTCACAAATCCAAACCAATGCATATAATCGAAAAGTCAGTACCGAAATCAATACCATTAAGGCAAAAAAAGATGATGCCGAATCAAAATTCTCCGGCGTCTTGTTGGAAAATCAAGAAATATGTTTCGATGATTTTATGGATACTATAGACGAGTGTTGTGACGATATGCAAAGAGCTATATTCAAAAAAGGTGTAGCTATTGGAATTTCAATTATGCAAGAAGTCATAAGACAGAATGAAAAAAGCAGTGATACTCCTTTAAGAAAACTTTTTGAAAATATGTAATGGTTTGTTTTTATAGATGGTTGATTTATTTCAACCATCTTTTTTATTGGAGGTGATTATTATTTTTGATTGGTTAGGAGATATAATCTCCGGTATGGGTGATGCGATCGGAAATGCCTTTACGGGCATTTCCGATTCAATCATTGATGCCATTCTAAACAGATTTATTCAATGGCTTTTCAAGTCAATATATGATGGGATTGCTAATTTCTTTACGCAAATTTCAAATATGGGTACAGAGATTTTTGATTTATCATGGGTACAAGCTGTTGTTAAATTGTTCTCTTTATTCGGTTGGAGCCTATTTGTAGTAGGCGTTGTTGTATCTGCATTTGATCTTGCAATCGAATATCAAACCGGCAGAGCAAATATTAAAACAACTGCACTTAATTGGATTAAAGGTTTTATGGCAGTTTCTTTATTTACGATTACGCCAATTGAGTTATACAAATTTTGTGTTTCTCTTCAAAATACATTTGCTAAAGACTTAGTATCGATAGCTGCAGGAGAGCAATATGTTTCTCTCGGCAGTCTTACTACTAAAGTTCTTGTATCCTCATTTAATCCCGGCGGAGCTATGATCACAGCAGGACTTTTTGAACTTGTTACGCTGATTGCATTAGGATTCTGTGTATTTAAGATTTTCTTTGATAATATCAAGCGTGGCGGAATACTTCTTATACAGCTTGCAGTCGGCAGTTTGTATATGTTCTCTATTCCAAGAGGTTATGGCGATGGATTTAATAATTGGACAAAGCAAGTGTTTGCTTTATGTTTAACCGCCTTTTTACAAACTACACTTCTGTTCCTCGGTTTGCTTTCATGGAGTACAAATATGCTACTTGCTATTGGTATTATGATGAGTGCTGCTGAAGTACCGAGAATAGCACAGCAATTTGGATTAGATACAAGCGTTAAAGTTAATGTTATGAGTGCGGTTCATATGGGAACATCTGCTGTTAATCTTGTTAAAGCGGTTGGCAAGTAATATTTGTAAAGGCCTCAAATTGTGTTGCTATTGTTGATACAAAGTGCTATAATATAAATAGAATAAATGAAAGGGGTAATAATTATGGCAAAATCAGCAAACGTATCAGTTAGAATTGAACCGGAAATTAAAGAAGAGGCTGAAAATATTCTTGAAGCTCTTGGTATTCCTGTTTCAAATGCAATCAATATGTTCTATAAACAAATCATCTTGCAAGATGGTATACCTTTTGAAATGAAACTTCCGAGAAACCCTCTTGACATATCATATATGTCCGAGAAAGAAGTGGATACTCGAATTAAAAAAGGCTTAAATGATGTGGAAAAAGGCAAAGTGCATCTTGCATCGGATGTTTTTGGCAATATTGAAAGGCAATACAATTTATGAATTATACAGTAAAGATGTCTGAAGAGGCTGAAGACAATTTAAAAGCAGTTATTGAATATATATCAATTGAATTAAAAATGCCACATGCGGCATCAAATTTATATTATAAGATTAAAAATCTAATTCAATCATTAGCAACCATGCCGGAAAGGTTTAAAGAATACGATAAAGAAAAGTATAAATCATATAATTTAAGAATGGTATCTGTGGATAATTATTGTATTTTTTATACAGTTGATAATGATAATAAAATCGTGTATGTCACTAATATTCTTTATGGCAAAATGAACTTAGACAAACACTTAACATTAGAACAATAACTTAACGCTCATCATTGATGGGCGTTATTATTTTATCCGAAATTCAGGAGGAAAAATGAAAAAACAGTATATCTATCCCCAAAACATGAGGGCGTCTGCAACCTTATGGTTATGGTCATTAAAGGATTTTGTTGTAGTTATAATCGGTGCTCTGTTTTCAGCTATTGTATTGGCAACTACAAAACTGATGATTCCGGCTGTACTTGTCGGAACTTATGCTCTTTTATCAATTCGTGCGGACGGAACAACAATGCTTGATTTCATTAAATATGGAATTAAGTTTTTTATTTCAACACAACAATATTACGAATGGGGTTTGAAAGACGAAACACTGCCCAAACAGAATAAAACAAAAGTAGGTGATGAAAATGGAAAAAAAGAAAAGTAAAAATACGGTTCAAGACCTTATTGGTATTGAAACATTTACAAAAAGAGGTATAAAAACAACTCATGGTGAGCTTGTTTATTACCTTATTAGTCCAACGAATATTTCTGTTCTTTCAAAAGAAAATATCGAAGTCAAAATATGGCATTTAATGCAAGTGCTATCGGCTCAGCCTAATATTGAAATCTCCTGCATTGATTCATGCGAAAGATTTGATGATAATAAAAACTTTATGCTTGATCGACTGGCTAATGAGCAGAATTCAAGTGTTAGGAAATGTCTTGAAAAAGATATTGATTATCTTGATAACATTCAAATTGAAATGTCAACAGCTCGACAATTTATGATGGCTGTTCGTTTTAGAAAAGAAAAGGAAGAACAGAAATTCAATCAGATTAACCGAGTGGAAAAAGCAATTGCCGAACAAGACTTTGAAGTTAAACGAATGGATAAAGATGATATTAAGCGCTTTCTTGCTATTTACTTCGGAGCTTCAATGCAGGGCGAATTGATTCCCGATGTTGACGGAGAGGATGGATTTGATGAAGAAAAACTCAAAAAGGCGGTGCTATAAAATGGTTCAATTATTTTTAACTATATTTATGATTGTTACATATGCATTAGCGGTTGCGATACTTACTTATGTGAGCATTTGCAGTATTGAAGATTCAAAGGATCAACAGCAATTTGAAACAATTGCTAAAGCCATTGAGGAACAAAACGAAGATGGAGACACAGATACTACGAATAAGGTTTATGATTTAATGCTTAAAAATAAGGATTGTGTCGGTTGGTTAAAGGTTGTGGATATGGATGTCAACTATCCGGTTATGTTAACCAAGCAAAATCCAGAGTTCTACTTGCGCCGAGATTTCAATAAAGAATATTCATATATGGGTACTCCTTTTATGGATGCCAACTGTAATATCGGCATCTCAAAAAATCTCATCATTTATGGTCATAATATGAAGAACGGTAGAATGTTTGCACCACTTATGAAATTTAAGAACAAAGAATATTTTGACAAACACCAAAGTGTCGAATTCATCACACCTAATGAAAAGGCAATTTATCATATTGTATGTGTTGCTAAAGTTAAGGCTGATGATTCATGGTATTCGTTTATTGAAGATTCGGGTGAATCCCATTACAACGAAAGAATTAAGGAGTTGTATTCAAAATCGTTGTATCACTCAGATTATGAATTTGGTTACAATGATGAGTTCTTGACATTGTCCACTTGTGAGTATTCTCAAAATGACGGAAGGCTTATCGTTGTAGCTGTTAAGGAAGGAGCGAACAGTAATGTTTAAGAAAAAGAATAAAGAATTAACCGAAGAAGAAAAGGAAGTAATTCGTACAAAATCATTTTTTGATATGATTCTGCCAGCTACAATAAAATTCTCAACAGACCATTATGTATGCGGTGACAGTTACAGATGCGTATGGGCAATCAAGGAATATCCGCCTACTACGGAAGAACTTGCTTTGTTTTCTACTCTTGCGGACAGAAACAATTTAACTATTCATCTGTACTCTCGCATGGTTGATGCTATTGAGCAAAGGAAAATCATACAAAATGCTACAAGAAAAAACAAACTTTCAACCGGTTCAAACGATGTTCAAGAAAATATTACAGCCGAGGGCAATCTTGAAGATGTTGTTAATTTGATTGCAGAGCTTAGAAAAAATAAAGAGCCGTTGCTACATTGTGCTGTATTTCTTGAATTAAAGGCTGACAGTATGCAAAAACTTCGTGAGTTGCAATCCGAAATTCAAATGGAACTTACAAGGTCAAAGATGTCTGTTGATAGGCTTACACTAAGACAAAAGGAAGGTTTTTTAACTGTATTGCCTGTCGGATACAATATCTTTAGAGAACAGTTTGAGCGTGTACTCCCTGCAAGTTCGGTTGCGAATTTGTATCCATTTAACTATTCGGGCAAAACGGATCCTAAAGGCTTGTTTATCGGCAGAGATAAATACGGCACAAATATTCTTGTTGATTTTGATAGGCGTGCCGAAGATAAAACCAACTCAAATTGTTTGATCCTCGGTAACTCTGGTCAAGGCAAGTCATTCCTTTTGAAACTCATTCTTACAAATTTCAGAGAATCGGGCAAAAGAGTTATTTCACTTGATCCTGAAGCGGAATATGAAGAATTGACGAAGGCTCTCGGCGGTTGCTATATCGACTTCATGAGTGGCGAATATATTATCAACCCTCTTGAGCCCAAGTCCTTTGGTGATGCCGATAAGGAATACGACCAATTCACACCCGAAGCATTCCGCAGAGTAACAAGGTTAAGTCAGCATATTGCCTACTTGAAAGACTTCTTCAGAGCATATAAAGACTTCTCGGATGAACAACTTGATACATTGGAGATTATACTTTCTAAATTGTATCAAAATTTCGGTATAACCAACTATACCGATTATGACAAGTTAAAGCCAACAGATTATCCGATTATGGAAGACTTATATGCTCTGCTTGAAAAGGAATACAAGGGCTATCAACATAATCAAAAGAATATTTATCGTGAAGAAACATTACAAGAACTTTGTCTTGGACTTCATTCTATGTGTGTAGGTACGGAATCAAAGTATTTTAACGGTCACACAAATATTATTGATGATACTTTCCTTTGCTTTGGTGTTAAAGGTTTGATGGATACCAATCGCAGGCTTAAGGATGCAATGCTTTTTAATGTTCTCTCATATATGACAAATGAATTGCTCGGCAAAGGTAATACTGTAGCAGCTATTGATGAACTGTATCTATTCCTCACTAATATGACGGCTATTGAGTACATACGAAATGCATCAAAGCGTGTTCGTAAAAAGGAAAGCTCGGTTATCCTTGCAAGTCAGAATATTGATGATTTTTTAATTGAGGGCGTTAAGGAATATACAAAACCGCTTTTCTCAATTCCGACACATCAATTTTTGTTTAATGCAGGAAGTGTTGAGCCTAAGGTTTATATGGATGTACTGCAAATTGAAGAGTCTGAATTCGAGAGGATTCGCTATCCTGAACGAGGCACTTGCTTATTCCGTTGCGGTAACGAACGATACTTACTTCAAGTAATTGCACCTGAGTTTAAACAGAAAATGTTCGGAAAGGCTGGTGGTAGATAATATCGAGTGTATGCAGAGAGATATCGGAAATAAAATGAATGCTTATACCAAAATTCATATTCCGACCAAAGATGAGGTCATGAGAGATATGATTGTCATATGTAAAGCCATTGCAGACAGTTTGTTAACTCCAAAGCCTGCGGATGATATTAAAGTTATATTTGTTGAAAGTAATAATGGTGATTTGAAATTCTACGGCTTTATTGGTGACGGTACAGGAACGATTGATACCAATAGAAATTTACTCCGCATTGGTGATACAATTGAAATGCATTGTAAAAACGGGCATTCTTTAAAAGAGTATATTTTAAGGATATTGCCGAAACAAAAATCAATTAATTTTTTCAACGGCAAATTAGTTAAGTCATATAAGAATTTATAGAAAAATATTTGTTCTCAAGATCACGGCATATTCCATTTTGTTTCTTGTCTGGATGAATATTATAAATCAATAGACAATTTGTTGTGATATTGATATAATACTTGTAGAATAATTAATTGACAAATTGGATTTTGTAGATTTGCTAAAATGGCTGATGCTGTATTGGAATACAGTGGTTTAATTGTTATGAAATTTGATTTGGGATAAAAGTTATTGTATGGCAATAAAAAGATTTTATTGCATATGGATGGAATTGTATAAAAGGAGAAGTTATGGACAAGAAAATTAAAACAAGTTTGGAATATGAAAAAGTTAAAGTTCCTAATGAAATAGATGATGATGAAAGACAAAGTAATTCAATGGTTGCAATAAAGGACCTTCTTCAGAATAAAAATTATATCGTTGTATTGGACGCGAATATTCTTTTGAAAGTATATCGTTCATCGCCAGATTATGCTGAGTTTGTTTTAGAGTGTCTAGACAGTATAAAGGATTATGTTTGTATTCCATTTAATGTGTATTGGGAATATGAAAAACACAGAAAAGAAGAATATGGTAAAAAAGTAAAATCCATAGAGAAGTCGGTTGAAACGTGTAATCAACTTATTTCAATTATAGAAAATAAAATAAAGGGTCAATGTGACGAACTATCAAAAAATGGTTATCCAAATATAGATGTACTTGTTGATAATTTAATGGAAAAGGTTGGTGAACTTCAAGATGAATTTGATTCATATTTTGTGGAACACCAAAATCTGGATTTCTTGAATAACTGGGATGAAGATAAGGTGCTTGATTTAATGAATTCATTTCGCAAAATGCCTGAGCCTTCTGCATCTTTTATATATAAACTATGCAAGGAGGGCGAGCATAGATATAAGTCACAAACACCTCCGGGGTATAAAGATTCAAAAAAAGATGGCGTTAGTAAGTATGGAGATTTAATTATTTGGGCGGAGACGTATGAATACGCGGCATCAAATAATAAAAACATTATTTTTGTTACAGATGATGTAAAAGAAGATTGGTGGGAAAAATTAGATGATGGGAGAATTCTATTTAGAAAAGAATTAGTTAAAGAATTTTCACGTAAGACCAAGATTAGAAAAGACCTAAGTAACAATTTAAAATTGATTCCGTTGGTTGGATATGATCTATACCAAGCAATTGCCAGGGAGTTTATGATTGATGCACCAGATACAATATCATTGATTTTGAATGCTACAGATGAATCTTTTGTAGATGAAGTACAAATGCAAGTATTTGAATCTGTTTGGAGTGAAGTTGCTTACTCTGGAGCAAGTTTTCTTGATGAGAATAATTCTCATGTTGGGTCAGAGGGAGTAGATGAGTGGGAGTTGGATGATGTCGAATTTGATGGCTTTGAAAGAATAAACGTAGATTCTGGTATGGCAACATATATTATTTCCTATCTTATAGTAATATCAGGTGTGTCGTATGAATACTGGGGAAGAGATGACGATACAAAAGAAATAATTACTTCTCCAGGAAGAAGACATAAGTGTTCTGGTAAAGTTGATGTGTTAATCACAAGAGCATTGGATACAGTAATTAATTGGAATGATGATTTTGAATACCAAGATGCAAAGATTAAGACTGCATCTATTACAGAGGATTCGTATGAGGATAACGATTCCGATTTCGATTTATATTGTGCGGAATGTGGGAAAAAAATAGGATATGAATGGGAATCGTTTTATAGCGACTATAAAGGGAACCCTATATGCGATGATTGTATGACTACAAATGAAAATGGATTTGTATGTCCAAGATGTGGAAATAAGTATCCTGAGGAAATGAGAGGTGGTTCGGGGACATTTTGCATTAACTGTGAAGATGAATATGATGTCTGATTGAACTATTAGGGAATAAAGTATAAAAGCGACCAAATGACTGATTTCTAGTATATCTTTGTATGGTTTGTTATCCAGTCAAATTGATATTTTATGAATGTCAAGGGCTCAACAAATTTTAGTCTGTCGAAAAGTAAAAAAACTAATATAACAATAAAGTCCGATTGTTTTTCATAATGAATCTCAATCGGATTCTTATTTTGGAGGTGATTTTTATGAGTGCAGAAGTTGCTGCCGCAAAAGTTGTCGTTGCAGTTGCATCGGATAAGCGTGGCAGAATCGCAATAGCAACTATTTTATGTTCAATAATAATGCTGTTCTTTCTGCCTTTGATTGTGTATATGGGTGTTATGAGCAATCTCGGTGAAATGGAGATTGACACCGCTCAAGCACAGCGGATGATAATGCAGAATATGTCAGCAGAAGAAAAAGCCAAGCTACAGCATGTTGAAAATGTGATGAATGAGATTTCAAAAGAATGCTCAAAACGAAAACTAAAAAGCATTGTAGGTAAAAAGGCACAGGCGGTTTACGCTTGTGCCTTTTATGATGTCGAGAAGTCTGATAATGATTTCATTTCAAAACTTGTTGATTGCTTTGAACAGGCAAAGGATGATAACGAACTACTTAATATGCTGAATTCTGCTTTCGATACAAATATATCAGCCGAGGATTTCAGTCACTTAATGTCTGTAATTTCAAATACCGTTATCGATATTGATTTGAATAACACAGATAAGAATAATCTTGATTTGGTTAAATGGGCACAAATGGCTTATGACAATAAATGGGGTTATGTTTGGGGTTCGCATGGCAATGTTTTAACAGCAAATGAACTTAAAAGACTTGAAAAAACATTCGGCTCTCATGTTACCGATAAAGAAGAATATATCAAGTCACATTGGCTCGGAAGACGAACTTCTGACTGTGTTGGATTAATTAAAGGCTACGGCTGGTATGATGAAACAAGCGGAACTATTAAGTACGGAACAAACGGTATGAAAGATGTAACCGCTGATGGTATGTTTAATGCTGCTGTTGAGAAAGGACCTATAAGTACCATGCCTGATATACCCGGTATAGCGGTATGGCATCAAGGACATATAGGTGTGTATATCGGAAACGGTTATGTAATTCACGCAGCAAATACATACGATGGTGTAATCAAAACTCCGATTACTTCAAGCGGTTGGACACATTGGCTTAAAGTTCCGTATATTAACTATATTGAAGAAACGGAGGATAATCCAAATTGAATATTTCAAACGAGAGGCAAAACGAAATTCTCGGCAATGCTCTTGATTGGTTTTCAGAACATTATGAGCAAGAAGAACTGCTCAACATATTGCACGATAAACTTGGAATGACTGATAGTGAGATCGATTTCTTTGGGTTCGAGTTTGATAGCGATATTGAAGATGAAAAAGATCTCTCAATCGTCCATTTTCATAATGATGACGAAGATTATTGTTTGACAACTGATGCACCATTTTATCTTTGGGAAGCTGCTAATGCATATGTTAATACAATTAAGAATGTTAAAGACCGATGGAGTCTTGACAGTATTGCCGAAAACATTGCTGATGGCACGATGATAGATGAACGCATTTATCCGATACTTTGTAAGTCAATGGCACCGGATGGAAATATTGTATCTGTGGTTGACTTTAATCTTTCGGACAATGAATTATTTATCAAGTACAACAGAGATGATTTTTGGTATAAGTTTCATCTTGACGATATTTGCGATGCATATAATCAAGCAACATCAACACCGGGATTAAGTCAAGTAATGCAAAAGCGAATGTTTGTTGAAACCATTGCTGAAAAGGATTTACAGATAAATCCAGATGAGACTAATGCTTTAGGCATTCCAAATATGTAAACGAAAAGCGGTATCAATCACGATACCGCTGATTTTTTATTAAGGAGGTATTATTTTGGTTATAAATACAGTTATGAGAAGAAAAGATTCTCAAGTTGATTTGCAAAAATGTGTAGTAGAAAAAGCAATTGAAATATCACAGGCGGAATTTTCGGCTTTGTGTAATGGCTTGCTTGAAGATAAGGATTACATATCAAAATATAAAGATCTTATGAGAGTTGACAATAACGGTATAACGCATTGTCTGCTTGTTTTAGGTTCTGATACCGAAGACGGAATTCTCATAAACAGTGAAGGCTATAATTATGCTCGTTATTCAGCATATATTCCTAATATTAGGCAGAGCGTAACACTTGAACAATTCCCGGCTCTTGAATCATTCAATAAGCGAATGATTGATGTAACCAATAGCATAATGAACCAAGCAATTGCAAGCTGTGAAGAATCGGGCGATCCCGAATACAGAGTTGATATTAACAAATACAACCGAGTCGGAGAACCTGCCGTGTATCCTGCATTGATTGATGATATGCTTAGGGATTTAGGTAATGTCGATGAAACAATTCTATACTCCGATAGTATTGACTTAATGCTTAACAGTAAAGCAATTGACATCCCTTTTGATTATTCTGATGAGGATTTTACAGACATTGAAATTTTATGTGCAAGACATGTGCTTTGGCTTTATGGCGGTGAAGGTGAAAAAATGGATTTAAGCGGCAAGGCATTTTTGAATGTTGATTTTTCGGGCAAGGATTTGAATGGTGCTGATTTTGAGAATTGCAAGTTTTATCACTGTACTTTTGATAATGCGTCGCTTGTTAACTGTAATCTGCAAAATGCGTTGTTCAGTAACTGTTCTCTGTATAATGTAACAGCTGAAGAAGCAGAATTGCAAAATGCACGATTCTTTTCTTGTAACCTTGCCAAGGCATTTTTCACACATAGTAATTTCAAGGAAGTCGTACTTAAAAGCTGTCAAACAACAAGTTCGAGTTTTATGAATTGCTGTATTGAAAATATTGCATTAGAGGAAACTGACTTACCCAATGATGAAATATTTGACAGCGAATTAGATTGGATTAAAAATGATATTCCGGATTTTGAGCCGAATATGTGAGGTGACAGTTATGGATGACTTGAATAAAAAGGCAAGGCTTATTGATGATTGGTCTTGGGTTTTATATGAAGATGGTTCGGGACACATTGAGAACTCAAAAGGCAAGCAATTGTGCAGTTTCGATTATACAACACAAGAGGTTAAGGACTTAAATAACCGATGGCAATTTATGAATGAATATCCGTACAGAACTCCGTGGGAAATGTTTAAGACCGATGTTGAAAATACGCTTGTTTCAAATGGTCTTGCTTCATATAACTATACTGTAAAATCAATTGCCAAGTTGGAGGAAAAGCTGAATATCAACAAGGATTTTCGATTATTTAATGGCAATCAATTTGTCGGTTGGAAATCATATTATGATTTGCCCAAAGTAGAAAAGGCATTATCGGATATGGAGGCTGCAATGAAAACTACAAACAGTTTTGATCTTTCAATTGCAGACAGATTATGCGATTTGTATCCTGTAGAGGCTGTTTGCTCAATGCTTACAGACAGCCAAAAAGAAATATTGATTTTGGGTGTAGAGTTTGAGCGTGATTTCGGCAATGATGTATCTGAAAATCAATATGAGATATATAAGGCAATAACTGCTGAAAATACAATGTTAAATGATACTCAACCTGAAATGACTATGTGAGGTGATATTATGAAAAATGCAATTGTAACAATACAATACGATGAAGAAAAATTAACTACACTAAATCTATTTTTAAAAAAGAAAAATGTTGATTTGAATTCGGAAATGACTAAACATTTGGACTTATTATATAACAGATATGTGCCGTTGCAAGTTAAAGAATTTTTCAGCATGAAGAACAATGATGCAAAAATAATTAAAAATAAACAAGGAGACAAAAAATGAAATACAAAGGTTTTAATGTAATTGTTTTTGTATCTACAAAAGTACAAAAATTTGATTATGATTCAAAAAAATATCAAACGTATAATGGCTTTAATTGTTTTATATATTCAAATTATGATGAAAATTGTTATACCCCATTAGATTGTTTTGATTTAGCGATTGGAATTGACATTAAAGAGAAAAAGTATTTTTGGGTTGAAGATTATATTAAAAATTATATTGATGATAAATTTGACGAATTGAAACAATTGGAAAAAGAGTATTTTTTAAATAAACACAATTGAATATATAATTAACAATTAGGGAGAAATAATTAGATGTCATAATTTATGTGATTTAATTATATAGGATGATAAGAATGGATGATATTGCAAAAAAATTGATTGCTCGTTGTTACAAAACCGATGAAGAAATAAATATTATTGATTTTGAGGAATTGTTCAATGACGAGATAATTGATAATATTTATTTAAATAAATTGATAGATGATTTGAATATGCAACAAGAGGTTAGAACGTGTGGTCTCTTAAAAGATTCAATATTTATTTGTTTACATAAATTTGATGATACAGGAGGAATTGTTGAATAAGAATTTTTATCAAATGCCAAACAATATATTTGCTTTTCATATGAATAAATATGAAATTGTTGTTTATTCGTATCTTGTGTGCTGTGCGGGAAAAAAGAAAGAATGCTGGCCTAGTCTTACTACAATATCAAGGGTACTTGGAATATCAAGAGGCACAGTAGTAAAAGCAATTGACAAACTTGTACAACTGCGGTTAGTTGACAGAGTGCAAATCATGATGGAAAACAAAAACGGAATGATGGTTATGCGAAATAACCATTATTTTATTTTGCCATTTGAGGATGCTTGGCAATTATATATGAACAATGGTATTCATTATTGAACCCATAATAGTCGCATTTGAAACGGTAATATAACAATATGAAGTAAATAACAAATTATACAGCCTTGTAAGACGATGTTTGCGTACTTTTAATGAATGTAAAGGTTGTACCCGACAAAAGCAAAAAAAGCCGCTTTTGAGCCATTCGTTAAGATTTGATAATCCGCCGAATTGTTAGAGTTATATTCGTCTGATTCTGTGCAGGAATAAGGGACTGCGCTGTAAACGCAGTCCTGGTTCACATCGTCGAGCAATGCTCGCCGACTTGAGTTTTTATAATATGCGCTGTTTAAAATATATAAGAGCGTAGAAAAAAGAAGAATTTCCAAATACAAGAATATAAAAATATACACTGTAAGGATGTGAAGACAATGATTAATAAAGATTTTCCATTTTCGGAAAAAAGCAGATATTCTTTATGGCTTTCAAATGATAATATTAAAATGGCTGATAAAATTTATTCACTTGATAATTGTAAAAGCAGATCCGAATTTGTTGATCGGGCTATTAGATTTTATTGCGGATATGTTGAAACAAATATTGCCCAAGATTATATTGCAGATGTTTTTACACAAACTGTATTTCCCAAATTGGATAATATGAAAAAAGTTTTAAACAAATCTATATATAATATGGCATTACAATTGTCAATGTTATCTCATTTTGAAGCAGCTTTATGTGATTATGAAGATGATGATTTGAAAAAACTTAGAGAAAAATGTATCGTAGATGTAAAGAAGTGCCAAGGGTTAATAAATTTTGAAAACATTGTTCAATATCAAAGAGGAAACGAATGAGTCAATTAATTGTAAAGTGGAGGTACATGAGCCATAGTTCTAAATCAAACATAAAAAATTTAGTGAAATATATTGCTAAAAGAGATGGTGTTGAATTTACCGATGAAAGTTGGCGAAATAAGAAAGTAACTGAATATCAAAAAAAGTTAATTAAACAATTAATAAAAGACTTCCCTTCTGCAATTAATTCAGATGAATATAAATTGTATTTTGAAAAGCAAACAAGAGGTTTTGCCTCTGATTTGATTACACAAACACTTGATTACAATCTCGATATGGTTGCTAAAAGAGAAAATTATGTGAAATATATTGCTCACAGACCGGGCGTTGAAACTTATGGTAAACATGGATTGTTTTCTGATGTTGATAATTCCGTTGACAATCTTGAAAAAATTGCAAATGAAGTTGCTGATCAAAATGATAATGTTCATACATTTATTATTTCACTTTCAAGAGATGATGCATGTAGATTGGGATATGATAATGCTGAGGCTTGGATGTCGTTAATAAGAGAGAATAAAATGAATTTTGCAAAAGCACTCAGTATATCATATTCAAATTTAAAATGGTATGGTGCTTTCCATAATGAGTCTTTTCATCCTCATATTCATCTTATAATGTATTCCAAACAACAAAAAGCCTTCATAACAAAAGAGAGTCTTGAAAAATTAAAAATGAATTTATCAAGGCAAATTTTTGCTGACGACAGAATTGAAATATATAAAAAGCAAAACAAAATAAGATCTCAAATGAGCGAAACCGTAAAAAATAAAATAGACCTTCTCATTTCTTCAATTAACAATAAAAATTTTCAAAATGATAATATTGAAAAAACATTAATAGGACTTTCAAAACAGTTTGAAAATTATAAGGGGAAGGCAGTATATGGTTACCTTCCGCAATCAATGAAAAAGAAAATTGATTTTATCATTGAAGAACTTGAAAATGATAAGAACATCTTTGAATTATATAATTTATGGTGTGAATACAATGATGAAATAATAGGAATGTATCAACAGACGAAATCAAATTACATACCGTTATCTCAAAATAAAATTTTTAAACCATTGAAAAATATAATTATAAAAGAAGCACTGAATATCTGCAACAATCAAATAACTTTTGACGATGTTGTTGATGAAAATGATGAGCCGGCAGAAGCTAATGTTGTTGATAAATTCTTTTATGAGAACAATCCCGGGTTATATGAATATCAAGTTTCAAAAAAATATCTTGATAATAATTCAGAAAATTATGATTCGAAAATCGGAATTGAAACTCTAAAAAAATCTGCAAATATGGGCTGTGTTCACTCTTTATATTTATTAGGAAAATACTATATGGATGGTGTTTTTCTAAAAAAAGATTTAAATAAAGCAGAAAAAACATTTATAAAAGCTGATAATATGAATAACTGCTATGCTCAATATAGGCTTTCAAAAATATATTTTGATTCTAACGGCGATTTATTTAATCCACAAAAAGGAATGGAGTTTTTATGTAAAGCTGCTTCAAGTGGTTATAAATATGCTTTATATCAACTTGGTAAAATATATTATAATGGCGTATTTGTTGAAAAAGACATAAATAAGGCTATACAATATTTAATGGCAGCAGCCGAAAAAGATTGTGAATGTGCTGAAAAACTTCTTGAGTATATAAATAATAACAGCAAGGAATGGCAGAGCTACACTGCTATCCTTGCTGTGTTAAATGATTTATCTAAATTATTCAAGAAAGAATTTGATAATAAATACAAACTTTTTTATCATATTGATAAAAAAACACTTCAAAAAATTAATGAGAAAAAGCAGGCTATGGGATTAAGAATATAATACAATTAAAAGAACTTAATAGTCCAACATATATTCTTTTTTCTTTTCAATCAAAGGTTTATTATTCTTAATAATTTCTTGACATTCTAAAAATGCCTGTCCATAAAAATTCAATTTTTGTTCTGCTGTTGGGTAAGAGTATCTCGTGTTTGCAAAATCTGAAACTAATTCTCCCATTGAATTATTAACATTATCGATAGCTTTTCCATACTTTCTTCCAGATACAAGCTCATTATGCATTTCCTCAGTTATAGAAACACTTTGACATTTATCAATGTATTCATTTTTCTTTAACCAAAGTAAAAAAACATAAAATTCACAAATTGTATTCGTTCCCCCGCCACCAACATAGGCTCCAAAAGGAATATAATAACTATTAACAACATATTTTAATTCATTAAGTTTGAACACAATAATCAATTCGGAATTGTCATATTTTGATAAAGAATTTTTGTAAAAGGCAAAATATATCGTATCAATTTTATTGGATTTTATATAGTCTAATAGTTCTCTATCAACATGTAAGTGAATAGTTTCGAATATTTCATCATCTTCACCAAATTTTAACCAATCTTTTTTAATTCCGATTCTATTTGCAAAGTCATCTATAAACTTAAATGTTGGTTCCTCTGAAACTTTGTAATATTTTAACAATTCATTAGATGATGAATAACCTAGCTTATTACATAACCACTCAATATTGGCATTAGGAACGTAGTCTTTTATTTTATTAATTATGTAGTCTAATCTTAGTGAGAAATTTGTTTTATAATAATTATTTTTTATTTCATTAATGATATTGGTTCCATCTAATTGTTTTTGCAAATCATTTTTATTATTTATACCATTGGGGTTAATTAAAGACACAATATTCTGGCAATCATTGTAGGAATATCCGGTTCTTTGTGATAGTTCATCAGCTGTCAATTTTACACCTTTTTTTATTAAATCGTATAAAAAATCAGCAAATAGGCTTAATAAAATTTCATTTATCATATTTTACGCTCCTTTTTTCTTACTATATTAATAATACAAAAAACAATATATATTGTCAAATATATATTTAGGAGATGATAACATTATAAAAAATACAATACCGTTGATTATTGTTGTTACAGTGATGGGATTGGTTTTTCTTCTCATCACTGTTTTTTCATACATATACAGTTTAAACAGTATAAAAAGTAAAACAGTCGGCGACGGACAGCATGGCACAGCTCGTTTTGCGACAAAAAATGAAATAAGAAAAACATACAAGGAAATTCCGTTTGAAGTTGAATTATGGAGACAAGGTAAAAATCTTCCGGAAATTCAAGGCACTCTTGTAGGGCAAAAAACGGTTGGAAAACAGACAAAAGCATTAATAGATGATGGTGATGTTCATACTTTAATGATTGGTGCTGCCGGAGTTGGTAAGACAGCATATTTTTTATATCCTAATTTAGAATTCGCATGTGCCTCAGGAATGAGTTTCATAACCTCGGATACCAAAGGTGATTTATACAGAAACTATGGAGAAATTGCAAAAAAATACTATGGATATAATGTATCAGTTATTGATTTAAGAAATCCAACAAGATCAGATGGATTCAATCTTTTGTATCTGGTTAATAAGTATATGGATCTTTGGAAAGAAAACGAAGATGAAATTCCCTACAAAGCTAAGGCTGAAAAATATGCAAAAATAACATCAAAGACAATTATATCAAGCGGTAGTGACACTTCTTCATATGGACAAAATGCATACTTTTATGATGCGGCAGAAGGTCTATTAACGGCATCAATTCTATTAGTATCTGAATTTTGTCCCAAAGGAACTCGTCATATAATAACTGTTTTTAAAATTATACAAGAACTATTGAAAAAGGAAGATTCGAGTAAGAAAAATGACTTCTCAAAAATAATGGATTTACTTCCGGATGAACATAAAGCAAAATGGTTTGCCGGAGCTGCACTTAATACATCTGATCAATCAATGGCATCAGTTATATCGACAACGCTTTCAAGGTTAAATACATTTTTAGATAGTGAAATGGAAGCAATACTTTGTTTTGATACTTCATTAGATGCAGAAAAATTTTGCAATACAAAATCAGCTGTATTTTTGGTTATGCCTGAAGAAGATTCAAGTAAATATTTTATGATTTCTTTAATTGTTCAACAATTATACAGAGAAATCTTATTGGTCGCAGATGAAAAAGGCGGGAAATTAGACAACAGGGTTATGATGTATCTTGATGAAATGGGAACAATACCGAAAATTGAATCGGCAGAAATGATGTTTTCGGCTTCAAGATCAAGGAGAGTATCAATAGTTGCAATAATACAATCATTTGCCCAGCTAAATCAAAATTATGGAGAAAATGGTGCAGAAATTATAACTGATAATACGCAATTGACTATATTCGGAGGCTTTGCACCTAATTCTAAATCTGCTGAAATTTTATCAAAAGCAATGGGAAATAGAACGGTTATGTCGGGGTCAATAAGTAAGAGTAAAAATGACCCTTCGCAATCATTACAAATGATTGAAAGACCACTTATGACACCTGATGAATTGAAATCAATGCCTAAAGGACAATTTATTGTAATGAAAACGGGCTCGAATCCAATGATTTCAAAATTGAAACTTTTCTTTAAATGGGGTATAAATTTTAATGATACATATAAGCTTACTGAAAGAGAAAAAGAGAAAATAAAATATTCAAATAAGAATGAATTAAAACAAGAAATATTAAAAAGATATCCAAGAACTGACAGATTAATTAAAACCGTTAATAACAGTAATACACCATATAGTTATACACAAAAAACTAGAAGAGCACCAAGGTTTGATAATTATTAAAACATTTATGCATTTTTAAGTAACAATAATATCCATTAACCTAAAGTTAAAATTATTTATGTTAGAATAGAGTATATAAGTAAATGGAGGTTATATAATGGATAAAATTAAGGACCTTTTTGAGGATGTAATTTCTTTTTTAGAATTCGTTTTTATAATATTATTGCTAATTTTCGGATATCCTTTTTATAAAAAAACACTAAAAGAAATATGGGAACTAATAATCAAACATGAACAGTAAGAGGAGGCAGATAAATGCCTCCTCTTTTTTTTAGAAAGTAGGTGATAAAAATATATAAAAATTTTGAAGAAGTTCCTATTATTATGTCTGTTCCACAAGCAGCAGAAATTTTGGGCATTTCGGCAGTCAGTTTATATAAATTAATTCAAAATGATAAAAGCTTTCCTGTAATTAGTATAGGAAGAAGAAAGACCGTCCCTAAAGAGCAACTGAAAGTTTGGATTAACAGTAATTGTAAACGATAGTTTGTAATAGTTTTGTATACTGAATATGCTGGATAAATGACCTTCTTTGTGATATTGTGGTCTTGAAAAAAGAAAGGAGAATCATTATGGCTAAAAGAAATAATGGTATGGGAACACTAAGAAAACGAAAAGACGGTAGATGGGAAGGTAGGTTTAATGCGGGAGTAGATGAAAATGGTAAAAAACAAGTGAAATATATACTTGCTAAAACTAAGACCGAATGTAATGAAAAATTGGAGAAAGCAATTAAAGAGTATGAAGAAGCACAGCTGATTTTAAATCGCTGTGCTTTTCTTAATAATGCTAACCCAACACTCGAGGAATGGTATGAAATATGGATGGAATCATTCTGCAAAGCGAGTGTAAAAGAATATACAGCAAACGGATATAAGCAATATTTTAATGCTAAGATAATACCCAAAATAGGAAATATTAACATTAAAAATTTAACTACAGTTGTATGTCAGCAATTTTTAATGGACTTGTATCAAAATGGAAGAATAAGAAATACTAAATCGAAAGGTAACGGATTATCGGTAAAAACAGTCAAAGATATTAAAATCGCACTGCAAACCTGTTTGCAAAAAGCGGTAGATGAGGAACTTATACCAACTAATCCTTGTAAGAAAGTTCAGTTACCAAAGGACGAACCCAAAGAAATGCAAACACTGAAAGCAAATGAACTTGCGGCATTTCTGCAAGAAACAAAGGATTCCGGTTGCTATGAATTTTATCTGCTTGAAATCACAACAGGCTTACGACTTGGTGAAATACTTGCACTAACTTGGGATGATCTTGATATGAAAAACAAAACTATATCCGTAAACAAGCAAGTGCAGAGAATTAAAAGTGAACTTAAAGCGACAACTCCTAAAACAGCGGCGTCAATTAGAAAAATCAGTATATGTGACGAGTGTTTAAATCAATTAATTATTCTAAAGAGCAGACAGCGACTGAATACAAAACTGATCTTTCCGTCACCAATTACAAATGGCTACAGAGATCCATCATCAATAACACGAAAATTGCACCGAATGCAAAAACGGGCAGGTGTACCGCAAATACGTTTTCATGATTTACGACACAGCTTCGCAACCTTATCGCTTGAACAAGGAATGGATATTAAAACGATATCACATATGCTTGGACACACCGATGCAGGTTTTACAATGAATACCTATATGCATGTGACAGACACAATGCAACAAACGGTTGCGAACGCTATGGGAAACCTGGTCGCAGAAAAAGAAAATGAAAAACGCATAAAAATAATACAGTACACAGCATAAAGCAGAGAAACAGGCAGTCTTGATGTAAAAATCAAGACTGCCTGTTTTTTCTTTGAAAAGCGATGTGGTCAAATTGTGGTCATGTGGATTATTTTTATGATAAATATGTTATAAATATTAACAAGAAAGGCAAATATGGAGATTTTAATTTTCGGATAAAAAGTTTATTTATTATTTTATTCATAAATTCAATTTGATAAATTATAAAAAGTAAAAAGTCCCGAAAACGCAATGTTTACGGGACTTTTTGGTACGCTGGAAGGGACTCGAACCCCCGACCTACTGGTTCGTAGCCAGTCACTCTATCCAGCTGAGCTACCAGCGCATACCAATAAAAATATATCAACTTATTCAGTTGTTAACAAAATATCCACAAGTCGACCTTGTGGTTCGTAGCCAGTCACTCTATCCAGCTGAGCTACCAGCGCATTTATGTGTTGCACGTTTTTGTGCTTAGATAATATAACACAAATAAAACAAAAATGCAACACTTTTTTTATTTTTTATAAGGATTATTTGAAATATATTTTTCAAGAATATCTGCGGCAAGCTCCACAAGCTCCGGGCACGGGCGCTTTTTATAGTATTCCTTTGTGCGAGGCTCGGCAAGCGGCGAATCGGGGCCGGGCTTTGAAAGACCGAGAAGTTCACGGCATACTATTGAGCCGTTTTCCTCTCTAAATTCATTTGCTACAGCTTGAACTCGCTTATAAATTCCTGACTTATCGTCATCATAAAGTGCAGAGATAACGAAGGTCATACCGGAAACAGCTCCGCAAACTTCTCTCATTCTGCCCATTCCGCCGCCGAAGCCGACGGTTAATTTTTCAACAAGCGATTTTGGCATATTCATTTCTTCTGCAAAAGCAGCGGCAACCGCTTGCGAGCAGTTAAGACCGCTCAAAAAATTTTCTTTAGCTGATTCGCCCTTTGTCATTTTTATCTCTTTTCTTTTTTAATATATTTATACCTATATTATTTGATTACTTGTATTACTCGCCGAAAACAAAGTCGCTGCCTGAATTTGAAGCGGTTGTTTCAGGCGCTTGAGTTTCAACAGGTGAGAATTGTGCTGAAAAGCTTGCATTTTGGTTAGCAGTGAAGGTGTATTCTTCCTTGCTGCTTACTTTGACTCCGTTTGAATACCAGCCGTCAAACTTGTATCCGTCGTCAGCTCTTGCAACAAGAGTAACCTTTTTGCCGTTTTCATACTTGCCGTCGCCCTCTGCTTCGCCGCCTCCGCTTGAACTTGTGTTGATTATCCAAAGGGAAGCAGTGGTTTGCTTGGTGGTTTTTTCGGTAGTTGATTCGGTTGTGCTTTCTGTAGTCTTTTTCTCTGTGGTGCTGTATTTGTCGCTTGTAGAATCAGACTGTGTAGAAATTTTAGTAAGGTTTGAAGATGTGGTATTGTCCTTGTTCTTGTTATGAGCAATTGCCGCAACAGAAGCAATGATTGCAATAAGAATAACCGCAAGAACAGCAATAATTATGATGCTTTTCTTTTCGGCACCTTTATTTTTCTTTTCGCTTTCGTTATTTTTTTGATTATTATATTGATTATTATATTGATTATTATATTGATTTTCTTTATCATAATCATTATAGTTATCGTTTCGGTTTTGAACTTGATTATTCGGCTCGTTTACTGCTTTAAAAGTTTGAGTTCTGTCGTCGTCAATACCGTTTGCATTGTCAAAATCGCTTTCGTCATAAAGAGGAGAGCCGCAAACCTCACATATGTATCTGTTGTCATCGTTGTCTGCGCCGCAGTTTTTACATCTCATTATTTATCACTCCTTGAAAAATATATTAAAAATACTGTACTATAGTCTGTTTTCATCAAAATAGTATACCATAATAATGTATAAATCTCAATGTAAAAATTAATTTTTTAAAAATTATGACTTAATTTTAAATTTTCTATTGACATTTTGTGAGATTTAATATAAATTTAATATGTAGCGTTTTATAAAACGGATTCGTATAATTCTGAAAGGGGAACCCTGAAAATGAACAAATATGTGAAAAAAGGCTTGTGCCTTGTACTTGCTACAGGATTAATCGCAAGCTCATTTGCAGGATGTGCAAAAGTAAATTACGTAACTGAAGGTGCCATTAAGGCTATTCACCAAATTAAGGACGGCAGTTGGAAGAAACAAGCAGAGGGCGAAAAAGCCGGTTCTTCAGAAGATACTTCTGTTCTTGAAAAGTCATTTGAGGCAGGCAAGTACGGCGGAGTTGAGTTTAAGTCACTCGAAGATGTTGCTAACTATTATAAAGAGGCTTATGATTACACTAAGACTCTTACTGCCGAGTATGTCAATGATAAGGGTCAGACTGAGACTTTCTACAAGCTTCTCGGTGATGAGAAAATTAATGTAGGTAAGGTTATGATTGACGGCAAGGAAAATGCTGTTATTAACAAGCTCGTTCCGGGTATTGTTGACGGCTTATTTAAGCCAAATATTTACGGTCTTGTTCCTTGTAACAACCGTAACCCTAAGCTTGATAATACTAACAGCAGTGAAACCGACCCGGGTGATAAGGACTTTAGAAAGTCTTATGTTAAGGGTGAGGACGTTCTTGACGCTAACATTACAGATAACGGCGACGGAACTATCACAATGGTAATTCAGCCAAAGGCTGCTGAAATGAGTATGAGAGGCGAGGATTCACAGGGTGACTTCTTCGAGGTTCTCGGTGATATCAGTGCAACTGTTGCACAAATCGACGTTATTTCATTCGCTCAGGGTACTGCAGAAGATAACATTAAGGTTACATATAAGGGCGGTACCGTTACTTGCACAATCAATACTAAGACTAAGGAAATCACTAAGGCCGAGTATGATATGGTTGCAGAGGTAGCTGTAAACCATGCAAATGTAGCAGTTATTAAGGATAAGAGCGCATCTCTTTTAATCAAGTATAAGAACACATTCCCTGCTTCTGACGAAGCAACAATGAAGGCAAGGCAGTTTAAGAGAAAGTAATTAAGACTTTCTATGTTTAGAGAATTTAAGAGCATCTCGATTGAGGTGCTCTTTTTCTATGCAATTTTGGTTTATTTATCGTTATTTGTTAATAATATGTTTGTTGAATTAAATATAATAATGATTTATAATTTATATATAATAATTTACTGAGAGGGGTATATTATGCGCAAGGTTATTAATATTGACAAGAATTGGAAATTTTCAAAAGAGGCTTCCTCTGTACCAAGCACATTTCCGAGCGATTGGGAGAGCATTGATTTGCCATACACTTTCAATGGCGATGACGGACAGGACGGCGGCAACGATTATTATCGTGGCAAGGGATATTTTGCAAAGAGCTTGGCTAAAAGCGATATGCCTGACGGTGAAGAAGTTTATCTTCAGCTTGACGGTGTAAATTCAACAGGTACTGTTTATTTTAACGGAAAAGAAATTTGCGTTCACGACGGCGGATATTCTACCTTTAGGGTTAAGCTTGATGATATTAAGGACGAAAATTTGCTTGTTGTTGTTGCCGATAACTCGCCTAACGATTACGTTTATCCTCAGGTTGCGGATTTTACATTTTACGGCGGTATTTACAGGGATGTAAGCCTTATCGGAGTAGGCAAAAATCATTTTGACCTTGATTTTTACGGTGCGCCCGGCATTGCGGTTACACCTGAAATCAGCGGTGATGACGCAAAAATTACTGTTGACGCTTATTGCGACGGCGAGGTTGAATTTGAAATAAGCGACGGCAATGAAGTTGTTGCAAGGGCTAAGGAAAGCGGTAAAAATCCGAGTGCTAAACTTGAAATTAAAGACGTTCATCTTTGGGACGGTGTTGACGACCCGTTTCTTTATACCGCTGTCGCTAAGCTTATTGTTGACGGCGAGGCGGTTGATGAGGTTAAAACACGCTTTGGCTGCCGCACATTTGAGATTGATTCGCAAAAGGGATTTATTTTAAACGACAGAGAGTATCCTTTAAGAGGTGTTTCAAGGCATCAGGACAGGCCTCATATCGGCAATGCGCTCTTGCCTGAGCATCACAAAGAGGATATGGATTTGATTTGCGAAATGGGTGCTAACACTATCCGTCTTGCCCATTATCAGCACGCTCAGTATTTTTATGATTTGTGCGACGAGAGAGGTATTGTTGTTTGGGCGGAAATTCCGTATATTTCAAAGCATCTTGAAAAAGGTGTTGAAAATACAAAGTCGCAAATGAAGGAACTTGTTTATCAAAATTACAATCACCCGTCAATCGTGGTGTGGGGACTTTCAAATGAGATTACAATGGGCGGCGCAACTTCTCCTATTGTTGAAAATCATAAAATGCTCAATGACCTTGTTCATTCGCTTGATAAAACAAGGCTTACTACCGAAGCTGTGCTTACTGCCTGCAATATTAATGAGGAATATGTGCATATTTCGGATGTTCTTTCATATAACCATTATTTCGGCTGGTACGGCGGCGATGTGTCAATGTACGGCGATTGGTTTGACACATTCCACAAGAAATATCCAAACAAGGCAATCGGTATGAGCGAGTACGGTTGCGAGGCACTCAATTGGCACACAAGTCACCCTGAACAGGGAGATTATACTGAGGAATATCAGGCATATTATCACGAGGAAGTAATCAAGCAAATTGCAAAACGTCCTTATCTTTGGGCTACTCACGTTTGGAATATGTTTGACTTTGCCGCAGACGCACGTGCCGAGGGCGGCGAAAACGGTATGAACCACAAGGGACTTGTCACATTTGACAGAAAGTATAAAAAAGACAGCTTTTATGCTTATCAGGCTTGGCTTTCCAAAAAGCCGATGCTTCATATCTGCGCAAAGAGGTATGTTGACAGGGTTGAGGACGTGACCAAGGTTACTGTTTATACAAATCTTGACGAGGTTGAGCTTTTTGCAAACGGCGAGAGTGTCGGCAAAAAGAAAAAGGGCGAATTTCCGTTCTTCCACTTTGAAGTTAAAAACGAGGGCGAAACCACTCTTGTTGCAAAAGCAGGCGATTTAACAGACGAGGCTCAAATCAGAAAGGTTGACAAGTTTAACGAAGATTACAGGCTTAAAGAAGAGGGTGCGGTAATCAATTGGTTTGAGATTGAAACTCCTGCCGGTTATTACAGCGTAAACGATACTTTGGGCGATATTCTTTCAACCTTTAGAGGAAAAATTTGTGCAGTTAAGCTTCTTCTTAAAATGAAAAAGGCGCTTACACCCGACACCCCTAAGCAAAAGGGCAAGAAAAAAGGCGCCGAGGTTATGGGCTTTAAGCTTAGTGATATCAACAAGACTATGATTGATATGCTCAAGGGCTTTACAGTTAAGCGTGGACTTATGATGCTCGGCGGCAAATTCACCAAGGAGCAAATTCTTGAGATAAACGCAATGCTTAATAAAGTCAAGAAAAAATAATATATGTTGAAAAAGCGCAAATACTATTATCGGTGATAATGAGTGTTTTACGTTTTTGATGATGAGGTGAAAAGCATTGATGTTGATGAAATCGGCAAAAATATGCTTACACTCGGATTTATAACGGTTGGTGAGCTTGAAAGGCTTGCCGCCGTTTTTTCTTTGCCTAAAAATATTATTGAACTTTGCAGAAAAAAGTCAGACAGCAGCTTTTTAACAAAGTTTATTAACGATGATTTTAGTTTTATTCGCATAAATATAATATGTAATAATACAGACAGCAACAACGAATTGGCAATTATAATTTCTAAAAATATGATGATAATTGTTAATATTTGCGATGATTTTTCGTTTAATCAAAAGTGCTTTTTAAATGTTCTTTCAAATACCGCCTGCGAAAGCGCAACGCTTGAAAAGCTTATTTGTTCGTTTCTTGAAACGATTGCAAAACAGTGTTCGGCTCAGTTTGATGTGCAAGAGGAGATAGCTATGCTTGAAAAAGAGGTTATTGATAAAAATGTTTGCAAAAATTTTGCCGAGTTGCTGATTGAAAAGAAAAGAGAACTTTTGCGCCTTCGTGCTTTTTATGAACAGCTTATTGATGCAACCGAGATATATATTGAAAATGAAAACGAACTTTTGGATGAAAAATCATATAAGCTTTTCAGGCTCTTTAGGGATAAGGCTGTGAGATATAAGGAAAATACGGATATTTTGAGAGAAAGCGTAACTCATCTTTGGGATGCATATCAAACAAGCATTGACGCAAGGCAAAATGAAATAATGAAGCTTTTTACCGTCGTGACTTCTGTTTTTTTGCCTATGACCGTTATAGTCGGCTGGTACGGAATGAATTTTAAATATATGCCGGAGCTTTCCTCCCGCTTTGGATATCCGTATGTGATTTTTTTAAATGTTGCAGTCGTTTTTTCACTTATTTATATTTTTAAACGAAAAAGGTGGATTTGAAATTATAAGCGATTTTTAATAGACACTGACATTTCAAAATGATGTATCGTGAATGTGTGCTCAAGGCAAATTTCTATGACTCGTGCAGGGAAATTAATTCAGGCTTTATCGGCGCATATTACAACGAAATCGTAATTTGCGAAAAAATTTGATATTTTTTTATCCGTCAAAATTGCCTGTTTTGGCGGATTTTTTAATAATTGTAACCTGATGTTTACAAAAGAGTAACAAAAAAATCTTGATTTATCTTATAAGTTGATATATTATATTATTAATAATAATGAATAAGTGCGCTAAGGCGTAAATTTATAATGAAATACAAGGGGAAAAAATCGTGATAGAATTCAGAAATGTATCAAAGGTTTACGACAGCAACGGTACCCACGCCCTTTCAAATGTTAATATCAAAATTGAGGACGGAGAGTTTGTTTTCGTTGTAGGCTCTTCGGGTGCAGGTAAAAGTACATTTTTAAAACTCATTATGCATGAGGAAAAGCCAACCGAGGGTGAAATTATTTTTAACGAATATTCATCTGCCACTCTTAAGAAAAAGCAGGTTCCTTATTACAGAAGAGAAATGGGCATAGTGTTCCAGGACTTCCGCCTTATTCCTAAAATGTCGGTTTATGACAATGTTGCGTTTGCAATGCGTGTTATCGGCGCTAAGGAAAAGGAAATCCGTAAGAGAGTGCCATATATTCTTCAGCTTGTAGGTCTTTCTCAAAAGGCACGTTCGATGCCTAATGAGCTTTCGGGCGGTGAGCAACAGAGAGTTTCTCTTGCAAGGGCGCTTGTTAATAATCCTAAGGTTATTATTGCGGACGAGCCTACGGGTAACGTTGACCCTGAAATGAGCCACGAGATTGTAGGTCTTTTGACTAAGATTAACAATGCCGGCACAACTGTTATTATGGTTACTCACGAGCACGATTTGGTGCGTTCATTCCAAAGACGTGTTATTGTTATTAAAAACGGCGAGGTTGTATCCGATACTCCCGACCCTACCCATGCTCAGTTTACAGGCGAAAACCCTAAAGCGGACACCGATATGTTCTTTTTTGACGAGGACGTTGAGATTGATAATGTTGACGTTTTGCCTAAGGACGAAAACGAAGAGGATATTTTTGATAACCTCGAAAGCGTTGTGAGCGACGAGAGCGCAGAGGAAGAACAGGGAGGTGAGCAGTAATGACAGGTGCAAGTTTAAAATATTTAATTAAAGAGGGCTTTAGGAATACTTGGACAAACAGAATGATGTCTATCGCATCAATTTGCGTTCTTATGAGTTGCCTTGTTCTTATCGGCTCTGCTTCAATGATATTCCTTAATATTGATTCTCTTCTCGGCAAAATTGAAGAGGAAAATGTAATTATGGTTTATATCACGGATGACGCAACACCCGATGATATTACAAATATGCAAAACGAGATTACTGCTTGCGGAAATATCAAGAGCGTTGAATTTATTTCAAAGGAAAGCGCTTGGCAGGAACAGCTTAACACCATGGAGAAGGCTCAAGCAGAATTCTTTACTCAGATAAGCTCCGATATTCCGCTTCCGAATGCCTATAAGGTAACGGTTGAAAATCTTGATAAATTTGACGAAACGGTTAATAAGCTTAAAAAAATACAGCACGTTGATACTATCAGAGAAAACAAAAATCTTGCTAAAAAGCTTGTTGCGTTAAGGCAGGGAATTACGGTTATTTCCTTTGTTATTATCGCAGTATTGTTTGTTATTTCTGTTTTCATTATTTCAAACACAATTAAACTTACGGTTTACAGCCGCCGCTTAGAGATAAGCATTATGAAATCAGTCGGGGCAACGAATTCGTTTGTCCGTTTGCCGTTTGTGGTTGAAGGTATAATCCTCGGTATCACATCGGGCGTTATCAGTTTAGGCTTTGTGTGGGGACTTTACGAACTTGCGGTTAAAGAATTTTCTGATATCCTCAGTTCGTTTAACGGCTTAGGCTTCCTTAAATTTACCGATTATGCACTTCCGATGCTCGGAATATTTGTTGCTATCGGCGTGTTGACCGGTGTCGGAGGCTCAATTATTACAATGAGTAAATATTTAAATAAGGAAGGCAGTGAAATAAGTGGCATTTAGTATGAAACGAACATTGTCATTGATTTTAAGCTTTGCATTTTTTATATCAAGCTTTGGCAGTGCTTTTTCGGCTCAGGCTAAGTCAACATCACAGCTTAGAAGTGAAAAGCAAAAAATTCAACAGCAGATAGACAGCGCTCAAAGCAAACTGAATAAGCTTTCTGCCCAAAAGCAAAAAAATGAGGAATATCTTGCAACGCTCAGGTCAAAAATAAACTTGATGCAAGACAAGATTGATTCCCTTGAAGATGATAAAGCTGCATTGCAAGCGGAAATTGATGCAATTCAGGTAAAAATCACGCAAACAGAACAGGATATTGCAGACGCTCAGGCAAAAATTGACCAAAAGCAGGCTGAATTTGACCAGACCTATCAGGTTTATTGCCAAAGGCTTCGTGCAATGTATATATCAGGCTCTGCATCTACTCTTGAGGTGCTTTTAACTTGCAAGGATGTAAGCTCAATGCTTACACGTGCGCAAATGGTTAAGTCGGTATCTCAGCAAGACAGCGCAATTCTTGACGAGCTTATGACAAAGATGCAGGAAATCGAGAAAGAAAAGAAAAAGCTTGAAGAAAAACGAAACGAATTAACTAACGATAAGCAGCAGCTTGAATCTAACAAAAAGGAACTTCAGTCAAGTATTGATGAAATTGATTCATCAAAAAGCGAACTTGATGCCGAGGTTGCAGAGTGTAACGAGGTTATGAAAAGCCTTTCAAGCCAGTCGAGCGAGTATAAGGAGCTTATTGAAACCAATCAGGCGCAGCTTGAGCAGGTTGAAAGCGAAATTCGTGCGGCAATTGCTTCCGCTTCAAGGGGAAGCGGCTCAATTTCAGGCTCAACGGGTAACGGTTCGGGCGAGCTTGGTTATCCGACGGATTCGAGAAGAATATCGGCAGGTTATCCTAACTATTCATCGGGCGGATACCACGGCGGTATTGACTTCCCGGTAGGAACAGGCTCAAACGTATATGCTGCGGCTTCGGGTAAAGTAATTCTTGTTAAATATCTTAATTACAGCTACGGCAGATACATAATTATTGACCACGGCAACGGACTTTCAACGCTTTATGCTCATAATTCAAGCATTGAAGTAAGTGTAGGAGAAAAGGTGTCGAGAGGTCAGGTTATTGCTCACAGCGGTTCAACAGGTAATTCAACAGGTCCGCACTGCCATTTTGAAGTTCGTGTAAACGGTAGCAGAGTTAATCCTAACAATTATTTATAATTTTAATATTTTTTATACTAAGGGGTGTAGCCAATGAAACAGAAGAGTTTTTTAACTAAAATTTTAGCTGTTTTGTTGGCTACTGCCTTTTTTGCGGCTTCCCCCGCTCATATTGTTGCGCTTGCAACAGGCAATTCTCAATCCGATGAATATGCCGGTATGACGGCAGAGGAAAAGCAGGCGGCAATCGAGCAAAAAATCAAGGAACTTGATTCAAAGCTTTCTTCTCTCGGTAAGGAATCAAAGGAAACCGAGGAATATATTAATGCGCTTGATGAAAAAATTTCTTATTTGAAAAAACAGCTTGAGTATTCTGAAAATAAGATTGATTCCTCAAAGAAAAAAATTAATGATTTGCAGCAGCAGTATAAGGATAACGAGGCACAGATTGCCGAACTTACAACGGATGTTGCAAATTTAGAGGTAAAAAATGCACAGCTTGAGCAAACGTTCAGCCAAAGTTTAACACTTTATTATCAGCGTATCCGTGCAATTTATGTCAGCGGCGAAACAAGTACAATAGCAATGCTTCTCACTTCACCCGATATTTCAACTCTTCTTACAAGATATGAAATGATTAAACGTGTGTCAAAGTGTGATAAGGAGCTTTTGCAGTCTGTTCAGTCGCAGGCAAGTGAGCTTTCAAAAACGAAACTCGAAATGCAGGATAAGCAATCTACGCTTCAAAATGACCAAGTTGTGCTTAAAACAACACAGCAGAATTTAACGACTTCTATTTCAACTCTTGAAACTCAGCAGCAGGATTATTCCCAAAAGCAGGACGCTTATCAAAGTCAAAAAAGTGAGTCGGACAAGCTTTTGAAACAGCTTGACGAGCAAAAGCAGACTTTCAGCGAATACAGAAATCAGGACCAGGCGGAGCTTAACGCAGTTAATGCAGAGATTGCAAAGGCGGCAGAAGCTTATAAAAAGAAGCTTGAGGCTGAAAAGAAAAAGACAACAACCACAAAAGCCACTACCACGACCAAAAAATCGGACGAGGGCAGTAACGGCGGTGAAACTTCTACTACGAAGCATACGACAACTGCACAAGAAGATAACAGCGGCAGGCTTAGGATGACATATCCTGTTCCGAGCCAAACAAGAATTACGTGCGGTTATCACGGCTATGCGGGGCACACGGGGGTTGATTTCTCCTGTGCGGCAAATTCAAAAGTTGTTGCGGCTGAATCGGGAATTGTTATTATTTCAAAAGACTTGACCAATTCCGACGGAACATACAGAAGCTACGGCAGATATATCGTAATTATGCATGATAAAACCGATTCTGCCGGAAATTATGTTTACACTTTGTATGCTCATAATAATTCAAGGCTTGTAAGCGCAGGGCAAGAGGTTAAAAAAGGACAGCAAATAGCTTGGAGTGGCTCGACGGGCAATTCAACAGGTCCGCATTGCCACTTTGAGGTAAGAACACCGAGCGCAAATTATAATGATTGTGTAAATCCAACCTTTTATTTACCGTGATAATGGTATATAATAGATATATATTTATTTTAAGGGAATGTGAAACGTGAATAAAAAAATATTATCATTAGCTTTGGCAGGTGTAATGCTTGTTTGCAATATGTCGGGTACAACGGCATTTGCCGCACAGGCAACTACACAGGCTGTGCAAGCGCAGGCGCAGACAACGGCGGCTCATAATGAAAATTCAACCTCCACAAGTGGCACAACAATGAGTGCCAAGGAGGCTGAAAAAAAGCTTAAAGAGCAGCAGGCAGAGCTTGAAAAAAATCTTAAAAAAACAGACGCTAAGCTTAAGGAACTTGAAAAAAGTTCTAAGGTTACAGAGGAGTATATTGACACCCTTGACCAAAAAATAGGCTACATAAATGAGCAGCTTACTCTTCTTGAAAACAAAAATCAAAAAATTCAGGAAGAAAAAAATGCACTTGAAAAGAAGATTAAATCAAATCAAAAGCAGGTTGATGCTCTTCAGGCGGAAGTTGACAAGGCACAGGCTGAATATGATGCGCTTTACAGCGAATTTCAAACGGTTTATAATGCGTATTGCTTTAGGCTTAAGGCTATGTATATGAGCGGAAGCTGCAATATTTTCACTGCACTTTTGACTTGTAAGGATATTTCGAGCTTTTTGACAAGATATGAAATGATTAAAACCGTTTCAAAAAGCGATTCTGCCTTGCTTAAAGAGGTGAACTCCAAAATGGCGGAGGTTACCAATAAAAAGAACGGCCTTGCAGATAAAAAAGCGGCGTATGATAAGAAAAAGTCTGAGCTTGATTCTCAGAAAAAACAGCTTTCATCAAAGCAAAAAAGTATTGAACAAAATAGTAATTCAATAGCAAATAAAAAGGCTTCTCTTGCAACTGACAGGGCTGAAAGTGATAAACTTTTGGCTGAACTTACGGCGCAGAATAAGCAGTATACCGAGTTTAGAAATGAGGACAGTTCTTTAATTGAACAGGTTGAAAATGAAATTCAGGCTGTCATTTCAGGTGTTAAGCCGCCGGAAGAGGCAACAACTGCTGTTGCAGGCAAAAATTCATCTAAAATTGACAAGATTGACCAAAAAGGCAGTGATGTTTATTCAAAAAGCAATGCCGTTTTGAATATGACGTATCCCGTTCCCGGTCATCACGGTGTATCGGCAGGCTTTCCGAATTATTCATCGGGCAAGTATCACGGCGGTATTGATTTTCCTTGCTCAACAGGTTCAAAGGTTGTTGCGGCGCAAAAGGGTATTGTTATCACCGTTAAAAGGCTTAATTACAGCTACGGCTACTATGTTATGATTTATCACGGAACGGACGCTCAGGGCAGAAGTGTTGTTACCCTTTATGCTCATAATTCAAGAATACTTGTATCTCCAGGTCAAACGGTTAAAAAAGGCGAAGCTATTGCAAAGAGCGGCTCAACAGGCAATTCAACAGGTCCTCACAGTCATTTTGAGGTTCGACTTAACGGTTCACGTGTAAACCCTAAAAATTATTTAAGCTAATGAATAAGATTAATTATCAAAAAGAATTAGACAAAATAATAGAGCAAAATGTAAGAGAGGACCGAGTGCCCTCTCTTTTGCTACATAGCTGTTGCGCTCCTTGTTCAAGCTATACTATTGAATATTTGTCGCAGTATTTTAAAATAACTGTTTTATACTATAATCCAAATATTTCTCCAAAATCGGAATATGAAAAGCGCAAAAGCGAACAGCTTAGGCTTATTGACGAGATGAAAACAAAATATCCCGTATCTTTTATTGACTGCGATTATGATTATGATGAATTTTTGAATATTGCAAAAGGATATGAAGCTTGCAAGGAGGGCGGTGAGCGTTGCTTTAGGTGCTACCGCTTAAGGCTTGAAAGAACGGCGGCCCTTGCAAAGAATAACGCTTTCGACTTTTTTTGCACCACTCTTTCAATCAGCCCGCTAAAAAATTCGCAAAAGATTAATGAGATAGGCTTTGAACTTGAAAAAAAATACGGCATTAAATGGCTGCCGTCAGATTTTAAGAAAAAAGAGGGCTACAAGCGCTCAATTGTGCTTTCCAAGGAATATAATCTTTATCGCCAAAATTTTTGCGGCTGTGCATTTTCTAAGGCGGAAAGTATTGAAAATAAAGAGTGAATTAATTATAATAAACACATTAATAAATGATTTTTTGGAGTAGATATGAATAAACCTCTTGCAGACCGTATCCGTCCTACTGAGCTCGACGATGTTGTCGGTCAAAGGCACTTGCTTGAAAAGGGTAAGGCGCTCAGAAGCCTTATTGATTCAGGCGATATTCCAAATTTAATATTTTACGGACCGAGCGGAGTAGGTAAAACCACGGTTGCTTCTATTATCGCAAGTAAAACAAACAGAAGCTTACGCAGATTAAACGGTACTACCGCTTCGACTCAGGATATCAAGGATATTGTCAGCGAACTTGATACTTTTTCTGCGCCTAACGGAATTTTGCTTTATCTTGATGAAATTCAGTATTTTAATAAAAGGCAACAGCAATCGCTTCTTGAATTTATCGAAAACGGAAAGATAACGCTTATTGCGTCTACTACGGAAAATCCGTATTTTTACATTTATCCCGCTATTCTTTCCCGTTCAACCGTGTTTGAATTTAAGGCGGTTGAAAGCGAGGATATTATCCCTGCCGTAAAACGTGGATTTAATATTTTAAGCGAAGAATATCAGGTTGAACTTGACATTGACGAAGAAGTGTTAAAGCGCATTTCAGTCGGCTGCGGCGGTGATGTGAGAAAGTCGCTCAACAGCGTTGAAAATTGCTTTTTTGCAACACCTACCGTTGACGGTAAAAAGCATATTGAACTTGACCTTGCAAAGCAGCTTGTTCAAAAAAGTGCAGTTCGTTATGATAAAGAGGGCGACGAGCATTACGATATAGTTTCCGCTTATCAAAAGAGTATGCGTGGTTCAGACCCCGACGCAGCGCTTCACTATCTTGCAAGGCTTCTTGAAGCCGGGGATTTGCCGTCGGCTTGCAGACGCCTTATGGTTTGTGCCTGCGAGGATGTCGGGCTTGCTTATCCGCAGATTATCCCGATAGTTAAATCGGCGGTTGATATTGCAATGGCAGTCGGTATGCCTGAGGCTCGTATACCGCTTGCCGATGCTGTTATTCTTGTTGCGACAGCGCCTAAGAGTAATTCGGGCTATGCGGCTATAAATAAAGCGATGGCTGACGTTAAAAACGGTAATTACGGTCCTATTCCACGTCAACTTCAAAACAAGCATTATGACGGTGAGGACGCAGAAGTTAAGGGACAGTTTTATATCTATCCCCATGATTATCCGAATCATTGGACTTATCAGCAATATTTGCCGGATAAGATTAAAAATAAGAAATATTACGAATTTGGCTCTAATAAAAATGAACAGGCGTTCAAATCTTATTGGGATAAGGTAAAAAATAAAAAATGACGAAAAAGCAGAGAGTATTAAACGTTATAGAACTACTTAAAAAAGAATATCCAAACGCAATTTGCTCTCTTAATTCGTCAAATGCGTTTGAGCTTTTGGTGGCTGTCAGGCTGTCAGCTCAGTGTACGGACGCAAGGGTTAATCTTGTAACGCCGTCGCTTTTTGAAAGGTATAAAACGCTTGACGATTATGCAAATGCCGATGTTAATGACATTGAAAATTATATTAAGTCCTGCGGTTTTTATAAAAATAAGGCAACGTCAATTATCGGTATGGCAAAAATGATACGAGATGATTTTGACGGCAGAGTGCCCGATAATATTGATGATTTAATCAAACTTCCCGGTGTCGGCAGAAAGACGGCTAATTTGATAGTAGGCGATGTCTACGGCAAGGAAAGCATTGTTGTTGACACTCATATGATTAGAATTTCAAATCGTTTGGGGCTTGTTGATACAAAGGACCCAAAGAAGATAGAATTTGAACTGAAAAAGCTTGTTCCAAGTGATGAAGGCTCTGATTTTTGCCACAGAATAGTTCTTTTCGGTCGTGATACCTGCTCGGCAAGAAAGCCGCTTTGTCCTTCTTGCCCGTTGGCAGATTATTGTAAAAAAGTAGGAGTAAAAGCTAAATGAATTCAAATATTATACTTATCGGAATGCCCGGCAGCGGAAAATCAACATGCGGTGTTGTTTCGGCAAAAATGTTACTTAAAAATTTTTATGACACCGATTTGCTTATTCAAAATCTTGAGGGAAAAAGTCTGCAGGAAATTATAGATAAAAACGGTGTTGAATATTTTGCAAAGGCTGAGGAAAGGGCTATTTTGTCCTTGGATATTAAGGGCACCGTTATTGCGACGGGCGGCTCGGTGGTTTATTCCGATAAGGCGATGGAGCATTTAAAAAGCCTCGGCAAAATTATTTATCTTCATTTAAGCTATGAGGATATGTGCAAAAGAATAAGCAATCTTGAAAGTCGTGGCATAGTTTTTCAAAACGGCGAAACGCTTAAGGATATGTATAACGAGAGGCTTCCGCTTTATAATAAATGGGCTCAGGCGGTAATCAATTGCGGTCAAAATACGGTTGAGCAAACGGCAAGGGCAATTGTAAGAGCGAGCAGGTGACAAATAAGGCATTATCATTTTTTTATAATTTGTGCAATTTGAATACTTGAACATATTATAAAAAAGTGATATTATAGTAAAAATATTTTTATATATTTAAGAATATAATTTAATACTTGTAAACGGAGGGAATTTTAATGAGCGAATACGGCGCAAAATTTGTAAAAGAGGGCTTGACCTTTGATGACGTGCTTCTCATTCCGGCTGAGAGTGACGTAACACCTGACAAGGTAGACCTCAAAACCAAGCTTACAAAGGATATTACACTTAATATTCCTGTTATGACTGCTGCAATGGATACCGTTACGGAATCAAGAATGGCAATTGCCATTGCGAGAGAGGGCGGCATCGGCGTTATTCATAAGAATATGACTATCGAGGAGCAGGCTGACGAGGTTGATAAGGTAAAAAGAAGCGAAAACGGTGTTATTACCAATCCTTTCTTCCTTTCACCAAACCATCTTGCAAGCGATGCTGAGGAACTTATGAATAAGTATCGTATCAGCGGTGTGCCTATCTGTGAAGAAGACGGCACTCTTGTAGGCATTCTCACTAACCGTGATATGCGCTTTATGACAGATTTTAACGTTAAAATTTCCGAAGTTATGACCCCGAAGTCACAACTTGTTACAGCACCAAAGGGTACTACTCTTGAAGAGGCTAAAAAAGTTCTTATGGGCTCAAAGGTTGAAAAGCTTCCTCTTATTGATGAAAACGGCAAGCTTTCGGGTCTTGTTACAATTAAAGATATTGAAAAAAGTGTTAAGTATCCAAACACTGCAAGGGATAAGGACGGCAGGCTTCTTTGCGCAGCCGCTTTGGGCGTAACAGATGATGTTCTTGTCCGTGCAAAGGCTCTTGCCGATGCAGGTGTTGATGCATTTGTTCTTGACTCTGCTCACGGTCACAGCCACAATATTATGAAGAGTGTTGAAATAGTTAAGAATGCTTTTCCTCAAATTTCTCTTATTGCAGGTAATGTTGCTACCGCAGATGCAACAGAAGCACTTATTAAAGCAGGTGCAGATGCAGTTAAGGTCGGTATCGGCCCCGGTTCAATCTGTACTACCCGTGTTGTTGCAGGTATCGGTGTTCCGCAAATTACCGCTATTTACGATTCTGCCGAGCGTGCAGATAAGTACGGCGTTCCTGTTATTGCAGACGGTGGTATTAAGTACAGCGGTGAAATCGTTAAGGCTATTGCAGCAGGCGGCTCTTGCGTAATGATGGGTTCACTTGTTGCCGGATGTGAGGAATCACCGGGCGAAACTGAAATTTATCAGGGCAGGCAGTTTAAGGTTTATCGTGGTATGGGCTCACTCGGCGCTATGAACCACGGCAGTGCAGACAGATATTTCCAAAAGGGTTCAAAGAAATTTGTTCCTGAAGGTGTTGAGGGTCGTGTGCCTTATAAGGGAGCTTTGGGCGATACGATTTATCAGATGATGGGCGGCCTTCGTTCGGGTATGGGTTACTGCGGTTGCCATACTATTGAGGAGCTTAGAAATAACGCTAAGTTTATCAAGATTACAAGCGCTGGTCTTATTGAATCTCACCCTCACGATATTTCTATCACTAAGGAAGCGCCTAACTATTCAGGCTCAATCAGATAATTAAATCTATTAACTTTACGGGCGGATTTCGGCATTTTTGCTTTTCCGCCCATACTGTTTTATATCAATTTTAAGCAGGTAATCATATGGCTAAAAAAATCTCTAAATGGAAGAAGTTTAAAAGATTTTTAAAACGAAATATGACACCCACTTGGGCAAGGCATTTTTCCTATCAGGTTTTTGCTCTTCTTACAAGTGTTGCAATGATAGTCGGTGTGGCCGATTATGCTGTCACCAAGTCTTATGACGAAAGGAAGCTTTCTTTTATGGATGATTTTACTATTACTGCGCACACGGGCGCTTATGATACCGAAATGAATACTTTAGAGGCAGTCAAAGCGGCTATTAAGAATAATGCTGAGATTATTGAACTTGATATTCGCCAGCGCCCCAATAAAACGCTTGTTATGAGCCACGATATAGTTGTAACAAATAATGACGGCGCACCGCTTGAGGATGCTCTTGCGCTTATTAAGGACACACCCAATATGCAGATTAATTTTGATATCAAGGAAACCCGTGTTCTTAATTCTCTTCATGCGCTTTTGGTTGATTATAATTTGCTTGACCGTTCGTTCTTGACCGGAATTGAGGTTATTAACGTAAAGGCGGTTAAGGATTCTAATTGCGCAAATATGGATTATTATCTTAATTATAAGCCGTCGAAATTCAAGGCTTTTTCGGATGATTACAGGCAAAAAATTATTAAGCTTTTGGAAGATACGGGCGCAATCGGCATTAACTGTAACTATAAATTTGCCGGCTCTCAGCTTTCAAATCTTCTTCATAAAAAGGGATATAAACTTTCTGTTTGGACTGTTGATACCGAGCGTAACGCAAAAAAAATGCTTGTCATTAAGCCTGATAATATTACGACCAAAGACCCCGAAATGATTAAGAAAGTTATAGCCGATTGGGGCAAATAATTTTTTTCAAAAAAAGCAAAAAAGGTCTTGACTATTGTTCTGACTTATGATATAGTAATTAGGCGTTGGAGATACGCTGGTGTAGCTCAGTTGGTAGAGCAGCTGATTTGTAATCAGCAGGTCAGGGGTTCGAGTCCGTTCACCAGCTCCAATATGGAAGAGTTCCCGAGCGGCCAAAGGGAACAGACTGTAAATCTGTCGCTATTCAGCTTCGGTGGTTCGAATCCACCCTCTTCCACCAAATAAAAACCAATCACTTTTGTGATTGGTTTTTATTTTTTGTATAAACAAAGTGGATTCGAACCACTAATGGGAGCGAACGCTGAAGCCTGCGAGGCAAGGAGCGACAGAGAAACAGTCCGGTGGACTGTTTCGACATTAGTCCAAAGGTGCGAAGCACCTGCGATAAAATCCACCCTCTTCCACCACGTCGTCACAAGCTATATATCGCTTGTGGCGATTTTTTTATATCATTTTTAAAAATCACCACGACACTCATGCCGCTGCTCCTCCTTTTTCCCGAATTAAATAAACCTTTTTGCCTCCTTTAAAAGGGAGGTTTTTTTCTGTTTTTTCGCAATTTTGTCCATAAACATTGTTAAAAAATAAACAATCTTGTGTATATTGCCAAAATGGTAATAAAATCTTGCATTATAAGTCAAAATAATATATAATTATTATCGGTTAAAAATATTTATAATCATAATTAATATATGAGAGGTAAAAACAATGGACGCATTAAACAAAAAAACTATTGAAGACATTGATGTAAAAGGCAAAAAAGTTCTTGCTCGTTGCGACTTTAACGTTCCGCTTAAAGACGGCGAAATCACTAATGACAAGAGAATTGTTGCCGCTCTTCCTACTATCAAGTATTTGATGGAGCACGGTGCAAAGGTTATACTTTGCTCACACCTCGGCAGACCTAAGGGAGAATATAAGCCTGAATTCAGCCTTGCTCCCGTTGCAAAAAGACTTTCGGAGTATCTCGGTGTTGAGGTTAAGCTTGCCGAAGATGCTGAGGTTGTAGGCCCTAATGCCAAGGCTATAGCAGCAGAGCTTAAGGACGGCGAGGTTATGCTCCTTGAAAACGTTAGATACAGAGCAGAAGAAACAAAGAACGAGGAGAATTTCTCTAAGGAACTTGCTTCTCTTGCCGATATTTTCGTAAACGACGCATTCGGTACTGCTCATAGAGCGCATTGCTCAACAACAGGTGTTGCTGCTTATTTACCTGCTGTTTGCGGTTACCTTATCCAAAAGGAAATTAAGTTTATGGGCGGCGCTCTTGCTAATCCAAAGAGACCTCTTGTTGCAATTCTCGGCGGTGCTAAGGTTTCAGACAAAATCGGTGTAATTGAAAACCTTATTGATAAGTGTGACACAATCATTATCGGCGGCGGTATGGCTTATACCTTTATGAAGTATCTTGGCCATAACATCGGTACTTCTCTTCTTGAGGCTGACTGGGTTGAAAAAGCAGGCGAAATGATGAAGAAGGCTGAGGATAAGGGCGTTAAGTTCCTTATTCCTGTTGATAACAAGGTTGGTAAGGAATATGACGAGCATACTGAGGCTAAGGTAGTAAGCAGTGACGATATTCCTGACGGCTGGATGGGTCTTGATATCGGCCCTAAGACTCAGGAAGTTTTTGCAAACGCTATTAAGGGCGCAGGCACAGTAATTTGGAACGGTCCTATGGGCGTTTCAGAATGGGATAACTTTGCAGCAGGCACAATCTGCGTTGCTAAGGCAGTTGCTGATTCAGGCGCTATTTCAATCATCGGCGGCGGTGACTCGGTTGCAGCTGTAACAAAGCTTGGCTTTGCAGATAAGATGAGCCACATTTCAACCGGCGGCGGTGCATCACTTGAATTCCTTGAGGGTAAAGACCTTCCTGGTATCTGCGCACTCCAAGACAAATAATTTTCAATAATCGTAGGGGCGACCATTGGTCGCCTTATACCAAAAATATTTTAAAGAGGTAACTATTATGAATAAGACTCTTCGTAAGGCAATTATTGCCGGTAACTGGAAAATGAACAATACTCCTGCACAGACAACTGCTCTCATCAATGAGATGAAGCCGCTTGTTGCCGATGCTGATTGCGAGGTTGTTCTTTGCGTTCCTTTCGTAGATGTTCCTGCCGCAGTTGAAGCTGCTAAAGGCTCTAATATTAAAATCGGTGCAGAGAATGTTCACTTTAAGGACAGCGGTGCTTTCACAGGTGAGGTTTCAGCTGATATGCTCGTTGAGCTTGGCGTTGAATACGTTGTAATCGGTCACAGCGAGAGAAGAACATACTTCGGCGAAACAGACCAAACAGTAAATCTCAGAACTCTTAAGGCTCTTGAAAAAGGCTTGAAGCCAATCATCTGCGTTGGTGAAACTCTTGAGCAGAGAGAGCTTGGTTATACAGAAACACTTCTTAAGTATCAAACAAAGATGGCACTTACAAATGTAACAGCTGACCAGCTTAAAAATGTTGTAATCGCTTACGAGCCAATCTGGGCAATCGGTACAGGCAAGACTGCTACTGCTGATCAGGCTGACGAGGGTAACGGATATGTTCGTGCAGCTATTGCAGAGGCTTATGGTGCTGATGTTGCAGAAACAGTAACAATTCAGTACGGCGGCTCAATGAACGCTAAGAATGCTGATGAGCTTACTTCAAAAGTAAACGTTGACGGCGGACTTATCGGCGGCGCTTCACTTAAGGCTGAGGACTTCTCAATTATCGTTAAGGCTGCAAGCAAATAATTAAACAAATTTTGGGTGGGTGTGTTTCGGCATACCCACTTTTTGTGAAAAACAATATGGAGGAATACTAATGAAAAAACCTGTTGTATTATGTATAATGGACGGTTACGGCAAGAATGACAGCGATTACGGCAATGCAATCGCTATGGCAAAAAAGCCTAACCTTGATAAGCTTATGGCTGAATATCCAATGACTTATATCGGAGCAAGCGGACTTGATGTAGGTCTTCCTGACGGTCAGATGGGCAACTCTGAAGTAGGCCACACAAATATCGGTGCCGGCAGAGTTGTATATCAGCCGCTCACAAGAATTACAAAGGCATTTGAGGATGGCGATGCTGAAAAAAATCCTGCTCTTAAGGGCGCTATGGATAACGCTAAGGGCAAGGCTCTTCACCTTATCGGTCTTGTTTCACCCGGTGGTGTTCATTCTCATTCAGAGCATCTTTATCATCTTCTTCAAATGGCTAAAAATAACGGTGTAGAGAATGTTTACGTTCACGCTCTTCTTGACGGCCGTGACGTTCCACCTTCATCTGCTGTTGAATATCTCAATGAACTTGAGGATAAAATGAAGGAAATCGGCGTAGGTAAAATCGCTTCCGTAATGGGCAGATTTTACGCTATGGACCGTGACAATATTTGGGACAGAGTTGAAAAGGCTTATGCCGCTATCGTTTATGGCGAGGGCATTCAGGCTGACAATGCAGTTGAGGCGGTTAAGGCTTCTTATGAAACTGTTGATGAGGACGGCAAGCACCTTACAGATGAATTTGTGCTTCCTACCGTTATCGGCGGCAGCGAGGGCAGAGTTAAGGCTGACGACAGCGTTATCTTCTTTAACTTCCGCCCTGACCGTGCAAGAGAGATTACACGTACATTTGTTGACCCTGATTTTGACGGCTTTGAGAGAAAGAACGGCTTTTTCAAGCTTTACTATGTATGTATGACTCAATATGATGCCGAGATGCCAAACGTTGAGGTTGCATTCGGCCCTGAAACTCTTGTTAATACCTTTGGTGAATATATTTCAAAGCACGGTATGACTCAGCTTCGTATTGCCGAAACTCAAAAGTATGCTCACGTAACCTTCTTCTTCAACGGCGGCGAGGAAAAGCAGTATGAGGGTGAGGACAGAATCCTTGTTGCTTCTCCTAAGATTTCCACATTTGACCTTATGCCTGAAATGAGTGCTCCTGAGGTATCGGAAAAGCTTAATGCGGCAGTAAGAAGCGGCAAATATGACGCTATTATCGTAAACTTTGCTAACTGCGATATGGTTGGCCATACAGGTATTATCCCTGCGGCAATCAAGGCTGTTGAAACTGTTGACGCTTGTGTTGGCTCACTTGCAAAGGCTGTTATAGAAATGAACGGTAACCTCTTTATCACTGCCGACCACGGCAATGCTGATAAGATGCTTGACGAAAACGGCGAGCCGTTCACAGCTCACACAACTAACCCTGTTCCGTTTGTTGCAGTAAACTGCGGCGAGGGTGTTGAACTTCGTGACGGCGGCAAGCTTTGCGATATCGCTCCTACAATGCTTCAAATGCTCGGACTTGACAAGCCTGCTGAAATGACAGGTGTATCACTTATTAAATAAGTAAATACAATAATAAAAGGATTAGATATTCGTATTAATTTACGCATATCTAATCCTTATTTTTTATCTTATATTTATGTTTATATTGTTATATTGTCGGTTTAACTCTGTATACTACAGTCGAATGTTTAGGAATTGTTGCATTAATTGTAGTTCCTGTTGAGCGTTCATCTGTCCACAAATCGTGAAGCTCATAACCAGACGGAGCCTCCTCAATGCCTAAGTATGGGTCTTTAGTAAGGTCATCAAGCTTGAAGTTGACGCTTTTTGTGGAAGAAGCAGTATTGAATAAACAAAGCGCAACATCGCCGTTTGAAAGCGGACGGGCAATAATGTCAATACCGCTTTCCTTTTTAATTCTCTTAGCACTCTTGCCGAGTGAATCCTGGTCAACTGCAATCATATGTTTGTTAGTAACAATTTTAAGCGTTTCGTTATCCTTATCGGGCATACCGTTTGATACAAAGCTTCTGATATCGTTGCCAAGCATAAGCGGAGCGGCAAGCATACACCAAAGCGAGAAATGCGCTCTGTTTTCGTTATCGTCAAGTTTTCCGTTGCCGACCTCAAGCATATCAGGGTCATTCCAATGGCCCGGTCCTGAGTGCTTATAAAGCTTCAAGGTGCGGTTATATATCATAGTTATGCTTCTCCAATTGGGAGCTATATCGGGCGTTGTGCGCCACATTGAGCCTGCTTTAGCACCCCAAAGATAAGGGCGAGCCATGCCCCATTCGCAAATGGAATATGTGATTGGCTTTTCTTCTGAATGTGTAACCTTAGCCCACATTGAGCTTGCTTCCTTAAGAGCGTTACCCATACGCTTATACTGAATATATGACGAGTCAATCGCAGTTGCTACAGGGTTTTTGATTGTCATATTGTTGGTGCCCTCTTTAAGCTCAACAATAATTTGTTGCCTGCCTAAAGGACTGAAGCCATTAGTTTCAGGGAAGAAAATTTCATACATTTTGCCGTTAATATGAATTTGCATATACTGCTTCTTTTTAGCCATTGACTTGTGAAAAACAAAGGTTAATACGTATTCGCCCTTTTCGTCTGCGTCAAAATTAAAGCTTGCAGAGCCTGAGCCGTGGCTGATAAATCCGATTGCTTTTTTGCTCGGCACGTCAGACATTTTGATAATCTTTGCTCTTCCGGTAAACTCTGCGTCCTCCGGCCTTAAATCAATTTCAAAAGAACTTTTCGGCTTGGTAATTACAATATGCTCAATTGCAGGGCAGTCACCGCTGATTCTGTTATGATGGCAAAAATCGTATTTAAAAAATTCACAGCCCCAAGACGCAATTGTTTTAGCGTCAAGCCTTTCGTTGCCGAGAGAGGCAGGGAGGTCCTCACATGTGAGAGTACCGTTAGAAGAATAAAGACCAACCTTTAAGCCAAGTGCGTTAATATCCTTAATAAGCTTAGGGATACCACGGCTGAATGTGCCGAGATCGCCCTGAAGCTTTCCGTCACTGTCACGAAGGGAGCTTTGCCAGCAATCGTCAAGGTTAATAAATTCATATCCTGCATTTGCAAGTCCGCTGTCTTTCATAGCGTGGGCAGTTTGCATAATAATATCCTGGTCAATATTGTTTCTAAAGGTATTCCAGCTTGACCAGCCCATAGGCGGAGTTTGAGCAACCTTGTTTTCAGAATATTCTTCGTCCTCGCTTATATCAATTGTAAGCTTAGTCGGGATAAATATTTTTTTCAAGGCGCAAAGCGGACATTTGCCGTTTGCTTTCATATTTAAAAACCAAGAAATGAACACAACAATCAATATTGCCAAAACGGCAACTAAAATTATAGCAAGATATTTCATTATAAACCAATCTCCTTAAAAAGCTCCAACTCCTTTTGAGCCAAAGCCTGCGTATTTTCATCATCAAGTGAATTTACTGCATTTAACGTAAATTCTTTTCTGTTTTTAAAATTGTAAATTATTCGATAAATCCAAGCATATAAAATAAGCCAAGGCCTTCCGTCGATAAATTTGATATAATCAATTTCTTTAAGCTTTTTGTAAGGCGGAAAGAGAAGCCTGAGTTTCGCCATAAAGGGCGAATATTTTTTCCCTTCTTCAAGTTCTCTCCTTGCAACGGTAACGCCCTTGTTTTCATTCTCATTGCCGAATGCACCGCAGGCGCATAGGTATTTTTCAACATTTTTCGTATCAATTGCGTAATCATAACCTTCGCCGAAAAAGTTGTGGCAAACGGTCAAAACGGTTTTACCGAATTTTTCAAGTTCAACTGCGCTTAAATATTCAAACACCTTTTGAATATCAATATTTGCAGTTTTTAGCATTACGGCTAAATCAAGTATAAGCTTAATTCCTGCTCCGTAAAATTTGAAATGGTGCGCCGTGTGGGCAATCAAATATGCAAAATGAAAGCTGTCGTCAAATTTTCCGTCAAAGCCGTCAAATTCTGCATAATCAAAAGCGCTGCAAAACGGCTCGGTATCATAACAGCTTATAAGCTTTGTGTGCACCTCAAGCAGAACACCGTTTTTGACATAGTTATAAACCGGACCGTTTTCCTTAACACAGTCAAAACCGTTAGATATAAGCAATTTTTTAATCTTGTCCCTGTCCTCAGCCTTGATTAGAACGTCTATATCGCCCATAGCACGGCTTTCAGGCACGGGATAGTATTCTCTGAGTATTGCGCCTTTGAACGTGATATACGGGCACTGAGCCGACGCAAAAAGCGCTTTAACCTCTTCCAGCATATTAATCTGAGCGTTTGAAAGGAAAATTAAATCAAAAAATTTATTTTCAAGCGCATTTAAGAAGCTTTCGGGTAAATCGCTTTTATTCTTTGCATTTAAAAGTGCACAGTGCAATACACCTAAAAGGTTATGCCCCTTTGCATATAAAAATAATTTTTTATAATTAACGTCTGTATCGAAAATAAATTTGTCGCCGTTTAAATAGTGGCGGCAAAGGTCAATTAAAACCTCATATTCCTTATCCATATCAGTTGAAAACTGCGTTGCCGACAACAAGACTTAAAACAGTCATAATAAGTCCGGCAATAAATACACCGAGCGAAATCACAAAAAAGCTCTTTTTCCTATCAAGATGGAGAAGAGATGCAAGAAGTGCACCTGTCCAGCCGCCTGTACCCGGAAGCGGTATGGCAACGAAAATCAAAAGCCCCCAAATTCCGTATTTATCAATTTTATCTCGCTTTTTAAGCGTTTTGTCCTCAAGCCAATAAACAAACTTGTTTATTCCGGGAACTTTTTTTAATAAATCGAAAATCCAATTGATTAATAAAAGTATGAACGGTATAGGTAAAATGTTACCTAAAAAGCTGATAATAAATCCTACAAAAGGATTCATTTGCAAAAGCACAATGGCTGTAAACATTCCGAGCCTACATTCCAAGATAGGGCAGACTGAAATAATAAACACAACAAGCCAATCGGGTATTCCGTGCGCTGTTAAAAACTCTTGTAAGTTTCTGCAAAATTCCTGTACCATATATCAGTTCTCCTTTTTGTCGGTTGTTGTATTTTGCTTTTTATCTGCATTTGATTGCGACTCATTATTTTTGTTTTGAGCATTAACGTTATTGTTTGCCGCATTTTGAAGTCGCTTTTTTTCCTGATTTCTTTTTCTCTTTTTTATTATTTTTTGGCGCACAATTTCCTCTTTGTGCTTTTCATAATAGCGCTGAGCCCTGAGTTTGTTTTGCTGTTCAATCCATTTTTGGCGCCTGTACTCGGCTATTCTTTCCTTGCGCTCTTGCTCTTTAAGTTCGATTTCTCTGTCAATAGCTTGCGCAGTGGGAGTGTTTTTATTTACAATAAGCTTTTGCTTAATGAGAAAATCAACGGCTTCCCTCAGTATTTTTTTATCATTTTCAAATGAGAGGTGGCCCATAGCCTGGTCATACGCAAGCCATCTGTAATCGTCAATTTCCTCCTCTTGCATTGTTGTTTTTAAATCGTCTGTCGTTGCAACGAATATAGAAACTTTTTTGTCAACATTATTGCGAAGCGTATATTTTGATATACCCTCGTAACCGAGATGAATTTTAATGTGAAGCCCCGTTTCTTCAAGAACTTCTCTTCTTGCTGCGTCGTATTTTGTTTCACCCATTTCGAGGTGACCTTTCGGAAAGCCCCAATTTGCCGAGCGCTTATTTTTTATAAGCAAAAAGCGAAGCTTGCCTTTAATACTCCTGTATACTACTGCGCCTGCGCTTGATTCGTAGTAGCAGACAAGTTCATATTCGGGAAAATCGTTTTTAACATCAATGTATTGATAAATGTCTTGATTAATGTAGCGTGAACTTCTTGACGCCATAATCCAAATAGTTTTTAAATCCGTGTTCTCCGGGTCTTTAGGAACGAGTGCCGCTATAATTCGTCCGTCGAAATTGCAAACCGTGTGAGTCACTCCCATAACAAAAGCGTAACGGTTTTTGTATCCCTTGATTTGAACTAAGTTTAAAGGATATACATAACCGTTCTCATCGACAGAATTAATAGTTTTAACAACTCTTCCTTGGGCTGTTTTGCCGAGAAACATAACATCACCACCAAGTAAAAGATATAATTCGTATTTATTATATCTTATTTTATATTGTAATACAAGAATTTTATTATAAAAACGTGAAAAATGATATTTAATATAAAGCAAAACGGACAACTCCGAAGAGTTGCCCGTTTTTATTTTTTATTCGGTTTGCAGATTTAGGTTTATGACATTGTCTGAAGTAAATCAACAAGTGAAGCAATAACCGTATCGGTATCACCCTTAAGAACAGGAAGTACCTGGTCTACAACACCTGAAACTGTTTCGTTGCCGCCAACAAGACCGGTTACAAGTGAACTGATCTTCTTGAAGTTGTCGCCTGCGTTTACAGTTTCGATTAAGTAGCTGAGAACTGCGATGAGAGTTTCTGAAGAGTTACCCTTAACGTAAATTCTTGTGCCGTAGGTAGCAGCCTGTGATGCGTCGGTAATTACCTTACCGTGGCTTGCAAGCTGTAACCAATTAATGTCGTTAAGCTTAATTCCAAGCGGTGTGCCCTTAATCTTAATCATTCCAAGAATGTTATTAAGAAGAGGAACGATAGCGTCAGCACCGAGGAGCGGCTTAAGTGTTGCGTTAATATCATAGATATCAAGCTTGAAGTTTGATACGCCAATCTTGCCGAGGAGAGAGTTAAGGTCAACCTTAAGTGCCTTAAGAAGGGCAGGTAAGAGAGTGTTGAGGTCAACTACAGGCTTGACAGCGTCTATAAGTGCAGAGATAGGAGTGAGGAGATTGTCAAGAATCTGGCAAAGTCCGTTATTACCGATGAAGAGTGCAAGGTTTGGAAGCATTTCAAATAATGTTTCGAGAGGAGCATTGAGAATATCCTCAACCTTATCCCAGATAGGATTGATAATGTCAAGAAGAACATTATCATAAGCTTTCTTCATATCTTCTCTGTACTGATACTGAGTCTTAACGTTATACATTGAGAATGCTTCCATAAGAGGAACGATTGATGATGTATAACCGTTAGAACCAGGGATTCTTACGATATCGAAAAGACCGAGGTATGCGTCATTAAGAAGTACATCAAGTACGCCGAATACAGGACGAAGAACTGCAACGAGTGCATGGAAGAATGAATCTCTGTCCTTAACGCCCCACTTAAGAGCTGATGTATTAACCTTTGACCAAGAACCTGCCTTAGCGATTACGCTTGCATTAGATGCATAAGTTTTGCCGTAAGTTTTGTCTGCAAGGAGCTTAGCAACATTGCTTGTTGAGAAGTCGATACCTGTTTGTGCAAGGAGGGAAACGAGTGAGCCGTCGCCAACCTTAACCTTTTCAACTGCACCGTAAAGACCGGTGAGAAGTGAGTTAACAATGTCATCCTTGAAGAGGAGGCCGCCGATTAAGTTGTTAAGACCGCCTTTAACTAAACTGCCAACAAGGCCGTCAAGCATAGGAGGAAGATTCTTAAGGAAGTCAACGTCTACGCCCTTAGGATATGAGAAGTCGAATGAGCCTGTCTTATATGCGGTGTAATCCCAGAATGCATTAGTAGGTTCGCCTGTTAAGAAGTAGAATACTGCACGAACGATATCATCTTTTTCAGCCATGCTGATTGTAGTGAATACACTTGAGATGATTGACTTGAGCATACTGTTCTTCTTAATAGCACCAATTGAAGAAACAAGTGATTTGATTGGTTTAGCGTTCTTAATAAGAGTGTCTGCCACATAGCGAAGAACTGCAACGAGAACCTCGCCCTTGTCAGCAATTACTTCCTTATTAGTGAACTTGCCTTCGGCATTCTTAGCATGCGACTTAGAGGTTACAACCTTGCCGTGAGCAGCGATTGTTGACCACTTGAAATCAGGAAGCTTGATGCCTGTTTTCTTAAGTAAGCTGTTAATAAGTGGAACAACGATGTCCTGAATGTTGCAAGACTTGAGGTCTGCAAGCTTAATGTTAAGCTTAACGCCTCTAACCTTAAGCAAGCTTGTTAAATACTTGCCGAGGTCCTTGCCAAGAACCGCTGAAATAATCTTATCAACGTCTAAACCTGCTGACTTAGCAGTTTTAACAATGTTTGTAATCGGAGCAAGGAGATTATCAAGAAGCTGGCCGATACCGTTGTTATCAATGAAGTATGCAAGGTTAGGAAGAACTGATGTAATTGTTTCAAATGGCTTGTCGAGAACTTGGTCAACAAAGCTCATAAGAGGATTAAGAACATCAAGAAGTACGTTATCCTTAGCCTTCTTGCAATCCTTCTGATACTGTGCAAATGTCTTAATCTTGCTGTTGCTTACCTGAAGAACATCAAGAAGAGGAATGATTGCACCTTCATAGCCGTTAATGCCGTTTACGCCGACATTGAGTGCGTTAAGGTCAAACTTAATTGTTGAAAGCTTAGAATCGGCATTCATTGAATCCTTAGCTGTAAGAGTAAGAACACCTTTCTTAAGCTCATAGGTAAGAGCAATCTTGCTTGCTACCTTGCCGTCGCTTCCCTTAATATCAAGAGATGTTGAAGCCTTTGCAATTGTGATATTGCTAAGGTCAATCTTTCCTTCATTAAGGAATACGTTGAGAACACTGTTGAGAGGACGAAGAATTGCAACGAGTGCATGTACGAAGCCCTGCTCAGCCTTTGCGGAGCCATCCTTGAAGCCCCAGTTGATTGTTTTAACCTTCTTCCAGCTCTTAACCTTCTTGAGGGTTTTAGCTGCTGAAGAATAAGTTTTACCATAGCTCTTATCCATAAGTAAGCCTGCAACGCCCTTAGGTGAAACAGTAATGCCTGCCATATTGAGATAAGGTGAAATAGTCTTTTTGTCAAGTGCACCATAAAGTGCCTTAGCAAGTGAAGTGAGGTTAGCGTTTGTAAATACCAAACCGCTTACAACACCCTTAAGATTTGATGCGTCAACTACGCCAAAGTTAGTGAGAAGAGCCATAACTGCGTCAACTGCACTGTCAAGCTGGGTGATAGCTGATTCGGCATCATAAGAAGAAATACCATCAGGGTACTTGAACTTTAATGAAGTTCCCTTGTATTTGCTGTAAGCCCAATAAACTTCTGTAGGTGACTGTGTGAAGTCGAGAAGCTTGCCTACAATCTTAAGAAGTCCCATACCGTCAAGCTTACCTGTTTCGATATACTTGATGAGCTTCTTAACGCCTGAGCTTACCTTGTTGTTGCCCATAATCAAACCGATGATTGTGGAAAGGTTATGATTTGTCTTTACAAATTCAACAACATAATCGAGTACGTATACAAGTGTTTGAGCAGGAGTTGTTGTCTTGCCAAGCTTGTTCCAATTAATGTTGTTAAGTTTAATACCTGTCTTTGCAAGAAGGGTATTAATAATAGGAATAATGTTGTTGCCTGAAAGAGCATAGCCCTTAACCTTAAGTCCAAGCTCTTGCTTGTCGTTAACTGTGATTAAATCACCGAACGTCTTAGAAACGATACCTTCAAGCAGCGCTGCAAGTGACGGTGATGCGGCACCAAGCTTATCACTCTTAATCTTAAGAATGTTGGCTGCGCCGTTGAGCTCGTTTGCAATAGCCTTAACTGCGCTTGAAACAACAGAAGCAAGTGTAGGAGTTGTTGTATCGTCTAATACAACGCCGATAGCCGACACAAGATTGAGCAATGTTGTTGCAGGCTTTTCAAGGAACTTGTCAAGAAGTGAAACTATTGGATTAACAATACCGGTGAATACTTCATCACGGTATGGATTGCTCTTATCTGCAAACTTAGTAGGAGTATCAACTGTGATGCCTGTCTTTTGAGCTATTGTATTAAGAACAGGGTAGAGAGCATTTTCATAAATGCCTGTATCAATAAGAACTACGCCGAGGATAGAGGTGAGAAGTCTGAGTGAGGTTGAAAGACCTGTCATAAATTCATCTCTGTTGCCTGCTGTGATGCCCCAATTAATGCTTACGTTAAGAGTACCGTTGTCATTAACTGCGTCACTCCAACTGTCAAGCTTAGAAAGCTTCTTGCTTGCGTTCTTAATGCCTGTGTCCTTAATTCTTACAGATAATGAGTCAGGAGAAATAAGTCCGTTGACTGCTTCACTGATAAGATTGTATTTTGCTGTCACGTCGGCAGTACCATTATTATATGTATAAGAGTATGCATACTTGTCTGTAAGTCCTGCAACAAGTGTTTCGACGAGAGCATAGGTTCTTACTACTACTGTTGTAAGACCTTCGTTTGTGTAGATATCCTTAGGATTAACGTTACCATTTGAATCAGGAGTACGTGCATCCTCGCCATTAAGATAATATAAATAGGTATTAAGTAAATCAATTGTTGCGTTTGATGCATTTGCACCAATGTAATTTGAAAGTAATGAAATTACGCCGGCAATAATGTTACTTGTCTTGTTGATTGAATAGCCGTTTACGCTTGAATCCGTAAGGAGAGATGACAATGTTTTATCAAGCTTAGCTATTGTGTTATCAACGTTCTTCATATCGCTGCTCTTATGTGCTGAAATATCAACTGAAGAGTTAGGAGTTGCAACTGCCTGTGTAGTGGCAGGTGATGAAGAATTATTGTTGTTGTTATTATTGTTGTTATTGTTGTTATTGTTGTTATTTGACTTGAATGAATTGATAAGTGCCTTAACAACGTCAACAAGCTTGCTTACATTAGTAATAAGGAAGTAAGCGTTATCTCTGTCAAGACCTACAAATCCGCTTGATTGCGGTTCAAATGTGAAGCTGTACTTGCTGTCACGTGTAATCTGGAAGATACTGTTGAGAAGGTCTGTAAGAGCACTTGTTTCGGTGAAACCGCCTACTGAATTGAGAAGACCTGTGATAATAGGAAGGTTCTTTTCAAATTCACTGCCCTTAGAGCTGATTACGTTGTTTACAAGACCGAGAATAGCGTCAAGCCAATCCTCTACGAATACACCTACAAAGCAGTCAAAAATCTTTGTTGGGTTTGGATTAGCGGCAAAATCCTTGAACTCTGTCATCTTAGAGTTACTTACTGCGCCGTTTGAATCCGTAACAATCTTGCCCTTGTAGCAATATGTCCATGCATCCTTGCGTACGCCGTATTTGTCAGCTGCAAGGTTTTCCATAATGTCAAAGAGCTGAGGAATTGCAACCATAAGGTTGTTAAGACCTGAGTTGATGACTTTTCCTCCGTCATCATGGCCCTTAACCTGGTCTCTGTACTTAGGAGTGCTAACGTATGTGTCAACTGCAGTAGTGAAGAGGCCAGCAATTTCTGTTACCAATTCATAAAGACCTGCGCCAACCTGTCCGTTTGAAGCTGTGATTGCTTTCTTAAGGATACCCTCAAGGTCGCTGAGCTTAGCATACTTGAGAGCCTTATCGGCAATGTAAATACCTGTAATCTTAGGTACGCCTGCTTCATATGTGTATTTAACGTTAAACTTAGTAGTGCTTGAAACATTAGCAAGTACATCTGCAAGAGAACCGCTTACGCCATTATAAGAATAGGTATAAGAACCGTCGCTGTTCTTTGTGTATGTGATTGCTTTGCCGTAACTATCTACAACCTTGTCATACTTAAGTACGTAGTCAGGAGTTGCGATAATGTCGCCGGCTGAGAAGTTCTTGGTTACAAAGGTGTCGTCAGAAGATTCTGAAATGTAGCCTGTTTTCTCATTACCGCCGTTCCAATAAGTACCGCCGAATTCCTCAAACTTGCCATCTCTCTGGAGCCAATGCATAAGCTGAGGAAGCATAGCGTTGAGGTCCCAAGCAAGCTGACTGATTCCGATGTATGAGCCGGTGTCTGCAGTCATATTTTTGAGTGGCTCAATAAGGTCAATAACAGAATAGAGGAAGCCTTCTTGGTTATTTCTTTGCGAATTGCCGATTTCAGAGAAAAGAATAGGCTCAAGAAGCTCATTAATTACTACTGTAAGTAAAGGAAGAAGGTTTACGACTGTCTTAATCGGGTCGTTAACAAGATTCTTCCAAACATCGGTAAGAGCGTCCTTAAGATTTACGTTGGTCTTAAGAAGTGACTTAAGCACAGCGTCAACCGTTTTACCGATATCTGTACTTGGGTCAACGATATCGCCGATTGTGTTGTTGAGAATAAGGTTTGTAATCTCGGTACCTGCCGAACCTGTAAGGTCAACATTTTTACCGTTGAGAATTTCCTTTTGAGCGTCGGTAAGAACGATACCTGAAGTTTGAGAAGCTTTTTTCTTTACAATATCATCAAGTACGAGTTGAACGTTAAGAAGGAATTTGAAAGAATACTTATAGCTGTATGTATAAGTAGTGCTATCTGTGCCAAGGTCGTTTGTATCAACGCCGAGGTATTCAGATGCAATCTTAGTAACAATGTAGTCGTAAGAAGCTGCAACCCATTCGTTGATTAATGGCTTGCTGTAATTATTTGAATTAGTTACAGGGTCAGACTTAAGTGCGTTAATGCCGACACCCGGGTCTGAACGTGAAGCATCAACAAGTGAATTAACAGGCAAGTATTTTGTTTTGTCAATATGTGAACGATTTTTAGCAAAGCCGCCAAATGAACCTAACAAATTATTGTAATTTGTTGAATTCTTTTTTTGGTTAGCTGCAATAAGAGACCAAAACTCTGAAGTGTAACTGCCTTTAAGTGAAGCAGGAACAATGACTGTCTTGTTCTTTTTGTCGGCATATTTATCGTTAAAGGTAACTTCGCCGTCCCTAAAGTAGTTTGTTACAACATTAGTGGTGGCGTTTGCACCGCCGACGCTGGAGAAGAATGCACGCAACTGAGTAAGTTCGTCATCGCTGATGAAGAAACTGTCACCCTCTTGCCAATTTGCATCATATCCTTTTGGAAGTTTAGCATTGATTTCGGAATTAAGTTTGTTGAGGTCAACGCCGTTTCCGTTATTACCGAAACGTACAACCATACCCTTAAGTATATCAGTGTAATACGGAGAAGTGGTTGTGTCGACATTACCGTTCATAAGTGCTTTTTTGCACAAATCGGTCTTAATAGTGTTGCCTACTACATATTCGATATATGACTCGATTTGGTAATCTGTTGTCATGCCCTCTTTTTGTGCAAGAGTCTCGAAAGAAGCATCTTCGGCAACTCCTAATTTAGCGGCAACAGCTTTTCTTGCGATTTCCTTAACAGTGTCATAAACATTGTTTTCGGTGTCGCTTACTGTGAAGCCCTTAAATGTCATAGGAACCTGATAAAGCGATGTGCTGTCAACTGTTTGGTTAAATGTTGCACCGCCGTCGCTTATCAATCTGATAAATTCGCTTGCTGAGATGAAGCTCTGACCGACACCGAAGTCGTAGTAAATAACGTCAGCCAAATCGTTAAGCTTAACGTTGATACCGTATGTTGCATACTTAACGTTAAGTGTGCCCATATAGTTGTTAACAACGGCTTGCTCATCAGCTGTGAGCTTAAAATCAAAGTTCTTCAACTGGTAAAGTGTGGCAGTATCATAAGTGTCACCGATAGCTTCGCCGTTAAGCTTAACTGTTTCAACAGCACCGCTTTTTACAGCTTCGGTATAACGCTTAGCAATTGCTTCTACCTTATCACTGTCTGTACCTTCCTTTATCTTTTGAGCATAAAGGTCGGCTAAATACCAAAGGCTGTTTGTTGAGAACTTGATAGTTTGACCTGCGGCATTGTAGCCTGAAACGGTACGTTCGCTTTCTTTACCGTATAACCATTCGTCAAGCTGATTTCTCGTGTCTTTAGATAAGTCTTTGTTGTCTTTGTACTTTAAGCAAAGGGCAGTAAGTGAAAAATAATCAATTGCGCCCGTTGAACCGCTTAAGTAGTTATAATCTTCAGGATTACCCATACCTGTCTGAATATAACTTGTTACAAAGTCTGACTGGCTTGTCTTTGCAAGTGCGCCGATAAGAGTCGGCTGCAATACGCCGAGTAAATCCGGAAGTGTTGTTTCACTTGCGATTTGCTCTTTTTCTTTGGTGGTAAGTTCCGCTGCGGTCTTACCTAACTTTTTAGCACCCTTTTCATAAACAGGCTTGCTTATTGCCTCAATGCCCATGAGAAGGGAAGGCAGCTGGTCTGCCAATTTGTTAAGTGTGTCGAATGCCGAATCGGCGTCAACACTTGTCGTTTTCCAAAGCGGGTTGTCATTACTCTTGGCGAACGCAGTAAATCCAACCGAGCATGTGGTCACGACCATTACTACAGCTAAGAAAAAGCTGAGTATCTTTTTGCTCGTTCTCATATAAATCTCTCTCTCCTTTACATATGATTTACGAACTTGTCGTATGGTAACGCATTTTTTGGATAATGCGCCGAGCAGTATTTGTTCACAGTTTCTACACAAAAAACTGCTTTTTAGGCGCAGGATATCCACACGCGTATTAACAAATACAATATATTTATAACAAATAAAAACTTATAAGTCAATAATTTTATAACATATTTTGAATTTATTGTGAATTTTCACATATTTTAGCATTGATTTTTGACGATAGAGAGTTGCAAAATAGACATTACAACATAAAAAGTCTAACAAACATAATTCGACAGAAAATTGACTGTAAAACGTAATATAATCCATATAAAGTCGGGTAAAATTCTGTTCACTTTGTAAAGGCAAACATCTTTACAAATGTAAATTTTGTGTAAAGTATCACAGCTTTACTTGCGGAAAATCAAGCGTTTTTTTGGCGTCAAATTATAAACAAATTGTAAACTTTTAGTTAATAATTTGTGCAAGGTGTCAAAAATAAGTTTGCTTTTTTGGACATTGTTACAAAAATATCATTTGTCGTTTGTCTTTATTGACTTTTTTGTTGCCTTATGTAATAATTATAATGTGTTTAAAGCACATATTGCGCAGTTTTTGGTGCAACGGTTTGGCTTTGCCGACCTTCAGTCTAATTCAGATTGCCTGATGGTCAGAGATTGTGACAGGCTCCCCTGCAATATGTTAACACGTATTATTCAATTATTTTAAATTTAATGGAGGTGAAAAATGAAAACGAAGGCAAAAAAGTTTTCACATAAGCTTCTGGCATTATTTATGGCAGTGCTTATGGCAGCTTCCTGCTTTACCGGTGCTTTAACTGCTTATGCTGATACTATGAGCAGTGAAAAGACATATGCCGACGATTCAATCGAATATAACGATTTGGCGTGGGCTATTCTTTCCGATGAACAGGTAGCTACAGCTTTACTTGACTATGCTGATTTGATGCTTTCCGAATACGGTCCGCAGATTGATAAGCTTCTTGAAAACCTTCCATCAAGTATTACCCAGTATATCACATGGGACAGCAACAGCCGCACACTTAAGCTTAATGCTTTTGGTCTTATTAAAAAAGACATTCCGGTACGTACTCACAGTGTTGATGAAATTTTCTATACACTTAGGGGTGTCGCTGATCTTCTTAATCAATACGGTAACTTACTCGGTGATGCCGGCAACCTTAACTTTAAGGCTGTTGCTACTAAGGATTGGAGTATTTCAAGAGAAACTGCATCTTCAACTGATATTTTAAGAAGCGTAATCGGTATTTTCCAAAACCTTTCTTGCGACTATAACGGCACTGATATTTTAGGCAAGGTGCTTAGAGGTGAATTTACTCTCGGTACTCTCGGTAACGTTGCAAACCTTGACGTATATAAAATTATAGGTAATCTTTTGGGCTTTACAGATACGAAGTATAAAACTAACTTAGTATACAATGTTGCTCAAAACCTTATTTTCCAATATACTAATTGGTATACAGAAGATGAAATTAATAATTTCAAGAACGGTACTGCAACATGGGTTTATGATGACCAGCTTATTAATAAACTCACAACAGAGCTTCTTGATAAGATTAGTGTACTTGTTACATATAATCAAGAATACACAGATGCTGATTCGCAAACAGCAATTCAGGATACATCGGCTACACGTTATTTGAAGATTAAAGCTGAAATGAAGGCAAGCGGTTCTGACTATGCTACTGCAGCTGCAAAGCTTGGTTATGACCCTAACCTTATATATTCAGATGAATTTAAAGATGATGAGGGTAATCCTCTTAATGTTCTTCTCTTTGCTTACGGTGCTCCTGACAAAAACGGTTATGCAACAGAATCAACCACAAAGGTAACACTTAAGGCAACCGATAATCTTTTTGATTTCGGTTACAGAGCTCTTGACCTTGCTTGGGATACAGTTCTCAAGGGTACAGTCAAACTCCTTCACGTAAATGACGGATTTGATAAGGGTCACGGCGCTAACTTTGATAACAACTATTATTATTTCTTCGACCAAAAGGGCGAGTGGAATGATAATGATGTTGCTGCAAACTATACACAGCCTAAGCTCGATCAATGGGCAAATGCAGTATATAAGGATTATAAGTTTGACACAGCAGATGATTTCCTTGCTTATGTTAAGAAGACGGTAACTTATGACCGTACAGCTGCCGAGGACTCAACAGGTTCTTGGAAAGATATCGACGCAACGAGACTTTTCGCTAAGTTAAGATACAGCCCACTTGCTGATTACGGCTTTAAAGTAACAACAGGTCCTATCAATCTTTACTTTGCAGAAACAGGTACTCCAAACCTCGATAAGTTCTTTAGCGAAAGCTATTCAAAGTACAGCTCAATGGTAGCAGGCTTTAATGACGCACTTGTTGCAGCAGTTAAGGACTTGTTCCCGCAGAGCGGCAACGTTATCGGCACACGTCCTGAAATGACAACAACCGGTGATTTTGCAACTATTGACGCAGCGGCAATTAAGTCAATCGTTTCAACACTTGTTGGCAACGCTTGCAAGATGGTTCAGTACACAGCAAACGCTACAGACGCTAACATTCTTAAAGCTTTCTACGCAAAGAACGGCGCTAACGCTGCTCTTACAGAGAAGAATCTTGAAGAAGCAATGATTCCTATGCTCGTTGCTTGTATCGGTCAGGTAAATCTTGGCGCAGGCAAGCTTGAGAAAATTATCCATCCTTCTGATTGGGACGGATGTAAGGATGCAGAAGCAGTAGCTTATGTATGTCTTAAGGAATATTTATCATACTCAATGCCTAACAAGGATTATTCAAAGCTTGTAAAGATTGGCAGCGACGGAACAATCAATGCAACACTTGAAGGCACAATTCTTCCAATGGCTCGTGACGCAGTTGCTTATGTAATTGAGGCTTACGTTCCTCTTGAGGACGAAAACGGCAATACTTGGAAGACAGAGTCAGCAGCTGTTGATTCTAAAACAACACTCTTTGACCTTCTTAATTCTGTAGTTTGCTACTACGGTGGCGACCATGCAATGGAGAAGGCTGTAAACAAGGGCGAAAGAGCTATGGGCGTAGGTGCTCTCCTCGGTATTTGTGATGAAAACGGCAACAGCCTTATCACAACAAAGAATACTCTTTGGGAAAACATTAATGCAATAGCTAATAAGCTTATGCCTGTTCTCGGTACACTTCAGGGTACAGGTTATGCTAAATTCAATTCAGAGGAACTTATTTGGAACAACATTGTTCTTTCATTCCTTGATATTGGTAAAGAAAATTCAAAGACAGGTCTTTGCGGCGTATCTAACTTCCTTAACCAGTTATTTACAATCGTTTCTGCAGAGCCTATCCAAAAGACTTCAATCGTCGTAACAATTTATGATTTACTTAAGGATCTCATTAACGGATTGTTTGGCGCACGTTACAGCGGACAGAGCTTTAAGACAGTCGTTCCTGATGCTACAAGTGCTCATCCGTTTGATGATTTCTTCCAGGTTAAGGTACTCGCAGGTACAAGCAAGAGCTTGGGTGCATTCCAAAAGCTTATCTGTAACTTTGTAGAGTTCGGCGGATACGGTACAAACGGTCCTAAGACCTACTCTGATTCTATTATCAGAGGTATCTGTTTCGCAGTACAGGCAGTTAACAGCTTCCTTCCTAATGCATTGACTACACTTGGTCAGCATCAGCTCAAGATGGCTACTGCTTCATTCGGTTCTAACACCGTAACAGGCTGTACTTCAGGTGAACCTTATGATGATGTACTTACTGTTACAAACAACTCGGTAGGTATCAATGCATCGTACATTAAGGACGGCAAGCCTACTCAGCTTTCACGTTACTATGTAAAGATTACAAGCGTGCTTCAATATGATGTTTATAATCCGGAAACTCCTGAGGAATTATCTTTCCCTGAAACTCCTATTGAGCCGGGTAAGAATGCTGAACTTAATATTTCAGTTCCGTTCGAAGTTTCAGGTTCTGATACAACAAACACATGCCGTGTTGTTGTAAATTATGATATCGTTGATGATCAGGGCAATGTTCTTTATGGAGGCAATACTGTAACAGCTTATAAGCTTCTTACAAGTGAAGTAAGCTTCAGAAATGCTCTTTATGATGCTGATTATAACTTCAACACTACATTCCAGCAGACAGACGGCACTGACAGAGAAGAAAACGGTGTAACCGTTCATTCTCTTACAGGTATCGGCGGTAATATCTCTGCAAACTATCCTGATAAGATGGTTATCGCTTCTAACAAGCTTAACGAAATCGCTCAGTATTCATTCTTTATGAAGGGCGGCAGTAAGGAAAAGAGCATTGACGGTGTATTCTTCTTTGACAGAAAATCCGGCTATGAATCAAATAACCTTACTACTGCAGCTAAGGCATTCGATGATTCTAATTTAACAACAGTAGATATCGGTGAAAATAACGCTATTGCTCGTTGGGATAAGTCAACAGGTGATATTCTTAAGATTGGTATGTATGACTATCGTGTAGAAACATCTGCAGGCTCAGGCGAATTCGGCGAATGGCAGCGTAACCGTACAAACGGTTCTACAGGTAGCGGCCTTGGTGCTGTTGACTACTACAGAGGTTATACTTCTGAGGAAATCGGTAACATTTCAAAGCAAAATGAGGGCAAGGAGATTGAAACAAGAACTCACGTTGCATTCACTCTTCAGGAAGCACTTGATGCTAAGATTATTGCCGGTTACCATATCAATGAAAGCGGTATTTATGATACAATGTATCTTAAGACCGGTGGTAAATATAACTATGATAACATCTTTAATATGGTTACACTCGGTACCGGTATTGATGCTATCTATATAAATACCTCAAAGCAAACATTTGGTTCAAATGCTGTTAATAACTACAGACCGTTTGGTTTCGACGGTGAGGCTACTGTTAAGACCGGCACTTATGATGTTAATGTTAACTTCTATAATTCAGGTTCTTATAAGACAGGCAGCTTCCAGCTTGTTATCGGTGAAAGCGGTTCAGCCGGCTCACTTGATAAGAACTATAAAGAACTTGCCAATATCATGGCTAACTATAAAACATCCGACTTCAAAGAGGATGCATCTATCGGTTCAGTTTATGATTTGGCTAAGGATGCTCTTATGAATGTACTTAGCGTTCAGTCAGCTCCTTACACTGCTGAATCAGCTCTTACTCAGTCAGATAAAACAGAGTATGCAGTTACAACTTCAGTTACAACTTCCGCAACAGGCGATCGTGCATACGTTCCTTACTCAACCTCTAACGAAACAGTAACATTTACTGTAAAGGGTACTCAGGTAAGCTACACAATCCCTGAATCGGTTAAAGCAACTGCTTATGTCGGTGGCACAATAGACGCTACAACAGGTGCAACCAGTGGCGGCGTAAAGGGAATTTACTATTCTGATGAGAAATGTACAATGCCTATTTACTCACCAAAGCCGCTTACATCATCAGATGTTAAGAATGGCAAGGATGCTGCATTGGCTAATGTAACACTCGGTCAGGACGGTAACTATTACCTTACTAACTCAGTTAAGTATGCTACAAAATGGGATCTCGATACATATCCTGGCGGCCCATGGCAGAAACCGACAACTACTCAGGATACAAACAAAGATAACGAGCCTCTTTATAATCAGGTTCAATATGTATACAGAAATGCTGAAGGCAAAAAGTGCAACTCAGGCGATAATTGGGCATGTAAGTTCCCATCAGCTGAGTATCAGCTCATTCCTAACTCAGGCGAGATGGATTCAGTAGATAATCGTGGTATTGCTACTCAGGCTAATGACAGACTTGAATATGTTCTTAGCGTAGTTAAGTCTCACCTTATCAGCTCATCATCAACACTCTACAATGAGATTTCTGAGCTTAGAAATGGTCTTGAAGAAATTAACTTTGATATTCTTACATATAATAAGATGGTAGAATATGCAAAGAAGGCTGAACAGCAGTATACAGTTGACGTTGATTACGTTGACGCAACAACAGGCAAGACTGTTGAAAGAAACGGTATGTCTTATGTTGACGCTGCTAAGCTTATGAATGACCTCAAGAATGCAGGTACTAAGTTTACTTATACCACAGCTTCTGAAGTATCTTCTGTTCAGGCAAAAGAATACGTTAAACTCTTTAACATATTCGCTTCTGCAGTTATTGAACGTGGTTACCAGGGCAAGCAGCTTGAAAATGAAATCAAGTGTGCATCGGGTAATGCTTACTCAATGCTCAAGGCAACACCTGCTACATACAATGAGGACGGTACAGTTGCTACTGAAGCAACCGTATCTAAGAATGGCGTAGCAGCTAACCCACGCTTTGGTTCATTTGATGCATCAGGTAAGCTTGTTAACGAAGGTGCAACAAAGTACTCATCAGCATCTTGGAACAGATACGTGAGAGCTCTTGCTGCCGCAGTTGACCTTGCTAACTATGGTAACGGTTCTTATAAGTATAAGAATTCCGGCACATTCAATATCAATGACCGTAAGAACTATGACGCTCAGCTTGCTAAGATTTACAATGTTGATACTGAACTTCAGGCAGCTGAAATCGGTCTTACCGAGTTTGAGAGCTGTGAGCTTACTGTAACTCCTGTTGCAGGTGCTACAGTAACAATCGACGGCGTTGCTTACTCAGGTCCTGTAGCTGTAGAAAAGGGTCAGGTTGTTTCAATCAATGTAACAGCAGAGGAAGGTTATACTCTTAAACCTGAACTTACTGTTAACGGCGACAAACTTACATTTGACGATACAGCAACAGCATTCCCATATGAGCTTACTGTTACAGGCAATACTACAATCGTTCCTTCGGTTGAGTCATTGGCTCCGTCAACTCATAATGTTACTGCTTCACTTGTTGTAGCAACATCTTCAAAGGGTGCTACTAACAATAAGGGCGTAAACGGAACATATAAAGTAACTGTTTATGACAGTGCAAACACTCCTGTTCTTGAAAAGCCATTTGACCTTACAACTGATGCAAACGAGATTAGTCTTGACCTTGCACCTGGCACATATACAGTAACAATTACTTCTGAATTCGCTCTTGCACGTACAGTAAGCATTGTTGTTGGTGACGCTGATATTGCAGGTCCTGCAATTGCAATGGTTGTTTGTGACTACAATAAGGATGGCAATGTAACCGGCGCAGATGCTACTGCTGTATATTCAGCTGCTTCTAAGGCTGCTGATCTTCGTTATGACCTTAACGGTGACGGCTCGGTAACCGGTGCGGATGCTACAACTGTTTATGCTATTGCATCATCTGCTATCGCACTTCCTGCTGTTACTATTAAGTAATATTAGCTTCTATACTTCTTAGGGGCGAAAGTCCCTAAGAAGTTTTACTTGAAAATTACGATAACTTGTGTTATCATTTAATTAAGCAGAGCTATGGCTTTGCTTTGTCTTGATATATTCGGCTTTTGCCGTTTATATACTATGCCTGCTTTGGGCGGGGAGGCTATGGGCAGTTTCATTTAGTAAATATTTAGTGTTTCACGGTGTTTGGCTTTTGCCAAAGTTGCTTGGTTTCATATTTTTATGTTTTCTGACCGATTTTGTCTTTGCCCTTCACGGCGATTCTGCTTCTCCCCAAATTAAGCAATTTTTTTAACAAGGAGGTAACACCAATGAATACAATTGCGAAAAAACGAGTAGGTGTTATTTTCGGTACACTTGCGTTTTTGGCTTTTGTTGCGCTTGTTGTGTGCCTTCCTCGTACTTCGTATGCTGCTGCGCTCGGAACGGAGAGCCCGAACGTTTATTGCACATACACAGATTCTAACGGCAAACAATACGACGGTGATAAGTTACCTGCCGGTACATACGACGTCAGCTTTTATTTAGAGGGCGTTACCGAGTTATCGGTTGTGCAGGTTACATCAACCTATTCTTCGGATGTATCGGTGCAGAGTGAGCCTAAGGCTCTTCTTTCTGATGAGGTTGCCGGCGTATCTTCGATGGGAACCGTAACGAATGATTCTAATTTGGTATTCGGCTTTGTTTCAGATGCTGACACTTGTTCATCTGTAACAAAGGACGGCACGTTGCTTGCAACCTTCTCGGTTGCTTTTGCAAAGGATTGTGACGCCGCTGATGTTATTTCGGTTTCAACAGACCCAAATAAGACTTTCGTTTTGGCTAATTATAATGACGGATTTGACGATGAGTATGCTCTTGTTACCAAATCTGCCGATTATCCCGGTTCTCTATATTTAATGACCTGTGACGTTTCACCGTCAACCGGTCATAGCGTAAACGGCTCGCTTGTTATTATGACAAATGCGAAAGGCGATACTGCCAATAAGCCTGTTTACGGTGAATATACGGTTAACGTATATTCCGATTCAGCTCGTACCGAGCTTGTCGGTACAACCACATCATCTCTTAAAGATGGTGTAAACGCTTTCTCTATTGATTCGTTAAAGGACGGAACATACTATCTTTCAATCTCGTCTGATTATGCAATAGCTCGTAATGACGTTACCGTTATCGTAAACGGTGCCGATATTACTAATGCGGTTATTCCTATGATGGCATGTGATTTTAATAAGGACGGTATAATTACAGCTGCCGATGCAACAAGTGTATATCTTTTTGCTTCAAAGCAAACGGATTTAAACTATGACCTTAACGGTGACGGCGTTGTAACAGGTGCCGATGCAACAGCAGTTTATGCTTGTGCATCTGGTTCCAATTATTATAGCGGATTAGAGATAAAGTGATTTTTTTCAAAATAAATAAAGGGGATTTCTAAGTGAAAAAGACATTTAGAAAAGCAATAGCTGTTCTTCTTGCAGTTCTTATGGTTGCATTCTCCGTTCCGTTTTCTGCTTTAGCAGGTACTCCTGATGCACCTGATATGTTCGGTGCAACAGATTATACTGTTACTAAGAACAGAAAATGGTGGGTTGATGATGGCGTTGATACAAGCCTTTCAAAGCTTCAGTCAACTCCTGAATATTGGAGTTATAACAGTGACGAGTCCTATAACACTGAAGGCTCATGGAATTTTAAGTCCGGTGGTAGAGTTGAAGACTATGCTAACAGTGGTTATGAAGACCACCGTAACGACTATAAGCCTGTAGTTGCTGCCACTGTATCTTCACAGGGCACTAATGCAGGAATTGCAAAAGCTTTTGCTGATAAAAAAGCTGGTAATAAAAACGCTGTTACTGACTATGTAAAAGATTATATCGATAATTATTACGGTGTAGATGCTTCACATACTTACGAAGCAGTTAAGGAAGCCGGAAACCTTCTTAACCCGGCTAAGCTTAAAGCAGGCGACCGTATTGCTGTAACAGTTGAATTTGGTGGTTTTGACGTTCTTCAAAACGGTCAGTTCAAGGGTAAGTTTAATAAGGACTATCTTAAAGCGGCTGCCTATTCTTCAAAGCCATCACGTAGTGATACTTGGAAGCCAGTTGTATCAGGTGCAGCAGGATGTATCGCTGATGGTACTCAATTTTATCCTACAGCGTTAGCCTTTGCAGGAAACAATGTAAATGTTGAAGATGGTACATTCTATGGTGCAGTTACAGGTAAGGCTGCTGTAGCAGGTGATCAGTCAGTATCTAACTATATTGGTATTGGTGATGACGGCACAAAACCATTCGGTAAGTACGGTATTGTTTCTTTTGTATATAGTTTTGAAGTTCTTCAGGATTGTGACCTTTCAGATGTATTTACATTTGACACAGATATTGCAGGTACAGAGTTTGAGCCTTATTACAGAACTTCAATTGACGGTACAGGTGAACCAAATAACTGTAATGCAGTAAATCCTGAATTGTTCCTTATTACACATGACGATACACATAGCACTTTTGCTAACTGGGCATTAATTTGGACAGATTATGCAAAGGATTCAACACCTGAAACTAAGACTTATACTATTACATTTAATGACATCAACGGCAAGACTGTTGATACGCAGACAGTTAAAGAAGGCGATACTCCAACAGTTCCTTCAACAAATACTGCTGCAACTGTAAATTATAAGAGCGATAATAAGCACGAAGTAACAACTTACTCATGGCCGGAAGTATCAGCTGCTACTGCAGATACTACTTATACTGAGGTTGCTACTAAAGCTGAGGAAAATTGTAACATTACTTATGCAGAGACAAGTAAGCATACACTTGTTTCAGGTACTGTTCTTACAGGAACGTGTACTAAATGCGGTCATGAAGATACTCAGACTAAGGACGATAAGCTTGACGGTACAGCTTACTATGCTGCACTTGATGCTGCAAAGGCTGTTGATGGTTCTAAGTACACAGCTGAATCTTATGCTAAGGTAACAGCTGCTCTTGAGACTTATGCTCAGGCTAAGGTTGAAGCTTATACAGATCAGGCACAGGTAACTGCTGCTGCTACTGCTCTTGAAGATGCAGTTAAGGGTCTTGTTCTTGTTGAGGTTTATACAATCACATTTACAAACGCTGCAGGCACTGTAGTTGATACTCAGAAGCTTTCTGCAGGCGCTACTCCTGTAGCTCCAAAGACAAACACAGCTCCTACAGCTGCTGAGTCTGACAAAAATGGTAAGACTCATAGCCATACAACTTATAGCTGGCCGGCAGTTTCTGCTGTAACAGCAAATGCTAACTATGACGAAGTTGCTAAGGTTGTAACAGAAGATTGCACAAAGGGTAAACCTGTTGTAACAGAGCCTACACTTGATAAGCCGGGTTCAGAAGTTACAAGTTGTACAATTTGCGGTCAGGTTCTTGAAACTAAGGTTCTTCCTCAGCTTAAGGGTTATGATATCACAGTTGCTAAGACTGCTTACGGTACAACAACTCTTAACAGCGAGGACGCAACAAACGGTAAGACTACTAAGGTTCCTGCTAACTCAACTGTAACTCTTACAGCTCAGGCTAATGAGGGTGCAGAGTTCGTAGGTTGGAAGGTTGCTAACAAGCTCGTTTCAACTAACGAAACATATTCATTCACAGCAGTTGCTGATACAGAGGTAACTCCTGTATTTACAGAAACAGCTGAATCAACATTCGTAGTTGTATTCATTGATATGTACGGCAACGTTGTATCAACTCAGGAAGTAACAAGCGGTGCAAACATTGATGTTCCTGCAACTGCTCCTATCTATCCTGGTTATACATTCAAGGGCTGGGCTCTTACAAACGATGAGATTACCGCTCTTACAGAAGGTAAGACCATCAGAGCTATCTATGAGAAGGATGCTACTCAGACTTACACAGTTAAGGCTGCAGGCGCAACAATCACAGTTAACGGCACTGACTACACTGACAAGGCTGAAAATGTTGCATATGACGCTAAGGTAACAGTTACTAAGGCAGGCGCAACATCATGGACAGTAAACGGCGCAACAGTTGGTTACGGTGAATCATACTCATTCTTCTGTGCTTCGGATATCGAACTCACAGCAGTTACAAAGGCTGATGACACTTCTAAGACTCAGGTTGCTATCGTTTCAACAACTCGTCCTTCAGCTACAGATTGCGACGTTCTCTTTGTTGCAACACGTACTGTTGCTGATAATGAGACAGTAGTTAGCCAGGGCTTCGTATATGGTAAGAATGTAACAGCTTCTGACCTTACACTTGAAAACGTTGGCAAGACTGCATCAGGTACAAATCCTGGTAAGGTTAGAGTTATTTATAACAACACCAACGCTTCACAGATTGGTTTGAACTACGGTCTTACTGCAAAGACAGGCGTTGCCGGCGCAAGAGCATTCGTAGTTACTAAGGATGCAGATGGTCATGTTCATACTTACTATTCAGAAGCATCACTTTACGACTATAATGCTTAATTAACACAATTTAGCAAAGCTTTCACCTCTGCCTTAAGGGGTGGAGGCGAGCTTTGATAAATTAAGGAGGACACACCTAATGAAAGAGCTTTATACAAAGCCGGTGTCAGAGGTTAATGAATTTTCTCAGACAGCTGATGTTATTACTACATCCGGTACTGACTGGGGCTTCGGTGGAAATGACTAATCTGACACTTTGATTAAAGCATTTGGAGACGGCAGAAATGCCGTCTCTTTTTGCGTTTTAAAAACCTTGAATAAAAAAATAAACTAAATATTAATCATTCCCGAATATGACATTTTACTTTTATTTGTATATTGACAAATAATTAACAAACATATAAAATGAAATTGTAATTTATGACATAAGATGTATATTTTAGAGGGAGAATACTATGTCAAATAAGGAGTATGAATACAAATTCGATACTGTCAAGCCGCCTGAGGATAGGGTGTACGATGACAGAGTGATGCATTATTATGAAAATCATTCAAACGAGCCTGCACGTCCGTTGATTTTGGCACTCGGCAAGCATATTACAGACAGAGTTTTGTATAAATTGCCGTGGCTTCCAAAGGTAGGCAAAGAGCTTACCGTTAACGACCCTGAGTATTGGGGGCTTGCTTCAATTGTAACCGACGAGATGGCAGAGGTTGCCCTTAAGATGAAGGTGCACAAGGGTATGAAACTTAAGGAAATTATAAAAGCTACAGGCAAAAGTGCCGCTTACCTTGAGCCGCTTCTTAAGGAAATGGCAAATGTAGGTCTTGTTGAATTTAATTGGGAAAATCCGGAGCATGAAAAGCAATATATGCTTCCTATGTTCGTTCCCGGAAGCGCAGAATTCTTTAATATGAAATGGGATAATATTTGTGAGCATCCGCAGGTCGCAAATTTCTTTGAGCGTATGACTCAGCTTCCGCTTGAAGCAATTACGCCGATGGTGCCTCCGGGAGGCGCCGGAATAGGTATGCACGTTATCCCTGTTGAAAAGGCAATTTCAATGGAAAATCAGTCTGCTGATGTGGAACATATTTCTCATTGGCTTGATAAATATGACGGCAAATATGCGGCAGGCCCGTGTTCGTGCCGTTATAGCCGTGCAATGTGCGGCGAAGGCTGTGCTGATGACCCTGAGGATTGGTGTATCGGTGTCGGCGATATGGCGGATTATCTTGTTGAAACAAATAAGGGCCACTATATCACACGTGAAAAGGTTATGGAAATTCTTCAGCGTGCCGAGGATAACGGTTTTGTTCACCAAATTACCAATATCGACGGTGAAAATAAAATTTTTGCTATCTGTAATTGCCAGGTAAAGGTATGCAATGCGCTTCGTACCTCCCAACTTTTTAATACGCCTAATATGTCACGCTCGGCGTATGTGGCTAAGGTTGAGGCTAAGGATTGCGTAGCCTGCGGCAAGTGTGTTGAATTTTGCCCTGCCGGTGCCGTTAAACTCGGTCAAAAGCTTTGCAAAAAAGACGGCTCTGCTGTTACATATCCTAAGCAAGAACTTCCTGACGCAGTTAAATGGGGCAAGGAAAAATGGTCGCCAGATTATAGAGATAAAAACAGAATTAATTGCTACGATACAGGTACGGCGCCTTGCAAAACTGCCTGCCCCGCTCATATCGCAGTTCAAGGCTATCTTAAAATGGCGGCTCAGGGTAGATATACCGATGCTTTGGCTCTTATTAAAAAGGATAACCCTTTCCCTGCAGTTTGCGGCAGAGTTTGCAATAAGAGATGCGAGGAGGCTTGCACAAGAGCAACTCTTGATGAAGCGGTTGCTATTGATGATGTTAAACGCTTTATCGCTCAAAAGGACCTTGACAGTAAAACAAGATATATTCCTAAAAAAGTAATACCTTCAAATAGGGGCGAGTTTAAAAATAAAATTGCCATTATCGGCGGCGGACCGGCAGGCCTTTCGTGCGCATATTATCTTGCACTTACGGGATACAGGCCTATAGTGTTTGAAAAGAATGAAAAACCCGGCGGTATGCTTACTTACGGTATCCCGTCATATAAGCTTGAAAAGGATGTTGTTGAGGCGGAGATTGACATTATTCGTGCGCTTGGTGTTGAGATTAAATGCGGCGTAGAGGTCGGTAAGGATATCACTCTTGACGAACTTCGCAAGGATGGATATGAGGCATTTTATATCGCTATCGGCTGTCAAGGCTCAAGGAAATCAGGCGTTGACGGCGAAGACGCAGACGGTGTTATGAGCGCTGTTGATATTCTCCACGAGATTGCCGAAAATCACGACCTTGACCTTAAAGGCAACAAAACCGTTGTTATCGGCGGTGGTAATGTTGCCGTTGATGTTGCACGTTCGACTAAGCGTTGCGGCGCTGATGTTTTGGGTATGTTCTGCCTTGAAAGCAGAGAGGAAATGCCTGCGAGCGAAGAGGAAATTTTTGAAACCGAGGACGAGGGTATTCAAATAAACAACGGCTGGGGCGTTAAGGAAATTCTTGCAGAGAACGGCAAGGTGACGGGCATTGTGCTTAAAAAATGCACAAGTGTTAAGGATGCTAACGGCAAATTTAACCCTCAGTATGACGAAAATGATACTCAAACAATTGAATGTGACCGTATTTATCTTTCAATCGGTCAGTCAATTGAATGGGGTAATCTTATCGACGGTGAGGCGGTAGAACTTGGCAGAGGTAACGCTCCTCAGGCGGACAGTCTTACTTATCAAACAGAGCAAAAGGATATTTTCGTCGGCGGTGACGTTTACACAGGCCCTCGCTTTGCCATTGACGCTATTGCTGCCGGCAGAGAGGGCGCAGAGTCAATCCATAGGTTTGTTCATTTCAACGCAAGCCTTACAGTCGGCAGAAACAGACGTGATTTCATAATGCTTGATAAGAACGATATCCTTGTTGACAGTTACGATAATTCCTCACGTCAAATCCCGAATATTAATAAGAAAATTGACGCTAAATCTTCGTTTAAGGATGCTCATCTTCCCCTTACAGAGGAACAGGTTAAAAAAGAAACTGCACGATGTCTTGGCTGCGGTGCATCCGTTGTTGACGAAAATAAGTGCATAGGCTGCGGAATTTGTACTACCAAGTGCGAATTTGATGCAATTCATCTTTTTAGAGATAATCCCGAATGTAGCACAATGGTTAATTCAGATGATAAGATGAAAGCAATTTTGCCTTATATGATTAAGCGTAATTTCAAGATTAAAAAAGCTCAAAAGGCTAAAAAGGATTAATTATGCACGAACTTGGTATAGTTTTTCATATCATTAACGAAATTGAAGATGTAGGCAAGGAAAATGAGCTTAAAACGGTATCGTCCGTTACGGTTGAAATAGGCGAGGTTTCGGGTGTGCTGCACGATTATCTTGAGGATTGTTGGAAATGGGCTTGCTCAAAGAGTGAGCTTATGAATGGGGCAGAACTTAAGGTAGAAGTTATCCCGGCAGTAACGTATTGCGAAAGCTGCAAGGGCAAATACAAAACCGTAGAGTATGGTAAAATTTGCCCTTACTGTCAAAGCGAAAAAACCTATCTTCTTTCGGGTAATGAAATTATGATAAAGGAAATTGAGGCACGGTAGCATATTAATGCGCTCTGTCTTGACGATATGATTTTTATTTAACTTTTTTAGAGGAGGGGGAATGACAATGTTATTCCAAATTTACGGCGATACGGCCGGCTGGCAACTTCTCGGCTGGGTAATGGTCTTTGTCGGTCTCGTCGTTATGAATGAAATTGCAAGGCGAACAAAAGCAGGCGGAATTTTTTGCTTCTTTGTTTTACCGGCAGCACTGACGGTATATTTCATTGCAATTTATATCGGTGCGGCTAAGGGAGATGATTGGGCACTTCAAAATGATACCTATGTTCACATGAACAGCTGGTTCCATTATGCAAAGCTTTATGCGGCAACAGCAGGTTGTATCGGCTTTATGATGCTTAAGTATAAATGGGGCATCGGCAAAAAAGATTGGTTTAAGGTGTTCCCGTTTGCAATCGTCGCTATCAACATTCTTATCGCAGTCGGTTCTGACTTTGAGTCGGCAATTAAGGGCGGAATTTCAGGCGGCTGGTGGCTTTCGTCTGAAAATGTATGGCTCTATGGCGGCTGGTGGAACTGGGTGAACGGTATCGCCGGTATTATAAATATTTTCTGTATGACAGGTTGGTGGGGTATCTATTCCTCAAAGAATAAGCAGGATATGCTGTGGCCTGATATGACATGGTGCTACATTTTGGCTTATGACCTTTGGAACTTTGAATATACTTATAATAATCTCCCTACTCACTCTTGGTATTGCGGCCTTGCACTTCTTCTTGCTCCTACATTTGCAAATGCATTTTGGAATAAGGGCGGTTGGATTCAAAACAGAGCTAACACGCTTGCACTTTGGTGTATGTTTGCTCAGGTATTTCCACTTTTCCAAGACAAGAGCCGCTTCTCGGTTCTTACATCCGTTTATGCAGACGGATATATGGACCCTACAGTTCCGCCAACAAACGCAGACCCTAAAATGCAAGGCGTAATTGCCATTATTGCTCTTGTGGCTAATGTTTGTGTATTCGCTTCTATTATTAAGCGTGCAAAGGAACAAAAGAAAAATCCTTATAAAAACGAAATATTTACTGACCAAAAAGATTATAAGCTTGCACTTGAAAGAGCAGCCGAAAAGGCTCGCAAAGCAGCTTAATCTTCATAAAAATTCAAAAAACAACGCCGTCGATTATTCGACGGCGTTTTAAATTATTGATGAAGTGGATAAATCGTGCCTCGTCGTTGCTGACTTTGTATCATACAAAATCTGCCGTACAGTTGTGTGTCAGATTTTGAAATAAACCGTAGGGGCGACCATCGGTCGCCCGTTTTACAAACACGAAATTTCAATCGGGGTCCCCGAAAAGCAAAAGCTTTTTGACGGGTCATAGGTTCGAGCCAAAATATCCGATTGGCACAAGAAAACAATATGACGGGCTCTCATAAGAAACAAAGATACTACGAAACAGTCCACCGGACTGTTTCTCAGACTGTCGATAAAGTGGCTAAACCGTGCCGTGCTTAAATATCATAAATTGAAATCGTAGGGCAAGGGCACGCTCTTGCCGTATTGATATGAAAAATAACATTTATAGAAAATCACCTTGAACGTAGTGTTCAAGGTGATTTTGGCACTTTTCGCCTTTTGCGAGTGGGCAGTACCAACGTACAGCTCCACTCACAAAAAACGAAATTTATCTCACTTTCTCGAAGTCTCCCAAATTTGTTGCTCGCTTCGTTCGCAAAATTTGGATATGGGGGTCCCCGAAAAGCAAAAGCTTTTTGGGGAAAAGGAGAAAGGAATGAAGTGTTTATTATGAATTTTAAAGAAATTCATTCAAACACGGAATTTCTTTGGACGAGTCACAGGTTCGAGCCATATACATATTTACATAAAAATAAAAAGGATACCGAATGGTATCCTTTTTATTTTGGTGGGAACAACAGGGCTCGAACCTGTGACCCTCTGCTTGTAAGGCAGATGCTCTCCCAGCTGAGCTATGCTCCCGTCAGCGATATTGATTATATAACAAGTTGCGGTGAATGTCAAGAGTTTATTTTAGAAAAAAGCTCTTTTATTCTGTCAATCTCATTATTTAAGTACAAATAGCCGAATAACGCTTCAACTCCCGTTGCGCAGTGATACTCCCCATCTGTTGCGCTTTTAGGGGAATGACCTACCTTTGCATTGCGGCCTCGCTTAAAAACGGCAAGTTCTTCATCGCTCAAAATATCTTTAATTTTTTCAAAAGCTGCCGTTTGCGCTTTCGCCGATACAAATTTAACGCTTTCCCTATGCAAATCATTTACAGGGCGGTTTGCATCGAGAACAAGTGTTTCACGAACAAGAATTTCATAAATGCAGTCACCGATAAACGCTAAATTAAGCGGGCTTAACTGCTTAGGATTTACTTCTTTATCAACAAATCTCATATTAAATTAAGGCACGTATTCAAACTCTATATCATAGAGCGATACAACGTCACCCTCCTCAATTCCTTTTTCTCTAAGTGCATCAAAAATTCCGCTTTTCTCTAATACCCTTTGCATATATTGAAGTGCTTCGTAGTCCTCAATATCAATGCCTTTGAGCACTTTAGGAAACCAGCTTGCCTCAACAAGAAAATAATGTTCTTCAGGCTGAGAAATTTTAAATCCTTTATCATCTTTAACAATTGCTTCAAGCGGAATTTCCTCAACCTCGTATTCCTTGATAGGCGGAAGAGTTTGAAGCTTATTCCAAACAGCGTTCATAAGTTCCTTTGTGCCTTCCATAATCGGCGCACAAATTGAATAATAATCATAACCCTTATCTTCTACATACTTCTTGAATCTATCAATTTGCTCAGGCTCTGCCATATCAATTTTATTGCCCGCAACAATCTGCGGTTGCTTGGCAAGCTCAGGATTGAATTTAACAAGTTCCTCGTTTATTTTTTCAAAATCCTCAATCGGGTCCCTGCCTTCGCTGCCGCTGACGTCAACAATATGAACAAGAAGCCTGCAACGCTCAACATGGCGCAAAAATTCGTGGCCGAGGCCTATACCCTCACTTGCACCTTCAATAAGTCCCGGAATATCTGCAATAACAAACGAGTTGCCCTCACCCATAGAAACAACGCCTAAGTTTGGCACGAGAGTTGTAAAATGGTAGTCGCCGATTTTTGGCTTTGCTTGGCTTACAACGGAAATAAGGCTTGATTTTCCTACTGACGGATAGCCTAAAAGGCCGACATCGGCAAGAAGCTTTAATTCAAGTGAAACTTCCCATTCCTCACCCGGAACACCGGGCTTTGCAAATCTCGGAACTTGACGTGTAGGGGTAGCGAAATGAATGTTGCCCCAGCCGCCTTTACCGCCTTTTGCGGCAATAAATCTGTCAGTCTTGCTCATATCAGCCATAACTGCACCGGAGTTTGCTTCACGAATTATTGTTCCTCTCGGAACTTTAATCTCAAGGTCGGGCGCTTTCTTACCGTATTGGCGTGAACCTCTGCCGTTTTCACCGTTTTTTGCAACATATTTTCTTTTGTATCTGAAATCTGCAAGAGTTGCAAGGTTATCGTCCACAACAAATACAACGTCGCCTCCCTTGCCTCCGTCGCCACCGTCAGGTCCGCCTGCGGCAACATATTTTTCACGGTGAAAGGCAACCGCACCTGCGCCGCCGTCACCCGCTTTTATTTTAATTTTAGCAATATCTACAAACATATATATCGTCCTTTGCTTTTGCTTTTGTTAATATGAATTTTAACAAATTTCTTTTCAAATTGCAACACTAAGGGTATAAATAAGGTAATATATACTCCTTATTATATGAAGTTTGTTAAAAAATTAACTATAAGGTGCTAATAAATTTAACTGTTTTTGTATAAAGTGTAAAATTTGCATTTTTTTCTTGATTAATGATGACAAACAGTATAAAATAAATAATGCACAAAAGCAATAAAACTTTAAATTATATTCGGAGGTAATTTCCAATGGTAAAAGTTGCTATTAATGGTTTCGGCCGTATCGGTCGTCTTGCTTTCCGTCAGATGTTTGGCGCAGAAGGCTACGAAGTAGTTGCTATCAACGATCTTACAAGTGCAAAGATGCTTGCTCATCTTCTTAAGTATGACTCATCACAGGGTAACTATGTTGCTCAGGGTCACACTGTTGATTTCCACGAAGGTGAAGGCGAAGACAACTATATTGTTGTTGACGGCAAGAAAATTGTTATTTACAAAATGCCTAATGCTGCTGACCTTCCTTGGGGCAAGCTTGGCGTAGACGTAGTTCTCGAATGCACAGGTTTCTATACATCAAAGGAAAAGGCTTCTGCTCATATTCAGGCAGGTGCTCGTAAAGTTGTTATTTCTGCTCCTGCAGGTAACGACCTTCCAACAATCGTTTACAATGTAAACCATGACACTCTTACAGCTGAAGATACAGTTATTTCTGCTGCATCTTGCACAACTAACTGCCTTGCTCCTATGGCTAAGGCTCTTAATGATTTCGCTCCTATCCAGAGCGGTATCATGTGCACAATCCACGCTTACACAGGCGATCAGATGATTCTTGACGGTCCTCAGAGAAAGGGTGACCTTCGTCGTGCTCGTGCAGGTGCTGTAAACATCGTTCCTAACACAACAGGTGCTGCAAAGGCTATCGGTCTTGTAATTCCTGAACTTAACGGCAAGCTTATCGGCTCTGCTCAGAGAGTTCCTACTCCAACAGGTTCAACTACAATCCTTACAGCAGTTATTAAGACTGACAAGGAAGTTACAGTTGACGCTATCAACGCAGCTATGAAGGCTGAAGCTACAGAGTCATTCGGCTACAATGAAGACCTTATCGTTTCTTCAGATATCGTTGGTATGAGATACGGTTCACTCTTCGATTCAACTCAGACAATGGTTCTTAAGGTTGCTGACGACACTTATGAGGTTCAGGTTGTTTCTTGGTATGATAACGAAAACTCATACACATCTCAGATGGTTAGAACAATCAAGTACTTCTCAGAACTTGGCTAATATCTAAGATAATAAATTAAAAGAGTCTTCCTTTGGGAAGGCTCTTTTTTTATATTCTTATACTAAATATTCTTTTTTATATAATCGCAATAAAGCTTTATTATATCGATATCCGTTTTGTCATATACCATTCTTGCGCCGACGGTGTCCTCAATTTCATTAAATATTAAATGACCGCCGTCAAAAAGAAAATCAATTCCGATATAATCGCTTTCAACAAGGCTTAAAATTCTTTTTACAAGGCTTTTTTCTTCTTCGTTCATTTTATAAGGCGTTGCCCTGCCGCCGAGGCAGAAATTTGAGCGAAAATCGGTATCGCTTTCCCTCAAAATTGACGTGATTATATCATTTCCTATAGCCCAAACACGCAAGTCCTTGCCGAGAGTGGCGCAAGGCTTTTGATAAACAAATCCGCTTTCAAAGCTTTCTTTTTCATTTATCATCACAACACCTTGACCGCCGTGGCCGTCAATCGGCTTTTTAACCGCAGGCACTTCCTTGTAGTTTATCGGCAAAATTTCAATGCTGTTTTTCTCCATAAATTCGTAGCAAAGTTGCTTGTTATTTGCAAGCTTTGAGAGGGAGAAGGGGTTAAAAACACGTATCCCTTTTTTCTCAAATTTTTCTGCAATTTTATAGTTATTCGTTCTGTTAATTATAAAATCAGCCGTGCCGTCATAATCGTTAATTGCAAGCGTTACGCCAAGTTCTTCTTTAAATTTATTTATCGCAAAGGTGTTGCGCTTTGCTTCCTTTTCGCTGTAAATCAATACTCCGCTCATTTGATTTTTTCCTTAATTGTTTCAAAAATATACGGCGCAATGTCAATTTTTGTTGAGTTCATTATGTTAATTATATGTGCATTTGAATTCACTTCGCAAACACTGCCGTCATCAAGAATGTCCACTCCGCCAAAGGTTAAACCGAGGGTTTCGCATGCTTTTATTGCTGTTTCAATTTCCTTTTCAGTCGGCTTACAGGGCGTCATAGTGCCGCCGTTAGTAACATTTGAACGAAAGTCGTTTTTGTTTTCTCTTTCAGCTGCACAAATAAATTTTCCGCCGATTATTTCAATTCTTTTGTCGTGACCTTTGCTGTCGATGATAAATTTTTGCAGAATAAACGGCTTTTCGCTTATGTGGGAGTAAATCTCTTCCTTAGTATTGCATAAAAATACCTGAGCGCCGAATGAGCCGAATGATTCTTTGAAAATAAGCGGCAAAGTGAGAATATCAATTGCTTTTTCAACAAATTCGCTCATATCCGATTTGAAATAGCATTTTGGGGCGATAAGAGTTTTAGGCTGAGGCACAATGCCGTCAAGTTCAATATATGTTCTGCCTTTATCGTCGCATTTTTCAATTGCTTCGGCAGAATTGAAAACGGGAACACCGCTTTTTTCAATTCTTCTTGCAAGGTTAATGTCCTTGTCCCAAAACAGCACAAAGTCAGCCTGCGCCTTTTGCGTTGCAAGCTCCAAGTTCGTTTTAATATTTAGATTAATGCCGCACTTTTTTGCCGAAGCTGAAAGATGCTTGTGAAGTGTGTCATATTTTTCGCCTTTTAAGAAATGATTTACTGCTAATATGCCGTTCATTTTGTATCACCTTGAATTATTGTATCATTCTCTATTGCATTTTTCAATGTAATGGTATAAAATATTATATCTAAATTATAAATTACTGAAAGGTGATGTAAAGATGACAGAGTATAAGCTTAAATATGGTTGCAACCCAAACCAAAACCCTGCAAGGATTCATATGGACGGTAAAGAACTTCCTTTTGAAATTTTGAACGGTGCGGCAGGTTATATCAATCTTCTTGACGCATTCAATTCTTGGCAGCTTGTTAAGGAACTTAAGGAGGCTACCGGTCTGCCGAGTGCCGCTTCATTTAAGCATGTTTCTCCTGCCGGTGCGGCAGTTGCTCAACCGCTCAGCGATGTTGATCGCAAGGTTTGTATGGTGCCTGATGATTTAGAACTTTCTCCGATTGCACAGGCTTATGTTCGTGCAAGAGGCTGTGACAGAGTTTCCTCATTTGGCGATTTTGCCGCTTTGAGTGATGAATGTGACGCAAGCGTTGCAAAATTCCTTGTTAAAGAGGTCAGCGACGGTATTATTGCTCCGTCATACACCGATGAAGCACTTGAAATTCTTAAGGCTAAGAGAAGAGGCAATTATCTTATCATTAAGATGGACCCTGACTATCAGCCTGAGGAAATGGAAACAAAGCAGGTGTTCGGTATTAAGTTTGAGCAAAAGAGAAATGACGCTAAGCTTACTATGTCACTTTTTGACGATATGCCTACTAAGGTCAAGGATATTCCCGAAATTGCAAAGATTGACCTTCTTATTTCGCTTATCACTCTTAAATATACTCAGTCAAATTCGGTTTGCTACGCTTCGGGCGGACAGACTATCGGTGTAGGCGCAGGCCAACAAAGCCGTATCCATTGCACCCGCCTTGCAGGCAATAAAGCTGATAATCTTTGGCTTCGCCATAATGAAAAGGTGCTCAATCTTCCGTTTATTGACGGTCTTCGCAAGTGCGAGGCTGATAATGCTATTGACCTTTATATTTCGGATGAATATGAGGATTTACTCAAAGACGGAGTATGGCAGAGATATTTTACCACTTGCCCTGAGCCTTTCACTGCCGAGGAAAAGAAAGCTTGGCACGAGAAGATGACAAATGTTGCTCTCGGCTCTGACGCTTTCTTCCCATTTGAGGATAATATTGAACGTGCGGCTCGTTCCGGTGTTAAGTATATTGCTCAGCCGGGTGGCTCTGTTCGTGACGGCGCTGTTATCGAATGTTGCGACGGTTTCGGTATGGCAATGGCAATGACAGGTATCCGTCTTTTCCATCATTAATAACGTAAGGGCGACCGTTGTGTCGCCCATTTTGATAGGTAGTTTTATGAATATTTTAACATGCCCTGTTTGCGGTGAAAAATTAAATATTTTCGGCAAAACGCTTAAATGCGACAATAATCACTCATTCGATTTTGCAAAGCAGGGGTATGTTAATCTTTTGCTGACGTCTAAAAGCGGGGACAAAAAGGGCGACAGCAGGGAGTCGGCTCACGCAAGACGAGAATTTTTGCAAAAGGGATATTATTCCTTTTTACGTGATTATGTCAATTCAAAATTGAACGGCACCGTGCTCGATATCTGCTGCGGTGAGGGATATTATGACGAATATTCCGGCGAGCTTTACGGCTTTGATATCAGCAAGGAAATGGTGCGCCTTGCCGCAACCTCTCGTAAAGAGCATAATTATTTTGTGGCAAATCTTGCCCATATTCCCGTTTGCGATAATTCGATTGACACAGCTATGCATCTTTTTGCACCGTTTAATGAAAAGGAATTTTACCGTGTAATTAAGCCCGGCGGCAGGCTTTTAAGCGTTATTCCCAGTGATAATCATTTGATTGAGCTTAAAAATATTCTTTATGACACGCCGTATCTTAATGATGAAAAAGCGCCTGAAACCTCGCTTTTTACTTTGAAATCAAAAAATAAAATTTCAAACACATTTGATATCTCAAGGGATGATTTAAAAACGCTGTTTTCTATGACGCCGTATTTTTACAGAACAAGCGAAAGCGACAAAGAAAAGCTTGATAGGGTGAATAGCATTAGGTTGACGGCTTCATTTGTTGTTTTGGAATATGCGAAAGAGGGATAATTATGGATTTGTTATGCGAAAAATGCTGGTATAATGAATATGACGAGGAAACGGACGAATGTTTTTGCTCGCTTGTGCTTGACGAGGACGAATATGTCCGCTTTTGCGAGGAGCAAAACAAGACGTGCAGGTATTTTAGACCGAGCGGTTCGGAGTATGATATAGTCAGAAAACAGAACTAATTAAATATACTTCTTTGCCTCCCTTGCAAAGGGTGCGGGTCTCCGGTGGAGACCTCTGCACTTTAGTGCAGAAGCACCGACCGACACGACAGGGGAGACGGTGGGTGCAACTTGTTGCACTCGGAGGGATTTGGAAAACAATAGCACTTTGTAGGGGCGACCATCGGTCGCCTTTATTTTTTTATGCTTTTTCTTGACAAATACCCTATATGGGTATATAATCAAGATACCCTGTGAGGGTATAAGGAGTGATTTAATGGAAACTAATGATAATAAAGGCTGTTGCTGTTGTCACGGTAAAACGAAGCACAGAACAGATGAAGAGCAAAAGGCACTTATAAATCGCCTTAACAGAATTGAGGGGCAAATAAGAGGAATTAAGCGTATGCTTGAGGAAGATGCGTATTGCACGGATATCATTACTCAGGTTGCGGCGGCTAATGCGGCGCTTAATTCATTTAATAAAGAGCTTCTTTCAACGCATATAAAGACTTGCGTTACAGATGATATTAAGGCAGGCAAAACCGAAACGGTTGATGACCTTTTAAAAACTCTTCAAAAATTAATGAAATAGTTTTGAGGTGATTTTTTTGACGCAATATAATGTAACGGGTATGAGCTGTGCCGCTTGCAGTGCAAGGGTTGAAAAGGCGGTTAATGCTGTTGACGGTGTAACAAGCTGTGCCGTGAGCCTGCTTACAAATTCAATGGGTGTTGAGGGAACAGCAAGCAGTGAAGCAATAATTGCCGCTGTTGAAAAGGCAGGCTACGGCGCAAGCGTTAAGGGCAACGACAAAAAAACAGAGAGTGTATCGAGTGATGAACTTAAGGACACCGAAACGCCTAAAATAAGAAACAGACTTATTTGGTCGGTAATATTCCTTATCCCGCTTATGTATATTTCAATGGGGCATACGATGTGGGGCTGGAAACTGCCGTCATTTATGGAAAATAATCATATCGCAATGGGATTGGCTCAGCTTTTGCTTGCAGTAATTGTTATGGTTATTAACCAAAAATTCTTCTCAAACGGCTTTAAAGGTATAATTCATAAAAGCCCTAATATGGATACACTTGTTGCGCTTGGCTCAGCCGCTTCGTTTGGCTACAGTACGGTTATTCTTTTTCTTATGACTTCTGCTCAGCTTGCAGGCGACAGCGAAAAAGTGATGAGCCTTATGCATGAGTTTTATTTTGAATCGGCGGCAATGATATTAACTCTTATTACCGTGGGCAAAATGCTTGAAGCATATTCAAAGGGCAAAACGACAGATGCGCTCAAATCTCTTATGAATTTAGCGCCGAAGAACGCAACTCTTATCAAAGACGGTAAGGAAATTGTTGTTTCGGTGGCTGACGTTAAGATTAATGATATTTTTGTTGTAAAACCCGGCGAAAGTGTTCCTGTTGACGCAGTAATTATTGAGGGAGAAACGGCTGTTGATGAGTCTGCGCTTACAGGTGAGAGTATTCCTGTTGATAAGGCTGTCGGCGATAAGGTATCGGGCGCAACTATTAATCAGTCGGGCTATATCAAGTGCCGTGCAACTGCTGTCGGCGAGGATACAACACTTTCGCAAATTATTAAAATGGTGAGTGACGCTGCCGCCACAAAAGCGCCGATTGCAAAGATTGCAGATAAGGTATCGGGTGTGTTTGTGCCTTGTGTAATAGGCGTTGCGCTTGTTGCACTTTGCGTTTGGCTTTTTGTAGGTCAAAGCTTCGGCTATGCGCTTGCACGCAGTATTTCCGTTCTTGTAATAAGCTGCCCGTGTGCTCTCGGACTTGCAACCCCTGTTGCGGTTATGGTCGGCAACGGTAAGGCAGCCAAGTCGGGTATTCTTTTCAAAACTGCGGCTTCGCTTGAGGAAACAGGCAGAGTGCAGATTGTTGCTCTTGATAAAACGGGCACAATCACCAAAGGCGAGCCTAAGGTTACGGATGTTATTGCATTCGGCGATGAAAACGAATTTTTGTCGCTTGCTTATTCTATAGAAAAAAAGAGCGAGCATCCGCTTGCAAAGGCAGTTAGTGAATATGCAAAACAAAAAAATGTCAAGTGCTTTGATACAACTTCTTTCAAGGCGCTTGCAGGCAACGGCTTGTCGGCAAATGTTGACGGCAAAACCGTTGTAGGCGGAAGTATGAAATTTATTTCAAGTAAAATTTCTGTTGATGATAATATCAAAAATAAGGCAGAAGAACTTGCTCAAAACGGCAAAACACCGCTTTTGTTTATGGGGGATAATAAGCTTCTCGGTATAATTGCAGTTGCCGACGTTATTAAAGAGGACAGTCCTAAGGCTATTAAAGAACTTCAAAATATGGGTATTCGTGTTGTTATGCTGACGGGTGATAACGAAAAAACCGCAAAGGCTATCGGCAAGCAGGTCGGTGTTGATACCGTTATCTCCGACGTGCTCCCTGACGGCAAGGAAAGCGTTATTAAAGAACTTATGACCTACGGCAAGGTAGCAATGGTTGGCGACGGAATAAACGATGCACCGGCGCTTACACGTGCCGATGTGGGTGTCGCAATCGGTGCAGGTACCGATGTTGCGGTAGATGCGGCAGACGTTGTGCTTATGAACAGTAAGCTTACCGACGTGTCGGGTGCAATCAGGCTAAGCAGAAAAACGCTTACCAATATCCACGAAAATCTTTTCTGGGCATTTATTTATAATATTATCGGTATTCCGCTTGCAGCAGGTGTGTGGATTCCGATATTCGGCTGGACTCTTAATCCTATGTTCGGTGCGGCGGCAATGAGCCTTTCAAGCTTTTGTGTTGTTACTAATGCGCTCAGGCTTAATCTCGTAAAAGTTCATTCGCCAAAGCGTGATAAAAAGAAAAAGCCGGTTGATATTAAGCTTAATATCACCGCTCAAAATAAGGAGGAAAAAATTATGACAAAAACTATTAAGATTGAGGGAATGATGTGCCCTCATTGCGAGGCTGCCGTTAAAAAAGCACTTGAGGCAATCGACGGTGTTAAAGAAGCAAGCGCAAGCCACGAAAAATGCGAGGCAGAAGTTATGCTTGATAAGGACGTTGATTTATCCGTTCTTGAAAAAGCAGTTACCAATGCAGGATATAAGGTAATAAAATAAAGAAAAATAAAAGATTAACGGCTGTCACTTTTGCGTGACAGCCGTTTTTTTATAACTTATTTTCTTCCTCGTATTCTTTTGAGTATTCAACGTTTTGCGTGTCGGGGATAGGTACTCCCATTTCCGTTTTTCTGTCAGGTTGAACGGTTGGATTTGTTATGGAAGTTAAATATTTATTCGTCAAATCCGTATCTTTGCTTAATTGATATTTTTTCTTGTATTTTTCGCCTTTCATAAACTCACCTCTAAGGCTATTGTTTACAAAAGCTCGCTGATTATTAAATTAGAAACAAGCATTCCCTCGCTTGTAAGCGCAATTTTGTTTTCGCTTTCTTTCATAAGCCCCATTTTTACAAAGCGTGAAAAGTCTTTTTTTATAAGCGATTTATCAATTCCGCAATTTAGCCTTAAGCCGAGCATAATTCGTTCTTCCTCAATATCAACCGCTCCTTCACTTTTAAGCGACCAATCGGTATCATAATAAAATCTTTTGCCGTGCCAAAGGGAGTGTGCGCTTTTGCCTAAGCCTAAATAATCGGCTAAAATCCAATATTTTGTATTGTGTTTACTTTCAAACGACGGCTTAGAAAAATTGCTTATTTCATATTGATTAAAGCCGAGAGCTTCAAGGGATTTTATTGTTTTTAAATACATTTCGCAAACTGTGTCCTCGTCGGGAAGTGCGAGCCTGTCCTTTAGGTCAAAAAATCTTGTGCCCTCTTCAATTTTAAGCATATATGCGCTTATGTGGGTAACGTTCATTTTGTCGATAAATTCAAAAGTTTCATCAAGAGAGGAGAGAGTTTGCTTGGGAGTGCCGAGCATAACGTCAAGGCTTATGTTACTTATTCCTGCTTTTTTAGCATCATTAACAGCCTTTGCAACTTCCGTTTGCCCTGCGCTTCTTCCAAGTGCAAAGCGTTCTTCGTTTCTTGCGCTTTGCATACCTATGCTCACTCTGTTTATTCCGCATTTTGCATAGGTGTAAAAATCTTTTTCAAGGTTTTTTGACGGGTTACATTCAATCGTTATTTCGGAATTTTTATCTATATCAAAATGATTTTTTGCAGATGTCAAAATTTTGGCAATTAATTCACTTTCTAAAATCGACGGAGTACCGCCGCCGAAATAAACTGTGTCAAATTCGCCTGAATAATCAGCCATTGTTTTGATTAATTCATCGGCGTATTTTTCGCTAAGCGCCTTGTCATATTTTACGCTGTAAAAATCGCAATAAGGACATTTCGATTTGCAAAAAGGGATATGAATATATAAACCTGCTTTGTTGTTCATCTGATCACCTAAAAAATATGGGCAAGCACTGCTCGCCCATAAAATATTTTTGTATAAAATTTATTCGTCTGCCTCTGTTGAAAGAAGAACACGGTCGTTGTCAAATTCTTCTCCGCCGGAGGTAACCTTAAATTTTGCAAGAAGGTCAGCGGTAGTAAGATTTTTCTTTTCCTCGCCCGATACGTCATAAATAATTTTGCCCTCGTTCATCATAATAAGACGATTGCCTATATTTATAGCGTCTTTCATATTGTGAGTAATCATAATTGTTGTAAGATTATCCCTTGCAACAATTTTTTCCGTAAGGTCAAGCACCTTTTTAGCTGTCTTAGGGTCAAGTGCCGCCGTGTGTTCATCAAGAAGCAAAATTTTAGGCTTTTTAAGGGTTGCCATAAGAAGCGTAACAGCCTGCCTTTGACCGCCTGAAAGAAGTCCTACTTTAGATGTAAGCCTTGTTTCAAGTCCTAAATCAAGACTTTTAAGAACTTCAACATATTCTTCTTTTTCTTTTTTTGTAACGCCGAATGCCAAGCCTCTGTGTTTGCCTCTTCTCTTTGCAAGAGCAAGATTTTCAAGAATTTGCATATCGGCGGCTGTACCGTTCATAGGGTCTTGGAAAACTCTGCCGATATATTTAGCTCTTTTATGCTCAGGAAGCTTTGTAACGTCAATGCCGTCAACCGTAATAGTTCCGCAATCAACGGGGTAAACACCTGCAATCATATTAAGCATAGTTGATTTGCCTGCGCCGTTACCTCCGATAACCGTTACGAAATCGCCTTCGTTGAGAACTAAATCAATGCCACGAAGAGCCTTTTTTTCATTAATTGTATTAGGATTAAACGTTTTATAAACATTTTTAATTTCAAGCATTATTTGTTGCCCTCCTTTATCTTGATATGCTTTTGAGCATATTGCCCTTTAAGATAAGGAATACCGAGGAATACGGCAACAATAGCAGCGGTAAGAAGCTTGAGGTCATCGGTATTAAGACCGAGACTGATAACAAACTGCATTACTACATAGTAAATAATTCCGCCGAATGCAACTGCAAGAAGCCTGAGCGCAAAGTTTTTAAATATTTTGCCAAAGATAACCTCGCCTATAATAACTGCGGCAAGACCGATAACGATAGCTCCTCTGCCCATATTGACGTCTGCGAAGCCCTGATATTGCGAAAGAAGCCCGCCTGCAAGAGCAACAAGACCGTTTGAAAGTACAAGCGCAACGATTTTTGTTAAATTAATATTGATACCGTTTGCACGAGCCATATTTTGGTTACAGCCGGTAGCACGGATTGAATGACCAAGCTCGGTATCAAAAAACCAATAAAGAATTGCGATAATGGCAACAACAAAGATTGCTACTATAATAATAGCCTTCGTAATATCAGTCATGCTTGCAAGCACGTGATATTTATAAATTGAAAGCGCCTGATTTGATTTGCCGAGTATTCTTAAATTTATTGAATAAAGTGCAAGCTGCGTTAAAATACCTGCAAGAATAGGCGGTATGCCGAGCAGGGTGTTAAGCACGCCTGTAACAAGACCTGCCATACAGCCTGCAAGAAAAGCAAACAAAAGCGCAACCCAAACATTCATTCCGTTCATCATTGATATAACTAAAACCGCACCGCCTGTTGCAAGCGTGCCGTCGACAGTTAGGTCGGCAAAATCAAGCACTCTAAAAGTGATGTAAACGCCGATTGCCATTATGCCCCAAATAAGACCGAGTCCTACTGCACCGGGAATGGCACTGATAAAAGCTCCCATAATTTTATATACCTTTCAATTAAAAGTAATTTAAAGAGCAACAAGTAGAAACTCATTGCTCTTTATTAATTTGACACTATTATACTTTAAACCGTTAAATTAGTCAATAGGCTGTTAGTTATTTTGCGTCGCTGAAATTATATGCTTCGTAATTATCCGGAACGTTAGCCTTAAATGCCTTTGCCTGATCCTCGTTGTAGTAGTATGTAAGCTCGTCTGACTGCTGAACGTTCATTGTTGCAGGGTCTGTACCCTTTGTAAGAATTTCGTATGCCATTGCGCCGGCTTTTTGACCGAGGTTGTAGAATGAAATTGAAAGAGTTGCAACTGCGTTTGTTGATTTGAAGATGCCTTCCTCGCCTGCAATGATAGGTGTATTTGCAGCCTTGCATGCTGCGTCAATTACACTGCCGTTATCAGCTGCTGTGTTATCTGTAGGAACGTAAATAACGTCTGATTCGCTTGCAGCTTTTTTAGCAACAGTTGCAATGTCGTTTGAGTCTGCAAATGAATAGAATGTGCAGCTGACGCCCTTCTTTTCAAGTGCTTTTTTAACACCGTCAACCTGATACTGCGAGTTAGCCTCTGCTGAACAGTAGAGTGCGCCTACCTTCTTTGTGTTAGGGAAAAGGTCAAGAATCATCTGTGCCTGGTCTGCAAGAGGAGCAAGGTCAGATGTACCCGTAATGTTAATTCCTGTCGGGTCTGTAGGATTCATTTTAATGTCAAGCGCTGTTCCGTAATCGGTTACGGCTGTTCCGACTACAGGAGTTTTGCTTGCAGCTGTTGCCGTAGCGGCAGCCTGAAGCGCCGGTGTTGCGTTTGCTAAAATAAGGTCGTAATTTGATGATACAAATTTATTTACGATTGTAGCGCAGTTTGCAGAATCGTTTGATGCGTTTTGATAGTCAAAGTTGATTGTCTTTCCGTCAGCCTTTGCAAGCTCGTTGAGCTTATCCTTAAAGCCTTTTGTTGCGCTGTCAAGTGCGGTATGCTGTGTAAGCTGGCAAATACCTACATTATATGTATTTTTATTTGTTGTATCGCTTTTTCCTGAATTTGATGAGCAACCTGCAAATACACTGCCGACCATGAGTGCCGAAAGTGCTACAGCCGCAATTTTTTTAACTGTCTTGTTCATAAAATATTTTTCCTCTCTGATTCGAAATACTTTAGCACCTAAAAGTGTTAAAGTTTATGTTGATAGTTTAGCACCTAAAAGCGCTAAAGTCAATAGGGAGAACGTTTTTTGTTCAAGTGTAACAAAAATAAGGCGGCATTTTAGTGCATAGTGCATAGTTTCCTTTTAAAATAAAAAAAGCAGCATCAAGTTTTGATACTGCTTTTTGGCGTCCCGGAAGGGAGATATTATTTTACCGAAACATTCAACTTACGCAAATCCGTAGAAACAAGCTTGATTTCAGGCTCAAATTTTACATTACCCTTATTATTTACAACAACATCAACATTTTCGTTATCGCAATTCACATCAAACTCTAATTTTACGCAGTTGTTTTTTAAGTATTCAAAGGACTCGCCGTCATCATTAAAATAACGGGCTGTAAATTTGCCGTTTTTAACAGGATAAACGGTAAAAACGACTTTTTCTGCGGATTTGTATGAGCACTCGCCCTCATCAACGGGAAAAACAGAGCCGCAACGAATAAAATAAGGCACAGGCTTATCTGACGGCAAATCGACCTTTACCGTGCTTGCGCCGCAATAAAGCTTTCCTGTTTCATTCAGATACCAATCGTTGCCCTTTGGCAAGTAAACAGACACCTGAGCTACACCCTCGTCAAGCACGCACTTTGCCAAAACATCTCTGCCAAGCATAAACGCATCGGTATTTACGTCAATATTTTCGTCATTGTAATAAATATAAGGCGGAGCTTGCATGGGGGCATCATTTTCCACGCTGTTATAAGCACAATTATATAAATAAGGTATCAGGCTTTTGCGTTGTCTTAAAATCGCCTTTGCGCCGCACAAGCCGCTTTCATAGCTCCACGGCATAGTAGCAGAGCCGTCGCCGTTCCAAGAATGAATTGTAAAGCGTGGCTCAAAAACGCCGTGCTGCATCCATCTTAAAAGCAATTCTTCGCAAGGCATTTCGCCTGAAAAGCCCCCCAAATCGTGACCGTAAAAATAAAAGCCTGAAAGGGACATTGTCATTCCCACATAATGGCAAAAACGCAAATCGTGAAACGAAGTAAAATTATCGCCGGACCAGGTTTGCGCCAAGCGTCTTACACCGCTGTTTCCGCTTCTCGTAGATAAAAACGGACGCTTTTCGGGATATTTTTTCATTTGCGCCTTGTACGAAGATAATACCATTAAATAAGTTAATATCGGACGAATTCTGCACGCAGAAGCTTTTTCGCCAAAGCCTGCGGCAACAGCGTCGGTTGCCTTAATATCAAACTCGTTATTATCATTCCATGTAGCATCAATTCCGAAATCAAGCAGCTTTTCGGTTACCTGACTGCCCCAAAAATCGAAGGCGTCGGAATTTGTAAAGTCCAAATAACTGCCCACACCGTCCCAAAACTGCGTTACATAGGGTGTTCCATCTGCATTTTTAACAAAAAATTCTTTTTCCGCCAACTCATCATACATTGGGTGCGAGGTCAAAAAAGCAGGCTTGATATTCGGAATTAAATGTATTCCTGCATTATTGTAATCGGCAACGAATTTTTCAGGATTGGGGAACTTATCGTAATTCCAATTAAAAACGCAACGCAAATTCCCTATTGAAGTATATCCCGATGAAAGATAAAATCCGCCGCAGCTCAAATCAAGGTCTTTAATTTTTTCCAAAAAGCCCTGCATCTGATTTTGTGCGTCAGGCGCATCGGTATATGCCATTGTACTGCCGCAATAATCGAAGCTCCACTTAGGCGGAAAAGCCTGCTTGCCGCACAAGCGAGCATATTGCTGTAAAACAGAAAGCTTGCTTCCGAAAAAAACATAATAAACCAAGCAATCGTCATCCGTCTTAAAATACTTGAAATGGCAGTAATAATTATTGATTTCCCTGCCCAAATCAACAAAAGAGGTGTCTGTTGTATCGTAATAAATACCGTAAGCACCAACAGAATTTTCGCAAATATAAAACGGAACGTGCTTGTACAGAGGATCTGTTTTTTCTGCGTCAAAGCCCATACTGTCCGCCGTTTCAACACGGTAAACCTGGCCTGCTTTATTTATCAGGCCGCTTTTGTCGCCAAGTCCGAAAATATGCTCGTCATCTTCTCTGGTAATATAATGATAAGACCCGTTGCCGAATTCGCCTTCAAAATTATAGGCAAGTGGCGCTCTGTCTGCGAACAAAAGCTTTGACTCTTTACTGTAAGACAAAATAAAATTATTCAAATCGAGGTCAATGGTAACGCCGCAATCAAGAACAAATTTCTCTTTATTTTCAAATTTTTCAACAACAGGCGCAACACAGTCAAATCCGTCCACGGATAATCTGCTTCTGCCGAGAGAGGATAGGTTATTATTCGGATTTACGGTAAAGGTCGGCAGCATTTCGGCGTTATCGTCAAAAACAGCCACACGCAAAGCACTACCACTTATGAAATCAATGTTGATATTAACGTTATCGCACTTATATTCACGGTGCGTTTCGTTTTCGTTTGTAAGCTTAAAAATATGATTAAATCTCATTATATTGATGCTCCGCCGATAAATGTATTTTTCAAAATCTGTGGGATGTTCCAATGTGCCGGCCTTGTGTTTTCACAAAAAGTCATAACCTTAGCCGTGCCGGGCTTCCACACCGGTATTTCATTGCAATTGGGATTTCCGTTTTTTGCAAAAGCAATAAAGGATTTTGCAAGCTGATTTGAAATTTCATAATCAACAGCCTCAAAAGGCCGCCAATTTTTATCAAGAGTTGAAAAAGCATAAAGCAAATCGCTTGAATGCCAAGCACCCTTTTCATCGCCCGGCAAGCTGCGTGCAAAATAATAAATATAGCAATCGCTGTTTTTATCACAGGAAACCCATTTTTTATCGATAGCCTGCAAAACGGCAGGCACCATATCATTTTTTGTAATACCTATAATTTTAGGCATTTGAGGAATTGTCCTGTTGTTAAAATTTGACTGTGTAATTATTTTTCCGTCGCAAACCGGCAGGGTGTAAAGCATACTTTTGAGCTTATCCTCCTTGCACGCCTTATCCCAAGCACGATAAAGCACCTCTTTATCCGCTTTTTTCAACTCGGCTATACTTTTAACTCCTGCATTTTCAATAATCTTATCCCAAAAAGCTCTTGTTTTTTCAGGGGTCAGGGGTTTTGCGAGGAAACGCTGTAAACCGCCGCCGCTCATCATTATCGCTGCGGAAAACCAACCTTTGCAAAGCGGATTTGAAAGATGAATGTCAACGCTCATAGCCCCTGCACTTTGACCTGAAAGCACAATATTATTCGGGTTTCCGCCGAAAGCTTCAATATTTTCTCTAACCCATTTAATTGCGGCATATTGGTCAAAAAGTCCGAAATTACCGCAAACTCCGTTTTCATCGGTTAAATCAGGGTGTGAGCAAAATCCGAAGGCATTAAGCCTGTAATTCATCGCAACGAAAATCACGCCGTTTTTTGCAAAATTTTCGCCGTTGATATGCGCCTCGTTTGAGCTTCCGCCTGTAAAGCTGCCGCCGTGAATAAAAATTAAAACAGGACAGTTTTTAGCCTCTTTAGGCACATATATATTCAAAAATTGGCAATCCTCGCTGTATGTAAACGCTAAACCGTCTCTGAATTCATAATGATAAAAAGGGTTAACTGTTGCATCATCATCAAACCCACGGTGCTGATATGAGCACTCCTTAAAGCAAGTTGCATCAAAAACACCCTGCCACTTTTCAATCACCTGAGGATATTCCCAACGCTTGGCATTTGCGTACTTTATGCCCCTGAATTCAAAGCAGTTTTCGCCGTCTATGCCTTGAATTTTTCCGCATTTTGTTTGCAATTCGACTGTTTTCATAAAATTATGCCCCTAAGTATATCAATCGTTTTTATTGCCGTAAAGCTGCTTGTGCAAATTCTCGATTTCCGATTTGCCCAGCTTGTAGCAAAAAGTCGTCAAAATAAACATAAGCAAAAGAATAACCGACGGCACTATTGTTGCCGCATCAAACATTTTCGTTAAAACCTGCTGCGATTGCACGGCTTGCGTGCCTTTGTAGCCGATAGCCCCAAGCACTGCCGGAACGCCTGCACCTGCGGCTGTTTGACCTAATTTGCGTACAAAAGAATAAATACTGTAGGTTGTGCCCTCTTCACGCCTGCCCGATAAAAGCTCCTGATAATCCGTAACGTCCATAACAAGCGCCCAAACCTCAAGCACAAGGAAGGTTTGACCTGCACCCGAAAGGAACACGAGTCCGAGGAAAACATAAGGATTGTGAGCAAACGGGGTAAAACGCAAAAGGAACATCAATAAGCTGATGACAAAGGCAAAGCCCAAGCCTGCGCCGCAAATTTCCTTTTTGCCGAATTTTCTGATAAGCTTACCCATAAACGGCAAAAACAACGCCATAGGCAAATAGGTGCATATGGTAACAATGCTGTAAAGACCCGGCTTCTCAAAGTAATTTTTGAAAAGATAATTATAAAACGTTTGTGTGTACATTTGAAAACAGATAAGAAACATAGATATAAAGCAAAGCACAACAAACGGCTTGTTTTTAGCAAGGACTTTGACGGTTTTCAGCAAATTATAATCGCTTGTTTTTTGAGTCGGCGGAAGCTGAATTCGCTCTTTTGTCAATCTAAAGTGGATAATAAAAAGAACAATCGTTAAAACCGAAATTGCGCCTACGCACAACGAAAGCTTGTTCCCGTCAAGCACCTTTGACGAACTGCCGTCGGCATTGATTACAGTCGTGAAAACAACAAGCGGCATAAGAATTTGCGCCGGCAAGCCGCCGATTCCCGCACCGACAGAGCGCCACATTGAAAGAGATGAGCGTTCAACCTCGTCATCCGTAATGGCACTTGCCAATGAACCGTAAGGGATATTGACGCCGGTATACATCATTCCGTAGAAAATATATGTTATGTAAGCATAGATTAAGTATTGACTGTTTGACAATCCGGGGATTTTAAAAAACATCAAAAACGCACCCACGGCAAGCGGAAAAGAAGCCCCTAAAATATAGGGTCTGAATCTGCCGTGCTTTGTCGGCTTTCTTGAGTCTATAAACGAACCCCACATAGGGTCATTTACAGCGTCCCAAATTCTGGCAACAAGCATTAAGATTGTTATGCTTGCGGCTGAAATGCCCAAAATATCGGTATAAAACATTGTTAAATACGAGGAAACAAGACTAAACGAGAGTATTCCGCCCATATCGCCCAAAGCATAACCAAGCTTATCCTTAAATTTAATTCCGTGCGTTTCCATGAACAGCCCCCTTAACCAAATTGTTAAAATTAGACAATAATATTATACATCGCTCGTTTTTATTGTCAATAATTACAAATAAATTTGTTGGCCGATTATGAAAATTTGTGATTTTTCCGTTTTCGCTGTTTCTTCGTAAAAATGAAAAAACGCCGGAAACCCTTGATTTTACTGGCTTTTCCGAAATTTTAGTGTTAATAATTTCTCTTATGAAATCTGCTAATTTTACGCCGTTTTTCCCTTCATTTTAGCAAGGTATTAGCAAATGCAAAGATTTTTGGGGGACATCATTCAGTTAATCTGATACTCGTTGCGAGTGCTAAATCGCCGTAGCACTTTTTCGTTATTTTCGAGTATCTTATCAAATTCGTGTTTTTATTAGTTTCGTTGCAAGCGTGATACCCAAGTCATCTGTATTCTGCCAACCGAGGCAAGTAGTTAAGTCGCCCTGTGGGTCTGCGTCTATGAGCAATACTTTCTTGCCCTGCATTGCAAGACCTACACCGAGATTTACCGTAGTGGTTGTTTTTCCCACTCCGCCTTTTTGATTGCATATTGCAATCGTTTTGCAGTTTGACACTTTGTTGTCCTCCTTTCTTAAAATTCATAGCTTTTCGGCTATGTACCTGACCGATTCATTTCCTAATCGGTCGTGGCAATATTTATTCTCAATACCCCTTGCCGTGCAAGACGCTGTGGGAAGTCACTAAGGAACAGATAGCTAATCTGTATCATAGGAGTTTCACCTCTGCCGGGTTTTCCGCCAGCCCCGTAGGGAAGTATCATTATCATTCTGACTGTCGTCGCCATAACAGTTGCAACCTGTTATTTATATAGGGAGTTCTCGCTATTCTGATATTCAGAAGTCTCGGCGTACCCAATAAGGTGGCTAAATTCATCAGAAATAAAGTCTTAGTGACCTGTGTATTCAGTTTTCAAAGTACAAGTGAAAGGCTTCCGTTTTCGTGGTTCGGAATTAACCCCTTCACTTGTTTGAAATGGGAGAGCGTTTTTGGGGGGGTGTTTTTTCAAAATTTCTTAAATATTTTTTTGAACGCAAAAAAAGCCGCCTATTATAAATTTAAGGTCAATAGACGGAGGGTAGAAATGTTCATATTTATGATGTATAATATGTGATATTAAAGATTGATAAATCGGAATTTGAGAAGGTAAGTGAATGGGATACCATGGAGGAATATGATAATGTCGAAAGATGAGTATTTGATAACCGATACGCCCCTCAAAGCGTTGACGGTTTTTGCAATGCCAATGATTCTTGGAAGTTTTTT
>OLQV01000023.1_pt1 | contig 164686 bp, 158 predicted proteins | sample 1672371 | NCBI WGS metagenome assembly OLQV01 (sample SAMEA3136676, study PRJEB25190) | human gut metagenome
TTCACACCAATCCCAATTAAAACAGGGCATGACGAGGCAAATTGCCAGTCATGCCCTTTTCGATTTCGTTGTCCTATCCAACAGCAACAAACGAGCTAGCTTTGCCAGAACCCGCTCCTGCAATAACACAAAGAGAAAGAGCCCCTACCGGGGCTCTTTCTCTTTCACGAAGGAGAACACTTGAGACGCACTACTGCTTCTTGTACTTTTTAACCAGCTGACGACCGGAAATGTAGTTCATGATTTCCGTGGTACCGCCTGCGAATTCGTAACCCTTCAAGTCGTTCCAAATGCGACCCGCATTGATTTCCTTCGTATATCCGATACCGGCATAGATGGAAAGTGCATGCTCAGCTACCTTGGTGAGATTCTGGCATGCATACGACTTCAACAACGCCGACTCAAGGCGCGTAGACTGGCCCTTGTCGAGCATGGTGGTTACCTTGTAGAGACGCGTACGCACATTATCCAAAATGGTTTCCATCTCAACAAGATGCTGCTGAATTGCGCTGATGTGGCCAATGGGCTTCTGGAAGCAGATGCGCTCCGAGCAATAGGCACCCGCCTCATTCATAACAGCCTGAGCCTGACCGAGGGCCTGAGCAACCACCAGGCAGCGCTCAAACTCAAGCTTCTTCATCAGGTTCTTCCAACCTTCACCAGGTTTGCCAAGGCGCATATCTTCGGTGAGAACCACATTGTCGAAGAAGCAGTCCACAAACGGAACAATCTGCTGACCGATTTTCTCCAGGCCGCCAAAGGTATAACCCTCAATGTCGTTAGGGATCATCCACAGTGAGTAGTTATCGTTTTCATACGACGGATCTTCGTCTTTGGCTACCAGAATGGTGTATACCGCCAGATGACCAATGGTCACCCAGGTCTTTTGGCCGTTGAGCAGGTAGGTACCATCAGGCTGCTTCACGGTAACACACGTCATAGCGTTGTTGTCAGAGCCAGCGCCAGGCTCAGAAATCGCCGTTACCGCAACGCTCGTGCTTGGAACGTTGTTCACGACATCCATGATCTTCTTCTGCTGCTCTTCGTTGCCAAATTCAATAACGTCCATGATGGAGTTGAAATCGGTCTGGAAAGGCAAAACGCAGGTGGTGTATTCATGCAGCTTTTCCATGAGCAGGACCAGCGTGAGCTTGTCACAAGGAATGCCGCCAACCTCTTCAGGAAGGCCAAGATGCATGAAGCCCAACTCGCGGAAAGCCATGGCTGCTTCTAAGCTGATATGATGGTCAACCTCATAGGCCTGCTTAATAGCTTCGGGCGTGAAGTACTTTTCCGCATACTCTTTAGCACTAGCGATAAAGAGTTCCTGATCAGGTGTCAGTTCAAAATCCATTGTTCCCCCTAAATATAAACACCCTCCGTAAACGCATAACGCGTTCATAGCTCAATTCTATTTTTCGAACAACATCCCTACCAATGCGAACTGAAAATAAATAGTCGAACAATCTATGAGGTCAAATAATAATCCCAGGTAAACAGATCGCAAATTCAGAAATTTAGAATGACTAATGGACTTTTCCGATGCCATTTAATGAAAAGCCTCCGAGCATCTGTTGATACTCCCCTCGGATTCAATCAACAAGGATTGAATCAGTTGCAAATGGCTCCTCCGCTTCTCCTCTCGACATTGCTTTATTAATATTTAAGCATTAAATAAGAATCATTAATCAAAGCAATAAGTCGCAAATTAATAAGCTCTTTATCATAAACACCGAGGGGAAACTCGCTTTGAATCAAAGCGATCAGCTGAGGAGGCGGTTATGAAAGGGAGCTCCCACACCACACTTACTACAGGAAATATCGGTATTCCGAAATTCGACTTAACGGGAAAAATCGCGTTAATTACCGGCGTTGGCAGCGAAATAGGAATCGGTCGCGCCATAGCACGTACTTATGCCTGGTATGGGGCGGATTTGGTAATTGCCGATATTGATGAAGAGAAAATTAAAGAACGCGCAGAGGAAATCTCCAAAGAGTCTGGTAGACGAATCGTGCCTGTACGCTGCGATGTATGCAAGAGCGAAGATCAAGACAATCTGGTAAAAGTAGCTATGGAGAGCTTTGGGCGCATTGACATCCTCGTCAACGATGCAGGGGTCGTTCTCAGCAATGACCAGCTGATAGTCGACACCGACGAAGATGAATTCGATCGAGTAGTAGACACCGATTTCAAAGCAGTGTTTTTCCTCTGCAAGCGCGTAGCAAAGATCATGATTCAACGGGAACAAGGCAATATTATCAACCTTGCATCAGTTGTTGCTCGAGTGGCATCTACGCGCATGGCGGCTTATGCGGCAGCAAAAGCCGCGGTTGTTCAGATGACCCGCTGTATGGCGTTTGAGTGGTCACGCTTCAACATCCGCGCAAACTGCATTTGCCCAGGATACATCGACACCAATATGACTCAAAGCACGCTCAATAAAGAAAAGGCCTACGAGGCAATAACCCGCCCTATACCGCACAATCGAAAGGTCGGCGACCCGATGGATATCGCCGCAGCCGCACTGTTCTTAGCTTGCGATTGCTCGGACATGGTAAATGGATTTCCGCTCTACGCCGATGGGGCGCGCTCCATTTGGTAAAGCCGGGGACAATATAGAGAAGAGCAACCCAAGAACACCTTCTTAGAACCGCAACCGAAACGATCAATAACAGTAAGAACGCAAACGAGAAAACCCCATGATGCATAGCCATTAAGCTGCATCATGGGGTTTGCAGTTATGGAATGATACCGTTGAAAACCAGTTATTTCGTACCGTAATGGGAAGCAGGAACAATCTGGCTGCGATTGTGAACGATATTGTAGGTATCACGCGCAATCATGTATTCCTCGTCGGTAGGGATAACGATAATCGGAACCTTCGACTTATCAGATGAAATAATACGCTCAAAGCCGCGCTGCTTGTTCTTTTCGGGATCAAGGATGATGCCTAGAGGCTGCCAACCCGCAAAGATCATGCGGCGCATTTTGTCGCAATTTTCACCTACACCAGCGGAAAGAACAATAGCATCGGCGCCCGACATAAGAGCCAAACACTGACCGATGTATTTCTTAACACGTGTAGAGTACATTTCATAGGCAAGGATCGCACGGGGGTCGCCCGCGTCGGAAGCCTCCCGAACACTACGCAAGTCGTTGCTGATGCCGGAAATGCCTAGCAAACCCGACTTCTTATTCAAAATGGTATTCATTTCTTCAGGGGTATACCCCTCATGATCCATCAGGAACGTAACAATAGCGGGATCGATAGAGCCAGAACGCGTACCCATCATCAAGCCATCAAGTGGGGTAAAGCCCATGGTGGTGTCGATTGGTCTGCCATGGTCTACCGCCGTAATAGAACAGCCGTTGCCCAAATGGCAGGTAATAAGACGGATTTCGTTAAGGTCTTCGCCTAAGATAGCCGCCGCACGCTCGCACAAATAGCGATGAGAGGTGCCGTGGAAACCGTACTTGCGGATGCCGTACTTTTCGTAGTACTCGTAAGGGATAGGATACATGTACGAATACTGTGGAAGCGTCTGGAAAAACGAGGTGTCAAACACGGCGACCATCGGCGTTTCGGGCATCAGGGCACGACATGCATTGATGCCAGCAAGTGCAGCTTTGTTATGGAGCGGTGCAAGCTCTGCCAGATCGTCGATCTTGGAAATTACATCGTCATCGATGAGCGCAGACTCTTTGAAGAACTCGCCACCATGAACGATGCGATGGCCAACAGCCGCAATATCGTTCATGTCTTTAATGACGGCATTGGGACCCGTGCTCAGGATGTCCAGGACCACACGCATAGCAGCAGTATGGTCTGGCAAGGGCAATTTGTACACGAATTCGTTTTCATCGATGCCGTGCTTATGGAGGGACTGCTCGCTGCCAACGCGCTCGCACAAGCCCTTCGCTAGCACCTTGTTGCTGGCAATATTAACCAACTGGTATTTCAACGAAGATGAGCCTGCGTTAACGACAAGAATGTTCAAAACCAATCCCCTCCTAGAGTGGTCGATTGCAGAAACTATTTTACGCAAAAACGACTTGAGCCGTATTCCACTGCAAGTGATTTTACGGTGACTGGTGAACGGCAGAAATGACGCTTCAAAAGGGGCGTATACGCAGACGAACGGCGTACAAAGGATAGTTGCCGTCAAATAATCTCCACGTATCTGCCACCCCAAAAAAGCAGGAAATACTACAAGACGTGTTCGCCCAAGTTCTTGCCACCCAAAATATGAATGTGAAAATGGAAAACCGTCTGGCCGGCATCTGCACCCGTATTTACCACAACTCGGTAGCCTGATTCGTCGATGCCTTTGATCTTGGCGATTTCAGGCACACGAGCCATCAGCTGACCCAGAAGATCTGCTGGAACACCATCATTGAGCGAAGCGAAATGCTGCTTGGGAACAATAAGAGTATGAACGGGCGCTTCGGGAGCAATATCATCGAACGCGTAGCAGACATCGTCCTCGTACACCTTCGCAGAAGGAATAGCCCCTTCAATAATGTTGCAAAACAGGCAATCGGCCATAGTCGGTTCCTTTCAAATAGCCATACGCATCGGCGCACGGAATGGTCATATCAGGTTTACGCCTTCTGCAGCGTAGTGTCTACCACGTCGTCATTTACAGGCATACCAAGTTCGCCTTTCAGCACATCAACGCGCTGCTGGGCGTTTTCCAAGCGACCACGCAAAAAGCGGATAAGCACAATTCCTCGCTCGTATTTGACGAGGCTCTCTTCAAGCTCGAGCTTGTTGCTTTCCAGAGCTTCCACAATCTGACCAAGCTCGGTAATTGCCTCACGGAACGTTAGATCGACATTTTGTTCTTCACTCATGGGAATCCTCCAATGAAAGTAATTCTGACAAACCGGAAGCCACTTCCCCCTCAACACGACAAGAAAGGGCACCGTCTAATAGCTGAACCTCGACCAAATCGTCTGGCTGAACCTCGGTTACGCTGCGCAAAACACTTCCCTCTTCGTTGCGCGCAATAGACCAACCGCGCTCCAGAATATGCAGTGGCGAAAGATCGTTCAGGCGCGAGGTAGCAATAGCAGCTTCCGAATAATAGGGATCGAGCAGTGTTTTCCCTAAACGTGACAGCGATTCGGCCCCCATATCCACTTCATGCGTTGGTTTAGTCAACATGGCTTCTCCGCAAGCCTTAAACGAAGCAGAGGCACGCATGAGTTCGCTTTCGGCCACTTGCAGAGAAAACGGCAAGGACGCCTGCAGGCGCGCCGCATACGACTCGAGACGCTCCTGCTGAGACAAAGCAATATGCGGGCCCAATCGGTCTAAGCGGGTTGTAAGTTGAACAAGAGCATCTGCAGAACTGCCAACCTGCAGCCCAGCGGCACGTTCCATGCGGTCTTGATAAAGATCAAGCATGCGAGCGTCAGCTTCGTACATTGAAGCAGGATCGCGTAAAACGGGCCGGGAAGCCATCGCGTCCAAATACTCAACCGAACGGTTGAGACGATTAATCAAGCTTTTATCCATACGGGAAAGCAGCGTATCCACCAATGAGTTCAACTCGGCAGAATCGGGCGACACAGCGAGAGCCGCCTGGGTTGGCGTAGACGCTCGGTAGTCGGACACCATGTCGGCAATGGTGGTGTCGGGTTCATGCCCAATGCCCGTTACCACAGGAACAGGACAAGCGGAAATAGCGCGAGCCAGACCTTCGTCATTGAAAGGCATAAAGCTTTCGAACGAACCACCACCGCGCAAAAGCAGGATAACCTCGACACCGGCATCGCAAACCAGCTGCAAGGCATCGGTCATATCGCGCGCCGCAGTAGGCCCTTCAACCGGCACGCCAGCAACAACCATGTGCGCCAAAGGGAAACGTCGTCGAAAAGTTCGCAGAGCATCGTGCACCACTGCACCATTTGGGGAAGTAACAATACCCACGGTAAGGGGAATACGCGGAATAGGGCGTTTGCGAGATGCGTCCATGAGCCCTTCGGCCTTTAGCTTTTCGGCCAATTGAGCTACCTGCTGGCGAAGAGCCCCTTCACCAGCAAGCCTGATACCGTAAACGCTGAAATCAAGCTTGCCAGAACGAGCGAATATGTTGAACTTGCCTGTTAACTCGACCTTAGCGCCGATAAACAACTTCACACCGCTGGCTTGATAACGGTTCTTCCACATCAGGCACGTCATAACCGCACCCTCATCTTTGACCGTAAAGTACACGGCCTTGTAGCCAGGCTTATCCGAAAGTTCGCTGACCTCGCCCATTACATGGAACGTATGGTTCTTCAGAATGGAATTTGCAATATTGGTAACTTCGGTAACGGAAAGAATATCCGATTCCTTCTTTGACGAGGAAGCGCCCCCTGCCCCACTCGCAGCAAACCCAGGGTCGGCAGAACGATACGTTGCCGCACGCGCCGCAGCGCTCATGGCAGCCGCAACCACATCGTCGTGGGTCGGGGCAGCCTGTCCACCTCGGGGCGAATCTATATAACCAAAGCCGCTCATATCTGGCGTGTTGTCACGCGCCATGGGTTAATTCTCGTTATTAAACGCAGAGAGGTAATAGAGCAGCTGCAGAATCGAAACGAGAGCAGCAGCCACATAGGTAAAGGCGCACGCACGAAGCACATTCCAAGCACCAGCCTGTTCGCCACCGGGAATACCCGTTTCTGCCATATAGGACAACGCACGGCGACTAGCATTGAACTCCACAGGCAGCGTAACAATCTGGAACAAAACCGCAAAAGCATAGAACACAATTGCCAGGGTTACCAACCCAGCCATATTCAGGAAGATACCCACCAGAAGTAAAATAAACCACGTATTGGTGGCAAGCTCAACCACAGGAACAAGAGCGCCACGCGCCTTCATGGGCGCATAACCCATTGCATACTGACATGCATGACCCACCTCGTGGCACGCTGTAGCAGTAGCAGTAATAGAAGAGCCATCAAAAACATCGTAAGAGAGCGTTACTGAATTGTCTTTAGGGTTGAAGAAATTCTGATCGGAACCACCACGATGCACCTGCACACCTTCAATTCCGTAATAGCTCAGCATGCCAACGGCAACCTGATAGCCCGTCATGTGGCTGGAATTAGGCACATGCGAGTACTTCTTAATCTGATGGTTAACATACCAGGTGGCAAACGCGCCAATCGCAACAGTAACAACCAGGATCAGCAAATAACTCATATGCATTGGATGGTCTCCCAATTAGCTCAAATTCGTACACTAAAGTCCAAAATAGGATAACGGCATTTATTCCGCTGATTTGCGAGGACGATCGATAACCAAGTTTCCGTCATCGAGTCGTAAAGAAAACTCACCGTTCAGAAATGCGGAAAGTTCCTTGCCTACCACGCGATAGCGCCAACCAGTAAGCAATTCGCAATCTTCCTCATGGCCACGCGCAAGCTTCATGAGCTCATTTTGCGGAGCCAACGTTTGCGGAGCAATACGATTTTGGCGAGCACGTAGATGGACGATGGCGTTCATCAGATCTACCGCAATGTCGACGTTGGCCTCGCTCTTGTGGGCCTTCTGAACTACAGGAAGATCCTCTTCTGCACATTCCAACCCGCATTTGATGCACTTCAGCACAATACGACCTTCGGCAGGACGCAAACTTTCACGCATGCCGCGCACCATGTACAACTCATCCAAGGTTCGAGCTTCACGGCGGCACGCTTCTACGATTTGCTCATCAGAAACAACCCATTTTCGAGGGATATTCGCTTTCTGGGCACGTTCTTCGCGCCAAGCAGCGAATTCCCGCGCTGCCGCAATTTGGCGAGGAGTGAGTTGGTTTACACGACGCAACTTGCGCCAGCGTATACGTGGATCGATTTCGTACTTTTCGGGATTGGATATTTCCGCAAACGCATCATCCAACCAAGAAAGACGACCCTTTTCCTTCAAGCGGCTAACCATATCGCGATAGATCTTAGGCAGATAGGTTACATCGTCTGCAGCGTATTCCACCTGCGAGTCGGAAAGCGGTCTTCGCGACCAATCGGTAAACGAATCCTTTTTCGGCAGAGTAACCCCACAGAAAGTATGGACCAGCGAAGCATACGACGCTTGCTGGGTTTTTCCCAACAATGCAGCAGCAACTTGCGTATCGAACACTGGCGTAGGAACAACGCCAGTTTCGTGATACAAGATTTCGATGTCCTGAGAAGAAGCGTGGAAAATCTTCATGATATTCGGGTCGGAGAGCGCTGGAGCCATCACCGACAGGTCGCGAATTCCCAGCGGATCGATAATGGCAACTTCGCCTTCGATAGCGATCTGCACCAAACAGAGCTTTGCGTAGTACGTTTTCTCGCGCAAAAACTCGGTATCTATAGCCATGTAGGGACTCTTGGCACAGCGCGCCATAAAATCCCGTAAAGCAGCGTCGGTTTCGACGAGCATTGAACACCCTTCGTATCGTTTTATCGAACAACGCCCGCGGTTATGCTCAGCCCATGGGCGTTTCGCTCCGCAAGCGGTCATATCATGTACCATTGCATGGTAACAAAAGGGGTGACCGTGAAAGTACTCGTCATACATAATCTACGCTCTGGCCTCCGCAACGGCGCGGTATATGACTTCATACGCAGTTACGCCGAGCAAGGCGACTCCGTTACCATCCGCTCTTTCGGGCCGGATACTGAACTTGCGCCACTGCTCGAGGATGCCGCCGAATACGACTTCGTGGTAGCGAGCGGCGGCGATGGAACCATCGCTTCGGTGAGCTACGAGCTTCGCAACACAGGGATTCCCATTCTTCCCTTCCCTGCCGGTACCGCAAATCTCCTGGCGCTCAACCTGTTCGAGCCCAACGAATCGCACGCACTGTGCAAATTGGTAGACGAAGCGCTTACGCTCGACTTCGACATGGGCGAAATCGAAGCAACCGACGGCACAAAGCTTGGCTTCACCATCATGGCGGGTTGCGGATATGACGAATTGATTATGCGCAACGCCACTGGCAATAAACACCTTCTGGGTGATATGGCCTACTTCGAAGCCGCCTTTTCCAACCCTAAGCCGCAAGTTTCCACTTTCACTCTCACTATCGACGGTGAAACCGTGGAAGTGTCAGGCATCGGTGTTGTGTTGGCAAATTTCTCGAAGATACAGTTTGACCTTCAGGTAGCAGACGAAAATCTTCCCCGCGATGGGAAGCTCGATGTGGTTGTGCTGAAAACGGAAAACGCCATACAGCTCTTACCTACGCTTATGGCTAAAGTGTTTGACCACACGGGATCACTCGCAAAAAAAGTTGGCGGTCTTGAGATCTACCGCGGCAGAGAAATCCGCATCGATGCAGAACCTGCAATGCGGATCGAGTATGACGGTGAGCCCACCGAGGTCACAACGCCCATCATCGCCCGATCCCTTCCCGGGTCAGTGCGTTTTGTGGTGTCCGATGAATGCTACAAACATTTCAGCCACGAGCAATAAGCCTTTCAGCATATCGAATCCGATGCATCTTTAAACAAATAGCCCTTGGCTCATACGAGCCAAGGGCTATTTCATGATTGAGGGAATCAACGAGCCGAGCCTAAAGAATGACGCTAGGGCTTACGTGCTATATGGCTTCCTTGTTATTCGGATCCTTTTTCAAGTTTTCAGCTTCTATCAAAGCGTTTGCCAGCTGAATGGTGTCGGTGTTCTGGGGGTCGTAACCTCGAGCACGCATGATTTCGAGGTTCTTGCGCATCGTCCACTCCTGATAGTTCTTGTTGTAGCGCATCTGTATCACCTCGAGCACAATGGCAAAGACCATAGCGAAGTACACCATGAGTTTCTCTGCATGCATATCGAGCACTTCAATGCCAGAGTTGATACCCAAGCCGTCGAGCACCAGCAAAACGCCAATAACGGTAATGAATACCAGCGCCAAAATCTTCATTTCGGTATGGGTGTTGATGAAGTCGGAGATGGGATCGATGAACACCATCATAAGGAAAACTGCGAGCATAACCGCAATGATCATGACAATAAGGTGGTTCGCCAAACCAACAGCAGTGATTACGGAGTCGATGGAGAACACGATATCCATGACCATAATGGTGGCCACAGCACCAACAAGTCCGATGGTTTTACGGGGCTTGTCCGCATCACCCTGACTTTCTTTTTCCTCTGAAAGTTTGAGCACATCACGGAGTTCCACAATGCCCTTATAGATCAAGTACAGGCCGCCCAAGAAGAGCACAAGGTCTCGGACCGAAAGGCCGAATTCAGCACCGTTGATATAGAGACCGGGAATAGTAAACAACTTGTCGGTCATATGAACAAGGAACGAAGCGAAGCAGAGGAACACAACGCGCGAAACCAACGCGCCGAGCAGACCGAGCTTGCGACCGATATGCTGTTTTTCGGGAGGAAGTCGATCGCTGGTAAGAACGATGAACACTAGGTTGTCCACACCAAGCACAATTTCCAAAAACATCAGCGTAACCAAGCTGATCCATGCCTCTGGCGTGGCGAAGATCGAAAGATCCATTTGCACACTGCCTTTCTTTGTCCTTAACCCGACCATAAAAAAACTCACGGTACCTAGAAGCGGAACGAATGCTTCTAGGTACCGTGAGTCTCGTTATTGAAGACACGCCAGACTCGCAGCGAATGCAAGCCATGCTTGTTGACGGGCCACATATATTCTATGCCAACTACTCCCCCACAGGGTGTTGTTATCTTATCACGAAGCAACGCATCAAGCTCAACGTAGTGTCGCAACAAAAAAACATCACGGTTTGATCATGCCACCCGAACAATGAGTGAGTTGAAAAGGCAGAGCTCGATAGCAACCAATAAAGAAGGCGCCAGGGCGCCTTCCAAAAAAGCTAATTCATATACAATGTGGTACCCATATCCAAACCCCAAGCAGTAACCACATAGGGGTCGCACGATGCAGGACCATCCTCTTCGTTAGCCAAAGTTGCCATAAGGGTATGGCTGCCGAAATCGTGTAGATTGAAGGTGGTTCGCTGACCAACAGTACACTTGTGCACTTCGGCTGGTTCGGGATCGTTCGAAGTATCGCCGTCGGTCAAAAGGCCAGCCACATCGCCGTTGTACAACGCAACCGAAACTTCCTTGCCGTTCAGGTCCGTATTGGTGGAATTAATGCCAACATTGATCGTACCCGCAAGCGCCTGAAGGAAGAAATAACCAATCAGAACAATCAGCACTAAACCAAAGACCAACTTCAGCAGAAACATTTTCAGCGTCTGCCCGCCGGGAATGCCGTTTTCGCTTTTCTTCGCTACAGGCTTTGTTACACCAGAGCGAATTTCTGCCCTTCGGGCAATTTCAGCGCGAGCGGCAGCTACGCCCTCGGAAATGCTTTGGGATCCAGCATTTTCTTCTTCAGGATGGTTTTCCTCTTCATGCGCCATGCGCGTCCCCTTCCCCTCTTGAAAACAAAGTTATTGTACCTGAAATGAAAGAAGCCCTTGCAGGTAACTGCAAGGGCTTCGATGTTTCAATGGAGCGGACGACGGGGTTCGAACCCGCGACCCCAACCTTGGCAAGGTTGTGCTCTACCAGCTGAGCCACGTCCGCGCGCAAGAAAGTATTATACGGAAACCAGTTTTACGCGCAACCCCTTTTTTGAAAAAATTCAGGGGACTAAATCTCATAGTCGTAAGGCACGCAAAACCACACGACTCTGCCAATAACAGACAGGGTTTCACGTTCCCCATCTCCGTAATCAAATACCTGAGACTTATAGGTGGGGTCACTCGAATCAGGTTCTAGGGCAATTCCGTTATTTAGTTTTCGCACCCGCTTCACCGTCGCATTCGATGAACCAACGCTTACCGCATACACAGATCCGTCTACAACTTCCGAAGTGGGACAAACCAATGCATAGCTGCCGTTGGGCAGGACCCTATTCATAGATTCGCCCTTAACGCGCAAATAAAACGCTTTCGGATAACGCAGCAACAGCGCATTGGGCACAGGATGGATTTCCTCGATCTGAAGCATCTCGATGGGAGCACCCGCAGCAATAGATCCATACAAGGGAACAAATCCGAACGACGATCCAGACTCTGGATGCGCTTGCTGCAATACTCTGCGCGCGTACCCAAGCACCTGGCTATACACATCGTCCATAGTCAGGCCGGGCAAAGATTCAACGATCTTCACGGCATTGGAAAAACGCGGGATAGTCTGCCCGCATTCCCAGGCGGAGACGGAAGTCTGGCTCACTTCCGCTATCGCTGCAAGCTGCTCTTGCGACAAACCGAAGTTACCGCGAATTGCATGAATGTTGTCGCCAATATAGTTCGATCGGATTCACCAAGGGTTCTGACGGTTCTGAGGGTTCTGAGGGAACGGCGATTTTGCCGAAAAAGGGAAAACCGAGAATGAAAAAACGGGAACGATTCTTCCTAGATTCGTTCCCGTCCAGATTCTGCTTTAGCCAAGCATTCGCGGCAATCCTTCGAGCATGACAGCTGCGTTCCCATGAGCATCGAGCCAATGGTATTCCGCTATATCGTCCGCTTCCCTGCATTGCTCGCCTTGCCGATCGCTCTGCGTGAACTGCACTCCATCGGCAATAAAAAAGCGCCCAGCCGAAGCCAGGCGCAATGACAGTCAATGTTTTAGCTAAAGCTTAAGGAGCTTGCGCCAAGTGTTGCGCCCAACGACACCGTCATCGTCAAGTCCGTTGTCAGCCTGAAACGCCCTTACAGCTCGCTGCGTATCGCTGCCGTTGATGCCGTCAGCTCCGCACGAGCCGCAATTGTAGCCTAGGACAATCAAACGCTCTTGCATCAGCGCCGTGATGTTCCCGCGCGATTTGCGCCCAAGCTGAGGACAGCCGTTCAGCGTGTTTGCACCGGGAATGCCATCGACCGTTTGATGAGAGTAGCCTTGAGCGTTGCACTCGCGCTGCAAACGGCGCACCCAATCGGAGAACGACCAATAGCTGTTATCGGTCGATCCCTGCTCTGGCTCGGGAGAGGAAACATTCGCACTTTGCCCGTCCCATGCGGGACGGAAGAACCCCATGATGAACCAATTGGAGCCTTTAACGCCGTATGCGCGCGTTCGGCGCATTACAGCTCCCCCGTTGTCGTTGCTGCTTACCGAGGTGTTGCCCTCGATGGTGGTCACGCTTGCGGAGCCGTTGCGCGATTCCACGATTCCCACGTGGCAGGCTCGGGAGCCGTTCGAGAAGAACACAATATCGCCCTTCTGCGGCTTCTCCTCGCGGTCGAGCCAACGCCCAAGCTTCTTTGCGTAGTTGACGTGCGAGGGGCAGTAAGCGAACTTTCCGACAATGCCCAAAGCGCCCACCTGATCAGCACACCAGGAAACGAACATATCGCACCAAGGGTTGTAGTCCAAGCCGTACCATTCGCCGTACTTTACGTGGTTGCTTCCAGCGGGGTTCTCTTTAACGCCGATCTGGCTTGCAGCAACCGCAACGAAGTCGTTAGCATTCGCCATTGTTCTCGACCTCCAAAACCTCAGCCGTTTGATCTGGAGTATCCGAATCGGTGGCAACGTCGCTCGGCATCGCCGCAAGCTCCTCCTCGGTTGCGTTGTCAGTCTCGTAATCGCCCATTACTGCTCCTTACGCTCGAAGTATTGTACTATCTTGCCGTTGTCTAGGTCGGGGTTGATTGCCTTTGCGTTCTCGAAGATAGACATGATCTCGCTGCCGATGATGTAGATGCAGGCGGGGACGATCAATGGCATGTCGAAGCCAAGATCGACATGCTGGCTTCCCATCTCGATCAAGATAGCCATGCACACGATCAGCACATAGCCGCTCTTGTGCCACAAGCCTTCACGCATCTTCGAGCTTGATAGCTCGCCGTTCTTAGCCGCCTTCATTACTCCCGAGACAACATCGAGGATCACGAACGCCGCCGTGATCCAGATCGCCCATTGCTGCTCTGCCGTGAAGAGAACATCCATTCGCTTGTTCCTCCTTTGTCTGGTGTTAACGTTCGAGCTGATTTTCGCTGCCAGTATCAGGGCGCAAAAAAAGCGCACCGTTTCCGATGCGCTTAAAGCTTGCTTGGCTATTGGATTTGCACAGGCTCTCCCGCCTGGTTGTACGCATAGACGGCAGGCGTTGACACCTTCCCGTCAGCACCGTAAGCGTGAATCTTCGATAGCAGACCAGCGCCGTCAGAGCCGTAGGCGGTGACGCTGCTCCCGTTGCCGCTGATGTCAACATACAGCGTTTCAGACGGGCAATCGAAGGTGTTCCCGTGCCATTCCTGATACTGGATGACCCTCAAGCAAAGATACTTAAAACCTTTGAACTGGTATGGAACCGTAAGCGTGAACGTCATCGTCTCATCGTTCGCGCTTACAACTCGCGAGCTTCCTGGCTCAGCGGTTCCCCAGTCGAAAGTGACCCAATCGGCAACAGGCTGCTTGTCATCCTCCGCTGCGTTCATCACGGGAACCAGGTTCCATAGCCAAGCGTTGCTCTCTCCCGTGGTGTTGCCCGTGGCGGTGACGGTAACCGTATCGCCGATCTTCGCCTTGTCCTTATCGACCGATACGGTTGCAGGCGTAAGCAGCGGAATCGTGTACGAGCAGGACGCTTCCGAGGTGTACGTTCTGCCGCTGCCGCCCGTGTAGTAGCATTTGCATCTAGCCTTGACGGTTTGACCGCGCTTGAACGTCCCGAGGTAAGACCATTGCGTTCCGTACCAGCTGCCCGTATAGCCGATCGATGCCGTTCCCGATCCGTGGTGCTCCGTCTCGTAGCTCACACGCGCCCATGAGCTCTCATCGCCATCGGTTACGTAGATGTTCTCAACCGTGTAAATCTCAACCTCGTCAGCAGAGGGGAAATCGCCATACGCGATCTCGACCCATGCTTGGAAGTTAGAGCCTGACGGCTTGCCGAGATTGCCCTTCGCGCTCGATACGGTTTTACGCCTTGCCATGTCTACCTCCCAGCATAGATGATGTAGTTAACCGCAAGATAAGGCTGCATGACGTTAAAAGCCTTGCCATCGCCCGAGAATGTGATCACGTCAATATCGGTTCCTGTGTTTCCGCTCAGCGAGAGGGGCGTGTAGTCTTCCGATTCCGTCTTGTGTGTTGCGCCGCTTCGCGGATACACGTTAGGCACATTTGAAGAGTTAAGACGGGCAAAGATCGAAGCGTAATCCTTAGGAAGCTCGGAAGCTGTCAGCGCATGAGCTTCCTCGCCGCCAGTTGTTCCTAATACATGGGAAGCAGACGATCCGATGGCTGTTCTTCCCGCCATGCTCGGGAGGTTGAATGTCGTGCTTCCGTCCCCATCACCGTAGGCTGTACCTATCGCATCGAAGAGAAGGCTGTATTCCACCCTGCTTACCTCCGAGCCATCGCACATAAGCCAACCGCTAGGGGCGGTCGATCCGCCGTATGCCGTGATCGTGCCTATTGGCGTTGAGCTGCCGCTAATCATTGCCCCCCCCGAGCTTGATGTAGATAGAGCCAGGGGTTCCCGTTGCAGGCGGTTCGCCAGTGCCTACCGTGATCCCAAGGCTCTCCAACGCTTCGGGAGCCGTTGCGGCACCAGTGCCGCCGCGCTTAATCGGCAGGATTCCAGCCGCAACGTCTTCTGCGCTGTGCGTGTGGATAGACGGGATGAAGGTCGTTGGCTTGCCGCTAATCTCGCTGTATGCGTATGACGGCTTGCTATCAGCCTTCACCCAGTCCGCAAGATCGGTAATGTCAGCTTTGCCGTGCTTATGCCCGATCCTTGAGAAGATGCCGCTCAGCTTTGTGAAGAAGTAGCTCAAGCCAGTGGTGTTCACCACCTCGTCACCTGCCTTGGTGGCTCCCCCTGCGATAGCGTCTATGGTGTCGGTGCTGATAGGATCGAAGCTAGAGCCAGTAACGCCCATCTTCTCCCATTTCCCGTTCACGTATAGCCACTCTGCGTAGCGGTCATTCTCTCCCTGCTTCCCGAAAGGCACAAGGTAGATGATCCCAGGCGAGCCAGCAAGCGTAGGAACGCCATTAGTCCCGAACTCGCCTTCTGCGCAGATGTGAAGCTTTGTTCCCTGAGCCGCGCTGATCATGTCCGCGAACTCAGCCTTGCGCTTCGCTTCCGCTTCCGCTCGCGCCGTCTCGGCCGTGCTTCTGGTGCCTTCTGCCGAGGATCGGTTCGATTCTGCCTGAACTCTTCCAGATTCAGCCGCCGCCCTCTTCTGCTCTTTGTCTGCTCGCTTCGATTCAGCCGCGCTGCGCTTCGATTCCGCTGCTTCACGTGCGCTTTCTGCCGAAGAACGCGCTTCCTCGGCTTGCGCCCTTGCTGCTTCCGCTTCTGTTCTCGCTGTTTCGGCGCTTGCCCTCCCCTGCTCAGCGGTTGCGCGGTCTGCTTCTGCCTGCTCGATCGCTTTGAGGGTTTCGGCGTACTTGGCAACGTAATCATCGAGCTTGCCCTTCAACTCTTCAAACTCGGGAACGTAGACAGCTTCTGCCTGCGCGGTCGGGACGGCATCAAGCACATCGAAGCAGATGCATTGCGTGGTGCCGATGTACCCCTCTTTCTCAAGCATCACGTACGCTACGCTGATCTTCCCCCGTGCGGAAGCAAGGGAAGCGGGAAGCGTGTACGTTGCCGTGCCGTCCTCGATCACGGAAACCTTCTCGAAAACCACGCCGTCAGGCTTCGAAGCGCAGAAGCGAACAGCCGTGTACTGCGTCAGGTCAACCTTCTCGCCGTCCTCGTTCACAACGATCGCGAGCGTAACCGACCCGATCTCTCCCTTGCGAATCTTGATCGTGCGAACGTCATCTGGCTTCGCCAGATCAAGAGTAAGCGCATATCTCATGCGATGCCCTCCATTACCTCAATGTCGAATGCTTGCGTTGTAATCACGTCCGTTTCGTCATACGAGAGCCGGAGATACGCCCTGCAATCTCCCTCGATTGCCGTAAGCGTTTCATCGACCTCGTATACGACCTCGCCGTTGAGCACAGAGCATTGCAGCTCGTAGCCGTGCGGCATGACGCAAAGCGCCACATCGTAGAGCGTCAGGTCAAGCTCCTCGGCTGCCTGGTAGACGTGCATAGTGAGCCGCGCGTTGCCCTTCTCGCCATTCCTCAGCGTTACCGTCCTGTTCTGTATCGGCTTTTCAACTCCGAGCCGCAAAGCGTAATCGATCATGATGTCTGCCTTACCCCGATGACGTAATGGTTGCTTGCCTGCGAGACGATCAGAACCACGTTCCCCTTTGCGCAAGAGCAGCACCGAACCGCCATGAGCGAGCTTCCGTTCACCGTCACAGAAGCCGTTCCGTCATCGAACGTATCCGTAACCTTGCCAGTGGTGATCTTGCAGTAATTCCTGCGCAGGAAAGGCTTTAGCGCATCGGCTACCGCCTTTATGAGCTGATCAGGATTTCGCCACGTTGCCATAAAGCTTCACCGTCCTTCTCATCGTTGTCTCGCTCTCGGTGTCGGGGGTTGCCTTCACGCTGCGCTTGTATGCGCTGTATTTCCCGCTCAAACCGCTTCGCTGGTAGTCAACTGCAACGGTATCTCCTGCGTTGAACCGCTTGCCTGCGTGACCGATCGTAAGGCGCTCGATTGATTGCATCCCCTCGATCAGCAGCGCCTCAGCCTTCTCCTGACATTGCGCCTTCGTCTCAAGCCCCTCAACCTCCTCGAACCGCACTATGCGCATCCCACGCGCCGCCGTGCTGTACGGGTTGTTCGGATCGGCGTTCTCAGCCGATCCGATGACCTCTGAATCGTCTTTGAGCTTAGAGCGCACAACCACAACGTTTGGCGTGTCGTGAACGTCCCATTCGCGTTTGATCTTCTCGTCCGAAACATCCTCTTCGGTGTCGCTGAAAACCGTGGTCGCAACAGCTGTCTCAGGGTCTTGGTAAGGCTTTGCGATCACGTTCCCCCAAACGTCCACGTTGAGCGAGCCATAGCCGTAAAGCTCCATGATGTCGTTCGCCATCTCTAGAAAGGAGGTTCCGACCTCCCATGTCTTTATTGCTGCAACCTCCCAGCCGCCTGGTGTGAGCATAAGCGGCAAGCCGACCTCGTACACCATCTCGGACACAACGGGGAGGTAATTAGCCGTGTACGCCGCACCTACTGCGTAGTTGCCCTCAAGCAGACGCTTCTCAAGCAGCACAAGGACGCTGTAAAGGTCGGCGGTTCCCACGTGCGAGCCTTCGCAAACATCCTCGCTCTTCGAGTAAACGAAGAAAGTACCGTAGCATTTGGACTCGACCTCGCCGTCAAGCTCCATGTCGGCGTATACGCGAAGAAGATCATCCCCAAGGTCGGGCATGTCAACGTACTCGATCGAGCCAGAAACCTTAAGGCTCGTAAGCTGAGCTTCTTCGATGCTGCATGACGTGATGCCGCTTACGGTTCCCACTTCCTCGTAGGCGTTGTCCTCGTAGGCTTCCGACTTCCAGCCGATCACGCGCCGAACGCGGACGAAGCGCCAGGAGGTCGTTCGACCTCCCTTGTTCATGTCGATCATCGGGAAACCTCCTGCCAATCGATCGAGACGCTTGCCCAGTTGCGCGATCCAGTGTCCATATCGTGCGATGTGTCGATCGTTGCGAGGATCAGATCGCCGAACGGGAAGCGCAGCCACACGTCCCCGTTGTGGTTCTCAAGCTCGATAAACGCCGCAAGGCTTGCCAGATCGCCATCGCCAAGAACATCGCGGAATGCCCAAACGTCAGCCTTAGCCGTGTTCTCCCTTGTCTTGTGGGTTCCGTAGAAAACCTTCGGTAGCTTCGAGCTTGCAACGGTTCTGATTACCTTCTCGCCCTTAACGCCATCGGGGTTGCTCAGGTTCCTCCGCATCTTCGCAACCTTGGCGTTTCCCGCGCCGTAGTTCACACAGAGGAAGCCGTTTGAAGGCACCTTCACCGTCTGCGAAGCTTCCGCAACCGCGCCAGAAGCAGCGTAGGCAACGACACGGTACGTGATCGGCTTGTCCAAAGGCGGCAGAACATCGACGAAGCTTTGCCCATCGTATAGCGTGTCTGCCACAAGCTCGCCATCGCGGAACACGTTGAAATGCTCGGTTGCAACGGCGTTGAGGGTGTCGTAAACGGTGACCTCGTTCGAGTGCGTGTCCGGATCGAGCATAACGGAGAACACTGGGTCAGCTGGCGGGGTGTAATCGACCGTAAACGAAGCGGAATCAACCGCTTGAAGGCTCGTTGTGGACACCGCCAAAACCTCGACCGTGTACGTGCGCTGATGAACGGGCGTGAAGTCCGTAGGCTTGATCTCGACCGATGTTGCAGCTCCCTCTAACCGCTCGTAGTACACAACCACGCCGTCATCGTTTACGAAAGACACGGAATAGTAAGCCTGTGTGCCGCTTGCGTCCTCGTAGTCCCACGACACGGAGACGGGAACCTCGGTGATCTTATCCGCAACGCTTACGGTGATCTGAGGTGCCGTTCTGATGAAGAAGGTGATCGCTGCGCTCCACGCAGACCACGCATTCTCAGCCGTCCCCCCGCCATCGTATGCGCCCTTTGTGCGCACCTGCCACGTGATGTTCTTGTTCACCGTTGCATCGGTGATGACGTTGAGCAGCAGGGACGATTCCGTGGTTAGCGTCACCGTCTGCCAATCGGTTTCCGTGTCGGCTCGCCATCGAACCTGAGCACCCGTCTGCTCGCTGCCGTCCTGCGGATTGTGCGCGAACCTCAGCGTAGGGTTGCCGTCAGAGATGTTGAGAGTATCGCCGTTCAAAGGGGAGATAATCGTTGGCACCGCCGGTGCTTGAAGGCTCGTGATGAACTCCGATACGTCAGACCAGCCAGAGTAGCCGTCTGCGTTCTCGTAGCGCACACGGTAGGCGAACGTTCCCGCCCCAACCGAATCGCTGTAGCTCGTGACAACGTTCGAAGCGTTTAGAACAGTTGCCCAATCGCCGCCGTACTCCATGCGCTGAACCTGCGTTTTGACGGCGTTCGCTGCGTTGTTCTCCCAATCAACGTTGATGATACCAGCCTTGCCGCGAGAGACGTTCGGCTTGCCAGGCTTGGATGGAGGGCGAAGGATCGCGGCACCGACCCAGACGTTTACCGAAGCGGTGCGCTGCTCGTCCTTGCCCGATGCGCCGTAGCCGTTGACTACCTCCTTCTTGATCAGACAGGAGCATGTGACGTTGCGACCGTTCCTCTGGCGATCAACGGTAACGCGCTTGTCGATCCAGCCGAAGTTCCCAGCACCGTAGCGCGAGAACACCACATCGGTAGTGGTGCCGACTTCCCTGCCGTCAACGTAGATTCTGATTCGCCGTCCGTACTGCGTGATCCTCCACGCGTTGCAGCAGCCTTGGATTCTGATAACAGCCTTCTTGTCCGTCTGGCTCTCGACCCAGGCGTTGACATACGCCCTGGTCTTGCCGCCGTGCCACTCAACGATCCATGAGCTGTATGCGTCAGCCACGGTATCCACCTGCCTTCATGATCGCACGGGCAAGCTCGCCCATGTCGTGAACCTGCTCAGCGTCATCGCACTTTATTACGATGTCACCGCTGAACGTGTAACTGTTGTTTGTCGCGGTGTTGTTGTTGGTCGTGCTCACCGCACCGCTTCCAACCGCCGCCGTTGCTGGAACGGTCTGCAAGCACCCAAGCGTCTTGCTGCTCGCGTACCAATCGAAGCCGCCCTTAACGTCAGATGCGAAGCCTTTGACGCTGTCTACGATTGCGCCCATCGGGTCGTTGCGCTCGTAGCCGATCTCCAAGCCGAGCGCCATGTTCTTACCGATAAGGTCACGCATAAGGCGCGATGGCGAGTGAATGCCGAGGAACGACTTCACGTTGTCGATGGCGTTCCTCACGCCGCCTAACAGCGTGTTGGCAATGCTCCCGATATTGCTCTGAATACCGCCAACGATGCCCCTGACGATGTTTGATCCGATGTTCCAAACCATGCCAGGAATCTGAGAGAGCGCGTTGACGATGTTGGACATGAACTGCGAGCCTGCGTCCCTAGCCTTCCCCGCCATCTCGGAGACGAAGCTAGCCGCCTTGCCGATGACATCGCTCAGGAACGCCCAAACGCGCCCAGGAAGCTGAGAGTAAAACTCAACGATCTTGCCCAGGAACTGGGAGCCGACCTCCTGCGCCTTGCCGATCATCTGAGAGACGAAGTTCGCCGCGTTCGACACAACGCTGCAAAGGAACTCCCAAACCCTGCCAGGAAGCTGAGAGTAGAAGTCGATGATCGTCTGCACGAACTGCGAGCCTGCGTTGTACGCGTTCTGCACCATCTGCAAAACCCAGTTGACAACGCTATCGATGATCGTTTGCAGGAACGCCCCGATGGCTTCGGGGATCGAAGCGAAAAACTCGATGAAGGAGCTGAACGCTTCGGGGATCGTCACCGTGAAGAAGTTCACGACCGCCCCTGCGAAGCTCGCAATCGTGTTGTCAAGGTTGACGAAGAAGTCAACGATGCCCTGGATTGCAGCGCCGATGAACTCGCCAGCAGCCGAGAACGCCTGGCAGATGCCGTCCCAGATCGCCATTACCGCGTTGCGGAACTCCTCGCTGGTGTTCCAAAGGATCGTGATAACGGCGATAGCGCCAACAACTGCCGCGATTGCGATTCCCACGGGACTTGCGATCGCCGCGAACACGCCGCCGAGCATCGGCAGGACGGTGATAACGGTTCCAGCAAGCGATAGCAATGGACCGATCGCCGCAACGATACCGAGGATAACGGCGATTGCGGTTTGCCCACCGCTCCCGAGCGATGCGAACCATTGCGCGAAGCCGTTCACCACGGGAGCAAGCGATTTGGCGATGTTCACCAACGGCTCGCCCAAAGGCTCCAATGCAGCCATCAGCTCGCGGAACGCGCTAGTAGCCTGCGCCCCTAGGCTCTGGCTCATGGTGTCTGCCATCTCGCTTGCAGCGCCGTCAACGTCACCGAAGGTGTCTGATACGTTCGCAAGCGATTCGATCATGCCCATAGCGTTGTCCTCGCCGAGCGATGACCACGTTTCGGACGCAATCTGCGCCGCCTGGTACTGGTCTGGCATCGACCCAAGCTCACCCACAACGGCGTTCAGCACGTCCTGAGCTGTTGCGCCGCCCTGCTGAAATGATCGGAAAACGTCCTGCGTTCCCTGGCTGAAAGCGCCTATCCCCGCTTCCATGCGCCCATCTGAAAGAGACGTAAGGAACTCGTTGAGGAAGTCCCCGACTTTATCGAGGTTGTAAGCGCCGTTCGCGGTTCCTGCTTCGAGCAGGCTGAAATACTGGCTTGCGCTCATGCCTGCTTCGCCCCAGCGGACGGAGTATTCCGACAGGTTATCGCCCAGCTCATCGGTGTAGTTCAAGCCGCGCTGCATACCAGCAGCCATAAGGTCGCTTGCTTCCTGCGCAGAAAGACCGAAGCCTTCCATCAAGGCGTTCGTGCCGCGCACGGATTCGCTAACGTCAGCGCCGAAAACATCAGCCATCACCAGCGCGTTCTGCGTTACGATCTCGCAGTCTTTCTGCCATTCCTGCGTGTTTCCGCTGGTGTTCTTGAGCGTTTGGGCGGTGTATGAGAGGGCATCGTTTACCTCGCCGAGCGATTCGCCCCAGCCGTTTGTGTAGATGCCCTGCCCGATTCGGGCGAACTCCTCAGCCGTCTCCTTCGGGAGGTTGAGCGAAGCCGCCATCTTGCTTGCAGCCGTGTCGAAGTCTGACGCGCTCTTGAAGATAGCCGCCCCCATGCCTGCGATGGGCATGGTCACGTGCTGCGTTACCGTGCCGCCCAGGCTCTTCAACGATCCGCTTAGAGCCGTGGCGTTGGTGCCGCCAGTCTTAAGCTCCTCGAACGTGACCTTGCTTGCAGCGTCCTTAACGTCCTCTAGACCCTGCTTTATCTGCTTGATGCCGCCAGTGACCCCAGCGGCATCAAGGATGGCTTTGATTGTTACGGTGCCGTCAGCCGCCATAGGCTAACCCCTTTTCGCTGATATGCTGAGCGATTTGAAAGCATCGAAGGCAGCCTGCGACTGCCGTTGCATCGAATCCCAAACCCGCACCTGGTCTTTAATCCGGTAGTGTTCTTGGAGCCGCTTGAACCTAGCGACTTCCTCTTTGTTGTACTTGGTTGCCTTCGGCGGCTTAGCGGTTCGGTAGTAGACCGCCTGCCCGATCGGTGTCTCATAGGGCGCAAGACCGAGCAGCACGGTTAGCTCGCGCAGGGTGCATTGGCTCGCCAGCTCGTCAAAAGAGCGACCGTATGCAGCCATCACCGATGCGCTGATAAGCTCGGAATCGTGCTTGAAGTCGATGACGCGCTCACCGCCTGCATCGCTGCTGTGCGTACCGTCAACGTCCAAGCCGCACAGCTCCCAAAGCAGCTCGGAGAGAAACGACTTGAAGCCTGCACCGAGCCGCTTCACCGTTCCCGCAGGGTCGGGGAACAGAAGGCGAAGAAGAATCTCGGCTTTAAGCTCCTCGTAAAGCTCGCCATCGTTGAAGAGGTCGATCACCTTGAGCGATGTTCGCGCATCGGCGAATACAAGCACCTCTTCGCCGCCGTACAGGAACGCCGTTGGCTTCCTACTGCGCTTGCGCTGCAACATCTGCCAGGTACCTCTCTTTAGCGCCCTTATCAAGCTCGTCGATGACCTCAACGGTTTTCTCGGTGAAGAACGAGATCAGCGGAGCCAGGGCAAAAAGCGCATCGGTTCGGTTGCCGCCAGAAATGTAATCAACGATCTGCTGGTATGCGCCTTCCTCAAGATAGGAATCGATGATCGTCTCATAAAGCTCGTTGGTCTTTGCAACCGCTTCATCCGCAAGCGCCTGGTTGTCCTCATCGATCTCGCTCAGAAGAAGCTCGATCTTCCGCGCATCTCCGAGCAGGGAATGAAGCTTCTGCGCGTTGCCCCATACGCTCGTTGCGCCCATGTCCATCACAAAGGACGGGGAATCAGGGGAATCATCGATCTTGATCTCCTGCTTTGTCTTTTTAAGTCCAATTACGGTTGCCATGTGCCGCACCTCGCTATCTGCTTTCCGCACCCGCAGACAAAAAGAACCGCCAGGGGAAGCGGTGCGGTGATTGCCCCTGACGGCTCTATATCTTTGTGGCTTGTCGCACGGCGTGGCTTAAGAGCCAGACACCGTGACATCTGCCTGAATCGCGATGATCGGGCGAACGCAAGACTTGATCGTTACCTTCGTCTTGCCTGCCTTAACGCCCTTAACCGTGCCGTTAGCGTCAACGGTTGCGATATTCGTGTCCTCGATCGCGTAGGCAACGGCGGGGGAAGCCTTCTCAGGCGTGATGGTCGGGTTCACGCTTGCGGTTTCGCCGACCTTGACCGTTACTGCGGTTGCCTGAATTGCTTCGGGGAACGTGTCGGAATCGCCCTCGGTGAAGCTCGGCATTCCGTTGAAGTGAACCTCGAATCCGAAGTCCGACTTGGCGTTTGGATCGCCGCCCTGAGGGTTGATGTTCGCAATAGTGACGATGCCTTCAAGCGTCTGACCGTCTGGCGCAATCCACTTGAAATCCGTCTTACGGTCTGCGCCGTAGGCAACCAGGCGGGAAGCGATGAAGTCTTGCGCGGGGTTGCCGTGGATTCGATGCCCCTCGAAGGTTCCAACGATCTGACCGCCAGTGACCTCCGAAGAGGAAAGACCGTCCCCATCGTAGTAGGAATCCTGAGCGACCTCCTCGTTGCCCTCCCACTCAACGGAGTTGATGCCTGCCGCAACGCGCTCCCACGTTGGAGCCGCCGCTTCGGGCGTGGTGATGATCTCGTAAAGGTTCGCATAGTTCATTGCGAATCCGATGTCCATGTGATTCCTCCTTATCGGCTGTTCGGCACGATCTCGGCAACGAAGCCGACCGCCCAAACGTGATAGCCTGAATCGTCAACCGCTATCTCGTGCGGTTCCGTGTAAATCTCTTGATCGATGCAGCGGAAAGAGCCGTTTGAGCTGGTCAGCGGCATGTGCTCCATCATGTACGCGATTGTTGCGACTTCCTCCATCGCCTGCGCCGCAGATGTCCTGCGGCTCACAACCTGATACACGTACCGAAGCGTCCGCTCACCGCTGTAATAGGCGCTCGAAACCGTTGTTCCGATGTGCCGAACAACGATTCCGCTCTTGCCCGTCATGGTGTCGAGCCTGCGGCACTCAGCGTCCGAGAACCCCCACGCCCTGATAGCGTCCCTTGCTGCAATCGGTAGGTCGATAGTGTGTTTCATCTTGAGAACAGAGCGTCCTTAACGTCTTGAATCCACTGGTCTAGATGGTTTTCCTTAGCCGTCTCGAACCAGTGTCCCGTGGCTTTTGCGTTCTTGGTCGATCCCACGTGGTCGCGCTCGTACATCGCCTGCGCGTACTCCGTTGTCCACGAAACCGAGCCGTCCGAGACATCTACAACCGCAGAATGGCGGAGTTTTCCCGTTCGAACTGGAACGTACTCGTTCGAATCCGCCTTGATGTCATCGAGCAGAACCTTCTTCGCGTTCTCCGACACAAAGCGCCCAAGAAGCTCCTCGGCATCGAACTCGACCTTGAAACGCATCCCATCGCTCATGACAGCTGAATCTCCCAATGGTGTATGCGCGTTCCGAAACCCTTGAACGGGGCAACGGAAGCAGCGGTTAGCCACTCGCCGCCGTCAACCGACACAAGCGAGCCTTCGGGGATCGCGAACGCGCCCTTGCTGGTTGCATCAACCCAAAGCAAGCCTTTAGCGCCATCGACAAGGCGGTACTCATCGCGAACCATCGCGGAAACGCCCTCGAACCGCACATTCTCGATCGTCTCAGGCTCGCCGTACTCGCCGCCGAAATCGCTCTCAACAGGCTTGCGAACCTGAACGCTAGATGTGCGCACCGATATTGGGATTGGTGGGATCATAGGATCATCCCCTTGAACAGCAAGCCAGAGCCTACAAGCTCGCGCCTTGCCGCATCTGCAACGGCTTGCACCGATTCGGAGTAGCCGCCGCCGCTCACACTGAAAGAGCCGATCGAGAAGCCGCCGCCAGCGTATGCCTGGCTCTCGCCAAAGGCAGATACGGCAGCGCAGACCGCCCTCTTGTGCGCATCTGCTGTTTGATCGGTTGCTTCGTTCGGGAACTCAAGGTCGCGGACAAGGGCGCTAGCCTTGGGCAGCAGCGAGGAGAACGTTGCGCTCTCCAACGTGCCGCCGAAGGCTTTGTATTCCTCGTAATTTGGGTCGAATGCGCCCATTAGCCTATTCGCCTTCCGTTTCCTCAGCTTCGGCTTCGGCTTGCGCTTCGGCAGGCTGCAAGGCTTCCTCAGCCTTGACCTCTTCGGCAGGCTTCTGCTTGCGCTTGCGCTTAGGCTTCTGCTCTGCTGCGCCGTTGGTTCCTACGATTGTTGACATTCGAAACCCCTCCTAAGCTGCGGGGACGGAAGCGTAAATCTTGTCCTTCTTGTTCTTGAGAACGAGGAGGTCATGGAACACGCGATACTGCCAAAGATGCGCATCGCGCTTCTGGTTTACCGCAGGGGAGAAGTAGCGAAGCGTCTGGTGCTTCTGGATCGCCAGTGCGGCAGAAGGATCGACCAGCATGAAGTTGATCAGCTTCGCATCGGAAGCAACCTTGAAGCCGCCTGCTTCCTCGCTGGAAGTGGTGCCGTCAAGCAGCTCGATCTTCGTCTGGAATCGAGCGGAAGGCACGGGAACGATCTTCATGTCATCGTAGATGGTGAATCGACCGTTGGGGTTCTCGCCCTGGCTCATGCGGTAATTCTGCGCTGCTCGCAGAAGCGACTTGAACTCGCTGGTGCAGTAGAGCAAAACGTCAGAGAGGTCGATGCCGATGTCCTGCATCTTGTTCTCAGCAGCGTCGATAGCCTTCACGGCTGCTTCGGGCGTGGTGATAGTCTCTGCCTTCTGAACGCCTGCGTGCTCGTGCATGGTTGCGAAACGAACAGCGTCCATCTCAGGGATGACCTTGGTTCGCGTGAACTCGCTCATCACGTTAGCAGAGACGATCTTCGCGCGTTCCTCGTCATCGAGAATGTCGATGTTGAACTCTCGACCGCGATCGTAACGAAGCTTGTAAGTCTGCCAACCGAAGGTGTAGCCGCCGGACACAAAGCCATCGGTTCGGCTGTAATCGGCTAGTCCCTCGACAACGATGTCGGGAACCTTGACCTCACCTGCATCGGTGAACTCGCCGAGCAGACCGCCGTTTCCGAGGTCGGAGGTCAGGGATTCGCGCTCGATGATGGTATCGAGCTGCGTGGTAAATTTAGATGCGTAATCTCCGAGGTTTACGGGCATTATTGCTCCTTACTTCTTGATTCCGAATAGCTTGTCAAGCTCCTCCTGATCGTCCTTGGGATCAGCCGCCTTCGGCTTGAATCCCGTGGAGCCAGTAGGCTTGACCTCTTCGAACAGGAACGGCTCGGCAGCGCGTAGCTTCTCAACGTCTCCGTCATAATCGGGAAGCAGAGCCTTTGCAGCCTTGACGGATCGGCAACCTACCTTCTCAAGCTTTCGCGACAGCTCGGAATCGGCAAGCTTGCCTTCAAGGTCGCTGACCTTCTGCTCGAACTCATCACGCTTAGCCTTCGATTCTGCGGCTTCTGCGGCATCGGCTTTAAGCTCCTCGATCTGCTTCTTCAACTCGGCAACCTCTTTGTCGTGGCGCTCCTTGTTGATCCCTGGCTGACCGTGGCTGTCTAGCACCTTGCCGTCATCGCCATCGTTTCCCTCGCCCTGTGCGCCTTCACCGTTGGCGTTGCCGCAATTGGCGTTATCGCCCTGTGCGCCTTCACCGTTGGCGCTCTCGCCTGCTCCTTGCGCAGAAAGCTTGTTCTCTTCTGGATCGTTTTGCTTTTGCATTCCTGTTCCTTCCTAGTGGTTGTTTGCGCGGTTCTCTCCGCTCTTAGGTGGGTTTTTTGCGCTATCCCAAGCAAGGAAGAATCTATTTGCGTGTCGCAGGGCGCTTTGATGCGTCAGGGCGATAGACCGAAATACAAGCCGTTTTTTTTGGCTTATGAACAGAAATCCTGTTTATAGGCAAAAGAAAAGCCGCTTTTTTGCGGCTTTCATCGGTTATGGCGCTTTGTTCGTGCCTGTTGCGGGTTTTCCACAATCCCGTACAGCCGCATAAAAGAAGCCGCTTCCTCGATCTATCGACCTCGGAAACGGCTTAATGGCAAAATAAAACCCCGTTTTTGCGTTGATTTCACAAAAACGAGGCTTTGAGTATCGAGAATTGGCTTTCTACGCTTCTGACTTCTTCAACCTAAACGGTTCAAGCTGTTCCTTCGTCAAGGTCGATGGGTCTTCTATTCCCATCTCCCTGCAATAATCTGCAACCTTGCGCGGGTTGTACTTCGGTGGGTAGCTGTTAGGCACAACATAAGGGGGCAGGTCATCAATCATTGTTTCCATAGTATCGCTCATAAAGCTTCGCCGCCGCCCTTTCGTCTATGTACATATGTTGTCTATCGATTTGCTGCGCTCCGAGCAGCTTTTTGTAATAGTCAACAAGGTTGTTCTTGGCAGTGAAATCAACAAACCCATTATACCCTAGCTCGTAACTCTTCTTTACTGCTTCGGCGAACAGGTGAGCACCAACGCCATTGTACTCCTTGCCCTCGACTGTCGTATTGTGCTTGTTGTTGTGCGGTGCCGCTTCAACGAGTGCAACGTACACGCTTTGGTAGTCAGTTTCCCTGTATGCAAGCAATCCTTGCGTTCTGCTATCGCCACTGGCTTTCAAGGCTAGAACGGTGTTTCCCTCTTTCTCTGGCTTCGTCCAGTCGAACTCCCAGCCTGCGTAATCGCCCCTTCTTGGGTGAACCTGCTCAAACCCCGTAGATACAATCTTCCCGTCAGAAAGCCTTCGTAAGCAAGGTGTCTTCTCGTCAATTGCGACCTTTACGCCGATTCCGTTTTTTGCCGCCTTCCTTTTCGCCTGCTCAAGGTGCATATAAAGCTGTTTGCTCTTGTCGATATGAACCTTTCCGTAAAGACCAAGCTCGCGCCTTGCCTTCTCGTATGTGTACTCGCGCCATTCGCGGCGGCTTAGAATCTTCGGATGATCGTTTAGCAGCGAATCAAGCTCAGCCCGTTTGGCTTTCAGTCGGCGGTTAACGTCCTTTGTGTCAAGGCTAAGGCTGTGAAGCACCTCATGCTCGCGCTTTAGCTTTCGTATATCGTTCTCAAGCTTCGCCTGCTCGGTGTGCAGCGCCGCCGATTGCTCAGCCGTGTATCCCGTCCCCTCAAGCGGGTCGGAGAACCGCCGCCTCGTGTTGGGGTTGAAAACGCGGATGCGGTGACCGCAGTTGTAGTCGTTGATCTGATCGCCCACAACATCCTCGAAGCTCGGAAAGCCTGCGATGCTAGCGCCAGTGGAGTAAACTCGCCCCTCCCATCGGTGGTGCGTATCGCGGGGGTTAACCGTCTTGCTTACCTCGACCAAGCCGAACGAGCTGTCAGCGGCATCGAGCGTTGCCTTGATCTTCGGCTCGCGCCCCTCAGCCGCAATCGCCCTTCTGATCCCCACGTCAACGGGAACATGCACAACCGTCCCGTCCTTGCGCGTGTAGGTCGAAGCCGTCAAGCCTTTACGCGCCATCTTCGCGATGCCTGCCGACAGCGCCCGTTCGTATCCCACGCCTGGATCATCGATGTTGCCCGTGGACGCAAACGCCGCTTCCGAAGCAACCTTTAGGTACTCCATGTAGGCGCTCTGCGCCATCTGCTGCGACATCTTGGCTGCGTACCGCTGAACGCTTGCAATCGGCTTCCTTGCCCTCTGCTGCGCCCTCTTCGCGGCAAGGCTTGCAGCCTTCGGTGTGGACTTCCCAGCGTCCTCCACATCTGCAAGCTGGTTGCGTATGAAGCTCCCTCGGAAGTCGTGATCGATGGCTTCGTTAACGGATTCTCGGTTCGCCCCCGCTATATGCTGCAACTTCGCGAGAAGCGACCTCCCGCTCTTCCTGATAGCCTTGTGCGCTATCGGAGATGAAATCAGGGCAGAAGCGGCTGCAATGAGCATCGCAAGCTCCATGTCGCTTAGAGCGTCCTCCGATTCGGCGCTAGCGTCCTTCTCCTCGTCAAGCATTACTGCTCACCGAAGCTTGCGTAATCGTCCTCTGCGATAGCGCCAGGAACGTTAGCCTTCGCTTCCTCCTCGCTCTCGCCGTACCATTTCCTGCGGTACTCCCAAGGATTCAGCGTTACGTTAAGCTCGCTCTGATCCTGCGCCTTCTCAGCCTGCGTATCGACAATCACAGAATCGTCCCAGTTGACCGTAATGGTGCCAGGATCGCCCAGACCAGCGCCGAGGAACTTCGTTGCGCAATGGCACAATGCGCGGCAGATGTCGGCGATCGCTCCCTGCATCAAACGCTCGTGGCTTCTGATGTTGCGCATCAGGTCGGCGTTGTCGGAAACGACTTCCTGAGCGGTTTTCATGCCGCCTGCCGCATCGATGTCGAAATACTTCTTACCGAAGCCGCAGTCATCGCCAAGCTTCTGTATCGCCAGGCGGTATGCGCTTACCTGCTGCTCGGTGCGCATCTGAGGTGCAAACGGCACGATAGGCTGACCATCGCCAACGCCGTTGACCCTGCGGTATACAGTGTTGTCGTTCTTTCCGAACGGGATAGCCTGGCGGTTTCCGTCTTTGTCCTGCACATCGATGAGCATGTCATCGATGAAGATGCGGAGCTTGGCAAGATCGACCTCGTTGAAGATCGCATCGAAGCAAAGGTCAACCGCTTGAACCTCATCGATCGAATCTGCAAAAACGCTCTGCCCGTAAGGCGTGATGTCCACGAACGTGTTGGAGATAGCAGGCTTCACAAGCGCGAAAGTCGGCGTTTCGCATCCGGTAGCGAGGTCATCGACCACACCGTCAACGGATACGCGCTTCTTAGTCTTTCGGTCGAACAGAACCGTCTTGATGTGGTAGCCGTCAGGCTCTGATACGTGCAGCTGCACCTGATCGAGCACCTTGCCGCCGATTGCAACGCGGCTCGTGAACGCGCATTCCGTAACGCCGTCATCGTCCCACGTGAGCGGCAGAACCTGCTTAGCCTTGTATCGGCGAACCTGCATCTTCTGCGCCGTAAGATCGAGCCACAGCGCCCACGCGCCAGTGCCGAGGGCGAAAGCATCCTGCACAAGCTGCTTACCGTTCCCGAAGAAGTTGATCCTCTCAAGGTAATCGGCGAGCCATGCGTTGCAGGCTTCATCATCGCATGAGACGGTGATAGGGTCGCTGAACATAAGCGCCGCCCATTCCTTGCATACGCGCTTGGCAGGCTTGCAGGATCGGCGGTGAACCTTGAGCGTATGCCCCATGCTGTCCTTGTCGTGGTAGTCGTAAAACTCTCCACGGGATGCGTAGCAGTCCCGCCATTGCTCTATAAGGTCGGTCATAACGCCATCGCACAGCTCGTACCCTAGGCTTGCAAGATACTTCCGAACATGCAACGGAACCGTGTAGTCTACTTCTTCGCTTGCCACTTATGCGCTCCTCAGAACATCGCTCATCATCATGTAACGGACGGCATCTATGCTGTGGTCGTTGCCGTCTGGAATCTCGTCAATCCACTCCCCCGCCTTGTTGCGCTCGAACTCCTTAAGCCTGAACTCCTCGAACGCATGGGGGCATCTAACCGGGTCTATCTCGATGGAACGCAAGCCTGCGAGCCACATGTAGCTTATGCGCCGCATGTTTCCCTTCCTCGCTGGCTTCGCGTTGATCCCGAAGGTTCGGCGGTAATCCGCCATCTGCTGCTTGCCGTCAGCCGTGTCATCGCACCAAACAACGTCCTTGTGCGTGTAGGCTGTGCCGCCCTGGTAATCGGGGTAAGTCAACGATCGCCTTACGATCTCGCCCGTTTCCTTGGGAAGCTTCTTGTTCGCCGAATGCTCCTCGAACAGGATCAGCTTGCGCTCTCGCGGAACCCACTCGCCGCGAATGAAGCGCCACGGATCGGGGAACCAGCCCCAGTCAACGCCGTTCCTTACGCGCTCGAACCCTGCAACCTCCGAATCGCCGATCCTGCGCTCAACGATGTTGTCGAACACCGAGCCGCCAGTTCCCGTGATCTCGCCCATCAGCTCCCATGCGTATGCGGTGGGGTCGGTCTGCTTCAACCACTCGGCATCCTCGATGAAAGGCTCTCCCAGCCAATCGGCGTGACCGCCCTCCACAACGTCTAGGTACGTGCTGTGATGCACCAGGCAACCAGGCTTGCGCTGCATCTCAAGGCATTGGCGGTTTACCCAGCTCCAAAGCGTCTTAGGCGGGTTGTAACTGTAGAAAGTCCAGAACACCGAGCCGCCGCGCTTGAAAGACTTCAACGCGCTCCTGACGGCTTCCCAGCCTTCGAACTGGTCAAGCTCCTCGAACCACTGGATAGCGCAGTAGCCTTTAACGAACTTCACGCCCTTCATCTTTAGGGGATCGTCCATCCCTCGGAAAACGATCTTCTGCCCGGTGGGAACGTAAACGATCTCCATCGGAGAAACCCTCGCATGGAAGAAGCTCGACAAACCCAGGATGTCGATCGCCCATATGATCTGCGCGTAAACGGAATCGCGAAGCGTGTTCCCGAAGCGCCGAACGACAACGGCGTTCGCCCACGGGAACGCAACGATCAGGCAGACGATAAGAAGGCTGATAACGCTCGATTTGAGCGAAGCTCGACCGCCCATCAGCCAAAACTCGCCGTGATCGTGGTTCAATGCGCTCTCCACAACGCCGTAAAACTTGCTGATCGTCAGGTCGGCTAGGTTGATGCTCCTCATCCCTTGCCGCCCTTCTTCGGGTTGAACACGATGCGCGGAACCTCTTCGGAATCGTTTGAATCATCGATGACCCTGGTTACCCTGCCGTACTCGTTGGGATACTTCCTTTCAAGCAGCCACGCCGCCGCTTTCCAGTCCCTTTCCTGCGCGTCCCTCATGATGATCTGTGTCAGCTTGTCCTTGAAATCGACCTCGACCTTTTTGACGGCTTCGGAAAATTCGCGCTGATTTTCGGTCTGCGGATGATGGAGCCACGTGCTAAGCGTCTGAGGGCATACGCCGCAGGCAAGGGCGATGTCCTTGTCCAAAGCGCCGTGCTTCTTGAGCTTAACGGCGATCCTTATTACGTCCTTTGTGCATTTCTCTTTAGCCATGCCGCTAATTCTGCTGGCGTGTCGCAGGGCAAAAGAAAACCCCGCCGAAGCGGGGTTTGGGCGATGGTACTATAGATATGTCTCGATGTCATGCTGGGACTAAAAAAGGGGAGCCAGTCGCTTTGGCTCCCCTTTCTCGCTTACCCGATCGTCTCGCGGTACCTGGCTATGATCGAATCGATCTCAGCCGCCGCTTCCTCGCTTACCCCAAGCTTCTTGATTCGCTCAAGGTCGGCGATAACCGCTCTTAGATGATCGTAGTATTGCCTGTCAGTCATGCAATCCCTTTCCGTCATGGTCGAGGCTCCTTCCCTCAACCCGTGGTTAAATTATAGCACAATACCTATACTATAACCACGGGAAATCGAATTATTTTCCCTGTTCAAGTTGTCTTTTCTCAGCAGCAATAAGTCGCTTGATATGTGCAGCCTTAGGCTCGCTCGAATCCTCAAGAAACTCAAGCAGCTCCATGTCTGACGGATAGAACGTCAAGGTCATGCTCTTAGTATGCTTCTTTCTGTATGCAAGCGTTGCCCTGCGCTGTGCTTCGCTCTCTGACATGATCTCCCCTTTCATATAGATTCATTATAGCACATTGCCTATAATCCAAACAAATAAAAACCCTGCCTAAGCAGGGTTTTACTAGATGAACATCTTTGCTGAATTTTGCATCATCTCATGGAAGCTCTTTTCTTTTATCAAGTTAGGCGCTCCAGCATCTTGGTATACGTGATTGAAGCAATAGGCTGTCCCCTTTTGCAGCATCTTTTCGGTCGCTACAGCACCAGAGCCGTTCTTTACGCTAACGCAATTGAACGGATTGCCCTCGAAACCAGGGATGTCACCACATCCACAGCAAGCCGTTGAATCTCCAAGGCTCCTAAGCCTGTTCTCAGCACACCAGAACGCAAGACCAAGCTCGCGGCAATGCGATCTGATCTCAAGATAGTCGCGTTTTAGCGTATCGTCCGGGTACGCCCAGTCACCGCCGAATCTAACCGTACCAGGCTTTTTCTTCTTGAACTTCATGCCCTCGATCGTGATTCCGTATATTCCCGCCCTCTTCATGTCTGGAAGAGCCTTTATAAGCGTCTGCTTGCATTGCGGAAGGTACGGTTGTACTCTTGCTATAACGCGCTTAACCTTTGGCGAAACCTTCTCAGCCATTTCTATGCGCTCTTTGAAAGTCGGCGCTCCCTTCTCAAGCTTGTCAAGAAGCGGACTTGTCATGCTTATCTGCACTACAGCATTGCACTCAGACAGAAGCGTAAGATACGGTTCCTCGGCTACAAGCCTTCCCTTTGTGCTAACAATGAACGGATACTGAGTCTCTTTTAGAACCTTTAGAACCTCAAGGGTGCACCTATGCTTTTCCTCCTCAGGTTGGAAAGGGTCTGACAACCCCCCCCAATGAAGCGGAATATCCCAATCGCACCAATTGGTTCCGCTTGTTCTCTTGCCTGACACGAACCGCTTAACCTGCTCAACGCAATGAAGCGGTTTCACGTTTGCAATATCACGCTTCATCCTAGCAAAGCAGTAACGGCAATCGTGAGAGCAACCCTCATACGTGTCGAGCCTTATCGGATACTCGCATAGGATAACCTGGCTTCCGCAATCTACTCCCATTGCTCAGCTGCCTTAACGATGATTGAAACCGCCTGATCCTTTCCAGCATCATCAAGGAAAGCCTTTACAGATTGCTTCTTATCGGCTGGAAAGGTGAATGTTACGTTGAACGAGCTTTTCTCGAACTCATCCTTGAACGAGACAAGATCGTCATCCAGCAAATCCTGAATCGCATCGAACCCGCTGTCGAAACCGAAACCCTCGAAATCGAAATCAAGCTCGTCAAGGTCGAAGCTCAGCGTTTCCAAGTCCCAACCAGTGTTCATGGTCAGCTGGTTGTGAACATGCGTGTACGCCCTGCGCTGCTCGTTCGTGAGGTGATCGAGAGTGACAACGGGCAGAACATCAAGACCGAGCTTCTTAGCCGCCATAACGCGCCCATGCCCCTCGATGATCTCCATTGCGCCATCTTCGTTGTGCCATACGGCGATTGGGTCGTTGAATCCGAACTCCTCGATGCTCTTAACGATCTGGTCGATCTGCTCGTTCGTGTGAACCTTCGCGTTTCTCGCGTAAGGCACAAGCTCATCGGTCGGAACCTCCTCGACCGTCAACTCCGGTTGCTGTCTCAATGCAGCTCCTTTCTCTCCGCTCCCGATGATCGGCGCTTGTATCAGGGCGCAGAAAAAAGAACAACCCCCTGCCGACCGAAATAGCAGGGGGTTGCCGAAAGGATACAGCGGTTAGAAAGGCGTGACGTGAAAGAACCCGCTGCAACGCTTATGTTTCGCCAGTGTCGCAGTCCGCGATCATTCGCCGATCGCCTTCCTGATCCGCTCAACGAAGCAATCAGCATGATCATCTATCTCTTCGTAGCTGTCGTAGACCACGAAGAATTCGTTCTCAAGCTCGTCAGCGATCTTCAAAAGCTCGTCTCGGTCTATGGCTCGCGTGTTCCACGTTTTTACCGCATCCTCAATGCCGTTGTACGTCTCGACCTTGGCGCAGCAATCACAACACTCTACGTAATGCACTTCTTCGAGCATGCCGCGGAATACGTCATCGCTCCCGCAGAACGGGCATGGCTTTAAGCTCGCTCATCTCGATCTTCCTCCTCTATGAATCGGTCTATAGCGATTCCGCAATATGGGCAGTGGCTGAATCTGACTGTCTTAGTAGCAAGCTCCCAATGCACAGCGCCGCAGTTTAAGCACCGCATGCGTCTCATCTTGCCCTCAAACTTTAAATCGCCAAGGCTCTTCATCACCGATTTTGGGCGTTCCGCAAGCTCGATTATCCGCTTCACGGTGTCGAAGTAGCTCCCTTGTCTCCTCCCCTTGCAGACCGCCGCCGCTATCTCCCGATACGCTGCGTTGCCGCATTTGAAAAGGCTGTCGTTAGCCTTGTACCAATCCTCGTAATCGCGCATGTACGACAAGGCGAGCCTGAGACTTGTCACGGCTTCCGATCTGTCTTTCTCGCTGATCATTCGACCACCTTCTCCGCTTCTTTTATTCGAGATTCGACCTCTTTGACGAGATTTCGGCACCGTGCTTCCATCTCGTTCATGCCCTCCTGAAAACGGAGAGTGGCGAACTCTTGAAGATTCAAGTGGTGGAGCAACCGAGCGAGAGACTCGTCATTGCCAACGCCAGCCGCTTCCGCCCTCTCCCTTAGCTGCATGTACTCGGAGAATGTCATTCGCCCACCATCCTCTCGCCACATTCGGGGCAGAATCGCGGTTCACAATCGCACGGGATATCCAAATCCCAGAATCCGCCGCCGTTCTGGTGGTACTCGACCACGCACCCGACGAAGCCGCACGATGGGCAAACAAAGGCATCGGCTGGGTTCATATTCGACAAGCTTGCATCATCCACAAGCTCGTGCGAGAAGTCGGTCATGACGTGCTGGTGCCACCTCTGGTAGCATTTCGATGCCCCGCACGTAGGGCAGAATCCAGCTTTTCTAGTCATCGTAGTTCACCAGCTTGCCGATTCGCTCAATGGCTTGGTCTGGCGTGTGCCCGTCCCACTCTGGCGCACGGTCTATCTCCTTGCATCGGAACATATCCCAGTAAGGCTCTACGTCGTAGTGGTACGTCGCTTGCCCGTCTGGAGTCTCGATGCCGACGATGAACATCCCCTCGTACATGGTGCCATCTGCGTGCAGCTTGGATTTCCACGCTCGGGTTGCGAAATTCTCGACGATGACAGAGAACAACACGGCTCGATGATGGTAAAGCTCATCGAATGTGTGGTATCCGTCTGAGGTGTTGCCGTCGATGGGTTGCGGCTCGATGAGGTCGGCAAGGTAGTTGACGATCACATCCCAGCGATTTGTTGCTTTATCTGGGTTCATCCAGCTGATGTGATGTGCGTAAATGCCAAGCGTCTCGGTGAACATACGTTGCATGCTCTTGCCCATCGGTTTTTTCGTCCGCTCGCGCAGCTTTCGCGCTACCTCGCGGCGCTCTTCGTTGCTAACCACGTGCAGCCACCGCCTTCATGCGGCGAACAAGGTCGCTGTGCATTGCATACTCTGCCGGGCACGAGTCGTCGCCATAGTCAAGGTCGAACTCTTCGCAGTAATCGTATTCGTCCATCAGAGCGTCTTCTGCAATCTTCTCGAAGCTATCGCTCATGCCTACCGCGCTCCCTGCATTCCTTTATTGCCTCGCGAATCCTCGTGTAGCATTCATCGCAAGCGTCCATGGCATCGTCGCTTGAGATGCATCCGTACAAGTCCCCATATTCAGCCGAAATGGCTACAATCTTGGCGGAGTTGCCTTTGATTTCGGCTCCGCACATATCGCAAAACGTTTTCCTGCTCATCGCTGCTCCTCCTCGATCATGTGGATGATTTCCATCCACTCGCCGCCGAGCACGTAAAGGGATAGCATCATATCCTCGGCAAGCTCGCGAATCTCCCACTGAGCCGCCTTGTCCGTTCTGGCTGCGTAAAAGCTCGCGAACTCCCTAAGGTTCATCGTTGCCACGATTTCCGTTTTTGTGGCTTCTGGAAGCGCGAAACGGGCATCCTCTGGCTTCACTCCATTGTCGAGAAGCGACTGATAGTATTTTGCGCATTGCCACATCGCGTTGTCGTACTCATCGCGCATCGCGTCATCGTCTTTGATCGATGGCGGGATCACGTACCAATCAAAGCTGTCCGTCCCGACCTTCACGTAACGCTGGCTCTGCTGGCAGAAGCTAGCCAGGCGGTGCCGCACCAGCTGATGCGAGCAGGCACGGCTGATGCCGCTGATCTTCCACGTTACGGACACGTGCTCGAAAACGCTCATATGACCAAGCTCGAAGCAATGCCACGCCCTGCTTGCTTTGTCCTTGTCGCTGCCGCTCCTGTCAGTCGATACGCCTGCAACCGATCCGATCAGCTGCAACGGGAACTCGGTTGTTTTTGCGATTACCCCTGTTCGCATTCAGATTCCTTTCTCTTCATCGGTTACGCCGCCACCTTCACGAAGTGGAAGCCGTAAGCCGTGCCGCCCGTCCTCATGCAGTTGCTTATCGCGGCAGCCGCAACCGCCGCATCCTTGCCCAATCCGAGCGCGGCAAGCGCAGAGCCTGCCTGCTTGACCGTCTCGAACTCCATGCCAGTCTCAACGCACCGAACCCTCGTCTCGCGCTTCGAAGGCTTCAAAGGCTCAAGCTGGTGAAGCTTGCGCTTCGTCAGGTGCTTAGCAGGCTCGGCTTCCTGCTCTTCCTCGACTTTCGGCTTCACTGGCTTCTGCTCGATCACTTGCAGAAAGCGCCCATAGCCGCCTGAGTTTTTGCAGTAGCAGACTGGCATGTTATTTCGCCACCGATCCTGCCGAAACGCCCGTTGAGCCGTAGCCGCCACGGTCTGCGCATCCCATCGAATCAACCTCTTCGAACTCGATGTCCCCGGCGTATCTAACAGGCATGAACTGCGCGATTCGCGTTCCCTGCTCGATCACGGTGTCCCTGATCGCATAGGCAACGAACCCCCAAACATCGCCATCGCCGCTGTAGTCGTTCTCGATGATCCCAACGCTGTTAGCCATCATGATCCCGTGCTTTAGGCACGTGGAGGATCGCGGAACGAGAACGCCCATGTATCCGCTTGGGAGCTGCATCGACACGCCCAGGGGGATGATCCTCACCTCGCCTTTCCTCAACTTCACCGTCTCGCTTGCCGCCATGTCCCACATAGCGCCGTGGCGCTCAAGGTTGCTTGCGCCATCGTGGTACTTGATCTTTGCCTTCATCGGCTTCCTTTCTGCCTGCTCCTGCACTCCTTCGTGCAGTAGACGTTGTTCCTGCTTCGCTGCTCGAACTCCCTGCCGCATCCTCGGCACCTCACGCGCCGTGGGTTCCTGTTCCAATCGAAAGGTGCGGCATGGGGGAATATGTTCGCGTTGTCAGTCATCACAGCGCATCAGTCCCGCACATGTCCCATTGGCTGCTTTGCAGCTCGCTGCTCGAGAGCGGCATGTCGTTGAGCGTGCAGCAGCCTGTCTGCATGTTCGTCCCGCCAACGCACCACGCCCTGGCGGAATCGCAGTCGATGCAACGTAGCTTCTTCGCCCTCGCTATCCTCTCCCGCTCTTCCTCTTCTGCCTGCGCCGCTGGTGTCATCTCGCGACCTCCTCTATCTCTACCGCCACTATGTCGCTCTCCCTGTGCGTTCGGTCGTGCTTCGTTGCCGTAAGGCTCACGACCTGCGAATCGTCCACGAATGCCAGTCCGTTCATCGCATCGAGCACAGCCTTGGCGATGTTGTCTGCATCTGGCTTGTACGTGTCGAACTCTCTGAGCAGCTTCTTAGGGCGGTTCTTAGGCATTCGGCGGTAGATGTCCACTTTCACCGAAACCGCGCCCTCTAGCGGTACCACAGCGCCGCATTGAGCCTTGAACGCCGCAACCATCGCCCTCTTCTCGCGCTGGTTCTCCTTAGGGTCGTAGGATTGCCCGTTGCGCTTAATCCTCGGACGGCGCTTCGTGGGCGTGAAATCGATCTCGAACCTCATTGGCGGCTCCTTCGGTCAGCGCCCGTGAAGCTCACGCTCTTCATCAGGGCGAGCCTTGACTGCATAGCCTTGGCAGTCTCAACTCCGTATAGATCGCCGAACTGCTCGCTCCTGATGTCTGGCGTTAGCTGCGTTGTAACGATCGTGGGTCGCTCGCATCGCCTGGCATCGAGGATCGCCTTCACGGCTTGAATGCCCCTCTGCTCCTCGTTCCCGAGGTCATCGATCACCAGGAAGTCAACGCCCTTGCAGCGGCTAAGCATCTCCTTGTCGCGGTTCCACGCCCACTCGGCTATCTGCTGAGTGGATACGAACTTGATCCGGCACACTGGGGCGCAGGCAACAAGCGAAGCGCAGGCTGCGTAAGTCTTGCCGCGCCCCACCTTGCCGACAAGCAGCAGGTCGCTTGAGTGCCACGGCTGGGTTCGCTTGCCCTGGTGCCTTAGACGCTGGTTGTCGAGGAACCATGCGTAAACCTGCCGTGCGTTCGCCAGCACCGAGGGGGGACAGCTCGCGATGTTTGCCCTCTCGAACTCGCGCGGTATTCCGCTCTCCCTGATGCGCTGCTCTGCCCTGATGCGCTGCTCGTCCTGCTCGATAAGCTCAACGTCATCGGAGTTGCGGGTGTAGAAGCCTTTGCAGCGTTCGATGCTGCTAAGAAGCGTAGCTTGCAAGTTCATCGTCCATGACCTTCCTTCCTCTGATGCTCTTCGTGGGTTCCTTCATCTTCGAAGCGATTACGTAGCCTTCGAGCTTGTCGGGCGAGAACAGGGTGCCTGGATTCAGGTTCTGCTGGAACTTGGTTCCCTCCCATTCCTTGCGCTTGAAGCGCACCATCTCGCGCACGTCATCGACCGTGAATCTCCCCTCAAGGCTCGCGATGTATTCGCCGTTCGGGTTGCGCGTGAACTCCACTGGCGCAACGCCCCTAAGCTCCTCGTTGAGCGCCGCCAGACATTGCAGCGAAAAGCTTTTTTCTTCTTTTTCAATAGGCAAGACTTGGATAGGCTTAGCTAAGCTATATGCAGAACATGTTTCGCTTTGGCTTAAAACCTCTTCCGCAGGTGGTTTCAAGCCGTTTTCGCTTTGTTTACTTTGGTTAAAACCTGTTTCGTTTGAGGTTTTAACCTCCTTATCTTTTTTTGGTCTGCCGCCTTTTTTACCGCGCTCGCGGTAGGCAATTGAGTTATCGATGTCACCTTTGATGCCGCGAAAAGCGGCCATTACGGGCCACGAGCAGCCTACTGGCTCGATGCCGTAAGAGCCATACATCACTACAATCATGCAGTATTCGGCCGCCACGTCATCGGGCATCTCTTCCATCTGCTCCGTTATACGAGCCGTCCAGCCAAACGAGCGCGCTTGCGGCTTGCTTTCGCCTTTCATCTCTTGCCCTCCTTTCTGTTCCTTCGCTGCCACTCCTGGCAAGCGATGCAGCGGCATCCGTATACCCTGTAGGCAATGACATTGCCGTGTCGCATCGTCCCTGGCAGCTCCTTAGCCTGCAAAGGTTGGATTGATTGCGGGATTGTCTGGCAGCCAGCGCAACCCCGCCCGTAAACGATCAATCCCCGCCCTTAGAACGGAATATCTTCGTCATAGATGCTCGCAACCTGCTGCGGTGCCTGCTGCTGCATCATCGGCATAGCCTGCTGCACTGGTGCCGCCTGCATAGGCTGAGGGGCAAACTGCTGCATAGGCTGCTGCTGCATGGGCTGCGGTGCCGCTTGAGGGGCGAACTGCTGCGGCTGCGCCTGTTGCTGCATAGGCTGAGTGGCAAACTGCTGCGGCTGTTGCTGTACTGGCTTGCTCGCGGTCTGTCCCTGCTGGCGGCTCATGAACTCGATCTCGTCAACGATGATCTCGATCTTGCTGCGGTTGGTGCCGTCCTCAGCCTGCCAGCGCGACTGGTTGAGCTTGCCTTCGATCGCTACCTTCATGCCCTTCTCCAAGTGAGGGGCAACGCCCGTTGCGCGGTTGCCGAAGATCGTGCAGTCGATGAAGTTTGGGTAATCCTCCCATTCCCCCGTCTGCTGGTTCTTGCGGCGATCGTTCACCGCCACGCCGATTGTGAGGACGCTTGTGCCGCCCTGCGTCTGTCGAAGCTCAGGATCGCGGGTGATGTTGCCCGTGACGGTTGCCTTGTTGATTGCCATTGGCTCTGTCTCCTTTTAGAAAGTCTCTTCGTAGGTTTGCTCTGGCTCTACAGCAGTCTGCTGTGCTGTCGCAGGGGGAACCTCATCGGTGTCGATTCCCATCTCCGCGCTGTCGTAAAGTCCGGCGAAATTTGCAGGGAACGCTTCGCGCAGGGCATGGACAACCGCGCATTTCCTGATCATCGTTGCTGGCTTTGATGCCCATTGCTGGTTGAGCGAGCCATCGTACTTCTTCCCTGCGTACTCGCTGAAACCGACTTCATCGAAGCTCGGAACGCTTCTCCCTTTGATGTGGACTTTTGCCCAGCCGCCAACAAGCTGCTCGCCTGGCATGAGCATCGAGCCTTCGCGCCTGTGGAACGACCCATCGGTTCCGATGACGGAAATCCCCGCTTCCATGCCATCGAAGGTCGGGTTGCCCGCCGCCGTCTTTGTGTAGAAATCTTTCCCCACGACCATCGTTGCAGGCGAGTTAGCCTTGTATTTGACCAGGTGAGCGTCCTTTACATACGGGTTCAAGCCGTATGCAGCGCACATTTCGAGGAACATCTTCACTTCCGTTGGCGTTGCAAGTGGGCAGATGTAGTCGATCACGTCTTGCGCCGTGAGGGTGATCGACTGCCCATTTGCGTCATATGTCTTAGATAGCTGGTTGCTCATTGCGAACCTCCCTGATGCTTCCGCTGATGCTCATCGATTTCAAAAAGCCGATGACCTGCTGTTTCTGCCATTCCGTCATCCTGCATGTGATCGTGAAGCTCCTAGGCTCTTCGCACGGTGGCTGCTCCTGCTGCTGAACCTGCGGCATAGGCTCTGGCTGCGGTTCTGGTTCTGGCATCGGCTCAGGCTCCGGCTCTGGCTCTGGCGCAACGCCCATCTCTGCGTTGAGCTGGTCGATCCGCGCCTGCTCCTCTTCCCTCATCGCGTTGAGGTTCAGCGCCACCTGTAGGCTGAGGGTTCGAAAAAACTCCGCTTCCGCTTCCTTCTCGAACGCAAGGTGACTTGTTTTCAGCGCCGCCCAATCGCTCAGCGCCTGGACGAGCAGCGCGTGAAGCTTCTCCTGCGCCTTTATCAGGCTCCAAGACTTCGCAATGCTCATCTTGTCTCTGACGATCCCGAAACGCTCGATCGGGACAAGCGCCGCAAGCGTTGGCGCATCGGCTTCGTAAAACTCGCAGAGCAGCTCATATCTCTCTTGCCTGATCTGCTGATCGCGTTTAGCCGCTTCGCCCTTGTAGGCGTTGACAAGCTCGGTCATAGGCTCAATCGCCTGCTTGAAAGCCGCTTCAACCTTGTCCTGCGGCTTCTTCCACTCACGCTTGAACCGTTTGCGAGCTTCGTCTGCGTGTTTCAGATGCCCGTTGATGTCGGTTGCGATGCGCTTAACGTCCTCCGTCTGCATCTCTGGAAGCTGGTCGATGCTCCCTTTCAGCTCGGCTACAATGTCCGAGCAGTTCCTTATCTCGGCATCCATGCCGAGGATCAGGCTCGTTACCTCGCCTGTGTCGATCTCGATCAACGCAAGATCGTTCTCGATGATCTTTGCTTCTTCCATGCCTTTCCTTTCTCTCTCTGGTTCTGTTTATCCGAAGATGGTCTTGCCGATTGCCGCTATGAACTCGGGCAGAACCATCGCCCAGAGGGCAAGGAAGAAGATCGTCACGTAAGCCATCAATTCCCTTTCCGCTGCTGCTGCGGTGGTATGATTGCGTTGTGGGTTAGGCTTCCGCATCATCGGTTTTGCTGTGCGTTGGCGCGGAGCCTTTCCTTCGTATAGGCACATTTTGCGTTCCTCCTTCCGATGCTCTTCATCTCAGATTCATCGAACGGAATCCTCCACATGACGGAGCTTCCGTCCCCGAAGTCGTAGGCTTGAATCCTCCCAGCCGCGCAACTCTCCCTGATCGTCTTAGCCGATACGTTGAGCAGTCTCGCAAGCTCAGGCGGCGTGTAAAGTCGCGTTGCCATCGCTACATTCCTTTAGCGATGATCGCAACATGCGCGATGCTCCCATCAGTACGGAGCCAGACAAGGACGGTTGTGCAGTAGACATCGCCGCCGAAGTGGATGCCGCATTCCTCAAGCGCGTCAACGGAAACCCAAAGACCGTAATAGATACGGTCTAATCGCTTATCGTCAATCTCCTCGTCCTCGCCAAGAACGATGATTTTCGCAAGATGAACAGCATCGCCAGGAACCGCATAGATAGCGTCAGCGGTGATTCCGATAGCTTCCGAAACTCGCATGACCTCGACTGCATCGATCGATTCACTCATGCACTCTGCGACCTTCTTGCGGATTTTCTTCGTGATCTTCTTTTCCATCTTTCTTCGTCCTTTCTAATGTGTTGGAAACGTGAATTTCCGTTACAAAAACTGTTAATTGCCTGTTCAAAGCGCCGTATTTTTTTCGGAACTTTTTTTCAGGCGGTTTTCCATTCGCCGCACCGCCTGGCGCTCTGCGTTGTATATGCGCCTTAGCTCGGTATCGGCTTCCTTGCGCTCCAAGGATTCGAGGTGGCGTTTGCGCTGCTGCATGTTCTCGATTCGGTCTGCAAGGTTGCAGTCAGGGCATTTTCCGCTGTTGTTGTGCGAGTTGAGAACAGCGCCGCAAACATCGCATTGCCTGTATTTGGCAAGGGATACGCCCTTGCGGCTTGCTCTCATGCGGATCGCTTCAATCGTTCGATCCGTGCCGCACATGGTGCGAAGCTGCTTGCGAATCCTGTAAGCTCCCTGATCCCTATAGCGCCTGATAACAGCGTCCTCTGCTCTGCTCCATCGCTGGATTTCGCGCATCATGCGCTCCTCTTGCCGATGATCGATAGGAACATCTCCCTAGCGTCATCATCGTGAAGCTCCTCGAACATAAGCTTCAGCTCGTCAGCCTTGAGGGTTGACGGGTCGTTGAACCTCGCCGTTGCCGTTGGAAGCGAGATGTCGAGGATTCGAGCCATCTTAGTAGGCGTGAATCCGCAATACCGCAGAACGCGCTTCTCGTAATGCTCGCATTCGTCCATTCGTACTCCTTTCTATCGTTTGGTTTCCAAAAAGCGCCTACGGGTGGAGGGTTGAGCAAGAATCCGCTGGTTAGGAGAAGTGTTTAGTCCCGTAGGCGCTTGGCGCCGCCGTTAGGCGCTGAATGAACGGCTGCGGTGTGTTCCAAATCCCCGCTTCTAATACGGCTTGCAGCCGCCCATTCATCGGCTAACTGACTGATGTATACGTTTTTGTATACGTCGAGTGCAAAAAAAATCAGCGGACGATAAGCTCAGCGAGATCGATCTTCGCCCTCCCCGCTTCGATTCGCTTCTCAAGATAGGTTATCTTGTTCGCAACGGTGATAAGCTCCTCGCTTCCCATGTCGTAAACGCCCCTGACCAGGTGCGTTTTAAGGTTAAGAATCTCTTTCTCAAGGCTCTTCTTCTGAGCCTTCATGCACTCGATTCCCTTCTTGATGTCATCTGCGTTCATCATCTTCGTTGCCGCCTTTCGGTCTGGTTCCTTTCGTTGATGTATATATTATTTTATACATTTAAGTTTGTAAATATATATTTTGGGTTCATACAAAACTTTTTTATAAAAACTAAAATGTATATAGGGCGAAAGAAAGGACACCCTATGGCAAGAAACAGCAACTTCGGGAAGAACCTCCGCGCTCTTCGTGAAGATAGGAAGATGACGCAGGCAAGGTTAGCTGCCGCGCTCGATATAACAACTGCTACCGTCTCCCATTGGGAGAACAGGGGGACAAGTCCGAACAGCAAGGAAGCGATCGAGCAGCTTTGCAGCGTGTTTGATGTGACAGAGAACGATCTCTTCGGATACTCAGATGGCTACTACGCCAAAACGCGCCTTGGAGGATTGAGCGAGAAGATAAAGCCTGTTGCCGCTTCTGGCTCGCTGCCGATCATCGGAGCCGCACACGCTGGCGAGCCGTGCCCAGCGTTCGAGCTTGACTGCGGCTCGATACCATGCCCAGAAGAGTATTGCAAAGAGGGGAACTTCTTCATCAAGATAACGGGCGATTCGATGAACAACGTTCTGACCGATGGATCGTATGCCCTGATAGATACGCACGTTGACGCTCAAAGCGGGGATATTGCGCTGGTTAAGGTCAACGGCGATGACGCTACGGTCAAGCGCATAAAGAAGATGGACGGATTCATCGTCCTTGAGCCTGACAGCACCAATCCATCGCACAAGCGGAGGATCATCGATGCAACCGACCAATCATCGCCAGAGGTGAGGATTCTCGGCAAGGTAGTTTACGCCGTCAACAGGCTTTAGGGGGGGTTGATTGATATGGGATTGCTCTCATTCCTTCGCGGATCAAGCGGCAAGGCTCATAAGGGCAAACACGCAAGGCAGGAGAACCCTGATCCGGTGCAAGCCGAAATCGAAAGAACGAAAGAAGCGATAGAGGAACGGAAACGCAACAGTCCGCGCTTCTGCGTTGAGGATAGCGACAACAGGACGTTCGAGCCGCCTGCACCGTGCGGGTTCTCGTTCGATAACGTCAATTACCATCATCGAGTGCAAGGAGACAAGGAAACGGGCGAAATCCTGAAAGACGATGTATGGGTCGATCTGCGAGAACCTAACTACTCCGCTAATCTCCGAAACATCATGAGCACACTTGACGTGCTCGACCTCGCAGAGAACGAGCTTCCAGGATTCCCCTCAACCGCATACCGCCATCTCATAGAGGGCGCTTACGCAAGCGGGCATTTCAAGCGAAAAGGTCGCTCGATGCACTATTGCAGCGGCTTTATAAAGGTTCTCCCTCTTACCGCGAGCGGGAAACCAAGGAAATACCCGATCGAATGCCATATGGAGTACAGCGTTCCAACCGATGTCAACGCTTCACTTGAAGCGGATAGGCACGACAGCGTGCTTCTCACGGCAAAGTACAGCAAGGACGGATATATAGGAGCTGGCGAGTACATACTATGGGAAGGAAGGGACGGCTGGATCATCGCTTTCGACCGTAGGAAAGACGGTAGTTACAGCCTTAAATCGATCAAGCACAGCCGCATAAACGGGACAAGCGGCTCAAGCGGTTGGAACGCCTTATACAAGCGCGGGAAAGTCTAGCCATGAGGACGAAGGGCATAGGCGGCATATATGCGATGGAGGACAAGCCGAAGAGCAAATGCCGCAAATGGAAGATCAAGATAAGCGTGGGCATCAACCCAGCAACGGGGAAGTACGCCCAAAGGGCGATGACCTTCCACGGAAGCTATACCGAAGCCGTTCAGGCTCGCGAGGATTTCAAGCGTAAGCTGCTCGTGATGAGCCACGCAGAATCGAAGAAGATGACGCTCAGCCAATGCTGCGAGCTTTGGCTTGATACCGCCGATCCGTTCCACCAGCTTTCCGAGAACGCGCGGTACTCCCGCCAATGCGCCGTTAAGGCGGTCTGCCATTGCATCGGAGCCTTGCCCGTGTCGCAGATCACCGACAAGCACGTTGTCGATATGGTCAAAGGCTGGATCGAGGGAAAGACGCTCAGCGGAAGGCGCTACAGCGGCAACACCATCAACATATACTGCTCTGCGCTCTCTGGCATGATGACGCACTTTGCGATTCCCAAAGGCTACGCAAGCCGCAACCCATTTGCAGGGTACTCAAGCGTGAAGAAGGATCAGCGAGAGGTCAACGCCATAAGCGTTAAGCAGTTCGAGCGTTTGGCTTACGACATATACGATCAGCAAGACCCTCGATGTATGGCTTTGCTGCTTGCCCTGCTCGCTGGTTGCCGAGCAAACGAAGCGTTGGCTGTGCAATGGAAGGACATACAGGGCGGCTTCATAACGATCAAGGGGACGAAGAGCAAGGCGGCGAACGCAACGCTGCCGATGATAGACACGCTCGCCGATATGCTGGCTATGTGGCGCGTTACGCAGGCGAACAACATGAAGGCGTTGCAGTTGACGCAAACGCCCGAAACATACGTATCGACCAATCTTATATATGAGCAGGAATCGTACTCAACGCTCAACAGGGCATGGAAGAAGCTCGGTTCCGAGCTTGGTTTCGATGACCCGCGCCCCCACGATCTACGCCACTGGTTCGTCTCGTATCTCTGCATGAGCGATATGAACATCAAGGCTATTCAGCAGATGGCAAGGCACAGCGACATAACGACAACGATGGACATATACGCAAGGATTCACGAGCGCGATTTGGCGGCAGAAACCGCTAAAATTCAGCGTTTTGGAGCCGATTCTTCCCAAACTCTTCCCAGCGCAGACGAGGTTAGGAGCGTTTTTAGCGTTTGAGCTGCGTTTATCAAGTGCGTTGATGATTTCGCGCAACTATCGCCAATATAGTTCTCCATCGGTCCTCCCATCCACGCGAAACATGCTATCAAATAAGGTGGTATTCCCAGATTGACAGCAGTTTTTTACCCGTTAATCTGGTAATGATCAAGTGCGGAGGATGAGTATGAAAAACTGGGTTCAACAAGCGCGCGAAGCCTCTGGGCTGTCCCTAGATGACTGCGCTTCAGCGTTGTTTCTCTCCCGTGACGCCTTCGCCCAAAAGGACGCCAATCCGGGAACCATAACCCTGAATGAACTCAGGGTATTGCACAACGTTTTCAATGAAGACGCTCGTAAGATCGTCCAAAAAGCACTTCTCGAAATCTATCTTTAGTATCCATTGAAACACCTGTTAAACGGGTAGTTATTGACAGGAGTACCGATGCGCTCCATCCGAATGAAAGAAACTCGTTTTCCCTTAATCATGGAAGATGGCCAGGTCGCAGAATGCGAAGCGCTTCTGCTCGTGGAAAGCAGCTGCGGTACCAAAAAATATCTGGTATACACCGACAACAGCATCGGCGATGACGGTTCCCTAACGGTATTCGCCTCCGCGTATAGGACAAATGCCGAAACCCCAAACGCTATGCCGCTAAGAGAAACCGAGCTTCTTCCCATAACGACAAAAGACGAATGGGAATTCTTAGAAGCCGCACTCGATAGCGCAATCTGGTAATAACCAAAATAACTTAACCAATGCATCAGTCTCTATTCACGAATGCGAACCAGACTAACCTACGTGCCGTCTGGCTCGCATTTTAGCTTCATAACACTTTTCACCTGTCATACGAAGCTCCACGCCTAACCATGGAGTAAAATATATCGTTACGTCTACATCTGCCGCTCACGGTAAATCACCAGGCGCTTAATCGAAAAAAGGACATCGAGCAAGAAAGGTCATCCATGTCCGAATTAACCGACTTCGAAAAAGAGGCAAAAGCCGATATTAGGGAGGCTCAGAAAGCAACTGCAGCCGAAAAGGCAAATAAGCCTTGGGTCAAACGCCTTTCGCTTACTACCTGGATCTTCATCGCGCTTGCATTGGGTGTTGTAGCTGGCTTGGCTCTGCAAGGTACTCCCGACATCGCAACCACGTACATAAAACCGCTTGGAACCATCTTCTTGAACCTCATTAAGATGATCGTTGTTCCGCTGGTTATCTTTTCTATGGTTGCTGGCGTCATCAGCCTTTCCGATATCAAACGCGTAGGTGCTATCGGCGGTAAAACCATCGCCTACTACCTATGCACCACCGCATGCGCTATCGTAATCGGCTTAGTAATTGCCAACCTCCTCAACGTTGGAGCAGGCTACACTCTTTCTACCGATGAACTGAACTATGAGGCAAAAGAAGCCCCTTCGTTTATCGATACCATCGTGAACATTTTCCCCAGCAATTTCGTCCAGCCCATGTCTGACGCCAGCATGCTTCAGATCATCGTCATCGCCCTCTTCTTCGGTTTCGGTATCCTCGCAGCGGGTAAAAAGGCTCAGCCTGTTGCCGACTTCGTGAACGGCATGAGCGAGGTTTGCATCAAGATCATGCATATGATCATCTCTATCGCCCCATTCGGCGTATTTGGATTGATCACCCCCGTCGTTGCCACCAACGGCCCAGACATCCTGCTGCCGCTGCTGAAGCTCATTCTCATTGCCTACTTGGCCATGATTCTGCACATGGTTGTCGTATATTCTGGCGCTGTTAAAACCATTGCGAAAATGGGTCCGCTTACCTTCTTCAAGGGTCAGATGCGCGCAATGGCATTTGCGTTTGCTTCCGCATCCTCTGTCGGCACACTGCCTATCAACATGGAATGCTCTAAGAAGCTGGGGGTTCGCAGCGAAGTTTCTAGCTTCGTGCTGCCCCTTGGCGCTACCATCAACATGGACGGCACCGCTATTTACCAAGGCGTTTGCGCCATCTTTATTGCCCAGGTATTCGGAATCGACCTCACCATTGGCCAACAATGCGTTATTGTTGCCACTGCTGTGCTTTCGTCCATCGGTACTGCCGGCGTCCCTGGCTCCGGCATGATCATGCTCGCTATGGTACTCCAGTCTGTTGGCCTGCCCGTTGAAGGCATCGCCCTCGTAGCTGGCGTAGACCGCGTTCTGGACATGATGCGTACCGTGGTAAACATCACCGGCGACCAGTCCGCCGCTGTATGTGTCAATGCCCTGGAGAACCGCAAAGAAACCCGCCAAGCCGCCAAAGCAGCAGCATAAGCAGAGCAGGACATAAACCACCCGAGAAGCCGCCACGAGCGGCTTCTTTTATGCCCAAGCGCAATGTATCAAGTGATGCGATTGCGCACCGTTTAGGTCGAACAAATGATTCGAGCACGACTCCCCCGCAAAGCGGGTCAGTCGAAACATAAGCGCGCCGCCACCCCGCCACGGAGCCTGCGCGCGGCAACCTCGGGAACCCAAAAACAAAATAACGGTCGCTTTTGCAACTTTTTTGCGATTAGGAATTGTTCAAGTTCCCCGATCGCGGTTCAAGATGTAAAAACCGCAGGTAACCAGCCGTACAGTAGCTTGTTTGCACGTTCCAGGGACCGAAAAGAGTCCCTAATCGCAAAAAAGTTGCATAAAAGTCGGATTTTTTGTTTTTCAACAGGCTGATCTGTCGCAACAGGCCTGTAGCACCATGAAGCAGCCCTCGAAAGCCAAGCGACCCCATATAATGGCAACGGGGCAAAGTCAGAGAAGGGGGATGGATGCAATTCATGACCTATATTCCTTTCCCATTCGCTGTTTTTAGGGGTTTGAATTTGCGGCCCGCCCCGCAGCGCCAAGCTAAAGCCAAACGCACTTCTCTACTGGCGTCTTAAAGGGTCTGGGTTTTTTAAGCGGCTAAAACTGGAGCTGCAAACTGGGGTTTAGATGCAAAATAGGACACGCTTTTTGTCCTATAGCCCGCTATTTCTTATAACCTGCCCGTAGCGCTACCACGCCTTACGCGAAACAAAAAAGGGATTGCACGGTGTGCAATCCCTTTTGAGTGCGTATTGGAGGCGACGCCCGGATTCGAACCGGGGGTAAAGGCTTTGCAGGCCTCTGCCTTACCACTTGGCCACGTCGCCGATTAAAAAAGCCGACCGTAAAGAATCGAATCGGCTTGAGAAATCAAATGGAGCGGACGACGGGGTTCGAACCCGCGACCCCAACCTTGGCAAGGTTGTGCTCTACCAGCTGAGCCACGTCCGCGCGCAAGAAAGTATTATACGGAAACCAGTTTTTAACGCAACCCCTTTTTTGAATTTTTTTACGCATCTGCTCTTTAACTAACGCGTACGACAAAAACGAGCAAATCAAAAGAGAAGGGGCATGCCTAGCACACCTGGCCTCATCCGCTCCCCCTACGGAAACGAAACCATCCCTGAGACTATTCGGTAAATGGCATCCTAATTATTTCAGCTGCTCAGGAACCTGTCAGAGGATAATCGCGGAGAATGCTACAACCGTGCCTGCAAGTTAACGCTGGGTCACTCACGCCCTCGTGTGTTTACATGATGTTAAAAAGTAACGACTAGAACCGAAGCTCGAGAAATCCTCACCGGATTATGAGCCCCAGCTATAGGGGCTATTTTGGTTATCTTTGCTCGATAGGGGATCTCGCAGAGAGACGGATAGATCAGGTCTTCGGAAGTGGGCGGTGAAGACACATCCCGTCTTCAGAGCGGAGGTGCGGAGGACGACGTCGCCAAACTGAACTAGCTCAATCGGGCGATATCTGGGGGGGTACGCCGACATTCGTCAACAAAAAAGGCATCGTATTCGATCTAGCGCAATGCAATGTAACCCGAGCTAAACAGCCCATCAACAATTGCCAAGGTCAGCCAAAGAACCATCGGGCTGAATTGGTCAGAAGGATTATCGCCAATCTATTCGTTGAAAAGCTCGAACCAGGCAGTGCTTTTTTTCGAATCCGCTATTCGAGGAGAACCAACAATCGGGGGGATCGAGGATGGATAATCCATTTAATCAAATTACGCTGTCACAGCTTTACAATTTTCACGTCTTATCGAGAACGTTGCATTTCACCGAAGCAGCAAGAGAGCTCTACATTACGCAGCCAACACTAAGCGCTTCCATCAAAGCCCTCAAAACCGAACTCGATACTCCTCTTTTAATCCGCGAAGGAAGAAGAAACGTAAGGCTAACGAAGCAGGGAAAAGAACTCGACGAAAAACTTGGGACCATTCTTAGGTCGCTCGACGAAGCACTCGACGAGACTCGGAAAAAGGGGTCATCGGCAGATTCTACGCTAAACCTTGGCACAATACCTACTATTCAGTACGACTTCCTTCCCGCACTGCTCACGGAATATTGGAGGGTCCATAGCTACGAAACAAAGATCAGGATCTCCGTTGAGTTCTCGCTCCCCCTTTTAAAAGGGTTGCGCCAGCAAAACTACGATGCCATCTTTGCGGCATTCGTCCCCGATGAAACCGATCTCGAGTTCATTCCTGTTCTCGGAAAACGACTGGTCGCAGTTGTTCACAACGCAAGTTATTGGGCAAAAAAGAACTCTTTTTCGCTCAAATACCTCGACCACGTTAAATATTCGACATATACCCCAGGAACACCGATCGGAAACGAAACAAAACAGCTTCTTGATCGGTATGAAGCGCCAGCGCCAACCTTGACCTTCGACGATGAGTTTATGCTCTCAAACACCGTTGTTGCTAACAGGGATCTTGTCGGCATCATGTTGGACACATTTCAGATAGATCCTTTCAAAGACAGGGTCTCTATTCTTCCCATCGAAGAAGTTAGCGATAATTGGCACTCCATTTGCCTTGTCCATGACCCCCGATTACACCAGAGCAAAGCAACCCAACGCTTTATTGATGTAACACGATCTTTTTCCGAAAAATACCTAGCTGCCACCCTTAAAAATGACAATTAATTCGCTTATTGATAAGTGCGCTATTATTCCCCTTTTCTCCTATTAAAAGACCGGAGGAATTAATCCCCCGTCTTGCTATTCTTTCCTCATTACCATCCTTTCTAATGGGGAGTGTGAGTACCGTGGGGAATAAAGTTTTTGATAGCGTGACTATCCTCGATTTAACACGCTATTTACCTGGAGGGTATTCCACCCAGGTGTTTGCTGATTTCGGAGCGAAAGTCATCAAGGTTGAAGACACGAATACGGGAGACTTCTGCAGACGCGAACCCCCTCTAAATAATGGAGCGAGCTATTACTTTACAGCGCTCGGACGCAATAAGAAAAGCATCTCGATCAACCTTAAAAACAGCGATGCGCTCCAGGCATTTTATTGGCTTGTCCACGAAGCAGATGTGGTTATAGAGAGCTTTCGACCAGGTGTAACAAAAAAACTTAAAATCGACTACGACACCCTTCGGGAGACCAATCCGCAGCTCATCTATTGCTCCCTGTCGGGTTACGGCCAAAACGACCCTAGAAGCCTAAAACCACTTCATGATCTAAACATGCAGGCACAAAGCGGATACCTCTCCTTAAACGGAGGAGTGAAGGCGCCTTTGCATCTTTGCGATCTCGCTACAGCGATGGTCTCCTGCCAAAGCCTCCTTGTCGCTCTCTACGATAGGGAAAAAACAAACAAGGGGCGCTACATTGATATATCAATGTTCGATTCGTTTGTATGGTGGAACTCGATGCTGGACAGTCGCTGGTTCTTCCAAGACCAGGAGCTGTCAGAATCAACAATCGCCTACCCAGACTCTTGCCCCTTCTATAACATTTTCGAGACAAAGGACAATGGAAAACTGTCTGTGAGCCTTGTGGAAGACAAATTCTGGAATTCCTTCTGCGACTTGGTAGAAAAGCCTGAGCTCAAAGACCGCTCAAAAGAAGGAACCTACGAAAAAACCAAGGAAATTTTTTCCTCAAAAACTCTTTCCGAATGGATGGAATGGCTCAAGGATAAAGAGCTTTGCATCGCACCAATAATCGATAAAACCGAGGCGATCGATCAAATCGCAACGCTTGAGCCCAACATGATCTCATATGTTGAATTTCCCTCGATTGGAACCGTTCTCCAAACCAACCTCCCACATGCCATAACCGGCCTACAGCCAAAAATTAAAGAGTTTTCTCCCCCACCAAAACTCGGAGAGCACTCAAGGGAAATCCTTCGAGAGGCTGGATTTACCAATGAAAAAATCGAGGCCCTTATCAAGACGGGCGTTATCCGCGACACGGAGTAATCCCTCATTCAGCCAACATGGTGTAGTTACCACAGAAAGCCTAGACGATACATTCGCCTAGGCTTTCCAATTCTCGTGCTCAATATAGATACGAAGCAAAACTCCCACCACTGAGTCTCATCGAACAATAGATACATATCAAAACCAAATCCAAGTAGGCTATCCCATTACCCATCAATAAACCACCTCAGACCCAATAAACACCTCTCGCACAACCGAACACCTATTTGGATCAGCCTCAGTTTAAACTGTGTCTCCTGGAACAGATAAATCACGACAAGAGGACGACGTTGCCGCGCCCAAGCTCAATCCGACCATGCCCCAAATCCCCTCTGCTACCATCATCCCCAGTCGGTTTCAAGACAATGAAAAGCCTAGGCGCAAACACGCCTAGGCTTTCCTGATGCCGCTAACCCCGATCAACTGTTGAAGAAAGTAGCTTATACCAACTTGCCACTCGAACGACGGTCTTTGTTCAACATCTGTCGGGTAAGTTCTCCTAGTCTCCAATCAGCAAACTTCCCAGCCCTTACATCTCCATAGCGGTTCTGAAACCAGCGTTAACTGCTTCCAATGTCCTAGTAACCGTCCCCTTTGGACAAGTTGCGTCCCCAATAAGTCGAGCTTGCGGGAAGGAAGACTTGATTTCATCGAACAAAGCATGGTCTTCCTCGACTCCAAGTGCAAGCAGGATCGTGTCGCATTCTATGAGCGTCTGCTCATGAGTTTCGGTATTCTCGACCAAGATTCCGTTTTTCTTGATTTCTTTCACCTTGGTACATGTAAGTGTTTTCACGCCCTTGCCCTTCAAGGCGTTGATAGTCGGTTTCCTGTCAACGACCCCGATTCCGTTGCCAAGCTTCTTAGACTCTTCGACAAGGGTTACCTCTCGACCTTCTGCCATTGAGCTGGCACATTCGAGCCCGGCAAAGCCGCCACCCACAATTACGAGACGCTTGCCAATAAGCGTATGCATCTTAAGACCCATTCTCATGAAAGGAACAGTCCCACCTTGGGTCTTGATAGCCTGCATGGCACTCCACCAAAGGAACCCTTTCCCTTCCGGAACGGTGCCTGACACCAAATCCTTTACGTCCTGAGAGCTTACGACATTTTTGTTGCTAACCCCAGGAACATCAAGCATTATGATCCTTCCACCTGGAGCAACGATAACCTCGTCGGGATTAAGCGAACGCAGGTATTCTGGGGTTGCTTTGGTGTTGAGGCGTATATCAATGTTCGGATGTTCTTCGATTAGAGCATTCCAATAGGCAACATAAGGCTCGAGGTAAGGATTGAGGACTTGCGCCATGTTCAAAAGCCCGGCGATCCTGTCTGATTTTTCAACCAAGGTAACCCTATGCCCCCTGATATCAAGCACACGCGCCGCTTCCAAAGCAGCGGGACCAGAGCCAACAATCGCAACATGCTTTTTTGCTTGCGCAGGTTTGTTCTCCGGAAGACCCATGTCATGATTGGTGACATTAGCATTTACCGAGCATTGAATGGGCTTACCCAAAAGGCTGTGATCAAGGCATCTACTGCACACAATGCATGAACGAATGAGATCCGTTCTGCCAGCCTCCGTCTTGTTAACAAACTCTGGATCTGCAATCAGCGAGCGAGCCATTCCAACAAGATCGCCATAGCCTTCTTCCACTACCTTTTCGCACATTTTCTCAGAGGTAATTCGCGTTCCCGGATAAACAGGTAAATCGGTAGCTTCCTTCACTTCTTTTGCAAAGTGGATAAATTCACCTTCGGGCACTAAGAAGTTTGCGACTGGTTTCGGCGCCTCATGGAACCCAACCTGCACATTCCAAGCATCGATACCATGCTTTTCTACGATCGGAACGATCTCAAGTAAATCCTCGATCCTGTTCCCACCAGGCATGAAATCATCGGCAGAAGTACGGACAATGATCGGGATACCAGGGCAGCTTTCATGAACAGCATCTATGATCTCGGTTAAGAGGCGAGCCCTATTTTCGGCAGATCCACCGTACTCATCATCACGATGGTTTGAGTACTTCGAGAGAAATCTCATAACCATATATCCGATTCCTGCGTGGATTTCAATGATATCAACGCCAGCTTTTTCCAGCCGCTTTGCGGCATCGGCATATTGGTTAACTAGGATCTTGAGTTCTTCTTTTGTGAATTCCGCTTCAGGCATTCCCGCAAAAGGCCCAGAGACGACGTCTATCGAGGGCGCATAAACCTTCAATTTCTTCGATGCGTCAGGTCTCCACTCGTAGCAAAGCTGAAGTTGTCCAGCCACTTTAGCTCCGTGCCTATGACAGGCATCGGCGAGTTTTTCCCAGCCTGGGATGAACGAGTCATCCCAGGCTCCTGCGGCACCTGAAGTCGTGTAGTACTTCGGTTCGGTATCAAAAAGATCGCTTACATAGACGGATCCAATTTCAATTAAACCCGTCCCCCCCTTTGCACGCTGCTCGTAAAAATCTACCATTGCATCAGTGATGTAGTAGTTGTCAGCGAACATAGTGGTCATCGGAAGCATTACGAACCGGTTTTTGATTTCCACATCCCCAATTGCAATGGGGCGGAATAGTGTTTTAGACGAATTCATGACGTGTCGCTTCCTTTAAATCGATTAGATGATTGAGTCAGGTCCGTAGCTTGGCTCGAGAACGCAACCCTTTAGTTCTGGTCCGTCGTAAACCTTTACAGCCTCGCCCTGAACCAGAGCCTCGATCTCTTCATCGCTGTAACCGTACTCTTCCATTACGCTCTTCGTGTCGTAACCGATTGGCCTTGATCTGTAGATAATCGGATCACCAACCGATTCGAGCCTAATAGGACTAGTTGTTAAGGCTTTTTCCCCGAAAGCGTCATAGGGAAGCTTCCTCAGGATGTCGTTGTCGTAAGCTTCTTCGTCAACCAAGATGTCCTCAAAGTGATAGAGGCGATGATACGCAATCGAGTTCTCATCGAAAACCTTCTGCCAATAAGCAAAGTCATGCTTAGCAAAAGCTTCCTCCATCCTCCTGATGGCCTCAACGTTTGCTCCAGTGCTGTTCATTATCTCGAGCGAGCCAAATTTCTCATCTTCAAGCAATTCATCAAGCTCGAGCAATTGCATAATGAGCGGGAAGTAGGTATAAGAGCTTCCCATGCACATGACAAACCAAGTTCCATCTCCTGCCATATAGGTGTTATTGGTTGGAGTTGTAGCCCTCTTCCTCGACTTCGGCCACTTGTCACCAAACTGCGTTGAAGCGAGACCAATCTGCTGAGCCCAACATGCAACGTGATACAAATTCACAGTTACCTTATCGCCCTTTCCAGTTTTCTCCCTGCGATAAAGGGCACTGGTAATTCCAGCAGTCAAAGCAAGAGCGCATTGGAAATCGCCAAATCCATTAGGCATGTTTACTGGAGCGAAATTATCCGACTGAGGCAACGAGGCGAAGACACCGCCGCGACCGTTGTAGGCGGTATTGTCGAATCCGCGAGAATCCTTTTCAGGACCGCGCCAGCCATAGCCGCGCATCTGTGCCCAAACAAGCGAGGGGTACTTCTTCGAGGCAGTTTCGTAATCGAGACCTAGCCGTTTCAGGCCACCATCTCTAAAGCTAGTAACGAGAACATCGGCCTCTTTAAGGAGCTTGTCCAGAAACTCAGCCCCTCCTTCAGTTTTCAAGTTGATGCTAACAAAGGTTTTATTTGTTGAGGTTAGGTCAAAGGCTGGATCGTCGATTTCAGTCTTCGACATCCCGAAGCCACTGGCGTTGTTGCGGTAGTCATCGCCCTCAAAAGGCTCAATCTTGTAAACCGTCGCACCCATTTCCGCCAAGATTCGAGGGCATGCTGGACCTGCAACATAGCTAGTGAGCTCAACTACCTTGAGTCCTTCTAGTCCTTTCATAGCTATCCTCCCTTCAAGGGATCAAACATCTCGTTGAACCGATAAAACTTCACAGTAATCAAGATCTTCAAACGCTTACTTCTTGGAGTGCTCCTGGAAGTCCTTAATAACCTCGTCGTTAATCTTCTCGAGAGTCTGACCACGAGTTTCAATACCACAGATTGCGATAATGAGAGCCATTACGAAAACGGTAATTCCGACAAACGTATATACCGCACCAGCCGGGTTAGCAGCAGCGAAGCATCCAGCAATGATGGAAGGGCTCACGATAGCCGCAATACGACCCATAGCGTTTGCGAATCCGCCGCCACGCAAGCGCAGCTGAGTTGGGAAAACCTCACCAAGATAAGCAGAGCACGTAACCAACGCGTAGTAATAGGTAAGTGCGCAGAGGACGAAACCGGTTACCATGATGACCATTTCGTCAGTCTGCATCGACCAGATATAGCCAGCAATAGCAATCGCAATAAGGAGTACTACCATGCCCCACTTTCGTGGATGTTTGTCAACGAGGAGGGATTCGAGCAATACACCGACAGGACAGCCAATCAGCATAATAACGGTCATGTAGAGTGACTTGCCAACACTAACACCCTGCATAACAAACAGAGTAGGAGTCCAGTTAACGATGGTCTGTACGACCAGGTTCATTGCCATCAAACCAACGCTAACCGTAATCGTGCGGCGGATCATCTTCTTACTAAACAGTGCTCGCCATGGAAGTTCGGTAACACCACTAACCTCTTTTTCGGCTTCAATGATTTCTTGAACCTGCTCATCGTTAAGTTCAGGAACAACCTTGCCTGCCTTGCGATACGCCTCTTCTACTGCGGTAAGTGCTGCATCTGCTTCGTCGTAGCGACCCTTGGATGCTAACCAGCGAGGCGATTCGTCAAGAAGCTTGAAGATAAGAATCCAGATGATGAAAGCGCAAACTGCAATCAGGATGAAAATGGGTCGCCAACCAACAACTGGGATAATTAGCATGGTCAAAAGTGCGCCAATCGGAGGGGAAACATTGCCGATCAAGCCAATATATCCAGAATACTTTCCACGAATCTCAGGTCGTAAGTACTCTGGGAATGCTGCATACGAGCCAGGCATTGTTGCGCCCAATCCGATACCCATGATGAAGCGAGTAACGATCAAAAACTGCATGTTAGGAGCAAATGCAGCAACAACCGTTGCAAGCGTAAAGATCATGATGTTGATCAAAAGGGCTTTTCTTCGACCAAAACGATCCCCGAGGAAACCAGATAAAAATGAACCGATAAGATAACCGAACATGGTCATAGAAGTAAACCATGCATTCAAATCGATAGTAGACCAACCCTCGCTGATGAGCTGGGCAAGGATGCCGCCACCAACGTAATTGTCCAACGAGTCGATAAAGATTGCTCCGCCAAAGAGCCACATGAGTTTCTTCTGCCACTTGCCTACTGGCATTTTGTCAATACGTGCAGCAATACCATGCGTTGTTTTGTTCAGAGCTTCTCTGTCAAGAGCTGCAAGGTTATCCGCTCGCGCCTCTAGTCTTGCTTCAACTTCAGTTGCCATTTCTACACCTTCTCTCTCCTTGATTCCAAGTGCTTATATAAGAAATCCCCCTTTCTTTTCTTATGACACTTGTAATGGTGAGAGAGGATGCGAGTATCGTCCAATAGATGCAGAACTGGTTAAATGCGGAAATTTTTATCATAAAAAGAGCCAACAAAAACACTGGCCAAATCGATAAATAGAGTGCTTGAACGGGAATATTGAAATGCCTACCCAGAACAAGAGAGACAAATTTCTAGCTTGCACTGGAACAATTTGCTATTAAAACACGCAAGACATCGCTCAGAAAAGCAATAGGACCTCGAAGCTCAGGAGCCTTGCATTGCGTCCATCAATCAATCAATCAATTAAACAAGGGGTTCTTCAGTCGTTCGATACGCAGTCACATATAGGTTTTTGCCAGGCTGCCACTTGCTCCGCAATACCGATAATCAATGAAAGCAGCCGCGATCGGGGAATCAACAGCAATCAAGCGCCTTCCGCGCCGACAGTGACACATTTTACGCGCCGCATCATATTTACAGAGGCGATAATAGGATCAAAGCCGAGAAACGCAACGCCCGCAAAGGAACCCATTTATGGCCACTCTGATTGAGGATCTAAAAACGTTTACGCCCAAGAACGATGAAGAAGCAGCCGACTACGCACTACTTCTCGAAGCCGCTCATCGTGAAGAGGCCTACAATCGGGCATGGCCGGCGCACTTTACCGCATCAGCCTGGGTCGTAAACCCCCTCCGCACAAAAACGCTGATGATATATCACAACATCTATCAATCGTGGTCATGGATTGGAGGCCACGCTGATGGCATACACGACCTTTCGCTCGTTGCCGCAAAAGAGCTCGAAGAAGAAACAGGCCTGAGCAGCGCCAAAATGGCACACTCAGGCCTTCTTTCCTGCGAAACGCTTACCGTTGATGGGCACTGGAAACGCGGGGCATATGTCCCCTCCCATTTGCACCTCAATGCAACCTACCTGTTCGAGGCAAATGAAAAAGACACGCTACGCATAGCCCCCGAAGAAAACTCTGGAGTGCGTTGGCTCACGTTCGACAAAGCCCTTACCGCGTCAACCGAGCCTTGGATGGTAGAGCACGTATATCGCAAGTTAATAGAGCGTTCCAAATAGCGCCAGAAGCTACAGAGAGCCGTGCTGGGGAACCACAGCAAACACGACTAAATCCTCCTCATTAGGATTCACCACAGAATGGAACTGCCCCTCCGCACAGTAATGGCATATGCCAGGAGCTAAAGGCTCTTCGCCGCCCTCAACTACCACTTTGCCAACACCAGACATAACGTACACGATCTCCGAATTGCCACTGTGCTGATGCCAACCGATGGAAGAATGCGGATGCACTGTTGCCCTCATAATCCGATTGTTTCCGTCAACGTACGCTCGAGTAGTAACGGAGCCTTCCCCGCCCTTAAAATGCTCAATGGTTTCAGGCTGGATGGAATCGAAATCTACCTGCATGACTCACTCCTTATCTTCTCGAAAGACGGAATACACACTTGCTACTAGCTTCTTGCTATCTACCGTTCAGTTGCCGTTCAGCATTTCAACGCAAAAGGGCAACCGCTCTTTACCCAGTATTCTGCAGACCAGCGGAAACACCTGTAACGGTAGAAAGAATCAACGCGAGATAATCCGCCTTTTCCTTAGCTGCCATTTCCTCACCACGAATGCGAATAGCACGCAGGGCACGAACCTGAGCAAGTGAAAGAACGTCAATATAGGGATTGCGCACACGAACAGCGCGCCCCAATACTCGTCGCTGGGCCAAGGGCCATTCGCTGCCAGTAATGGAAAGCACCCATTTACGAGTCAACTGCATTTCATCGAATACCTTTTCGGAAAGATCGCGCCTATCGCTCAAGCACAAGTACATCTTCGCAATGCGCTGGTCTGTTTTAGCGATAGACATTTCAAGGTTGTCGATAAAGGTGGCAAACAGAGGCCACTCGCGATAGGCGCGACGGAGCTGCTCGATATCATCCAACTTTTCACAGGCGGTACCGAAGCCATACCACGCAGCCAAATTGATGCGCGCTTGGGACCAGGAGAACACCCAGGGAATGGTACGCAAGTCATCAAGGGATTTAGCACCGAGACCGCGCTTGGCTGGACGGCTGCCAATAGGAAGCAAACCGACCTCAGCAAGGGGTGTTACCGTAGCAAACCACGGGGTGAAATCATCCGTATTCAGCAAATCGAGATAGCTCTTGTGGGCCGCATCATCCAGCTCTTTAGCAACGCCAGCGAATTCGCTAGTCATCTGAGTGTTGGTATGCTCAATTGAAGGAGCCGAACTTAACAACGTTGCCGCCGCCACACTTTCCACATGACGCTGGGCAAGAACAGGATTCCCGTAGCGGGCAAAAATTACCTCACCCTGCTCGGTAACCTTAAAGCAGCAGTTCACCGAGCCCCTCGGTTGCGCCAAGACCGCACGGTTAGCAGGTCCACCGCCACGGCCAACCGCACCACCACGACCATGCATCATGACAAGGTCGATGCGATTGCGCTCCGCCCATTGGGCAATACGGCCCTGAGCTGAATGCAATGCCAGCGTTGCCGTAGTCGGACCAGCATCTTTCGATGAGTCCGAATACCCCAGCATCACTTCCATCTTGCGATTGGTTTGGGCCAGGCGGCGCTGCACCGCAGGAAGCTCCAGCATCTTATCCAGAACCTCAACACAGCCCTCCAAATCCTCCAGCTGCTCAAACAGGGGGATAACATCCAAATCCGGCACATCTTCGGCATGGGCGAAAGCGAGCTGCGCCAGCTCGTATACATCGGCAACATGCTGAGCGCTTTTCGTGAACGAAATAATGTAACGGTGGGCCATCTTCTTGCCGTAACGACGTTGGATAGAACCGATGGCACGGAACGTATCAAGAACCTCGCGGGTCATAGGCTGCAAGTTTCCATGGATCCCGTTTTCGCAAATATCAGCCAACGCACGCTCATGAACCACTGAATGCTGACGGAACTCCATTTCCACCATATGGAAACCGAACGTCTCCGCCTGCCACATAAGCGTTTGCACGGGACCATACGCTGCACGCACTGCGCCTGCTTCAACGAGTGAACGCTGCACTACCTGAAGGTCAACTAAAAAATCTTCAACACAACGATACATCGTGTCAGCATTACGCGTAACGGTAGCATCAAGACGAGCCGCCATGACAAGCATTACCGCGCGATGCGGCTCAGAAGCGGAGATGACCTCGGCCCGACCGGTTAACTCCTCGCTCATTTCAACCTGATGATTCCAGAGATTCAAAAGCTCGGCCGAAGGCGAAGTGTAGCCCGATTCTAAAGTCAGGTTACGCCCTACCGTGCGGCATGCCTCCGCCAAAGCGGAAACCATATGGGCGGAAATCTTAGCAGCTACCTGACGGCTTACCTTTGCAGTTACGTTCGGGTTACCATCGCGATCGGACCCGATCCAGCTTCCCAAGCGGAAAAACGGCGGGCAAACCGGCTTAACGCGACCTGCCTTTTCCCCAAGAACCCAATCATCGAATCGACGGTAAATCTTAGGAATAGTGGTGAAGAGCGTGTTGTCGAACACATCGATAATGGTGTCCGCTTCCTCTACGGGGGTAGGCTTCTTCACTGAAATGGGCGAAGTGCGCACCAATGCATCGATTTCCTGAAGCAGATGACGCTCATTTTCCGCTAAATCAGAACCGCCCATATAAGGACGTTCCGCTAACAGCAATGCAATACGACGGATTTTTCCTTCAACCGCTTTGCGGCGCGCCTCGGTGGGATGAGCCGTAAACACTGGGTGGAACTCCAAACGATTCAGCAATTCGGTGGCACGACCCACACCCATTTCATCTACCAGCTGACGATAGGCAACGGTAAGTTCATTGGTCGGGTCGGTTTCCATTTGCCCCAAGGGCTCACGGCCACGCTCACGCAACGTCTTAACGCGATAATTTTCCTCAGATAGATTAGCCAGATGAAAGAACGAGGTGAATGCTCGCACCACCACCTGAGCGCGCTCAATAGGAAGCATGTCGAGAAGATCAACCGCTTCGCGAAATGCTTTGTTCCCCTCAGTTGAAGGGAGCGGGATCCCCTGCTCGTCAACGGGTTCATCACTCGCAGCGCTGCCCGGATCGCCCTCGTTGGCAGCAATTACGCTTTGCAAAAGCCTATCGAACAGACTACGGATTTCAGGATCGTACTCATCAAGCACTTTTCGCTCCAGGCGAAGGAACAGGGCTAGGTCGCCCCGCAAGCTATCGGGAATATCAATCTCGGCCAACGGAAGACCGCCAACGGCACTTCCCGCGCATTGAAAAGCGCATTCTGCAGATGGAAGCTGGGCGGACGCAGCAGGAGATGGGGTTTCCATCAAAGTCCCTCTTTCTGACGATTCGCCCATGAAGTCAAGCAAATCGACGCACCGACGGTAAAGAATGCACTTGAGTATAGAAGATTGAACACGTTTTATCGCTACACTTTATCTAAATAAAGCAAATCACTATAGCTGCCTCCCAAAGCAGCGAGCATAGCCACCACGGAATGAGGAAACCAGTGAGTCAGCTGCCCCTCGGCAAAGAGACCTTAGCAATCCTGCAAATTCTGTCTGCGGGCATATTGTGGGGGCTTGTTGGGCCATTGGTTAAAATGATGGAATTGCACGGCTCGACAGCGGCGAGCACAAGCTTTATCAGGATGCTCTTTGCTTTTCTTATCATGACCGCATTCACCGCTATGAAATTTGGACCGAAAGCGCTGATGGTCGACAAGCGAACCCTTGTCGCCTGCGCTGTACTGGGCGTTGTTTCCAACGGTATCTACAACATGTTCTATACCATGTCCATCGCCAATGCCGGCATCGCCGTTTCGGCGGTACTGCTAAACACTGCGCCTATTTTTACCACCGTATTTTCAATGCTGATATTCCATGAGGGCATCTCCCTTTTAAAGGTTATCGCCCTCTGCATCAATGTGGTGGGTTGCTCGCTTGCTGCAACGGGAGGCCAGCTTAACCTGGAAACGCTATCAGTTCTTGGAGTTAGCTGTGGCATTGCATCGGGGTTCACTTACGGAATGGCAGCGATAATCACGCGCATTGCGGGAAGCGCCACCAATACCTACGTCATGAGTGCTTACAGTTACCTATTCGCCACTATTTCTGTTCTGATCCTCTTCCAACCATGGACCTGTCCCGAATCGTACAACGCCGCAACCATAGCCTATGGATTTTTACTGGCCTTGATTCCTACTTCGCTGGCATACCTGCTGTACTACAAGGGTATTTTGAAGATGAAGGAAACGAGCAAAGTCCCCATCATCGCTTCCGTAGAAATGATTGCTACCGCCATCATAAGTGTTGCGTTCTTCGGCGAGTATTTGTCCCCTGCCGCCATCTTCGGCATTGTGCTGGTTGTTGCCTCTATTGCCCTAATGAGCATCAGAATAAGCGCACGGCACCGATAGAGAGAACACGGTTAGCATGCACGACCGTCACTACCTTCCGTAGGATTTTTTCCTGGCATAAAAGTAAAGCGCAATCATGGTTGCCCCTGTCACAATCCACGTTACGGGGTATATAAGCATCAGATTCTCAAACGAACGAATAAGCGGGAACAAAGTAAATACGTACACGATGCGCAAAAGACATGAGCCTACGATAACCACAATGGTAGGCAGGACCGACCAACCCATACCACGCATACCGCTCGCCGTGACCTCATACGAACACGGCATGAACTCAAACAGCTCCACATGCCACAAGCGAATATAGGCAAACGAAAGTGCTCCCGCCTCAGCGGTGAAAATGCCCAAGAACAGATCGCCACCTAAAGTGAAAAGCAAGCTTAGTGCCAGTGTAGAAACAAACGATGCCGCCATGCAGAATTTCATGACCTTGTCGCAACGCCTATACTGGCCAGCCGCATAATTTTGGCCAATAAAGGTAACTGCGGCCTGGGAAAAGGCGTTCACGAAGAAGTAGGTGTAGAACTCGAAATTCATAGCCGCAGATGAACCTGCAGTTGCGTCTGCGCCAAAGCCGTTGATCTCACCCTGGATAATAATGTTGGAAAGAGCGAATACCGCACCCTGCAAGGCGGCAGGAAGGCCTATGTGCATAAGGGTTTTGAGATCGATTCCCACAACCCTAAAATTCTTAAGCTCCAGACGGTAGGATTCGTCTTCGGTAAGCAAGAAATAAACAATAACAGCAGCGCATACGGCATCGGCGATAACCGTACCTACCGCAATGCCAAATACGCCTAAGCAAAGAAACTCTACCGCAGCGTAATCGAATGCAATATTGAGCACTGCGGCAATCGCCAAGGCGTACAAGGGGCGACGCGTGTCTCCCTTAGCTCGAAGCACAGCAGAACCGAAGTTGTATATAACCAAGAAAACGATGCCGATGAAGTAGACATGCAGGTACTGCGCTCCCTCAGCCCACGCCTCAGCAGGCATATTCACTGCAGCAAGAATAAAATCGGTTGAAAGAACACCGGCAACAGCCAAAACAAGCGAACAAATCACTGCGGCGGCGGCTGAGGTCTGTACCGCACCCCTGATTTTGTCGATGTCGTCGTGCCCGATATGGACTGCGATTACCACGTTTACGCCAACCGACAGCCCAACGAACACCGCGACAAACAAACTGATAATCGGAGCAACGCCACCAACAGCAGCCAGCGCATCACCGCCCAGCCACTGGCCGGCAAATACCGCATCGGTGGAGTTCAGCAACTGTTGCAAAATGCTGGTAATAGCAAGGGGAATGGAAAACAGAACGATTTTCTTAGCCAAGGGGCCATGAAGCATATCTATGCTATTGGTTTTCTTACTTTCCGCCACAGTGCTCACGCCGCATTCCCCTTCAATTGCCATGTTCCGCTGCCGATTGTCCTCTTCCACACCAAAATAAACAACACTACGTTATTTATTTCCACATCCCCTTTGGATATACAAGAAGCATCAACCGCCGCCCTTCCGAGCATGCAGGCGCCTACTGAAAAGCCCCGCAGACTCCGAACCGCACCTCCCGAACTTGGACTTTCGTTTCTCAATCCAAATTTGGAGATGCGGTTCATAAGCCGACAGGGCGAAAACCAGTTATAAGCCAGCGCTACACTGCGGAAAGCCGAACCGCACACACCTTGTATTCAGGCGTAGAACAAATACGATCGAGCGCTGCATCAGTAAGCCAGTTGGCATTACCATCCTGAAAGTGGAACGGCATCCACGTTTCTCCAGGATTGGTCTTGTCCGAAACGCGTGCCACCGATTCAATGCTTCCTCGACGACTTTCAACGCAAACCTTACTGCCATCCGAAATGCCCAATCGTTCGGCATCAAACGAGTTGACCTCAATAAACGAATGGCTGCAAATCTCGTTCAAACCAGGAGTTTTATCCGTCATAGCCGTTGCGTTGTAGTGATACAAAATACGACCCGTAGTGAGCATAAGCGGGAACTCTTCATCGGGCAGCTCTGCTGGAGGAATGTAGTCGGCCAGTGAGTAAATGCCCAAACCGCGAGTAAAGGCACCCACGTGCATGATCGGCGTACCTGGATGGTCCTTGTCGAGGCAAGGCCACTGCAAGCCCCGACCTGCGACTTCTTCCGAATCAAGCCGTTTATGGCTAATGCCATGGAAACTTGGAGTAAGCTCCGCAATTTCATCCATAATCTGAGCGCTTGTAAGCTGCGGCTGGGCATATCCCATACGATTCATCAAATCGATGAAGATATCGGTATCGAGACGTGTGCCGGGGATAGTGACCGCCGTGCGAATGCGCTGAACACGACGTTCGGTATTGCTGAACGTACCTTCTTTTTCCGCATAACTACGACCAGGAAGAACAACATCGGCGAACTTGGCTGTTTCAGTTAAGAACAAATCGTCTACCACCAAGAAATCGAGTGCTTCAAGAGCCTTGATAACATGGGTGGTGTCGGGGTCGGTTCGTACTGGGTCCTCGCCGAAGATGAACAATCCCTTGATATCTCCCGAGATCATCTTGGGGAAGCACTCGGTTGCATAGGTGCCCTTCCACTTGGGGATCTCAACTCCCCAATGGTCCTCGAAGCGTTTCATCACTTCGGCATTGGCGAGCTTCTGGTAGCCAGGGAAATCACCAGGGGTTGCACCCATATCGCAGGCGCCCTGCACATTGTTCTGTCCGCGGATGGGGTTAACACCCGTCCCTGGCTTCCCAAAGTTGCCCGTGATCATAGCCAAGTTCGACAACGCCATTACACCTTCAGTGCCACTAGTATGCTCGGTAACGCCAAGGCAGTACACGATAGCAGCGGCACCCGCTTCACCATACAGCTTTGCCGCAGCAATCAAATCGCAAGCATCGATGCCGCAGATTTCCGCTACGTATTCAGGCGTGTACTTTCCCACCATCGCCTTGAAGTCGTCAAAACCCTCAGAGCGTTCTGCGATAAACGTCTCGTCGATAAGACCCTCGTGAATAAGTACCCTTGCAACACCATTGGCAAACGCGACATTGGTGCCAGGATGTAGCTTCAGATGAATATCGGCTTTAGCGGAAAGGCCGATATTGCGCGGATCGACCACGATAAGCTTTGTTCCCGTTTCGACCGCGTGGCGGATCTGCATGCCAATAACCGGATGGGCTTCCTCTGGGTTCGAACCAACCAGCATGATTACATCAGCGTTCCGAGCGATGTCGGTAATGGGATTGGTCATAGCGCCAGAACCCAGGGTTTGTGCTAAACCGGCAACCGAAGGGCCATGACAAACGCGGGCGCAGTTATCGATGTTATTCGTCTTGAACACCGTACGTGCCATTTTCTGAAGCATGTAGATGTCTTCATTGGCAGAGCGAGCACACGCAAACGCAGCAAGGGCCTGACCGCCAAACTCATCACGCAGTGCACCCATCTTAGCTGCAACAAGATCAAGGGCTTCATCCCATGTAGCGGGCTCAAGCTGCCCTGTTTCGCTGTTGCGGATAAGGGGCGTAGTAAGACGTTCCTCCGAATGAACGAAATCGAAGCTACCGCTGCGGCCCTTCACACACAGCAAGCCATGATTTGAGGGTCCATCAACCGCTTCAGTATCAACGATCCTGCCGTTTTTCACAATGAGATTGTATTGGCATCCTGTAGCGCAATGGGGGCACGTAGTAAGTACGCGTTCAACTTCCCATTCCCGGTATTCTGCGCGACGCTTCATGGTAAGGGCGCCCGTCGGACAGGATTGCACGCAGTTGCCGCACGATTCGCACCCCGAGGTTTTCCAGTTGGGACCAAAAGGCGCCTCAATCGATGTCCGCAAACCACGTTTTGCAGCATGAAGCGAATGATTGCCTGCAGCGGAATTGCATGCGCCCACACAGCGTTGGCAGCGAATGCAAAGATTAGGATCGAACGAAATGAAGGGGTTCGAGTCGAACACCGGCTTGCGTTTTCCCGCTCCCTCAAACGAGGGATGCTGCACCCCAACCTCTCGGGCCACCGCCTGCAGCTCACATGCGCCGTTCTTATTGCAGCTGAAGCAATAGTTGGCGGAATCGAGGCCATGATCGGAAAGAATCAGGTCCATAGCCAACTTACGATAGGCAACCAAACGTTCCGAGACGGTAGTTATGACCATGCCCTCTTTTGCAACGGTGGAGCAGGCAGGAACAGGAGCATCTTCGCCCTCGACCTCAACCATGCAAATACGACACGAAGAGATGGCACTGCGTTCTTTTAAGAAGCAAAGCGTAGGAATGTGGGAGCCAGCTTTTTCGGCAGCGTCAAGGATCGTTGTACCCTTGGGCACCGAAACCGAAACGCCGTCAACAATGAGTAAAATAGCCTGCTCATCGGCAGCCACAGAAGAGCTTGCGCATTCGTTAGACATACTGGAACCTCCCATCAACCTGGCAGCCAGCACCAAAGCAATCGCAACGCAGGCAGCGTCCGCACTCCTGTTCCGCTTCCTCCAAGCTCATACCATACTCAACTCCCAGGAAATCATTCTTGCGCTCGCGAGCAGGGCGCTCTGCGATTTCGACACGTCCTTTTGGCGTTCGATCATTTTGCTTGGGCTCAGGGAGCGCAACATCGCAAGGAAGAGTGTGATGGTAGCCAAAGTACTCATCGATATTGCGCGCGGCGACCTTGCCCGCACCGATAGCTTTAATCACCGTTGCGGGGCCACTTTGACAATCACCGCCCACATAGATTCCAGGCAAATTAGGAGATTCAAGTTGCCCATTGGCAACAAAGCTGCCGCGTTGCGCCTGCATACCGAAATCGGTAAAAGGATCTACGTCGATATCCTGTCCAACCGCAATGAGAATTACGTCAGCTTCGATGCGTCGTTCGGGCTTGTTGGCGGCAACGGGTGCAGGTCGGCCTCGTTTAACCGCGCCAATAATCTGCGGTTGCGTGATAAGGGCAGTGCAGTGCCCCGATTCATCGACCTCAACACGAGCAGGGGCTTCAAGCACAGCCATCTCAACACCTTCGGCAACGGCGGCTTCCACTTCTTCAACCAAAGCCGTCATATCCGATTGTCTACGACGATATGCAACCGTAACCTCCGATGCGCCAGCACGAACCGAGGTTCGCGCGCAATCCATAGCAACATTGCCACCGCCGACCACAACAACTTTCTTACCTGAGAAATCGGGGTAATCTCCATCGCCAATTTTCTGCAGCAAGTCAACCGCAGACACAACACCTTCGGCATCACCGTTTTCGAGTTTTAGCGTTTTTCCCAATTGAGCGCCAATAGCAACGTACACTGCATCGAATTCGTCGTTGATCTTAGCCATAGCAACGGCATCGATGCGCACGTCGCATTTCACTTCGATATTGCCCACGGAAAGAACGGCGCGGATATCTTCATCCAAGCGTTCGCGAGGAAAACGATATGCAGGAATGCCATAACGCATCATGCCGCCCAGCAAGTGATTCGCCTCAAACACCGTTACGGAATGCCCCATCAGTGCCGCATAATAGGCGCAGGTAAGACCGGAGGGGCCACCTCCAACAACTGCAATTCGCTTACCAGAATCGGGCAAACGTCCGGGCGTGGAAACAGAATCCGCAGCAACCTGATCGACTGCCATTTTTTTGATACCGCGGATATTCAGCGGTGCATCGATGAGAATACGACGGCAGCGTTTTTCGCAAGGATGCTCGCACACCAGTGCACATGCCGTGGGGAATGGATTGTCTTTGCGGATAAGTTTGATAGCGTCGGCATAGCGCCCCTCGCCGACAAGAGCAATATACCCCGGCACGTTAACGTGAGCCGGGCATAGAGTTTCGCAAGGAACGCTTTGACCCATGCCCTGGGTGCAACTATGCCCAACCAGATGAGCTTCGACCTCTTCGGAAAAAGTATCGAGCGCATCAAGCGTTACCTGGGCAGCTTCGTATCCCACCGCGCAATCCGATGCATCGCGAATCATCTGGGCGAGCGCACGCAAAGTTTCCGGTGTTTCGTTGTTTGCCTGGCAGTTTGCCAATTCCCGCATCAACTCAGATAGTTTCGGCAGGCCATCACGGCAAGGGACGCATTTCCCGCACGTTTGGTTTGCGCCAGTTTCAAGATAAGATGCAACGGTGGCCAGCGGGCACTGACCAGGAGGTGCAGCCTCGACCCTTCGCTCGAATCGCTTTAAATAAGATTCCACCTTCGCATCGGCCGCCGTCTTGGGCTCAATAGATAGCGCAGACACGCATCCCCCTTCCCTGCACGGCATCGCGAATTTCGCCTTATAAAGCTCCGAACAGAAGCAACGGCCTATAGCCGATAACCGCACCAAATAGCTCAACATCCAGCAAACAAAAACGCCCTCCCCTAGGGGAAGGCACTTGCGAACACTGTACTTGTTTTCGATGCCATCCAACGGCAACGGCATCTATTCATCGGCGAAAGGAATAATTATTCAACCCTTATAAAACTGTAGGCCCTACCAGCAGTCCAACAGAAAGCGCGGACCATTAACCGCGCAAAAAGAGAGAAACCTATCAATCAACTGGATAGTACGTGGTTACCGTGGGGTTATCTTCAATGTAGGCACGAAGCTTATCAATGTAACGCTGCGCTAAAGGAGAGAACGGACGCTCGGCATGATACAGATAGCCAACCGTCATGCTTTCATCGACCTCAAGAGGGATGGAGCAGATACTCTGCCCCATTTCACCGGAGAGAACACCCGTTGAAATGGTATAGCCGTTGTGCCGATTAAGGAGAATGGTCAAGGTACCGCGGTCGTAATAGGTAATGTTCTGGCTGTGAGGCAGATGGCTCAACGGCTCTTCCGCAAAAAAGAAAGAATTGTTGCTGCCCTGCTCGAACGAATAACGAGGATACTCTTCCAAGTCTTCGGGCTTCAAGCTTGCTCGACCAGCAAGAGGATGGTTCGAGCCGACGAACACATGCGGGTGTGCTTCAAACAGGGGCGTAAAAGTCAACCCTGCATCGGAAAAAGCCTTAGTAAGCACCTTACGATTGAACTCGCTCAGGTACAAAACACCGATCTCGCTGCGGAATTCTTTAACGTCATCAATCACTTCCGCTGTGCGCGTCTCACGCAAGGAAAAGTTATACTCCTCTTCGTCGCATTCCTCAGCCAAATCGACAAATGCATGGACGCAGAAGGCGTAATGCTGGGAAGAAACACAAAGCCTACCCTTGGCGGCACTGTTCGAGTTGGAATAACGCGCCTCGAACAAATCAAACTGTTGAAGGATCTGTCGAGCGTAACCGATGAATTCGGTACCCTCATTTGTGAGGGTAATGCCACGGTTTGTACGGTTGAAGATGGAAATTCCCAGTTCCTGCTCGGTGTCTTTAATGGTGGTTGAAAGCGTGGGTTGGGAAACATACAGCTGCTGGCTCGCTGCGTTGATGGAGCCGCATTCAGCGACTTCAATAATGTAACGAAGCTGTTGGAGCGATATGTTGGTGTGCATGCTTCTTCCCTTCCCCAGTAAACGCTGTGCAAATGAAAACAGGCCAGGGCTTTAAGCCTCTGGCCTGTGTGCAAGTGGTGGGCGATACTGGGATCGAACCAGTGACCTCCACCGTGTCAAGGTGGCGCTCTCCCCCTGAGCTAATCGCCCGAAAATGCCGAACTGCTTCAGCGAGCTTGTATATTACCAGAACAGCACTTTGCGTCAACTGTCTAGGTTCGTTTTTTTCATAAATGGAACTGTTATTCCGTATGACCCTCCGCTCGATGATAGGCGTCATCGGGCTCGATGTGGACAAGGATGTCCTTTACCTGCGGGAACTTATGGACGATCTCGGATTCGATACGATCAGCAAGCTCATGCGAAGCAGCAACAGTCATGCTCGGATCAACCAGCACATGCAAATCGGCATATACATCGCCCTGTGTGCCACGCGTGCGAATGCGATGCGCATTCCGAACGCCCGCGATGTCTTCCACAACCTTGCGAACTTCCTCTTCGGGGATTCGAGCCTTATCGGAAAGAGTCTGAAAAGCGGAACGGAACACATCGAATGCAGTATACAAAATAGCGACCATGACGACTAAAGCCATAACGGAGTCGGCAATAGCGAAGCCGAGCTGGATCAGCACAAGACCAACAATGACGCCAATGGAAACCATGGCATCGGAAAGCGTATGGCTTGCATCTGCCAGCAAGATATCGCTGTTCAAACGTTTACCGGCCCGTCGCTCGTAGGTTGTAACCCCAATGTTAATGCACAGCGTGCCTACCATGACCACATAAGAAACCACCGTAACGGAAGCATTATGGTCACCCGAAATTAGCGCACTGATAGCGCTTGATCCAACTTCAAACGCAGCAACTATGAGCAAAACGCCAATAACCATGCTCGCATATGTCTCGAACTTAAAGTGCCCGTAAGGGTGGCCCTCATCTGCAGGACGGAGAGCAAGCGTGATTCCAACCAAACCAACTACATTGCCCATAGAGTCGAACACCGAGTGGATACCGTCAGCCTGCATAGAATGAGAATTGGTGGCCAAGCCATAGAAGAACTTCGCAAGCGCAACCAGCAGATTAAGCAGAAGAACAATCCACAGAACATGACGCACTTCGGCCATTCTCGATGTCTGATAAGACCCACTATTCATAACGCTCAACTTCTTCCATCAAATAACGTCACTCAAGGTTAGACGCTTAAAGGCAAAAAGAATCGCCCACCTACGTGAGCGATTCACCACACCTTAACACCGAATTCGGTTACCACAGGTTAACAACACCAGGCGTAAGAAAAAGCTAACACTGATGATCTTTAACGCAAACAAAACGGCGATGTTTTAACAGCTAGCAAGATACGCTTTCAGGGTATCCACGAATTGATCGACATCGTCTTCGCATGAATCGTAACCGAAGCTGACACGCAGCGTGCGCTTGCCCATTGCAAGGGGAATGCCAGCCGCCTGGAGCGAAAGCGGATGCTTATGACGCCATGTGCCAACTGGAACGGTATTGATGTTTGACTCACACGCAGAAGCCTTGGAAACATAGACGCCATGGTCACTCAAATAACGGAGGGCCACCTGGTTTTTCATACCGGGAACGCTGAAATTGAACAGATAAGGCGACCCATCTTCACGAGAATTGATTACCGCATCAGGAATCTCTGCGTTAACCCGCATGCGTAAATGGTCCCACAATCCGCGAACGCGCAATTCTTCAGCCTGCCTGTCAGAAAATGCACAGCGAACCGCTTCGGCAAAACCGGCGGCGAGGTAAACGGGCTCAGTTCCTGAACGAAGGCCGCGTTCTTGCCCACCCCCAAACGCCGTGGTGAACATATTCGTCCCACGCTTCACGAACAATGCGCCAATACCCTTCGGGCCCCCAATCTTATGAGCAGAAAGGGAAGCTAAATCAACACCCCACTCATGTACAGGGACATCGATTTTGCCAAAAGCCTGAACAGCATCGGTGTGCACCAATGCATTAGGGGCATATTCATTGCGCAGCTTGACGATTTCAGGGATAGGAAGCCGATATCCAAGCTCGTTCTGCACCGACATTACCGTTACCAATGTTGTTGGTTCCTGCAGAAAACGCGCGCATGCTTCTAGATCAAAATTGCCATGAACAGCTTCAACGTAAGAAACGCAGCAATCGCCCTCTCGCTTAAGACCGCGCACCGATCGCGTTACCGAAGGATGCTCCAAAGCAGAAGTTACGATTCGACCTGCGCCGATTCCGCGCGCCATAACCGAACCGCGAATGGCAAGGTTGTTCGATTCGGTTCCGCCCGATGTGAAAAAAACCTCGTCGGACTCAGCGCCCAAAGCTGCTGCAACAACAGCGCGACTATCTTCCAACACGCGCTTTGCCTTCTTGCCCAGCGCATGAACAGAAGACGCGTTGCCGTAGTTCCGAAGTTCCCGCATCATAACCTGCACCACTTCGGGGCGCGGTTTGGTTGTGGCTGCGTTGTCTAGATAAGCTTCGCGATAGGAGCTTTGATTCTTCTCGCTTATAGAGAGGTCTTGCATTTCGCTGCTCACAGGATGCCTGCCTTTCGTGCTGCTTCCACTTCGGCTAACGCCTCAGGTGGAGTATGTGTGCACGTACCGTCACCACGCCTTACCACCTCAATGGCGTCACCAGCCGAAACAGCACCACCATGCAGCACCACCCCGAAAATGCCCTCGCGGGGGAAGATGCAATCGCCCGCCAAATGGTAAATGGCACAACGGGTATGGCACACTTTACCGATCTGGCTGATTTCCACCAGCACGTCTTTTCCCAAACGGAGTTGCGTACCCAAAGGCAAATCAAGCAGATCGATTCCCTCGGTTGTAAAGTTTTCGGCAAAATCGCCAGGACCAACCTCTAAGCCCATATCACGAGCTTTCGCAAGGGATGCTTCTGCCAAAAACGAAACCTGACGGTGCCACTTTCCTGCATGAGCATCGTTTTCCAACCCATCATCGACAAGGACAACCTGAGGAGCATCACCAACAGGCGTTTTCCGAACTCCTTTGCGAGCAGAAATGTTGATGGATGTGATGCAAGCCATTGATGCCTCCTCGAACGCCAATAAGTAACGCTCCAATAGTAGTGACGGCTGCGCAATAAGCATTCCGCTCAACCTTCCTTCGGCAGAATCAACTGGGCTAACGGATGCCTATTCACGGCAAAAAGAATTTGCCTACACGCCCCCACCCAAACCACTCATATATTGCGGATGCCGAAAACCCACATGATGCCCTACACTTGCCATGCTGAGCAGCCTAAAACAAACACAAGGAATGGCATGATCTACGAACCTCTACCCCATAAGCCTTATCGACCAAGCCCTGCCGTTTCTTTCGTGGGAAGGCAGAATTCAGGGAAAACAACCCTGTTGGAAAAAATCATAACCGAGCTTACTCGCCAGAGACTTGCTATTGGTACCATAAAGCACCACGGACACCCTGATTTTGAAATCGACATTCCGGGGAAAGACTCATACCGTCATCGTGCCGCTGGGTCAAAAGCCACCGCGATCCTTTCAAGTAAACGCTTGGCGTTCACATGCGACCTGACCCAAGAAATTTCCTGCTCCGAGGCATTGGAACTTATGCCGAACTACGATTTGGTGCTCGTGGAAGGGTTTCGCGGCATAGGATTGCCAACCATCGAACTGCTTCGAGCAGAAAATCCAAAAGACCAAATAGCCGCAGAAGCTCTAATCGATCGCTTGTCCAGTATAGAACCCTCACGGTCTGGCGACGAAACACCCGACCGGCCCGCTATGCCGGCCGCCATCGTTACCGACATGCCGGCCGTTGAGCAAATTGCCCACAAAACCGCTGTCGAGGTATTCGGTTTCGAGGACATTGAAGCTATTGCGGCGTTTTTGCGAAAACGATACACGCGTGCGCCGCTTACCATTGCCATTCAGGCAGGCGGTGAATCGAAACGAATGGGACAATCAAAAGCATTGACCCCCTTTTTGGGACGCCCCCTAATTGAGCATATGCTGGAAGTAGTTGCCTCATTTGCCGACGAGCTCATCGTCACAACCAACGAAGAACCAGAGCTGCGTTATCTCCTTGAGCGGCACCCCAAGCTCCGCCTTGTCAGCGATGTCATGGAAGAACGAGGGGCCCTACCTGGACTCCTTACCGCAATTGAGGCGAGCTCTAACGATGCCGTTGGCGTTGTTGCTTGCGACATGATTGCCTTTTCGCCACAAATTCTTACCCGCGAGGCTCTTGCGATGCAGGCAAATGGAAGCGATGCGGTGGTGCCATTCAATAACGGGAATTACGAACCATTTGCAGCGGTGTACCGCAAAAGCACGTGCCAGCCTATTCTGGAGACCATCACTTCGCAAGGGTCAAAGCGCATGCGTGATTTGATCGAGTCAATCGACTGCACTCGATTCAACGCCGAGCTCATGCGCAAGCCTGGATCGATTGACCCCTTTGCCAACGTGAATACACCCCAAGAGCTTGCTCAAGCAGAGGTCCTATACCGTATGTATAGCTAAGAGCCGCCTTTAAAAAAACCGGTTCATAAAGCAGCAAGAAAACGGCTTTTCCGCTTACCGAAAAGACCCTCAGTAAACGGTTGGCTATAAGCGGTAAACGGCTACCTGGTAATTTCGCCATATCAAGCTATCAGCCAAATAAACAATGAAGAGGGATACCTAAAGCCCCAACGCACGCACCTGCGCAATAAGCTCAGGTGTGGCTTTCTTTTCCAAATCAGGGGCCGAAGCATGGGAAAGAACACCTTTGTCAACCAAATCGTCCAAAGACTCACAAAGCACCCGATTGGCGCAGGCGTTCGTTTCGCGCTCCACTTTGCGAAACAACTCGATTAGCGCTTTGGCTTCTTCGGTCAAACAAGAGCCACGGGCACCTTGGCGAAGGAATAAAGCCACGTCAAGACCCTCTTCAGCCTGCTTAACAATACGCCATGCCTTACTGTAGGCCATGCCCATATCTGCTGCAGCTTTATTCAGAGAGCCCAACCGTTCAACCCGCTCACACAATTCCACAACGCCATGCCCAAGCCCGGGGCTGTGGCGCGCTTGGCTCTTTGAACTTATGAAAACTTTGATGTCTGCCGATACTTCATCGCCGCGCATACCGTTTACCTCTCGGAATCGACACCTCACAATCGTTTCGACTATTTTCCCAAACCAAACAAGGGATTTTGCATTTATTCTCGCGAAAGGACAAAACCATGCCCCGAGTTGAGAGGACTCCCCCATGACTGTCACCCAAAAGGCGAAAAAACTCGCCACCGCATTTGCGGCTTTCGCCTGCTGCGCGTTGGTTGCCGTAGCTCTTACCGGTTGCCAACAAGAGCAAAGGAAAGAGGACGTTCAGCTTCAGGTATTTGCCGCCAACTCTCTTTCGAAGGCAATGGAAGAAGCTCAACAAGCTTACATTGAGGACGGTCATAGCAATGTATCCTTCGCCGACACCCAGTACAAGGCTTCAGGCGAGCTGAACGAGATGCTCAGTGCAGGATCCTATGCCGATCTTTTGATTTCTGCATCCAAGGGTTCCATGGATACCGCCGTCAAGGAAGGTTATGTTGACGAAGGAACCCGCGTTGACCTGTTCAAGAATGATCTGGTTATGGTTTCTAAGGAAGGCTCTGGTCTCTCCGATATAACGCTTGAGGACATTGCCGCCGGCAAGTACTCCATCTGCGTTGGCGATGACTCTGTTCCAGCAGGCAACTATGCAGCACAGTCCCTTTCCACCGTTGGCGTTTACACCCCCGCTGGTGATGACGCAGGCAAAACCGGCAAGGAAATCTCCGGTAAGGGCTGCTCTTACGGCTCCGACTACAAGGTTGTAACCGACACCTCTGTTGGCAACGTTTGCAAGCATGCTCAGTCCGGCGATGTTGATATTGCCTTTGTATACACCTCCGACGTCTATCGCTTTGGTGGCGTAGAGATTGTTGGCACCGTACCTGGCGACACCCACAAGAACATCGTGTATCCTGGCGCTATCACTAAGGATTGCAAGAACGTTGACGCCACCAAGGAATTCCTTGACTGGTGCATGAACAGCGAAAAGGCTCAGGCAATCTGGCAGAAGTGGGGCTTCGAGTTGGCGTAAGCCGCAAACAACCACTTCAACTTCGCTAGTTTCTAGAGATGGGCGCGCAGCAACGCCCATCTCCCATTTTTCGATACGCTACCTTTTCAGATAAGGACCTTCCATGAATACAAAACGAGGCACGGCAAACGCCACCTGCTTATTCATGCTGATACTGGTTTTGACGACGGCGTTGCTCCCTTACAAGGCATTTGCCGATGAGGCTTTGGGCGATGTTGACACTCCCCAAGCCCCCAAAACTACCAATTCCCAGGCTTCTTCCTCTGAAAACGGAGAATCGACTAAAGTTAGCGTATCGGAAGATGCAACCAGCGCATCGATTGAGGGCACCTCCTACGCAGTCTGCGATTTCGCACGTGCCCAAAAAGGGTCGAATCGAGCTATCGATGGAACGTATTACGGTTACTCGTACTTAGCTGGAAACGAGGCAGGCGAATTCTTTCAGCTTATTGCCTCCGAATCCTATGCAGTTGCTTACGTTCCCGCCCAAGCAGCACAGACTCTTGGCATCGATATCGACGACGAGGATGATATAAAACTCTTAAAAAGCTACCTCTGTGCGCTCGATGGCAAAACGGCAGCGGGCTCGATTCCCCTTTCCCGAATCGGTACCTGGCACTTCACGAGCAACTCAACCTACGAAATCGGCAACATTCGCTTCTCATTCGATCAAGAAATAAATGGAAATGTGTATGCTAGCGTTATAGGCACCGATGGCTCCGACCTCACCGACAGTGACAATCCAAACTACTTCAAACCCTCATTTGCCGATTTCGGTCGACTGGCCCCAGCAAATGAGGTTACCGTGAACGAAGGGGCCACAGGAATTGCCACAGCGGGCAAATTTCTCTCAGAACTTGACTGGAGTCCCCTGTGGGTAACCCTTAAAACTACTGGCGTTGCCATCGTTTTCATCTTCGTCCTTGGTCTGCTGGCTGCATATTGGTGTCTTCATCTTTCGCAAAAGGCAAAGAATATCGCCGACAGCATATTCACCATCCCCATGGTGCTTCCCCCGACTGTATGTGGCTTCATCTTGCTGTATCTATGCGGCAGGAATACCGCCTTTGGCAGCTTCTTCATCGATATCGGATTTCCCCTTATCTTCAGCTGGCCCGCAACGGTTATTGCCGCAGTAGTGGTTGCATTCCCCTTGATGTATCGAAGTGCCCTGGGTGCTTTTGAAAACCTCGATACCAATATGCTCGATGCAGCTCGCACCTTGGGATGGAGCAATACACGCATCTTCCTGAAATTGATGCTCCCCCTTTCCTGGAGCAGCATTGCCGCCGGAACCGCGCTCGCATTCGCACGTGCACTTGGTGAATTCGGCGCAACGTTGTTCTTGGCAGGCAACTATCTGGGCATCACCCGCACTATTCCCATCGCCATCTACTTCGAGTGGATGAACGGGAACGATGGCGTTGCCTGGTTCTGGACCGCGATCGTTATCGGATTCAGCTTCATCGTGTTCCTGTTCATCAACTTGTGGAGCAACCGCACTACCAAATACCGTAAGGGAGCTGAGCAATGAGCCTTTCCGTATCCATAAAAAAGAGCTTCCCCGCATTTACCCTCGACGTGGATATAGAAGCCGGCAACGAAACCATAGGCTGGCTGGGCGAATCGGGTTGCGGAAAGAGCCTTACCATGAGGTGCATTGCAGGCATCGAAACACCCGATGAAGGAAAGATCGTAGTGAACGGAAAAACGTTCTTTGAACGGGAAGCCGGGAAACGCCCCGCTGTGAACCTTTCCCCTCAAGAACGCAAAACCGCTCTGTTGTTCCAAAACTATATGCTGTTCCCCAACTTAACCGTGGCAGAAAACGTAGCGGCGGGAATCGACCGAAAACTGCCCAAAGAAGAACGGAACGCTCAAGTGGACGCCGAGCTGAAGCGCTTTGGCCTAGATGGGTTCGGCAAACGATACCCCTCCCAGCTTTCCGGGGGACAGCAGCAACGCGTTGCCCTGGCTCGCATGTTGGCAGCAAAACCTGACATCCTTATGCTTGATGAGCCTTTCTCTGCCCTCGATGCACATTTAAAAGGAGTATTGGAGCAGAACCTGGCTGGACTGTTCGAAACCTTCCATGGAACGATTCTATACGTTAGCCACGATATCGATGAGGCACTGCGTTTTTGTGATCGTATCGCCGTGATCGAAAAGGGGCATGTCATGGAGGTGAGCACGGGCAACAATTTAGTCAACAACCCCCAATCAGCAGCAAGCATCAGGCTCTCCGGCTGCAAGAACACAACCCCTGCCCATTGGATTGACGATCACCGGGTGTTCTTGCCCGCATGGGGCATCGAAGTGGAAACCGACAAGCCCGCACCAAAGAACTTAACCTATATGGGAGTCCGAGCATTCTTTCTGGAACGCGCGGAAGAGCCAGGACGAAACACTTATCGTGTTCGGGTTGTTCGCACGAGCGACTCGCGTTTTGATCGTTCGGTACTGCTGGAATTCCTCGACCGTACGCCAGGCTCAGACCCTGTAGTTGAGCAGACTGAAAATGAGATGAAATACCTTGAACAGCACCTATTCTGGCGCGTCGACAAATTGAAGGTACCCAGAGAAAAGCTACCGGTCAAAGACGAAGTGCTTCTGATCCGCATCCCTTCCGATAAGGTTTACCTCGTATCCAAATAGCCGTACCAACACGGCTACGCCCAACGGCTCAACCCGCATGCCACTATCACCCGAAAGGAGACGCCATGAAAGATGGTCAGGGAAGACAAATCGACTATCTGCGTATATCGCTTACCGACCGTTGCAACCTGCGCTGCATCTACTGCATGCCCGAGCATGGCGTTAAGAGCATTCCCCACGAAAGCGTACTAACCCTCGAAGAAGTCCATAAAGCAATCGAATGCGCATCGCAGCTCGGAATCAAACATATCCGCTTCACCGGCGGCGAGCCAACCGTTCGCAAAGGACTCTTGAGCCTCATTGAACGAACCGCTCAAACCCCTGGCATCGAAAGCGTTGCGCTAACCACCAATGCAATTCTCCTGCCCGGTATGGCAGCCGACCTGAAAGCTGCGGGCCTTTCCCGCGTTAATATATCGCTGGACACACTTGACGCGGAACAGTATCGCTTCATTACCAGGCTCGGTAACCTGGATGATGCTCTCAAAGGTATAAAGGCGGCCCTTTCGGCAGGCCTTTTCCCCGTCAAGCTCAATACGGTTGTCGTCCGCAGTTTAAACCAAGATCTTCTTTCTTTTGCCCGCTTAACTGTAGATGCCCCCTTACATGTTCGTTTCATCGAATACATGCCTATCGGAAACGGTGATGACTGTGGCGGTTGCGGCTGGGGGCCGGCCGATGTTGTTCCCGCAAAGGAGATTATCGAAACCATCAGTGCCCAAGCACAATCCATCGGATTGGGAAGCCTGCAGCCCGCCATTGCCACGCCCGATGGATGGGGTCCGGCGCAATATTATCGCCTTCCCGGCGCTCAAGGAACCGTCGGCGTGATATCGGCAATCTCAAACCACTTCTGCGCAAGCTGCAACCGCTTGCGCCTTACCGCCGATGGCAAGATAAAACCCTGCCTATTCAGCGACACCGAGTACGATATTCGCAGTGCGCTTCGGAAAGGCAGCGAAGAAGAGGTACTTTCGGTGTTCAAGGCAGCGCTGTTCCATAAACCAAGCGGCCATGAACATCGCGTAGGAACCCGCCGCATGATGAGCCAGGTTGGCGGCTAAAGTGGAAATCTGGTACCTGTCCCTATTCCCCACCCCAAGGAGAATCATATGACTCAACGACTTACCCACATCGACGCCGAAGGCGATGCCCGCATGGTCGATGTCTCAGAAAAGGCAGAAACCAAACGAACCGCCATCGCAGAAGGCTTCGTTGCCATGCAACCCGAAACCCTTGCGGTCATCGAAAGCGGCAGCGCAAAAAAGGGCGACGTGCTGGCAGCCGCACGTATTGCCGGCATAATGGCAGCCAAGCAAACCAGCAACCTTATACCTCTCTGTCATCCGTTGGCTCTCACTAAAGTTGAGGTTAAGTGCGCACCGCAGCATGCCGAAGAGCGTGAAGACGGTCGCTGCGGCATCCACCTAGCAGCAACCTGTTCGCTCGTCGGGAAAACTGGCGTGGAAATGGAAGCGCTTACCGCAGTAAGCGTAGCGGGTCTAACCGTATATGACATGTGCAAAGCAATCGATCGCGGAATGGAAATCGATGCGGTTCGCCTACTTCATAAAGAAGGCGGCAAAACCGGCACATGGAATAGAGCTTAGAGCTCATTAATGCCCGCCCCCATGCATCATAGAAACAGCATGGGGCAAAACCTCAACTATGCCGTCCCAGTTCTCCTGAGCGGCTTTTTTACTTCCTGGCAAATTGATCACCAATGTTGTGCCACGCTGCATGCACAATGCACGCGAAAGCATGGCGCGCGGTGTAATGGCGAGGCTGTGCGCTCTCATGCCCTCGGCGATGCCAGGCACCTCTCGCTCGCACACATCACGCGTGGCCTCGGGCGTCACATCCCTTAGGCTCAAACCCGTGCCGCCGCACGTGAGCACCACATCGACCTTTTCCTCATCCGCCGCCCGAACAATGGCAGCAGCTATTTCAGGGCGCTCGTCTTTTACCACGTCATACGCAGCGCATTGCCACCCTTGGTCTGCAATAAGCTCTCGAAGCAACGCGCCAGCCGTATCTTCCTTTTCACTACGCGTATCAGAGCAGGTAATAACAGCAAACGTGATCATTTACAGCACCGTTCCTTCTTCAACATCAAGCAATAGGCAATCGATAAGGGTGCCGTCGGGCACAGGGTTCTGGTCGGTACCCTCTGGGAGTATTGCCAGGCAATTAGCCCGATGAAGAGTGCTGAACAAACCCGAGCTCTGGTTCTTTGCGGGCACCACACAAAGAACCCCTTCCTTGTTTCGGGAAAGCGAGGCGCGCAGATAGATGCGGCGTGGATCGCGTTTTTTGCGGTCGCCCACCAAACGAGCCTTAACCAAAGGGCGCCCAACGGAAGAATAACCCTGCATCTTGCGCAACGCCTGGCGGATCAAAACCTCAAAACCGCAGTAAGCTGCCGCAGGATTTCCTGGCAAGCCAAACACCGGTGTGCCATCCACCATGCCGAAAGTCTGCGCCTTACCAGGGCGCATGTTCACCAATGCCATGTAGAGCTCACCCAAATCCTCAACTACGGGTTTGATGAAATCGTAATCACCATTAGAGGCTCCACCTGTAGTGATAATGAAATCGTAATCTTCTGCAGCAAGTTTGATAGAGCGCGCCAAACACTCCTCTTTATCAGGAACGATCATCAGCTGAGCAGGGATACCCCCAGTTTTGGCAACACATGCCGCCATGGCATACGAATTGCTATCGCGAATGCACCCTGGACGGAACGGTTCTTCCGGAGCCAATAGCTCGGAGCCGATGGGGATAATGGCGACACGCGGACGACGGTACACTGGAACTGTCGTAACGCCGCAGCTTGCTAAGAACCCGACACCAGCAGCACTTACTACCTCACCCGCATGGATAGCAACCTCCCCCTGCGCTATCTCTTCACCTTTAGCGCGGATGTTTTCGAAAGGCGCCGCCGGCTGAGAGAACGAAACGGTGCCCCCCTGCCTTCCGTCACCACCAAGGTAATCGACGATTTCATATTTTACTACCGCATCTGCGCCATCCGGCACAGATGCGCCCGTCATAATGCGCGCAGTTTCGCCGAAGCCAATTTCGCCGTTGAAGACAGACCCGGCAGGAACTTCACCCACCACCTGCAAAGAAACAGGCGAGTCTTCAGATGCGTTCGCCAGATCGGCCGCACGAACCGCAAAACCATCCATTGCCGCATGGTCAAACGGGGTAATGTCGCAATCGCTTATCAAATCTTCAGCAACAACGCGCCCAACTGCATCGAGCAACGAAACGGTTTCAACATCAAGAGGCGCAACATGAGAGAGCACACAATCGAGTGCCTCTTCGACGCTCATCATTTCATTGGGGTTCATAAGAATCCTTACGTTAGGGGGTTTCAAAAGGAATGGGGGAATATCTCTGGCTGCAACAACCTGCGATTGCCGCAGCCCTGCGCTGGGGAACGCAAAACGGTCTATTCCCTAAGTCTGCAGCATTTCGTAATAAGCCTGCCCGGCACAACTTCTGCAGATAGCCTTTCCGCAGCCTGTCTGCACTTCACGGCCATCAGTAACCTCTTCGCCGCAAACTGCGCAAATCGCATGGGAATGGGGCTTTCCTGGGGCATCAAGGTCGGTGTAATTGACCACCACTTCCTGGACGCTGAATAAATCCTCGTCGCTACGGGTGGCAAACCACGCTTTCGCATCCTCGCCCTTAGGGCACTTTTCGCTCACGTTAACCAAGCGAATTGCCTCATTGCGGTTCATGTCAAAAAATGTCGCTGCCTGCTTGCCAAAATCCAAGCATTTCATGCGGCGTTTACCAGGATGGCAGCCGGTAACCACCATGATCGCATCCGTGAGACAACGATCGCATTCTACATAGACGATCAGATCGCGGTAATGATCAGGGTCTTCAATGCCGAAATACTTCAACGCATAACGCGCCATACGCACACCCGTTATTTGACCACCGCACAGATGACCATGAAAGGTTATCGCGCGGCTCAGGTCTTCCTCAAACGACCTCATGCAGTATCCTTTCTGCGTCTCATTGCCGACACAGCCAAATAATCGACCGCATTAAATTAAACAGCCTTTCTTCCCCAGGATAAGAGGAATCGGGATCTCGCCGAAGCACCAGCCACAAGCGAAATCAGATACCCACATCCCAGCTGATAAATGCCCAGGGAACAATTCGTGGCTGGTCAAGCGTCCAGCGCTTAGCGCCGTCTTCCTCGATTTCTACCAAATGATCGGCAAGAAAACTGCGTAAACGACAAGCACTTTCCTCAACGCTGATCTGATCAGCTGTATCGGCAAGATAGTCTCTTGTTCTCAACAAAGAATAATAAGCTTCATCAGGTGAAATATAAGACTTGGTTCTGGGCGAATGGATGTAAGAAACGGTGGGCTCATACCCTAAATCGGAGACAATGCCGAACACGAACAACGCATCATTGTGTCGCTCAAGCTCCAAGCCCATCGCGCGAGCCACACGCACATCAACACGTGGAGAAACACCCGTGCAAACAGTTACGCACGCCCTTTCGCGAGCAACCGCTGAAAGCTTTTTCAGCGAGTCTTCCAAATCGTGGGTGATCACTGAACGCGATGCGACAGCCACATCGACCGCACCTTTCCCCAAACCATAGTTCGCCCAATCGTCTTCCCAGCTCATGTGAAGAGGAAGGATCTTCCCCGCCTGAACCTCAGAGGGGCATGTTTCAAAATCGCCAGCAGGAAAGTCGTCCAAACCAAATCCAGACGTTCCCCTTTCCAAAAGCATCCCCCGCTCTGCCGCTTTCGAATGCAATCGATCAAGCATCCCTTTGCTGAAATCGGCAGCAACAACCGAGCAACCCATAGCGGCAAGGGCAACGGCAAGCGAACCTGTCCCACAGCCCATGTCAAGCACGGTTTCTTTGCCGGTAATGCCAGCTTTCGAAATAAAAGACCGCAAATAAGTATCAGGAGCATCTTTGAATGAAAAAGATTTCGCGCGCTCGTCCCAATGATCTTGGGAGTCAGGCTTTCGACGGCGCCCATCGAGCCTTCGCCACTCTTCGGCCAGGTTGATCAACACAGTCCTCCAACTACCGACAAATAAAAAAAGGCGACCTTCATGGTCGCCTTCAAGTCTATGCTTCAATACTACTCTTGCGTCTGAAACTTTGGGTCATGGGCAATAGCATCAAGCTTTGCGGTTACCACTTCCTCAACCTCATAAGAGAACGGACGCAAAGCATCCTCGATGAACACCGTGCGAATATAGCCGTTGCATTCATCGCACTTGTGAATGCGATGGGCATCATCACCCTCAACGTTGAAGTAATGAAGATGCTGAGGGTTCTGTGAGCCACAACGCGCACAGCGAATGCGCTCGAATGCCCATTCGGTTCCACATTGCTGACAATACAGGGTTCGGCCACGACCATCAGTAGGGCTTTCGCCACCAACTTTAGCCAATGCAGGTGTGCTTCCGCACACGGGGCAGGAAAGCGGATTATGGTTCATTTTGTTGATCTTACGCTGCTCTTTTACCACGGCTTTTGCCACGAGTTCCAAATCAACACGCAAGGCCATCATGCCAACCATAGCGACCATGTGAGCTGCGGCGGAGGGAATTTCCTGCTCGTAGGCATTGGAAAGCAATCCCCCAATAAATGCCTCAGGGTCGCTTGCCGCAAGCTCCATATCCTCCTGCTCAACCAGTGAGCGGAAATTGACTTCAAGAAGCGCCTTGGCATCTTCTTCGCTCAATCCCCCCTCGTCGCAAACGTATTCACGAAGGCTATAGCATATCGCCGCAAAACGACTTTTCTGGATTTTCGGAGGGGCAAACGAAAACACAGGGCGATCGGCCATCCAAGCTTCTTCCAACTCCTCTGCCGACGGAACTGCATAGTGCTTTTCGGCGGTAGTTGGGCCTTTCGACCAGCGATCCATATCGTCCCATAAGCCATAAAAATACTTTAGACGATTGACGTCTTCCTCAGAAAAAGTATCCTCGTTCGCCTTGATTACGCGATCAATAAACTTAAGGTTCATTCCACATCCTCTTGTTGCTTCCGGATAGGTACTTGCCTCTATCTCCGCTGCACACAGAACAAGAAATTGCTCCTGAATGGTGCAGCTTGGCAGAAAGATGCCGCTCCACCAAAAAGGGGAACGGCATCTTCAATTGGCCTTGTACGACCGCTACTTTTCGTCGTCCTTTTTGCGGACAACGTTGTTGTCGGTCTTAAGGACATCGCGTGCCCAGTGGCCCCAGTGGTACAACGCGTCGGATTCGGAGATCAGACCATCTTTCCACATTACCTTCCACATGCCGCGATACGGCTGAAAGATGCCTGCGCCCAAGAAGATATGGGCAAGGGCGAAGATGAGCATGATGCAGAAGAACAGGTCATGGAAGAACAGCAGCCACGAATGAGCTCCCGTGCCCATAGGCAAGATCGTGGAGTTCAAAAGAAGCAGCACGCCCGTAATGCCCATGATGATGCCGGAAATCCACAGAGCACCGTCAGCCACACGCTGGCCAGACTTCTGCTCGTCCTGATCGGGCATGTGAATCCACTTGGCCATGAACAGATACGGCAGGAACAGAATCATCCACTTCTTGTCGTCTTCGGTCCAATGGCAAATGTTGTTGTGAATAATGTGCTTCACACCAGCCGGTGCCATGATGGCGCTGATGATGGGAACCAACACGAACACGACGCCGAGGATGCGATGGCTCATACGGAATGCGAAGACCACATCCGGACCCACCATGGCTGTCAGAGGAGGCACGAACACGAAAGCGCCAGAGAACATCAACCACATGCAGCAGCTAACGGTGATGCCATGCGTCCAGCGAGCCTGCCTGGAGTGACGCTTGATATAGCGTTCGCCAGCAACTTCGCGTCCGCGCAGGAACGCTTCATTTTCAGCCTGTTCCTCAGGCGTGATGTCGAACTCAGCATGCTTACTCATGGTCATCGCCCCCTTTCTTGCCAATGGGAAGGTTCTCAGTAATGGCCTCCATCACGGTACGTTCGTCAGGACCATTGCCCTGCTTGGTTACCTCGCCCGTTTCCAGGCTGATGGTATCGCCGTTGCCGTCGTTGTAAACCAACGTATCGCGCTTGTACCCAGCAGCAAGGCCGAACATTGCAGCAAGACCGAGAACCGTAGCACCAGCGCCAACAGCGGTGACTGGCTTCATGATGCCCGAAAGGAAAGCAGCAGGAGGAATCTGCGGATTCTCCACTGCGCCATGGGGCTTCGTGCCGTGCTTCAAAACCTGAATAACATGCAAGCCTTCCATCTCGTTTTCGCCGTAGATGCAGGCATCTTCGTATCCCCGGTCACGCAGCAGCTGCAGTCGCTCATTTGCAAGTGCGATCATTTCCTCGCGCGTGCCGAACTGCAGGGCACCAGGCTGGCAGGTGGTAACACATGCCGGCATCATGCCCTGGGCAATACGATCGACGCAGCCCGAGCATTTGTTGATAACGGTCTTGCCACCACGGTCCTCGTAGCGAGGAACATCGTATGGGCAAGCTGCCGAACAGTTCTGGCAACCAATGCACTTGTCCTGGTCGTAGGTGACCATACCGGTCTCCTCGCCCTTATACAGCGCACCTGCGGGACACATGTTTACACAGCCCGCGTTGGTGCAATGCTGACAAGCACGGCGGCCAAATGCCCAGCCAACGCGCTTCTGAGACTTTTCATCCTCAAAGTCTTCGAACGTCATAATCAAACGGGTGCAGGAATTAAGGTCGGCAGGATGGGTGAACTTACCGTCCCAATTCACGGAATCATAAGGGTTTTCCGCGGTGGGCTCACTAGGCAAGTCGTTCCAACACTTGCAGGCAACCTGGCAACCCCTGCAGCCAGTGCAGCGAGACGAATCGAACAAAATAGCCATTTCAGTCATCTAGGGTCACCTCCTCCTAAACCGTAGTCTTCTCGATGTTAACCAGGAACGCTTTGTATTCAGGCGTCTGACTGTTCGGGTCGCCGACGTTTGGTGTCAAATCATTTACCGCACCATGCGTAGTAAGGCCGAAAAGCTTGCTCCAGCTATAGTGGTGGGTCATGCCAACCAGATGCTGGGTCTTACCATTGACAGTAAGCGGACGGATACGGGGCGTAACCACTGCCGTAACCACGACAGAAGCACGACGGTTCCAAACACGAACATCGTCGCCGGTCTGGATGCCCTTCTCCTTCGCCAAAGCAGGCGAAAGCTCAATCATATCGCCAGGCATAGCCTCAACAAGTGCCGGGCAGGCGCGCGTCTGAGCACCCGTCTGCCAATGCTCCGTAACGGAATACGTAGTGGCAACATAGGGGAACTCGTCTGCCGTTGCACGGCGCGTGGACTCGTCAGAGTACTTGGTTCCAAGGCCCTTCTTGCCCTCATCGTCAGGACGACCCAGATAACAGGGGCTATTCAAACGGCCATTGAGCAAGTTCTCGGAAAGCGGGGTTTCGAAGGGCTCGTAGTGTTCGGGTAACGGGCCATCCACCATGCCGTAGCTTTCAAGTCGGCCATTCTGCTCCCACAGCATGAAGAACGCCTTGTTGTTGGGCTCGATCTGCTGGGTGGTGCCGTCGGGCAGAGCCTTGGTAGCTGCAAAGTCGGGGATATCCATGCCGGCCTTATAGCCAGTTACCCACTTCTTTTCGTTCAAGTCCCACTTGACCAACGCCTTGTCCTCCGCCCAAGGCTGACCCTGAAGGTCTGCAGAAGCACGGTTGTAGATGACGCGGCGGTTGTTCGGCCAAGCATAGGCCCAGTCGGAGTACAGACCCAAGCCTGAAGTGTCCACGTTGTTGCGCTTGTAAACGGGCTGGCTTTCAGCGGAAAGCGGAGCATCGTTGTTGGCGTAGAAGCCGGAGTAGATCCACATACCGCATGCAGTAGAACCGTCGGCCTCCAACTTCGCATAACCAGGAAGCAGGTTGATGCTGCCCTTTGCGAGCGTTGCGCCGTCTGCGTTTGACTCGAAGCCCTGAGACCAATCGGAGCCTTCCAGCTTGTAGCCATTCAGAGCCCAAGCAACAGGACGGGGATCGATCTTGCCATCGACGTAGTAGTCCCACTTCATCTTCAGAATAGGATCGGGGTTAGCACCGCCCTCTTCCTTGTACAGGCGGCAGATTTCCTTCCACAGAAGATCACAGATCTCGTAGTCGGGCTTTGCCTCGTCCCAGGGCTTAACTGCCTGCTGACGCCACTGAATCCAGCGACCAGAGTTGAGGATGGTACCCGGCTTTTCATAAATTAGAGCGCAAGGCAGGAAGTAGCACGTGGTGCCGATTTCCTCGGCGTTCATGTCGGGCGCATCCCAGAAGGAAGCGGTTTCAGTGATTACTTGGTCTACAACTACGACCCAGTCGCAGTTGGCCATAGAGCGACGAACGTTACCGGAGTTGGGCGCACTGTGGCAGGGGTTCATGCCCCATGCGTAGTAGCCCTTCATGGTGCCTTCCTTCATCTTCTCGAAGGAAGACATCTCGGACCAGTCGGAGCCATCGTGGCTGGGGACCTTTGGCCACCAGTCGTAACCGTAATCGTTTTCGACGGTAGCGTTTTCGCCATACCATTCCTTCAGCGCAGACACCATGAACTTAGGCTTATTCGTGTAATAGCCATCGGAATAGGTTTGGCTGGAAAGCCAGTGAGCCAAGGTATCGCGGTCGGTGGTGTTCGACCACTTCAAATATGCAGGCTGCTCGTTTACCAGCATGCCCATGTCGGTTGCACCCTGAACGTTAGGCTCGCCGCGTAATGCGCAGACGCCGCCGCCAGGAACACCAATGTTGCCAGAGAGCAACTGGAGAACCGACATAGAACGAGTATTCTGAGCGCCATACGTGTGCTGGGTCTGGCCCAGTGCATACAGAATGGTGCCCGCCTTGCCAGGAGCGCAAGAAGTAGCCCAAGTGGAGTACACCAACTCGAGGTCTTCTTTGTCCATGCCGCAAACACGGCAAACGGTATCCATGTCGTAGCGGGAGTAGTGCTCCTTGAACTTCTGGTATACGCAGCGCTCATGCTGAAGTGTGGCATCCTTCTTAGGAACAGTAAGGACCGGCTTTTCAAACCCAGGTACGCCAGGCTTTACCGACCATGCATACGCACCAGATTCAGAGGTATCCCAAGGCTCCTCGTGATCGGTCTCGTAATGCCAGGAATGAGCGTCGTAAGTTTCCTTTTCAGCATCCCAACCGCTGAACAGACCCGTTTCGGGATCGAAGTCGAATTCCTCCATAAGAATGTAGGAAGCGTTGGTGTAGTTGATCAGGTATTCGAAGTTGTAATTGTCGGGGTTCTTGCCCGTACGGGCGTACTCTGCCAAGCCAGGCTCAATCAGGTTATCGATGATGTACTTGTACAGACCACCATAGAACGCGATATCCGTGCCGCTGCGGATGGGGCAATAGATGTCTGCCTGCTCTGCAGTACGGGTATAGCGGGGGTCGACAACCATCCACTTTGCGCCCTTATCATGAGCTTTATGCAGCCACTTGGCGCTAACGGGGTGGTTTTCAACGGAATTGGATCCGATGTTCATAATGACATCGGTGTTTTGCATGTCGCACCAATGAGTAGTCATTGAGCCGCGACCAAATGATGCCGCCAGACCGGCGACGGTGGGGCCGTGTCAAACACGGGCTTGGTTATCGATTGCCACGATACCAAGCGCTCTCATCATCTTGAGGATGAGGTACTCTTCTTCGGAGTTCTGTTGAGAACCGCCCAAGCTGGCAATGCTTTCGCAGCGGTTCACGGTAAGGGTCTTGCCCTTAACTTCTTCGGTTTCGACGAAACCAGCATCACGGGTTTCCTTGGTTTTGCGGGCAATTTCCTGAATTGCCTGCTCCCACGTAATGGGTTCCCACTTCTTTGAGAAGGGACGACGAACCAAAGGCTTGGTCTGGCGAACCTTACTCTTTTCGATTTCATGGGTTTCGGGGTTTACAACGTTACGCAGCTGGAACATCGTTGCACCCTTGGGGCACAAACCACCCTGATTGATGGGATGATCGGGATCGCCTTCCAAGTTGATAAGCTCACCATCACGCACCGAGCAAAGGGAGCCACAACCACCTGCGCAGTAGCAGCAGATGTTCGTGTACTCTTCGGTGTTAACGAGCTTCCACTCGGAGGAGGATTCCACTGCCAAAGCCGGTGAAGGCTGCATAAACTCGAAGGCCATGCTGGTTGCGAATGCGGCACCGGCAGCCTTGAAGAAGCTTCTGCGCGACAGCTCCATTTCCCACTCCTTTCGATTGCTATCCTTCCCTGCTGTTGGGCAGGGCTCTACGGGCGTATCGTATCGAAGCTCTTAGGGTCGACCATCTCGAAAAAAGACGCCATTTTGCAAAATATCGATAAACGGTCGATTATTCTAAATAATTCTCAACTGAAAATAACTCAAAATACCAGGTAAAAGCCAAAGTTTGCAGCATAGAAGAATAAACCCGAATCGCTTGACCTGATATACTGGAATGCTGGTATAAGGAGGGAATATGAGCGAGAAAGAAGAGCGCATACGCCTTACGCAACTTACCTCGAAAGGCGGTTGAGCTGCAAAGTGGGGTCCGGGCGATCTCAAGGAAATACTTTCTTCCCTCCATCCTGCAGGTGCACCACCCGCAGCTAGTAACTTATTGCTTGGATACGAGACGAGCGATGATTGCGCCGTTTGGCAGCTCAACGACAATTTAGCTGCCGTGCTCACTGTCGACTTCTTCACTCCTGTGGTAGATGACCCTTACGAATTCGGACGTGTAGCGGCGGCTAATGCTCTCTCGGACGTATTCGCCATGGGCGCTCAACCTCATGTTGCGTTGAATCTATTGGCACTCGATTGCTCACTCGGAACCGATGTCGCAGCGGCTATCCTCCAAGGCGGAGCAGACGCTGTAGCTGAAGCGGGAGCCTTCGTTTCCGGCGGTCACACCATCGACGACACGGAACCAAAGTACGGCCTCTCGGTGTTCGGAACGGTTGCCCCCGATGCTATTGTGCGCAATGAAGGCGCATGCCCTGGTGACGTACTGTATCTCACCAAGCCCTTGGGCACCGGCATCATGAGTGCTGCGGCAAAGATCGACCAGATCACCGAAGCAGAAATGAGGCCCGTAATCGATTCGATGATGGAATTGAACGCGGCAGGCGGTGCGGCCATGCGAGCCGCAGACGTACATGCTGCAACCGATGTAACGGGCTTTGGGTTGGCCGGTCACTTGCATGAAATGCTCGAATCGAGCAATTGTAGCGCCGTTATCGATTTCGCGTCGCTCCCCCTATTCGAACAGGTTTGGCAGCTTTCCTGCGACTACTGCCGTCCTGGCCGCACGTTCTCCATCATGGATGACCTTGAGGGCTTCATCGACCAAGGAGATATCGAAGAAGAAGAGTTCGATAATCGCCTAGGGGTCATCTGCGACCCGCAAACTTCAGGCGGTATACTGGCCGCCATCCCTGCTGAGAGTTCAAGGCTCTTCGAGGAAACGTTTGAAGAGCTTTCTGGTCGCAAGCCCGCACGCATCGGATACATAACCGAAGGAAACGCTGGCCACCTTACCTTCAGCGACGGCTGATACCGCCCACACTCGTTTGCCCCAGCAAGAAAGCGAACTTCGACGAATAGCAAACCTCATTTTGGACCTGGAGCAGAATAATCGCTCCAGGTCCTTCTGTGTTTAGAACTCTTTTGATCGCATAGCAACATGCGAATCGTTCTCACCTTTGAGCTTTGCCACCATCAGAAAAACAATGCCATCAATACATAAACCCGCAGCTCATAATGGGGGTGCGTATGTACGTACCTTGGCAGGTTGGTCAATCCGGTGCACGGTGGTTGCATCAATACCGCCCACGACCAAGGAGTTCCCCATGGACAGAAAACACGTTGCGCAGCAAACCCAGCGCGAGCGCAACTGCTCGCCTTCCAACGGAACAGAGCGCCGCACAAGCACCAGGATAGCTCGCGTTGGAGTTAGCGCCCTGATAGCGGGTCAACTCATGATGCCAGGCATATCGCTAGCAGCTGAAGATACAGATCAAAATGTGGTGCAGGCAAACAGCACTGCGACTGTCACAGCCGAGGAAGCCGCTCCTGCCCCGACCGCGAGCAACAACGCGACGAATGGAACCGAAGCACCGTCGACCCCAACCCAAGCAAGCAAGAAGTCCGCAGCGGCACCAGAGGCACAATCTGCTCCGAAGGCAAACCCCTCGCAAACTGACACATCCCAGAAGGCTTCGGCAGAAACGGCTGCGTCTACGGCAAGCAATCAAAACGAGGCGGCGGCAACCTCTCAGACGCCTGCATCTCCCGCAAACAACGCAATGCCAACAGACGCCATCCAGACCCGCGGCGTGACCGACGTAACCGACAACCCAGGCGGTATTAAGATAAATACAACGGTCGTCAACCACTACGCTGATTGCACGCTAAACGGCACCTTTGCACTCACTCAGGGAACAGGTCAAACAATCGATTTCGCAGAGGTTCCCAATGCCGATGCCAAGTGCCTTTCCGAAGATACCGTGTACTTCAAGACAGATGGATCTTCCCATGCTCTTGTCGAAACGGAAAATCCCTCCGAATCCGTCGTAATGCTGCATATGACTCCAGCAGGAACGCATATGCAAGGGACGCTGACGTACACCGGCGGCAACGTTGATCCGGGTGTGAGCTACAGCCTAACGCTGCAGAAAGAGAAGAAGATCGCATCAACGCTCACCTACACTGGTACCGACTACGAAGGTGGCCCCATCATCACTGGGGACCCCGATGATATATTCAACGGCAACCAGCAGGGCGGTTCGGTCATCATCAACGAAACCAGGGACGACTACTATCTCCGCTACAACATCAGCACCGAACTTACCCTTGCCGCAACGCAGCAGCAGAGCCTCGAGAACCTGAATGTCAACGACGTGAAGACCGACTACGCACCCGGTGAGGCTCCACGCGCAACGGGAACGATCCCTGCCACCGATGCTGACAAGTACGAGATCGCGTATGAGTGCTGGGAGGAAATGGACGGCAGTGACCCCACGGAACTCACGCCCGTTGCCTTTTGGTATTCCGACCCCGCAAAGTACACGCCAGGCATGAAGAAGATTGACCACTTCGAAGAGGGCAAGTTTTACATGTATTCCGTCGAGCTAAGGCTCAAGGACGATAACACCCTTGCCGACGTCTATAACGTGAACGTTAACGGCCAATGGGCGAGCAATACCATCAAGACCATTAACGGCGTGTTCGCGCCTAATGCGGCCAATATGCTGTGCGAGCAGCCGATTGACGAATGGCAAGCCATCGACGTTATCGAGATCAGCGGTGCCACGACCACCTTCAAGGCGGGCGATAGGCCGGTCTTTACGGCGAGCACTCCGACGGGTTCGAACTCCATCCTTCAGTGTGAGTTTTGGACGGGTAGTGACGGCGGCGAAGTGAATTCCGTTGAGTTCTGGGACCAGAACATAACCAACCACATCGATGCCTTCAAGCCTGGTGTGACCTATCGCTATGGCCTGTACTTTAAGCCGGCGCGTGGTTTCTACTTCACGCCCGACACCAAGCTGATAATCAATGGCGTGGAGTATGGCTACCAGGCGAGCGAGCTAAGCGTGGTCGATCCTGAGAGTGGCTGGATCCATACACTGTGGCTCAACACCGACTTAACCTTTACACCCGAAGCGGCTGAACCAACATCCGATCCCACGCCCCAGCCCGGCAGCAACGCCGCCATTGACGACGCCAACAAATTGACCCAAGCGGCGGTCAAATCCGATAAACCCGCCAAGTATGACAAGAAAGCCCTACCTATCACCAGCGACAATACCGCAGTGGCAGTTGCCGCCCTGGGATTTGCCGGCACTGCTGCAGCAGCAGGCGCCGCAGCTGCAAGACGTCGCAATCACTAACGAAGCCCGTACCGTTGCTGCCCGCGCCTGAAAACTATCCCTTGCGGAATGGGAGCTGGCAAAAGGGCAACGAACGAATGATGTTATAGACGCCATTAAAAAGTGGGCCGGAAGAGTGTTCTTTCGGCCCACTTTGCTATCGAGATGAAAACGGGATATGGACGAGAGCCGCTGCAACGATCGATCGCTATCGAGCAAACCCTCCAGATGCTTTGTCACTCACCGTGCTATCAAGGTCCAAACCCGCAAACAAAGCCCTGCTCTATCCAACCAAAGGAACGGAGCGATAAGTGCCCAACTCCTTTGCGAACAAGCCATCGATCTGATCTTCAACACCCAGTTCACAAGCTACGTTGCGCGCCTGCCCTACCGCCTTGCTGTCATCAGAGCAGCGAAACAACAGTCCCATTCCGCAGCCCGCACGCACCTTGGGTGGCACAGGCACTAATGAGCCCTCGGGCCCAAACGCCGCCTCGAACGAAAGCGCCGCATGGGTTGAATCAAAGGAAACCAGATATTCCGCCATGATTACAAGGTGATGGTTTTTGAAGATTCCTGCATGCGTCCCAAAATGTCATACATGTTGGAAACCTCGCCCACAGCAAGCTGTTCTTTCAGCCCGTAGAAATCGAGGCAGGTTCCACATACCAGGACTTCTGTGCCTTGGGCGATAAGGGAGCTAACACTGTCGATAATCGCCTGCTCGCCGCCGGCAACCAGCTTTACGCCGCTGTTCATGAACAGCAAATGCGCGGGAGGATTGCCCGATTCCGAAAGGGTATACAGCGCCATTTTCATCAAGCTCTTGCCCAAGGTTTCGTCACCATCGCCCACATAATCCTTACCAACAAATACGGCATAAGGCTCCAGCTCGGCGCATTCGCAAGAAGCAGCCTGAGCGTTGGCCTCTTCCCCATCAGTACCGCCGATCCGAACATTCCAGAAATAATCTTCCTGCTCAACCGAAACAGGACGTGCCATACGACCCGCCAGATGCTGAAGATTCGAGACGGCGGCTTCGTTGCTGACCTTCACCAACAACGAATCGCAGCCACCATCAAGTTCCTTCTTCGCCATCATCAGAGGCTTGGGGCACTGCAGCCCACGTGCGTCAACTTCCTTCATATGCGTTTCCTTTCCTGCAAGGCGCCATAGATACAGCGCCATTGATTACCTGAGTGCGTTCACGCTTTCTTTTAGCGCTACGATGCCCTTGGCTACCTCCTCTTCGGTATTGAAGCACGAGAAGCTGAATCGCACCGCCCCGCACTGTTCGGTGCCCAGCGCCCTGTGCATCAAAGGCGCGCAGTGAGCACCAGCACGGGTGCAAATGCCCCAATCACGTGCTAGGGCATCGCCCAACAAAGAAGAGTCGACACCCTCGACATCGATGGCAACAACCCCGCTTCGATCGATGCCTCCATGACCGCCCAGAACAGAAACGCCCCCAATATCACAAGCGCCCTCCTCGAACTGGGACGTTATACGAGATACTTTTTCATGGATTGCGTCAACGCCCGTTTCTTCAATATAACGTACGCCAGCCGCCAAGCCAGCCAATCCATGGGCGTTTACCGTACCTGCCTCAAGCGCTTCCGGCATGAACCGCGGATGGCGCTCATCGAATGTATGGGTTCCCGACCCACCTTCCACCAAAGGTGCTATATCGAGGTCGGGCACTATACAAAGGCCTCCCGTGCCCTGCGGGCCAAACAGGCTCTTGTGCCCCGTGAAGCACACCACATCGGCGCCGAGTTCTTCTTGGGACAGAGGAAGAGCGCCAGCGGTTTGAGCGGCATCAAGGATAAACAGGGCACCATGCTTATGGGCAATCTGGGCCATACGAGCAACATCGTACACATCGCCTGTAAGGTTCGATGCATGGGTTGCGGCAACATAACGAACGCCACCTTCCGAAAGCATGCGCTCGTATTCGTCGAAGTCGAGGCTGCCATCGGATTTAATCGAAGCAACCTTTACCACGCACTCTGATTCATCGTGAAGACGGTTCAAGGGACGCAGCACAGAATTGTGCGAAGCCGCTGTGGTGACGAGCGTACAGCCAGGAGTCGCCAAGCCTTGAAGGGCAATGTTCAATGCCATTGTGGCATTCAGGGCAAACGAGACACATGAGGGCGAAGGCGCGCCAAGCAAACGCGCCACACTGCGACGAGTCTCAAACACAGCCCTACCCGCTTCAAGGGATGCTGGATGCACCCCACGCCCCACGCCACCAAAAGACGAGATACCGCGCACTACAGCATCAGCAACCCCGGGCGGCTTCATAAGTGTAGTGGCGGCGTTGTCGAAATAGATCATGAAGATCACCCCTTACAGAATGGGCGAACGAAGGAAACAAAACGAGCCGTAAGACCTTCCCACGTAAGCGAATGCATATCGCCCTCAAATGGAGCCAAATGCGCCGCTTCATCAATAGCGCAAGCAATACGCTCAGAGAAAGGACCCAACTCTTCGGGACAAGGGTCGTCTGCCGTGCGCATACGAGGCGGACGCACGAACACCACAGGCGCATCAGGGACATGGCCTTCAAGCCACGGACGAATACCGGGCAGATCGCTCACCACAACACGACAACCACAGGCCAGTGCCTCGACAACAACCAGGGGCAACCCTTCAAAAAAAGACGGGAGCACGAAGATGTCGGCATTCTGATAGGCGCGCACCAATTCATGCGTTTCAAGACGGCCCGCAAATTCAACAGCAGCAGTGCAGGCAGCCGCTCGCTGGGTAAAGCGTTGATATTCGGCAGCATCATTGTGTCCACCCACTAAACGAAGACTCAACTGTTTCCCAGGGACCTGAACTAGGTCAACGGCATCAAGCAAACACCCAACGCCCTTCTTTTCCCAAATCTTGCCAACGTACAGAAGCGATAGCTCACCTTCCTCCTGCGAATGCGGGGGTGAAGCCTTAAACACTGAGGAGTTGTACCCGGTACCCAGCACCTGAACGTTATAAGGCTCGCATCCATACAGATCGATGATCTCGCCGCGCTGTTCACCGTGGAGGGCAAAAACGCCCGTCAGAGAGCGGATGCCTTCAATAATGACATCGCGCTCAAGACTGTGCGTACGCATTTGACGAAGATCGGTGGAATGGCAAATAGCAAACACCGGGATGTCGGAAACCATACTTCGCACCAAAGCGGTAAGCAGATATAAGTGATGGCATACCACCACATCAGGGCAAAATTCCTCTACAGCCCGCTCGATTCTCTTCGCAAAAGCAGCGCGAAAGCAAGAAACCATCTGATGGTCCATGTCGCGATAACGCGTTGCCCGATAGGGCATTTCGTCCGACATACCGCATACGGGAAACGGCACCTCGTCCGTTTCGAAGTGAACCGGGTACGCACTTACACCAGCCGGAAACGGCAGCGGATCATCGGGGGCGATTCCGCAAATAACTGCGGCACTATGACCAGCAGCGACTTCACAACGCACCATTTCGGCCAGATACACGCCGCTGCCCGTACTATCTGGCTTTTGGGCGGTAACATTCAGGATCCTCATTGTTCGTATATCCCTTCGCATTCGAGTCCCTGTTGGACGATGAACCGCTGAAGCTTTTCCCTCGAACCCTGTTCGACAAGCCAAGCAAAACCGCAACCCGCCGAAATGCTCCGCGGGATAGTGCCCAAACGACCTTCAAGGCCACAGCGTTTGGCAATTTCCTCAAACCCGAATGCGTCGGCCGTGGTATGGAAAGCAACAATAATCATGAAAACAACCCTACTCCACCAGACATCACCCCAACCGATCAAAGCGGTAAGTTCCGCCCGGGCAACGGTGAGAACGTCAGCCGCACCGATGGCAAAACCCCCTTGCGGAAAAGCGCCTACGGTACGCCCAAAACGACAAACGCACTGCAAAACGCTTGATCTTAATCCGTTCTCATTTACATAAAATAGCCCCGACCAGAATTTCCTCGGAAACAAGGCGCTGATCGGGGCAAACAAAGCTACAAAACGTTAGCCGATAGCAATGGTGAACACTCCGTCTTTTTCATCAACAGTGGCATTCAGCTTCTTGCGGCGAGCAAGGCGCAGGATATTATCGCGTGGAGTTGCGCTATCAACCTCTACAACCACCTGTTCGCCAGGATTCTTCTTCAGGGCATCCTGGGTCATCATCAATGGTTCGGGGCAAAACAAACCCTTAGCGTCTACGGTAACCATATTGAGCTCCTTTATGAACGTGCGCGCTTAAGGTTAACAGCGGCAATGACGAACAATACGACGATGCAAACTACGGCGGCAATCTGACCGGCCTCGGTTACGCCCTTGGGGCTAGAAGCAATGCCGAAGTTGTGAGCAAACGCCGCTCCGACAAGAAGTCCGATAAACGTTACGGCAGAATCGCCAGAACCAGAGCCAGCCAATACCATCTGACGCAGAGGACAGCCGCCCAAAAGCGTAGCGCTGAAGCCCACAACAAACATACCCAAAATGTTCCAAAGGGCATCGGTATGAGCGATAGGTTGATCGGCGAAGCTAAGGTTGAAATGACCGGAAGCAAGATTGTAAACGAGCACGCCAGCAAACAGGATACCGATTACAACCAAACCCCAACCATCGCGTACCAGGAAGGTGTCACGCAGGCCGCCAGCGAAGCAAAGGCGCGTGCGCTGAGCGATAACGCCAAAAGCAATACCGCCGATGACGGAAAGAGCAACCGGAGCATGCATGCTGCCAGGGCCAGACTGGGAAACAGCAAACACGGTAGTGGTGATGCTCAAGACGAACACAGCGATAACGATAACGGGGAGAGCAAGACCTTCTGCCTTCTTTACCGCTTCAGCGCGGCCCAACGAAAAGCCTTTTTTCAGGAACAGAACGCCAACACCAATACCGGCGGCAAAGCCAATCAGGGCAACCCAGGCGTTAAGGTCGCCGCCCGCCATACGCAGAACCATGCGCAACGGGCAACCCAAGAAGATAAGGCAGCCAATCATCATTACAAAGCCAAGGACAAAGCGGGTAAAGGGGGAAGAACCAGCCGTGGCCTTGAATTCCTTGTTTGCAAAAGCCATAACGCAAGCGCCAACGATGATTCCAATGATTTCAGGGCGCAGGTACTGCACCGTTTCGTTGGTCTGCAGCTTCATAGCGCCGGCGGTATCACGAACAAAGCAAGCGATGCAAATTGCCATGTTGCCCGGATTGCCGCTCGATGCGAGCATGATGGCAACGGCGGCAGCAACAACGCCGCATACAACGAGAATCACTCGTTCTTTAGTCTCAGAATTCACGCAAGTCTCCTTCATTGAGGGGGAAAGGGGCAAAACCGCTAATGCCGCACTGGGGGGATGGCGCAGTTCGCCCGACACAACAGGAAACCCACCACACGGGCGGGAATGCAGAAAAGATGGCGCCTGGAGCAGAATCAAGCGCAGCAAATGCCCGATCGGGCAACGACGGCAAACACATCGTGATCAGCTCATAGGCAGAAAACAGCTGAACATCATGCTTTTGCCGCGCTGATTATACCCATTGACGCGAGATTATCACGCGAGCTTTTCACTTCAGTGCCTCAAATTGTCCACTAATGGGAAAAGCAAGCCCGTTAAATACGAAGCTTCTTATAATGTGCGCTTGAATACACTCCCGACACTTGGGTTTGAACCGATCAAACACAGAAGAGGTTGCAAACTATGCCAACAGAACTCCAGCTCAAAGCCCTGCGAGCCCTTCCCGCTGTAGACGAAGTGCTCACCACGCTTTCTCGGTCTATCCCGATGGAAGTCTTTCCCCACGAACTGGTAGTCGATTGCATCCGCAAGGAAGTTGAAGCAGCCCGCACTACGATCCTCGAAGACAATACGGCACCGACAGAAGAAGAGATAGCAAACAGAACGCTCCGTCGCCTGCAGGCGCAGGCCGAACCCTCGCTCAAGCAGGTAATCAACGCCACAGGCGTGATACTCCATACCAACTTGGGGCGAAGTGCCCTTGCACCGCAGGCAGTAGCAGCGGTCGAAAACGCAGCAAAGGGCTACTCCACTTTGGAATACGACCTTACCACCATGCAGCGCGGCAGCAGGCACTCCCACTGCGAAGAGTTGATCTGCACCCTGACTGGAGCAGAAGCAGCAATTGCGGTCAATAACAATGCTGCTGCAGTGATGATGGTGCTCAACGAATTCGCCCGCAACCGTCAAGCGGTCATCTCCCGTGGCGAGCTCATCGAAATCGGGGGCTCATTCCGCATTCCCGATATTATGGACTTCTCCAACGCACATATGGTTGAAGTGGGAACCACCAATAAAACCCACCCCTCCGACTACGAAAGTGCCATCACATCCGACACCGCCATGCTGCTAAAGGTTCATACCTCCAACTATCGCCTTATTGGCTTCACCGAATCGGTTGAGGCAAAAGAGCTGAAAGCAATTGCTGCTCGCGAAAACGAGCGCAGAAGCGGTACCGGCGAAGAAGACCTTCTGGTGTATGAAGACCTTGGCTCCGGTATGCTTCTCCCCTTGCGAGGTCTCGAGGGATACGGGGAACCCACGGTCACCGAAGCGCTTGAAGGGTGCGACCTGGTTTCCTTCTCAGGAGACAAACTGCTCGGCGGCCCACAAGCAGGCATCATTGTCGGCAACAAATGCCTGATAGATCGCTTGAAGAAGAATCCGTTAGCACGTGCTCTACGCCTTGACAAAATGACCATCGCCGCGCTTGAAGCCACCCTTCGCCTGTACCTTGACCCCGAGAAGGCACACGAGCATATACCCACCTTGCATATGCTCACCGCACCTGTCGAAGCAGTAGAAGAGCAGGCGGAATCACTGCGCAAAGCAGTTTCCGCTTCAGTCCCCGAAGGCTCGTGCAGGATCTCTGTCGTAACGAGCATTGCACGAGCAGGCGGCGGCTCTCTTCCCATGTACGACATCCCCTCCTATTCGGTTGAGATCGAACCCTTGGGCTGGAACGCACAAGAGTGTGCCGCCTACCTTGCCCAAAACCGTCGCACTCCCGTCATAGCTCGCATTAACCGAGAGAAACTGCTCTTTGACGCACGAACTCTCATGAACAACGAAGAGATCGAAGAAATCGCCACAGCACTCGCAGGCTTCCTTGCTCACTCACATTAGTTTGGAGATCCCTTATGGCACATCATAAAAGCGAAAGCCCCCTTATCGTCGGCACTGCCGGCCATATCGATCACGGCAAATCGACATTGATCGAAGCGCTTACCGGCACTGACCCAGACCGCCTTGCCGAAGAAAAGCGTAGGGGAATCACCATCGAGCTGGGGTTCGCCCGTCTCTCCCTTCCCGACGGAACGTCTCTCGGCGTGGTAGATGTGCCAGGTCACGAACGCTTTGTTCGTCAAATGATTGCCGGCGCTTCAGGCATTGACCTTGCTCTTTTGTGTATAGCGGCAGATGACGGGATCATGCCCCAAACACGCGAGCACACCGCGGTCCTTCAACTGCTCGGCATTACCAATTGCGTTATCGCCCTCACCAAATGCGATCTCGTGGATGAAGAATGGATTGAGCTGGTAAGCGAGGAAGTGCGGGCAGGCTTAGAAGGAACGCCCTTTGCCGATGCTCCACTTGTTCCCGTCTCCGCACGAACTGGACAGGGGCTCGATGAGCTGAAGAACGTTCTTGCGGATCAGGCACGGAAACTGAGAAGCACCTTTAAGGAAGGTCCCGTCCGCCTTCCCATCGATCGTGTTTTCACCATCAAAGGCGCAGGCACGGTTGTAACGGGAACCCTATGGCAGGGGTCTGTCGTGCCCGACATGGAGCTTGAGGTGGTTCCTTCGGGCATCCTCACGCGCGTAAGGTCGGTGCAGGTTCATGGGTCGGAAGTTCAAGAAAGCCTTGCCGGCAACCGAACCGCATTGAATTTGGTCGGCGTTAAAAAAGAAGACCTCGACCCTGGCGATTTCCTGATAACGCCAGGCACTTTGGAGGCAAGCAACCGTTTTGACGCTCAGTTTACCTACCTGCCAGCAACCAACACGCAGGCAAAGCCATTCGAGAGCGGATCAACCGTGCACATTGCACACGGCACCCGAGAAGTAACGGGGCGTCTTCTTTTGATGGATGGCCTCAGCGAACTCGCCCCAGGGCAAACCGCCTTTGCGCAGATACGCCTTGACGTACCCTTGCCCATTTCACGCAGCGACCGCTTTATCGTCCGATCATTTTCACCAGTTCGCGTTATCGGTGGCGGCACCGTCCTTAACAGCATCCCGCATCACCGAACGAATCTGAGGGATGCGGACCGCTCACTTTTGGCCGCCTTAACGGAAAGCGACGATCTTGCCATCTGCCATGCGATTATCGATTCGTACGATATCCCCGTTTCGGAAAAGGAGATTTCCCGTATAGCCAACCTCCCTGTGGAGCGCATTGCCAAATTGCTTGGGTCGGAGGCCAAAAGCGCCAAACGCCCTGAGTACACATCATTGGGTGCAAACCATGAACTCTGGGCCAAGCGCACCACGGTTCAACGGCACATCATGGCCATGGAGAATATCCTGGTGGCCTTCCACGCAAACGAACCAGCTGCTACCGGCTTGGCAATCAACGCCCTCAATCAGCGCTACCCACGTCATCTACCAGACGAATGCTTCAAGGCATTGCTGGAAGAAGCCATAACAACAGGAAAGCTTGTCCTTGAGAAAAACGAGATCAGCCACCCGAAGGCAGGAGCCGAAGCCCGCAATCTGGAAAAGCAGGCAGCCGATTCCCTCTACGCCGCGCTGCATTCGCATGGCACTACCCCGCCCCCTGTTGATGATATCTTCGAGGAGGCAGGGCTTAATGCCGCGCAAGGCCGCAAAGCGCTCTTGGCGCTTGAGCAACAAGGACGGGCATTGCGCGTGAACAAAACCTACTGCTTTACCGCAGAATCACTGCAGCAATTGCAGGAAGCAACCGTTAAATGCCTCCAGGAAAAAGGGAGCGCCACAGCAACCGAGCTAAAAGACGCGATGGGCACAAGCCGTAAGTACGCCATTCCCCTTCTTGAATACTTTGACGAAAAGCGCATCACAAAACGATCGGAAGACCAAAGAAGCTTAGCGTAAATATGCAGGCGGCTCTCTATCCGCTAAACAGATAAAAGACCGCCTGTCCAGCTTTTGCCGATTACCGAATTAAGCGGTAAAAGTCTGGCTTCTCGCGCCTGAAAAGGTATTATGGGCACGGTTTCTATAGGGAGACGGATGGGTCCTGGTGGGCCCCACGGCCTTCAAAGCCGCTGAGAGGCGCGCAGAACGTCTCAGGTGTGTTCGATTCGCACACGTCTCCGCCATTTCCACTTTGCAATTCCCCTCGGTGCTAATTCGTTAGGATCTCGCGCTTTCGCGCGTCGATACGGCGTAATCGGGTACAATGTCCTCGCGTTTTACCGCACAATGAAAGGATTTTCATCATGGATATCATGAACACCATTACCACCCTCCTTAACAACAACCTTGACATCGAGCCCGAGCAGGTTACCGAAGACGCTACCTTCGATTCTCTGGGAATTGATTCCTTGGACATGGTTGAACTCATCTGCGATCTGGAAGACGAATGCGGCATCGAGTTCGGCGAGCCCGAAGACCTGGAAACCGTAGGCGACCTGATCAACTACATCGAGGGTCTGCAGGAGTAGTGAGAATATAGGAACAGGTCCCATTTTCCCACTACTCGCACTTAACACGATGCGAGCGGGAAACAACCCACCCCTAACTCTTTCAAGCGAACGGCGCGTTGCCGTTCGCTTTTTTTGTAGCACTAGTTCAATTTGCTTTACCGATATTCTCTTCAGTTCAATTTAATAGCATGCTATCCTTCTATAAATTGAACTTTTCACTTCAGTGCTAAGAAAAGTTCAAAGAAGGTTTGAACTTAAGGAGACAATGTGGCGCAGCAAACGTTTTCCGATCGGCTTAAAGCTGCCATGCGCAGCGCTAACATGAAACAAACCGACCTTATCCATGCCGCTGAAGCTTTTGGATTCAAACTGGGCAAAAGTCAGGTAAGCCAATATGCAAGCGGAAAAACGATTCCCCGTCCCGACGTCATGGCGGCGCTAGCCCAAACACTAAACGTTCCTACATCATGGCTCGCCGAAGGCAAAACTCGCGAGGATAACCCCGCCCAAACCAAGCCGGCAACCACTGCAACCATCAAAGGCAACACCACAGAAGCCAGCAGCGAACAAACAAGCGGTACTGCTGCAACCATCACAGAAGGAAGTGCACCCATGCGTCAGTTCAAGAAATCCTCCAAGCTCGACAACGTCCTGTACGACGTTCGAGGCCCGGTTGTTGACGAAGCGGCACGCATGGAATGCCAAGGCATGCGCATCCTGAAGCTCAACATCGGCAACCCCGCCCCCTTTGGTTTCCGCACCCCAGATGAAGTTGTGCAGGACATGCGTCACCAGCTACCCGACTGCGAAGGCTACAGCGATTCGAAGGGGCTCTTCAGCGCCCGCAAGGCCATCATGCAGTACTCTCAGATCAAAGGCCTGCCCAACGTAGACATGGACAGCATTTACACCGGTAACGGCGTGAGCGAGCTTATCAACCTGTGCATGCAAGCTCTTCTCGATAATGGCGACGAGATCCTTATCCCAAGCCCCGACTACCCGCTTTGGACGGCTTGCGCAACCCTTGCTGGAGGCAATCCCGTTCACTACATTTGCGACGAACAGGCGGAGTGGTATCCCGACATTCAAGACATCGAAAGCAAAATCACACCGCGCACCAAGGCCATCGTCATCATCAACCCCAACAATCCCACGGGCGCACTGTACCCGCGCGAAGTGTTGCAGGAGATAGTCGATGTGGCTCGCAAGCACCAGCTCATGATCTTCTCCGATGAGATTTATGACCGCCTGGTGTTCGACGGTGAAGAGCATGTGTCTATCGCCAGCATGGCTCCCGACCTGTTCTGCGTCACCTTCAGCGGCCTCTCGAAGAGCCACATGATTGCCGGCTATCGCATTGGCTGGATGGTTCTTTCCGGCAACCGCGACTGCGCTCGTGACTTCATCCTGGGAATCGATATGCTCTCGAACATGCGCCTGTGCTCCAACGTTCCCGCGCAAAGCATCGTTCAAACAGCGCTTTGGGGACACCAAAGCGTAGAAAGCTATGTGGTTCCTGGCGGACGCGTATACGAACAACGTGAATACGTGTACAACGCCCTCAACAGTATCGACGGTATTACCGCGGTAAAACCCAAGGGCGGCTTCTACATCTTCCCAAAAATTGACGCAAAGAAATTCAATATTACTAACGACGAGCAATTTGCTCTCGATTTGCTGCACGAAAAGAAAATCCTGCTGGTACCAGGCAAGGGCTTCAACTGGCAACAGCCCGACCATTTCCGCGTGGTATATCTGCCGCGCATCGAAGTGCTCAGTGAATGCATGACCAATCTGGACGACTTCCTGCACCACTATCGACAGGCATAGCCATCCAACAATCATTCGATCAAGCACAACAAACCAGATACGAAAGCCCCTTTAGCGTTACGCTAAAGGGGCTTTCTCGTATTGATCCAACAGAAGAAGGACCCATGATGAAACTGCTTTTTGTAAATGCCTGCGTGAATCGCGCAACTTCCCGCACTCTGAAACTCGCCAGAGGCGTTATTGAGGCAATGCAGGCACAAGAGCCCTTTGAGGTTACAGAGATTGTCCTCGAAGAAGAAAAACTCGCCCCACTCACTACCGAATCGCTGAATGCGCGACAAGCATTGGAGCAAAAAGGGGAATTCGACGATGGGGTATTTTCCTACGCCCGTCAGTTCCGCGATGCCGACCGGATCGTTATTGCGGCCCCCTTTTGGGCTTCCAGCTACCCAGCCTCACTGAAAACGTACATCGAACACATCGACATAGTGGGGGTCAACTATGTCTTTACTGAGCATGGCCCCGTTGGACTCTGCAAGGCCGACAAGCTCACGTACGTCACCACTCGAGGAGGCGCGCTTCCCGATGAAGCGGACTGCGGTTACCAAAACATCGCTGTCCTTGCCCGCTTGTATGGCATTGAGAAAACGGAATGTGTGAGCGCCGCAGGTTTAGATGTAATCGGGGCAAATGTAGATGCGCTTTTGTCTGAAGCCTTAGAGAAAGCATCCGGAAAATAACACACGCAGACGCTTTGAATTAAACCATTATTGAATCGGGGCAGCAAAACAGCTGCCCTTTCTTATGCCAAAACCCATACCTACAGCACTCTAGTAGCACCGTTCTTACCTGGAATTATAAATAGTTACGATACTTAGATAGCTTAATATACCCATGTGTTATTCGTCATAACAATCCAATCCTGCAGTGTTATTGGGTACTATGAATCAAACAGGCAGACAAGCACCCAAAAGCAGCAAGGAGAAACGAATGGCCAACGCTACCGACCTTCGCATCGTAAAGACCCTTGACGCCATCCACAGATCCTTTGAAGAGCTCGCTGGCAAACAAGCGTTCGAGTCCATTACCGTTGCTGAACTATGCCGCCAAGCACGCATCGGCAAAAAGACGTTCTACCGTCATTACCCTGCACTTGAAAACCTTGCCCAGGAATACCTCGACGTTTTCATAGGGTCGTTTCTCGACAAAACCGAAGGTTTGAATCTGCCTGAAAACAACGAGCAGTTCGTCGTCGAATTGATCCTCCATCTCTGCGAGGGAGGAAATCAGAATCCCGTATACGAATGCTTGATTTGCGGTACCAGCTCGGAAAGCATCAGCAGCACACTCATTGCCCGATTAACCGAACTTCAGCGCATCAATACCCGAAAGTTCGGGCGCCTTTCCGCTGCCGAAATATCCCTTGTTCTTATGTTTAGCTGTAATACAGCGCTAACCCTCTATCGACAGTGGGTTAAAGAGGGAAAGCATCTTTCGGCTAAGCGTTTAGCCGAGCTTTCTAAAAGTCTCGTTTCTGGAGAAGCTTCCCTGAGAAAATAGAAAGCGCCGCCCGAAACCGGAACGACGCTTAAAACTAAAGCATTTGTAGAGCCCCAAGCACTCAGAGCTAGAATAATGAAATCTGCTGCGGTGCCGACTCATATTCGAAGTGAACCTCTCCCTCAAAAAGATCGATCGCATGAGCAACCCATTCTTTAAGGGAAACCACATACCCGAAATTACCCTGCCTCATAACTAGTTTATCCCCAACCATTCCAAGGCACTCTCCCGCGCATTCGGTTTCATGGCCTTTCGGCAACTGTAACTCACTGACATCAGGCGAAGGGCCGCCAAAATAATAATGAGAAAGATCCTGGGCTGGTTCCTTCAACGAGAACCCCGCACGGGTCACCTCATCGATCTGTGCCAGAGCACTCGCCCTAGCTTCTAGCGCCTCGCAAGCCTCCACGGGTTTATAGGGCTCTTCCGCAAGCAATCGCGCTTTCACCGATGCACGCATAGTTTCCAGTATCTGCGACTGAGCGCACAATGCAGCCTCCAAAATGCGAGCTTCATACGCATCAGGAAAGCGTCCAACAATACAAGCGGCGCGAGCTCCTTGTTCCAACAAACGTTCTATGCCTCGCGTTTCCGATGAAATACCCGCTTTAATATGCTGCTTAGAGAAATAGGCAAGATATACGTAATGGGGCGTTTCGTTGTAGGCGCGCTGCTGCGGCGAAATTGTTTCAGCATAATAGAAAGATGGGTTGAATCCCGTTGCTTCTCTGCAAGCAGGACACATGTTGTCCTGCTCCGAAGACAGCAACTTCACTTGCAAAGGACACACGCTCTTCTGGTGCGTAAGCAAATCAAACCTGCCAACGCAATACCGTTCAGGCAGTTGTTTCAAAGTGAATGCTCTATTCCTCACGCTAAAACGATACTGCGCCGCTTTGCTTATATCGTTGATGAGAAGATACGGTCCTTTTTCATCGAAACCATGTCCCGCCAATACCGTAATATCCTCGCCGAGTAAACGCATTATGGAGCCCTCGATTCTTGCATTACAGCCCTTATGCCCAGTGCAAAGGGCATTCTTTATCGATGCCCATGATACCCGTAAGCGGAAAGAATATCGTCAGAAATTAGCCGTAGTGAACTTTCAACGGACTGACGTGGGATTCGGTGCAGTTACTCCCGCTCTACAAAAACAACGCCGTAAGCGCCTGGGCCAATATGGGAGCCGATTACAAACCCGATTTGACGCCTGCCAGACAAATTCATACCAGCGCCTATCATCTCGTCCTCCATCTTCGCGCACGTTTTTGTGCCAAAGGAATAAATCGGAATAGCCGGGAAGAAAGCATCAACCGAATATTTAGCAACCTTCTTCAATAGCGTATCGAGAGCGCGTTTTCGCCCAAGCACAGCGGTGCTAAGGCCCACCTCTCCCTCTTCGCTGATTACCACAACGGGCTTCAGCTTAGCAGCCTCGCCCAAGCGGGCGGCAGCTTTGGGCAAGCGCCCACCGCGCTGCAGGTACTCCAACGTGTCAAGCACGGCTACCAGCTTCACTCGACCTTTGAATCGTTCGATTTCGGCAACGATCTGCTTTGCCGACAAGCCTTCGTCACGCAGCGCGCAGGCATATTCTGCAATCATGGCGATGGCATACGTTGCAGTCAGGGAGTCAACGACATAAACGCCCTCTTCCCCTACCATAGCTTGTGCAAGTTTGGCGCTTTGATAAGTACCGCTCAACGCCGAGGAAAGCGTAATGGCAATAACCTCATCACCTGAATCGCGCGCTTCTTTGAATGCCTCAGCGAACGCATGGGGTGACACTTGGGAGGTCTTGGGGAACGCGCCTGTTTCTTCGAGTAGCGCATAAAAGCCATCGCGTTCCAGATCGATCCCATCGCGATACTCGACCCCATTCACATTGGCAAGAAGAGGCAAAACCTGAATGTTGTGCTCACAGGCAACCTCCGGCAACAGGTCGGATCCTGAATCAACGATAATGCGAATCAATTCGATCTCCTCAATGCCACGAAAAACCATGCGCGGCTCTATGCGCACCACTGTCGTTGCGTGCAATGCGCTAAGTTCTCTTCATAAATGCATGTTTTGTCCAATAACTACAAGATGTAACTGTAGCGCACTTTGCAAATTACTTAGTTTATCTAACTATTTCCCCACATATCTTTAATCTGATAGGTACCCATCGCACCAGTTGGCTCTGGCCTATGTCCTCCTCATCAATCTGGCTTACGCCCGCTCTACCAGCACCTGAAACACCCCAACTACCGCAGTCGCATAGAAACAGCTGGCTGGCAACCGCATCCGATCAACGCTTCCGTGCCAAAAACCTACAAAAATGGTCGGAATTAACGGTTCGTGTATTGGAGTGCGCATCGCTTCACGCTACGATAGGAAAAACAAAAACGCGCCCACCAACCAAAAGCGCATCATCAACCGAAAGAGGACCGCATGTTCAACGAAAACCTCGACTCAATCGTTGCCGGTATCGCTAAAAACTACAGCGCCACCGAGATCTTCTTCACCGACCCCGACAAGCACTTTCCCAACAAGAGAGCCATCATCAACATCATCAAGGATCTGCGCCGCGTGATGTTCCCTCGCTATTTCGGCGATGAAACCCCCACTGGCACCAACCCCGAATACTTCATCGGCGAAACGCTGATCCGTATCGAAGATTCCTTGCGCCGTCAGCTGAAAGAAGCACTACTGTTCAAGGGAGCCGAAAACATCAGCGAAGAGGAAGTTGAGGCTCGCGTAAACGAGATCTGCAAGAATTTCTTCGAGAAGCTACCCGAAATCCAGCGCGTGCTGCTTACCGATGTTCAGGCCGCTTTTGATGGCGACCCAGCCGCGCAAAGCAAAGAAGAAATTATCTTCTCGTATCCGGGCTTCTTCGCTATCTTCGTATACCGCATCGCTCACGAACTGTACACGCAAAACGTTCCGCTTATCCCCCGCATCATGACCGAATACGCTCATAGCGGCACTGGCGTTGACATCAACGCAGGCGCAACCATCGGCGAATACTTCTTTATCGACCATGCAACGGGTGTTGTCATCGGCGAAACCACTGTTATCGGCAACCATGTGAAGATCTACCAAGGCGTAACGCTTGGCGCTCTTTCCACTCGCGCGGGGCAAAAGCTTGCTGGCGTGAAGCGTCACCCCACCATCGAAGATAACGTGACTATTTACTCAAATGCCAGCGTCTTGGGCGGAGAGACCATCGTTGGCGAAGACACCGTCATAGCAGGCGGCGCTTTTGTTACCGAGTCCATTCCAGCGCATTCGCGCGTAAGCCTGGCAAGCCTGAAAGTAAATGTCCGCCAGCCAAAGAAAAAGCCTGAAGAAACCGAATAGTGGGAATATAGGGACAAGTCCCATTTTTCACCTTGTTATGGTGTGCAAAGGAAGAGCCTTGCTTGCGCAACACGTCGTAAGCGAGGCTCTTCTCGTTAGACGGGAAAATAAGACCTCCCCTATATCCCCAATCCCTATGCCTTCACTAAAACTTTGGGGTATTCGGTTCGCGGTGACGCGGCTTCACTATTTCATTGCGCACGCGACGAAGGGCAATCTCCTCACCATCTTCAGCAAGCCAGGTAAGCATGCGCTCTAGAAGCGCCTTTGTATCGGGATGCATCAGCAGCTCGCCCTTGGCGCTCTGCTCAAGCCTCAAATACTCCAACGAGCTTGCATCGGTATAAGCGCTACCTTGATACACCTTACTAGCCGCCATACGGTCACAGAACATCTCAACCACATAGCGCGTAGGCATAGGCTTGCCTTCAAGTGTTGCGTCACGGTTGCCCTTCATGTCGATCCAATACTCATAATGATGACGATTGCGCCCCTTATGATGCAACCAAGCCGTAGAGTAACCCAAATCGGAACGCTCGGCCGTATTAGGACTTCTATCGCCCTGATAGTAATTAACGCCCACCCTGAACTCCGTCAAAGAGTATTTAGACAAATCATGCATGATGCCCTGGCGATATAAACCGACCTTGAAGCAATGCTGACAAACTAAAACCTTATGATGCGAGATGGTGCAGAAATGCTGCCATGCGTTTTTGAAACGCCCCATGCTAACCTCGAATCCATCCATAGTGCTTGCAAGCGTTCATGATTCCATCATCATCGCAGTTCGTGGTAACGAAATTCGCTCGCTCCTTCAAAACCTGCCGTGCGTTTCCCATAGCAATCGAAGTCCACTCGGGAATAAACATGGAAACGTCGTTGAAGCCGTCACCGAACACCACGACATCTTCGTAAGGCGCATCAAGCAAATTCATCATTCGTTTAATGCCCCGTTGTTTATCCATCGGCTCAACAAAGATGGTGTCAGAGTCATAGCGCACATGGGGAACCTCGTTGAGGGCTCCTGTAGCAAACACCATATCCTCGTCCTTGGTCGAACAAGGTATATACGCTTTATAAATGCAATTCAAATCATCAATGCGCAGATTGGGGTCATACTTGGTGGGAACATAGTAATCACCCGCTATCTCGGCAAAGTCTTCCCGCGGGGAATAGCGCACTAACTCATTGGTAGTGCTAACCGCCCAGGGAATGCCCTGATCCTCAAGGATATGCAGGCATTTCTTCACTGAAGCAAGCGGAAGTCCCTCCATCCACTTCAGCTCGCCGTTCAACGTAACTGAATAACCTCCGTCGGCAACGATATTGGTAATACCAGCTGAATCGATGTAATCAACCGCATTTACCTGTAATCGTCCAGTAGCCAAAGCAATGAAATGCCCCTGCGCTCGCAATTCATCAAGGGCTTCGAGGGTGCTTTGAGGAATTGAACGGGTACGCGGCACTGCCAGCGTGCCATCGTAATCAAAGAAGAAGTACTTCTTGTTCCCCATCGCAATTCCTTTCCACCGAACAAAGAACCAAGGGCAATCCTACCCCACACGACTAAATAGCGACAGACCATTTTTGGGAATACGCCAACAATAAAATGCCCGTTGGTTCGCTAATGAACCAACGGGCATATAGCTGTATTTGCTAAAGCAAAAAGGAGCATGCTCACTCTACGCCGAAAGAAGCCTTCTGCATCCCACAATCAAAGTATAGTGGGAAAACGATACCTGCCTCTATGTTCCCGTTTACAGGGTGCGCAGAGCTACTTCCTTCAGCTGCTTTGCGGTAACCGCATTCGGGGCGCCCGTCATGGGGTCAGAAGCGGAGCTCGTCTTCGGGAAGGCGATAACGTCGCGAATGGACTGCTTGCCAGCCAAGAGCATAACCAGACGATCAAGGCCGATAGCAATGCCGCCATGAGGGGGCGCACCAAGCTCAAGAGCATGGATAAGGTGACCGAACTTCACTTCCATGTCCTCTTCATCTACGCCGCAACGAGCAAGAACGCGCTTCTGCAGCTCGGCGTTATGAATACGGATGGAGCCGCCGCCAGCTTCGAAGCCGTCCATAACGATGTCGTAGCTGTAGCTGCCGCAAGCCAGAGGATCGGTTTCAATCTTATCCCAGTCAGCCTCGGGAATCATCGTGAAGGGATGATGCTCTGCTGCATACTTGTTGGCTTCCTCGTCGAACTTGAACATCGGGAAGTCAACAACCCAAAGCAGCTTATGACCGGGGCGAGGGATGTCCAGCGCATCAGCCATGTGCAAACGCAAGGCAGAAAGAACAGCGTTTGCGATATCGAAAGTATCTGCAGCAAACAGAACCAAGTCGCCTGCTTCTACGTTCATGGCTTCCTTGATCTTGGCATGAACTTCGTCACCCAAGAATTTGATGATGGGGCTCTTTTCCTTGCCGTCAGTGGTGTAAGCAATCCAAGCCATGCCCTTAGCGCCGTTTTCGGAAGCGATGTTGCCCAGCTTCTCAATCTCGCCACGGCTCCAGTCGCCAGCGCCCTTGCAGTTGATGGCTTTAACGATGTTGCCGGCTTCTACCGCCTTGGAGAATACGCCAAAGCCGCAACCACGAACGATTTCGGTAAGCTCAACGAGCTCCATGCCAAAGCGGATATCGGGACGGTCGCAACCAAAACGATCCATTGCCTCTTTCCAGGGCATGCGCTGCAGCGGGAATTCATGCTCTACGCCAGCCGCTTCCAGGACTTCCTGGAAAACGCCTTCCATCATGTCGATTACATCGTTTTCCTTAACGAAAGACATCTCGATGTCAACCTGAGTAAACTCGGGCTGACGATCTGCGCGAAGGTCTTCATCGCGGAAGCAACGTGCAATCTGGTAATAGCGCTCAATGCCGCCAACCATCAGCATCTGCTTGAATTGCTGAGGGCTCTGAGGCAATGCATAGAACTTGCCGGGGTTAGGACGGGAAGGAACAATGTAGTCACGTGCGCCTTCAGGAGTGGAGTTTGCCAGGATAGGCGTTTCAACCTCAAGGAAGCCGCGCTTGTTAAGAGCAGAGCGCATTGCCTGGGCAACAACATGGCGAAGCTTCAGGTTTGCATACATCTCGGGACGACGAAGGTCGAGATAACGCCACTTCATGCGAGTGGTTTCATCGGTTTCGATACCGTCTTCGATGGAGAACGGAGGAGTAACGGAGGTGTTCAGCACCTTAACAGAGCTTGCCAAAACCTCGATTTCACCTGTTGCCATATTCGGGTTAACGGCTTCGTCCAAGCGCGCGCGAACCTTGCCGGTAACCTCCAGGGCGTATTCGCGGCCCAGATGCTCAGCTACATGGAAGTCCTCTTCGCTTACGCAATCGGGGTCAACAACAACCTGGGTGTAACCCTCACGATCACGCAGGTCTACGAAGATAAGACCGCCATGGTCGCGGTTGTGCCATACCCAACCGGTCAGGGTAACCTCTGCGTCAACGTCGCTGCGGCGCAACTGCCCACACGTGTGGGAGTGCATGCAGTATTCGTTCAGATAATCGGTCATGGTAGTGCTTACTCCTCTTTCCTATCGCTACCAGCTGCCATGTAAAGCAGCCATTGTTTACTACGGTATCTCTTCACCAGGGAAGCGCCCATGCGCAACTCGGTGCGGTAATCAAACTAAGGCAAAACGCCTTTTCTCTATGCCAAAGCCCCCGCAACGGCATCGAGCTTCACAGCCTGCTCTTCATGGGTTTCCATATCGCGGATCTTGGCAACGCCTTCGGCAACCTCATCGGGGCCGAGCACGATAACCTTACGAGCAGAAAGCTTGTCGGCCAATTTGAATTGGCTCTTCAGGCTACGCTTCTGATGATCCACTTCAACATAAAGCCCCTGAGCACGAAGCTCCTGTGCCAAGTTAAAGGCGGTTGCACGGGTGGAATCGTCGACGCAGGCAATGAATGCCGCAGGCGCAACTTCACTTGACGCTTTGGCACCGAGTGCTTCCAGCGCTAGCACGCAACGCTCATAGCCCAATGCAAAGCCCAAGCCCGGAGTATCGCGACCGCCAACCTCTTTAGCAAGTTTGTCGTAGCGGCCACCGCCGCCGATGGCGTTCTGGCTGCCCATGCCCGTATCAACCTGGATCTCAAACACCGTGCGCGTGTAATAGTCCAAGCCACGAACCAGACGGGAATCCTCGACATACGCAATACCCGCGGCATCCAAATAACCCTTAACTGCCTCATAATGAGCACGGCAGTCGTCACACAGGTGATCGGTGATCTTGGGAGCACCCTCCATCACCTCATGGCAGTGCTCGTTCTTGCAGTCGAATGCACGAAGTGGGTTCAGATCGGCACGATGGTTGCACTCTTCACACAGCTCTTCCGAATGCTGGTGGATGTGCTCGCGCACCATCTCACGGTAAGCCGGACGACACTTCTCGCAGCCCATAGAGTTCAAAAGCAGGCGAGTTTCCGAAGCGGGAATACCGATGGCTTCATAGAAGCGCATCAGCATGATGATTGCTTCGGCATCTACCGTTGGCTCATCAGCACCCAGGCACTCAACGCCCACCTGGCGGAACTGACGCAAGCGACCCTTCTGAGGGCGCTCAGCACGGAACATCGGACCAGCATACATAAGCTTTGCGGGAGCACCGCCCTGTGGAACCATATCATGCTGCACCACGGCGCGAACAGTACCTGCTGTTCCCTCCGGGCGAAGAGAAAGGCGGCTTTTTGCTTTCAGCGATTCACCAGCAAGAAGCTTTTCCATGTTGCCACCGGAAACAACAGTGAACATTTCTTTAGAAACAACATCGGTGGACTGACCGATGCCGCGCACGAACAGATCCGTCTGTTCAAACAGCGGGGTTTCAATGGGCTGATAGCCGCAACGACCGAAAATCTCAAATGCGGTTTGACGGAAATGATCCCAAAACCGCACATCATCGGGAAGAAGATCGAAGGTTCCCTCAGGTGCTTTCACTGCCATATGCTCTGTGCTGCTCTCTTTCAAAACTCAACTTAGGCACTCCTGTGCCTGTAACCGCACTATTATAGCGCTGCATTAGCACGCAAAAAAGGAACACAGGTAGGAAAATAGGGACAGGTACCAGATTCCCACGAAAAGCGGAAATCTGGTACCTGTCCCTATTTTCCCGACAAACGAAAAACGGCCTCCGTCAAGAAAGACAGAGGCCGCAAAAGCACATCTAGGCTTACAGATGTTGAACGATCAGATCGCCCATAGCAACTGTGCCGACTACTTTATCGGCAGGAGTGGAAGCGTCCTTCAGGTCGCCCGTGCGCCATCCCTCGTCAAGCACTTCGGTGATAGCGCGCTGGATATCATCTGCCGCTTGGCCCATGTCGAAGCTGTAACGCAACATCATGCCAACCGACATGATCTGAGCCAAGGGGTTCGCGATGCCCTGGCCCGCGATGTCGGGCGCACTGCCATGGCTCGGCTCATACAGAGCAACGCCGTCACCCAAGGAAGCGCTTGCAAGCATGCCCAGCGAACCCGTGATCTGAGCAGCCTCGTCGGACAAAATATCACCAAACATGTTTTCGGTAACCACTACATCGAAATCAGCGGGACGGCTGATAAGCTGCATTGCCGTGTTGTCTACCAGCAGATCTTCAAGCTGAACATCGGGATATTCTTCTGCGCCAATTCGATGAACGATTTCGCGCCACATGCGGCTGGTCTCCAAAACGTTAGCCTTGTCGACGCTGGTAACCTTCTTGCCGCGCTTGCGGGCAGCCTCGAATGCCTGACGGGCAATGCGCTCAATCTCATATTCACGATACTCAAGCGTATCGTATGCGCGCTGGCCAGGTTTGCCATCGGTACCTGCGCCCTCTTCGTCGTAGAAACGCTCGCGCTTACCAAAATACAAACCGCCGGTAAGCTCGCGAACAATCATCATGTCTACGCCATCGATCACCTCAGGCTTCAAGGTAGAGGCCTCGGCCAATGCGTTGAAAATCTGAACGGGACGCAGGTTGGTATACAAGCCCAGCGCCTTACGAATGCCGAGCAAACCCTGCTCAGGACGAGGCTTCGAGGGATCGGTGGTGTCCCACTTCGGGCCGCCCACTGCAGCGAGCAGTACCGCATCCGACGCATTGGCAGCATCAAGCGTTGCCTGAGGAAGCGCTTCGCCTGTAGCATCGATAGCGCAACCGCCGATTAAAGCATCTTCGCATGCGAAATCGACGTCGTACTTTTCACCCAATGCCTTCAGCACTTTAACGCCTTCGGCCATGATCTCGGGGCCGATTCCGTCGCCGGGCAACGTGCAGATCTTGTACGTCTTGGTCATAGTGAAATCCTCTTTCAGCGAAAAACAGTTCGCAAACGATATTACTGCAAAGAAAGAAACGCCCCGAAAGGCGTTTCAAGAAATTACGTTCGAAACGAACGCTTAGGCAAGCCCCAGCACGTGGCGCGTGCGGTTCAGCAAGCCGCCTTGCTCGATGATATCGGCAATAAAGGGCGGGAAAGGCTGAGCCGTAAAGCTTTCACCCGTGGTTTCGTCGGTAATGGTACCGGTTTCGGTATCGACGCTAACAACATCGCCATTCTTGATAGCATCTACCGCTTCGGGGCATTCAAGAATAGCAAGCCCCGTGTTGATAGAGTTGCGATAGAAGATGCGAGCAAAGCTCTTGGCAATAACGGCATCTACGCCCGCAGCCTTGATGGCGATAGGTGCATGCTCGCGCGAAGAGCCGCAACCAAAGTTTTCTTCGGCAACAATGATGTCACCGGACTTTACGTTGTTGACGAACTCGACATCCAAATCCTCCAAGCAGTGCTTGGCAAGTTCAGAAGGCTCGGAAGTGGTGAGGTAGCGAGCTGGGATAATAACGTCGGTATCAATATCGCGACCGTAGCGATGAACTGTTCCCTTAAATTGCATTGCGCTTCTCCTAATTAATCAAGATCTTCAGGAAGACCGATATGACCCAGCACAGCGCTGGCAGCAGCAACTGCCGGCGAAGAGAGGTACACCTCGCTGGTGGGATCACCCATGCGGCCTACGAAGTTGCGGTTGGTGGTTGCGATAGAACGCTCGCCAGCGGCAAGAATACCCATGTAGCCACCCAGGCAAGGACCGCACGTAGGAGTGGAGACTGCGCAGTTGGCGTCCAGGAAGATATCCATCAGGCCTTCCTTGATGCATTGACGGTAAACCTGTTGCGTTGCAGGGATGATGATGCAACGAACATCACGATGAACCTTATGACCCTTCAGCACAGCGGCGGCCTGACGCATATCTTCGATGCGGCCGTTAGTGCAAGAGCCGATAACGGACTGCTGGATAACGATATCACGAGCCTCGGATGCGGGACGCGTGTTAGAGGGCAAGTGCGGGAAAGCAACTGTAGGAACGATATCCTGTGCGTCGATGTTGTACACCTTCGCATATACCGCATCGGGGTCAGAGTGGTACTCGGTATAGGGGCGCTCGGTGCGGCCGTCCATGTACTTGCGAGTCACATCGTCGACAGGAACAAGGCCAGCTTTGCCGCCTGCCTCGATAGCCATGTTGGAAATGGAAAGGCGCTCGTCCATGGTAAGGCCTTCAATGGCGCTTCCGCGGAATTCCATTGCCTGGTACAGCGCGCCATCTACGCCGATCATACCGATAATATGAAGAATGATGTCCTTACCGGTAACACCAGGGCGAAGCTCGCCTTCAACGTTGAACAGCAGGCTTTCAGGAACCTTAAACCATGCTTTGCCGGTGGCATAGCCCACAGCAGCATCGGTAGAACCAACGCCAGTGGAGAATGCGCCCAACGCACCATAGGTGCAGGTATGGCTATCAGCGCCAATGATGAGGTCGCCAGCGCCTACAACGCCCTGCTCAGGTAGGAGTGCGTGCTCTACACCCATGCAACCCACTTCGTAGTAATGGGTGATACCCTGCTCGCGGGCAAAATCGCGCGTCATCTTAGCTTGTTCGGCGCTCTTAATGTCCTTGTTGGGTACGTAGTGGTCGGGAACCAAAGCGATCTTGGCAGGATCAAAAACCTTCTCTACGCCGATCTTCTTGAATTCCTTAATGGCAATGGGTGCGGTAACGTCGTTGGAAAGAACGAGGTCAAGGTTGCACTCGATCAATTGGCCGGGAACCACTTCCTCGAGCCCCGCATGGGCTGCAAGGATCTTCTCTGCCATGGTCATAGGACGTGGCATACGCTCTCCTTCATCAATACCTACTGCTAAGTTTTCAGATTATATCACCCCTACTTACGGAACGAGGCCCACCAAAGCGAGCCTCGCGCGATCTTAACCAACCGTTAACTTGACCCTAGTTCCTCTTTAGGGTACGAATCATTTTCACATGGCGATACACATTCGATATGTCGAAGCCTACCGCGCAGGCAAACAGAATCAGGGCAATTATCCCAATGGTCGCGTCTCCCCCTGGCGTGAAGATAAGCGCCAACATCACGAAAGGCACAAGCAGGACAAGGGAAAGGAAATTCAGACGCTTCCAGATACCCTGGCCAATGGAGATGATGGTGTACAGATACAAGCCCGTTGCTGGGGCGCTCAGCAAAAACGACAGCGCCAAAATAACAAGTTTCGCGACAATAAGCTCAATATCCAGCCGTAAATCGGCTTTTGCTTCTTGAAGCAGTTCTTCTGCTGTGGGGGCATTCGAAAAGAATGAACTGAAATCGAACACTGTTCCCTTAAAGGGATTCGACGAATCGGCAAAAGGGTTGCCACCCCACTGGTTGCCTTGGTAGGAATGTCCCCCTGCCCCGTTGGAGCCAGAATCGCCCGCATGAGCACCACCCATGTCGAAGGGATCGGTCCACGAAAACGGGTTCGCACCGAACGGATTCCCTTGGAAGGGATTGCCCCCTGTGCTGGTGTACGTAGTTTTGTTTCCGTTTTCATCCCATGTGGTCCAAACAAACGATTCAGTAAACGGCCATCCTTCAAATGGATTGCCTTGGGCATTCTGAGGACGACCCGCAGAAGGGTTGTAGGAAAACGGCGCCCCATAAGGAGTTCCCGAGGTGCTGTACTCAGGATCCCACGAATGGTTCAGAAGCACATCACGCGCCTCGTTAATGAGTTTCGTTTTTTCTTCAGCCTTAGCTCGCGCCTGTTCATCCTGCCCGAACTTGTCGGGATGGTTCTCAATGATCAGTTTGCGATGCGCTTTCTTGATGTCTTCTTCCGAAGCGCCCTGCGCAAGACCAAGGGTATTAAGTGCCTCTGACTTCTTCATGGCTAGAACATGATGCTATCGAACGAACGCTTAGGTACGTAGTGCACCTGGTTTTCATCGCGATAGTACTTCACATCGTCATCTTCCATATCAACGATGCATACTTCTTCGCAAGGCTTGCCCAAAGCAAGCACCAACACCGGTTCAAGGTTTTCGGGCATCTCCAGGATTTCTTTGAGCTCTTGCTTCTTGAAGGACATGATCATGCAACCGCCAAAGCCTTCTTCTGTAGATGCAAGCATAATGGTTTGCGCGCAGATGCCCATGTCAATCTGAGCGGCCTGAACCGAAGAGACCTCAGTGTCGACCGCCATTACGATGTAACCAGTTGGGCGTTCTTTTTCTTCAGGGCCTTCCCAATCGGTAAGGTAGCCAGCCCATGCAAGCGTGTCGTACACCTTCGCGCACATTTCCCTATCGGAAACAATGCGATAGCGCAAAGGCTGCAAGTTCTTGGCACTAGCGGTGTAACGCGTGTTGTCGACCCACTTCTTCATGTGACCTTCAGGCACGCGGTAGATGCTACGGAATCTACGGTAACTGCGGGTAGTATGCGAAAGATGCTCGATAAAACTGGGCATGGAATTCCTCTCAATTTAAAAATGACAATTTTCATTACGCTTCTTCAAGTTCCGGCTCATCGGGCGAAGAGGCTTGTTCCCCCTTGCCCGACTGCAGATCTTCATCGAAGTTGTTTTTCCTTACGGCACTGGGGCGAAGCGCATCACGCTGCGCTTTGTGCTCGGCAGCTTCACGCCCCAACTCCGCACGAACGCGCTGACGGTTGAAGTTGTTGTCGGGGAGCTTTTCCTTCTTTTCCCTTTTAGGACGAAAGGTCTTGGTGGTCTGAATAAGGATTGCACCAATAAGGAAGGGCATCCAGAACACGATGCCGCGGTAGACCAAGCCAATTGCCATACCAGCAGTTGCCGAAGCGCCAAAAGCAGTAAAGGCAACAGTGACTGCCGCCTCAACAACACCAACGCCCTGCGGCGTAAACGAAACCATAGCAAACAGGGTTGCAACCACATAGCCGCACACCAACGACTCGGGAACAGCAACACCAAACGCATAGCCAACCAAACAAAACGCAGAAAGCTCGCAGCAGCTTGCAATAAGAGAGCAACCCCATGCCTTCAATGTGGTTTTAGGATTCTGCACGATGAGCTTCGCCGCACTGGAAAACGACTTCACCGTTTTTTCCACCCAAGGAGCCATCGGGTCTTTGTGTAAACGAACCAAGACCTTATTGATGAAACGGGCAATGGGGATAAGGATCCGAACAACCAGATCGGGGTTCTTATGACCCAAAACCATGACAGAGATCATGGCTCCTACCAAAACGATTACCACCAAACCGAACAGCAGCCAGATGGGAGACAACCCTACGGTTAGCGCAAGGATGGAAAACCCGATAATCATAATGGTGGCAAAAGCGGAATCTACCGTAATCTGCATAAGCAGAGCTGCGGAAGTTGCCTTACCTGGTTCGATGCCGCGCCTTCGAGCGTCGTCAACCACCAAGGTGGTACCAGCAAGGTTCAGAGAAGGAAGCACCGTGTTAAGGAAGAACGTGCCAAATACCAGAGGCAACGTATGCTTTGGATGCATGGTTTCATTCACTGCTTGGAAAGAAAAACTGTACGCAAAACTCTGAGAAATGTATTTAAAAAGCTGCGTAAGAATAGCAATGACCAGGGGAATCATAGCACCCTGCGCCATAGTGGCCGCCAGTTCATTGATCTGATCGCCACGGAGGAAGACGAAGGCCAGCACGACGATGATGACCAAGCCGCCCATAAGATTTCGAATATTGAACTTCACTGCTGGGAGGACCTTTTTTCTGTGTTTCAGTAGGAAGATTGTTTTTGAGTATATCAGACGCCAAACCCGATACCCCAACTGTCATAAAACGAACGGGCAAAGCAGCTCAAATGCTCTTGCCGCAAACAAAAGAAACGCCCCAAAGGGCGTTTCTAATTCAGTTCTACTTTGCCGAAACGACACTTACCTAGTGGCGGAAATGGCGATGACCAGTGAACACCATGGCGATGCCGTGCTCATCGCAAGCCTCGATAACCTCTTCGTCACGAATGGAACCGCCAGGCTGGATAATGGCCTTGACGCCATAGTCTGCCAACGTATCAACGTTATCACGGAACGGGAAGAACGCATCGGATGCGCATACCAGGCCTTCTGCAGGAACACCCATGCGTTCGCACGCCTCATGCGCACGTTCGCAAGCGAGCTTCGCAGAGTCAACACGGTTGGGCTGACCAGGGCCCATGCCAATCCCAGCATGATCCTTCGAAACCAAAATCGCATTGGACTTAACGCCCTTGCAAACCTTCCAGGCAAAGAGCATTTCATGCAATTCGTCTTCAGTGGGCTTCTTCTTAGTAGGCACCGTGAACTCTGCAGGATCCTCATCCACACGGTCTACCTGCTGAGCAAGCATACCGCCATCAACAGAACGGAATTCAATAGCCGCAGGAGCATCTACCCCACCGGTCTCTAGAACGCGCAGGTTCTTCTTCTGCTGAAGCAGCTCAAGAGCAGCTGACTCATACGAAGGAGCAATGAGGACCTCTACGAACTGCTTGTTCTCATTGATATGCTCAACCAATTCGAGAGTGACCTCGGCATTAACAGCGATGATACCGCCAAAAGCGCTCTTCGGGTCACAAGCAAATGCCTTGTCGTAAGCCGTGGCAACATCGGCTGCGGTTGCGGAACCGCAGGGATTCTGATGCTTCAGGATCACAACAGCGGGCTCGTCAAACTCACGAGCGAGCGTCCAACATGCATCGGTGTCGAGGATGTTGTTGTAAGAGAGTTCTTTGCCATTGAGCTGCTTGGCGTTAACCAGAGAATGCGACGTAGCAAACTCAGGAACGCGGTAGAACGCAGCGCTCTGGTGTGGGTTCTCGCCATAGCGAAGACCCTGCTGCTTAACAAGGTCAACGGAAAGAGCCTCAGGGAACAGCTCGTTTGCCTCGCCCAACTGGTTGCCGAGCCATGCAGCGATAGCGCCATCGTAAGCGTTGGTAGTCTGGAACACGCGAAGAGCAAGCTGGGTACGCGTTGCGAGTGTGGTTGCGCCATCGTTTGCACGCATTTCGGCGAGAATGCTTCCGTAGCTTGCAGGATCGGTAACAACGGCAACACTTGCAAAATTCTTTGCAGCAGAACGCAGCATAGAAGGGCCACCGATGTCGATGTTTTCAATACAGGTACCGAAATCGGCTCCGGACTCTACCGTTTTCTCGAACGCATAAAGGTTTACCACCACCATGTCGATCATCTCGATACCGTGCTCAGCAGCCTGAGCCATATGCTCGGGGTTGTCGCGCTTAGCAAGAAGACCGCCATGAACCGCCGGGTGAAGCGTCTTCACGCGACCATCCATCATCTCTGGGAATTGGGTTACCTCATCGATGGGGGTAACGGGAATGCCCGCCTCCGCAATAACGCGAGCCGTGCCACCTGTTGAGATGATCTGCGCACCGAACTCTTCGGACAGAGCACGAGCGAATTCCACTACACCCGTCTTGTCCGTTACCGACATAAGAACACGCTTTACCTTAGGATCTGCCACCTGGTACCGCCTTTCCGAATTATCTGGCTATTGATATTCGTTACGTTCAGCATAGCAGCGCCAGCCAAACGCAAACCTTCGAAAGTGAAAATGCCCGCCCAGCGGGCAGTACTGTTAGTTAGCTTGAAATGTGCACCTTACGCGTTTCAGGGCAAACGCCTACCCGCCCTTCGGCAAGAAGCTGGATCACGTGAGGATACAGCTCATGCTCGACCGAATGAATACGCTCTTCAAGAGCCTCGATGGGTTCACCTTCACGAACCTCAACAGGCTGCTGAGCGATAATGGGGCCCTTATCGTAATCGGCATTAGCGAAATGAACCGTAACGCCAGTTACCTTCACGCCGAAATTGTATGCATCCTCAATGGCATGCGCGCCTTTGAAAGAAGGAAGCAGAGCAGGATGAAGGTTCACCACCCTATCAGGGAAAGCGTCGAGGATTTCTGCGGTAACCATACGCATGTAACCGGCCATAACCACGTATTCAGCACCAGCTTCCTTCAGGGCGTCAGCAATACGCTGGTTAGCCGCCGAAGTGTCGGCATACGCCTCGCGATTCATCACCAAGACGGGAATTCCTGCCTTTTTGGCGCGTTCAATGCCAAAGGCATCAGGACGCGAAGAAACAACCAAGCTGATTTTCGCACTGAGCGTGCCTTCTTCAATATGGTCGATGAGCGATTGGAGGTTAGAGCCGCTACCGCTGATCAAAACGCCGATGTTCAACGGTTCTTGCACTTGAGCAGTCATGCCCTTCCTTTCGTTGCTAGGCAAGGCATCGATAAGACACCTTCATTTGTCGCTACCGCAATGAACGTGCCAATCGATGCCCCGAAGTTGGAAAAGAACCCTTCGACGTGCATCAACCGGCATCAACATAAAGCGCGATTGGTCGCTTGAGCCAATCGCGCATAATGATTACCTACTCTTCAGCAGACGGATTGTCGGCAAAGAGCTTTTCCTGATCAACATAGGCAACCTCGCCCGAGCCAGGAATGATACGGCCTACAACGGTAGGTGTTTCACCCTCGGCTTCCAGGATGTCCATAACCTGATCAACCTTGGAAGGATCAACAACGAGAACCATGCCCAAGCCCATATTGAAGGTCTTCAGGGCTTCGTGCTCATCGAGATGAGCCGCACGGCACACAAACGGGATAACCGGTGGCATGCTCCAGGTTCCCACATGAAGCTCTGCGTCCATGTTTTCGGGAAGCGCACGATTCAGGTTCTCAGTAATGCCGCCACCCGTAATGTGGGCAAGGGAACGAACGGTGCCAGGGAGCTGGCGCAGAACGGAGCGAACAGGCTTCACGTAGATGCGAGTGGGCTCGAGCAGCGCGTCGAGCACGCTCTGGCCGCCCAGAGATTCCTGAGGCATACGCAGCTCATAGAGCGTCTTACCGTCGGTAACCACCTTGCGAACCAAAGAATAGCCGTTGGAGTGAATGCCGGAGGAAGCCAGGCCGATAAGCACGTCGCCCTCCTGGACCTTAGCAGGGTCGAGCATTTCAGGACGATCTACCACGCCTACGCAAAAACCGGAAAGGTCATACTCATTGGGATCCATTACGCCAGGATGCTCAGCCATTTCGCCACCGATAAGAGCAGCGCCCGACATCTGGCAGCCATCAGCAATGCCGGAAACGATTTCGGCAACCGCTTCGCTCTTAAGCTTTCCGATGGCAATGTAATCGAGGAAGAACAGGGGCTCAGCGCCTGTTGCAAGAATGTCGTTCACGCACATGGCAACCAGGTCGATGCCCACGGTGTCATGCTTGCCAGCGAGCTTAGCCAGCTGAATCTTAGTGCCAACGCCGTCGGTACCGGAAACCAAAATCGGATCGGCCATGTTCTTCGCCACGTTGATGGAGAACAAGCCGCCGAAACCGCCGATATCGCCGCGAACCTCATCGCGGTACGTGCGATGAACCGCATCCTTGATGGCGTCTACTGCACGGGCACCCTCTGCCGTATCAACTCCCGCTTCGGCATAGGTGGTAGCGCCCTGAGCCGTCCAGCTGGGCCACTTGGTTTCATCGTTATCCATCGCGTTGACCTTAATGCGATCAGTCATAGCATCTCCTGGAACTCAAATCCCCTGTTCGGGGGCTTACAAACAACGTATTGCCATAATTCGAGGCACTATGGCACGCCTTCGAGCTGGCCGCTAATCGAGCACTGCCTTCCCTTCAGGAAGGAAGCTCTTGGCCTTCATGGTATCAGGAATATCCACAGGGTATTCGCCGGTAAAGCAAGCGTCACAGAAACCAGGGTGTTCGCACTGAATTGCCTCGTGAAGGCCCTCAACCGAAATAAACGCAAGCGAATCACAGCCGATGAAATCGCACATTTCCTGATTGGTCATGTTTGCCGCGATAAGCTGATCCTGCGTGTCGGTATCAATACCGTAGAAGCAAGGCCAACGGGTTTCAGGCGAAACAATACGCAGGTGAACTTCCTTGGCACCTGCGCTTCGCAGCATGTCAACCAGCTTCTTGGAGGTGTTGCCGCGGACGATAGAGTCGTCGATAACCACCAAACGCTGGCCTGAAATTACAGACGGAAGCGGATTCAGCTTCAAGCGAATGCCAAGCTGGCGCATCTCATCGGTAGGCTGAATGAACGTACGGCCGACATAGCGATTTTTAACGATGCCGTTGCAATAAGGGATGCCGCTCTCCAAAGCGTAGCCCATAGCAGAAGGCAAACCAGAATCGGGAACACCCACAACAAGATCGGCATCGATCGGAGCCTCGCGCGCAAGGATACGCCCCATCTGACGGCGGGCAACGTATACGCTCTGTCCGTCCATCACGGAGTCGGGACGAGCGAAATACACGTATTCGAAAATGCAGCTAGCGCGCTTCTTGGGCTCAACGCCCATCTCGGAGATCATGCCATCTTTGCCGAAGCGGATAATCTCGCCAGGGGCAACTTCACGCATAAGCTCCGCGCCCACAATATCAAGACCACAGGTTTCGGAAGAAACAACCCATCCACGATTGTTGGGCAACTTACCTACAACCAGAGGACGAATGCCGTTTGGATCACGGAAAGCGTAAAGATGGTCAGGGCTTGCCAGCAGCATAGCGTAAGCGCCCTTGATCATTTTCATGGCCATACGAATGCCCGCACGAAGGGAATTCGTGGTTTTGGTTACCTCGCCAATGATCTTCGCTGCTGCTTCCGAGTCGGTGCCCGCACGCAGATGAACACCGTAATCAATGATTTTCGCCTTGAGGTAATTGGTGTTCACCAACGTTCCGTTGTGGGCAAGCGCAATAAGCACTTCATCGATTGCCGAGATATGGGGCTGTGCCGCTTCCCACGAATCGACACCGCCGCTCGTGGAGTAGCGAACATGACCAATAGCCAAATCGCCCTTCAACGCAGAAAGGTCGCCTTCGGTAAATGCCTGGGTCACCAAGCCCAGATCCTTGGAAGCCATGATGGTGGCACCATCGCCAACGGCAATGCCGGCAGATTCCTGCCCACGGTGCTGCAACGCCTGCAAACCGAAGCAGGTCATGCGCGCTACATCTTCACCAGGTGCGTAAATGCCAAAAACACCGCACTCTTCTTCCATTCTGTCGGGGCGCTCTCCGGGAAACACCGACATGCTCATCTATGCAGCCTCCTCATATTTGCGATCCATGACCGCGTCCTGACTTGACGAAAGACCAGTTGTCCCCGAGGTGCTCGAGCTCAGGTAAGGGTCGTTTGCTGCCGTGGTTTCCACCACAGCGGCAAACAGCACCGCACGGCCGTCGTTTTGCGAATATTCGCAGGTAGAAAACAGCACTGACTGCTTGATATCGGTAGCGGTCAGCGTGTCCCCCTTCTGGCTTACCACGCTGCGGTTAAGCTTGTCCTGCACGTATGCCTGGTAACTTGCGTCGTTGGCAAACGACGTCTGAACGATGGCGTCGCTGCCCGTTGTCTTTACCAAAGCAAACGTTTTAAGGCGATAATTGCCCTGTGGGGTTAACACGTAGATATCGCGATGCGAATCAAAGGTATCCTGGTTCTCGAAATCGGCCAAAGAAGCAAACATCGAACCATCGTTCATGTGGTGGCCGTATAGCGCATTGTTCTGATCGGATAAGTCGCTCGCATTGGAGGCATCCAGGAAGATGGTGCCTGCCGAAGCAAGCCATCCGGTAGATCCGTCAAAAGCTTTATGCAAGTATTCCTGATTATCAGACCCTTGAACCACAGGATAATTGATGGGCGTACCAGGTACGTACACCCACGCTACGATGTCGGGGTTGATGGCACGTAAGCCGTCCCAATCAACTTTCAGGTCGGAAAGAGCAAGATTGGAATTGTCGTCCACCTCTGCATATTCTTCCAGGCAACTGTAAGCGTTTTGCTGCGCCCAGTACTGATAGCCGATAGCGCCCAAGGCAGCTAAAGCGCCCACGAACACTACAATGGAAACAATAAACACCACACGCCATATGCCGCCCTTTTTGCTTTGGCTTGCGCGCGCAGCTGAACCGTAGGAATCGCGGCTGTACTTGGAAATGCTCTGGCTGGAAGGAACCTGTTGGGAACGATACGTAGCAGGCAGGGTGCTCTGAGAGCGTTGCGGAGCAGCATGGGACCCCCGCGATGGACCGCGTCTGTTTACGCCTTTTGGCATGAACCACCTTCACACATTTGGTTCTGAAACGAACTGCCATCGCAGCATGCAACGCAGCGATGTAACTAAACTATAGTAACAAAAAGAAATCCCTCATACGAAGATTCGTAAGAGGGATTTCAAACGTTCTGCCAACAGGCAGAAAAAGCAAGTGAGCGGGTTAACTATCAGCCCGCAGAAACAACCCACGACACACCGCGCTCGCCCGCTCCGTCAACTCTTCGAGCAAGGCTGGGGCAGACCATTAATGCCAAAGCGGCATCCTGGCAGCAATCGCAGCTCTATACCGAGCTAGAACAGCCCCAACCGCTTTTCAATGGCCTCGTTGATGATACGCAGTGCCTTCACGCGGGCGTAATACTTATCGTCGCTTTCCAAGATTATCCAAGGTGCGTTGTGTGTAGAAGTAAGGCGGAACATGTCGTCTACCGCCGCACGATACTGGGGGTACTTGTCGCGGTTGCGCCAATCCTCTGCGGTAATCTTCCAGCGTTTCGCAGGATTGCTTTCACGCGCCTCAAAACGCTGAAGCTGCGTTTCTGGGGAAACGTCCACCCAAAACTTAAGCAGGATGGCGCCCCAATCAACCATGTCGCGCTCAAACTCGTTGATTTCCTCGTATGCGCGGCTCCATTGGTCGGTGCTGGCAAAGCCCTCAACGCGCTCAACCAACACACGGCCGTACCAACTGCGATCATAAATACCTACATGCCCCGCCTTCGGCAAGCGCGTCCAATAGCGCCACAGATGAGGGTGCAGCAGTTCGGGCTTCGTAGGTGCCGGACTGGGGAAAATGGTGTACGAACGCGCATCCAACGCCTGCGCCACACGCTTGATGCTGCCACCTTTTCCAGCCGCATCCCAACCTTCATACATGATCATCATGGGTACGCGCCTAATGTACATTTCCAGCTCGATACGACGAAGACGTTCCTGTTCTGCTTTCAGCTGGAGCTTGTATTCGTCGTGAGTTAGAGCAAGCGAATGATCTACTTCATCAAGCGAAGGTATATGCGCACTAGGGATAAAGCGCGTCATCGTGGGCGCATGAGCGCTCATTGCTGCGGCCTCATGTTCTGCCTGCAAGCGCAGAAGCTGATTTTCCTCGTCGGAGCGTTCGCGCTCATCGTCTGCCACCGAACCAGCAACGGCAGCAGCAGAGTTTTCCTTTGCCTTCGCTTCCGCTTCCAAAGCGGCATTGTTCTTCGGCCTGGAGAGCTCACGCTCCAAGGCGGTTACCAACGTTTGGGCAACGCTCAGGTTTACCCGACGATGATCGGAGGCATCAAGCAGGATCCAGGGGGCAGCCTTGAAGTTAGAGCGCTTCAGCATCTCGTCATAAACACGGTAAGACTGGCTATAGTGCTCGAGCTGTTCAAGATCGCTCTGGGTCACGCGCCACTTGGTTGCAGGGTCGCTATACAAACCCACCAAACGCTCGCGTTGGGTCTGCTCGGAGATATGCAAGAAGAATTTGATTACCAGATAGCCATCGTTGCGCAGCTGTGTTTCGAAGTCTTCAATGGAGGGAAGCATGCGTGCCGTATGAGCCTCAACCGCAGCGCGTTCTTTCTTGGAAAGCTTTCCCTTCTTTGGGAGCATGTTGATCACATGCTGCGCCGCCACCGAATACCAACCGCGATCATAGAACGTCATACTCCCACGCTGACCAAGCGCTTTCCAAAACTGCTGCATAACAGGGAAATAGCCAGTGGAGCCGAACTCTTCGCTCAAAACGTTTTCGGCTTCTTCACCTTCGAAATCTTCCGTAACGTATACCGAAGTGTCGCGCGCATCCAAGTGATACAGCAAATCTGAGATTCGACTGCCCTTCCCGGCGCCCTTCCATCCCTCGAACAACACCACCACGCCAAGCTCCTGGCGCTTCGCTTCCTGCTGAAGCACGACCAACTTATTGATCAATTCTTTGAAGCGGACTTTATATTCCTTTTTGGATACCTTCTGAGAACCCAAACGAACCGTATCAAGCATCGCGAAACCCCCTCTATCCTATGCCACGCCAGTCCCCACTGCACCGCTACTTGCCTACACAGCATGCAACGCACCTGGCAAATGACAGAAAAATGTTAAATAACACGTTATAGGCGATGCTACCCCACTTCCCGATGCACGAATATAGTTAAATCAAATGATGTGTTCGAAAGCACCAGATTTAACAACAAGGAGCTATGAAATGTCCCGCTACGGCATTATCGATTTAGGTTCAAACACCATCCGACTCTGCATTTACGAGGTGTCCTGCGCCGCGCATGAGCCCCTGCGGAAGAAGGATATCGACACCCTGCTGAACTACAAGGTGATGGCAGGCCTCGCTTCGCACGTCGAAAAGGGAGCTATGACCGAAGAAGGGGTAAAGCGCGCCATTAAAACCATCAACGCGCACCTGCGCCGCGCTTCGCACTTCAATTGCGACCGCATTGATATTTTCGCAACTGCCGTACTGCGAAACTGCTCCAATTCACATAAGGCAACTGCCGCAATCGAAGAAGGCATTGGGCAGCGCATCTGCATCCTCTCCAACGAAGAAGAGGCGCATCTTGGCTATTTGGGTGCAAAGCTCGACCAAGACCTCGAAGCGGGCACCATGGTCGATATCGGCGGCGGTTCCACCGAGCTCACAAGCATCAAGGGTGGCTTCGATCTTGCGAAAACCAGCATTCCGCAGGGTTCGCTTTCGTCCTTCGCAAACTATGTAGCGGGGCTGATGCCCACTCAGAAGGAAGTCAACGCCATAGCGCAGGCTTTCCGCGAACTTGCAGAAAAGGAAGAAACCGACGTATACCACTGTACCCAGCTTTACGGCATCGGAGGCTCCATCCGATCTGCCGCAAAGCTCTATGGCGATCTGTGCAACAACGGCAACCGCTTCAATTACTTGCTGCCCGAACACATCGATGCCATCCTGAACCGCTACGCAGAAGACCCCAACGCCTTTGCCCATGAGGCTTTGCGCACCCTCCCCGACCGCATCCATACGCTTATTCCCGGCTGCGTCATCATCCGCGAAGCCTTCAAGCTGTGCGGTGGCGAGCGTCTAGACATCTGCAAGTACGGTGTGCGCGAGGGGTATTTGGCTGAACGCGTTCTAGTAAAACCCGTCAGTTTCGCCTAAAAGCACCATCATCACGGAGGAATGTCACAAGATATTGCGATTCGTTGCGCGATAAAAGGGCATCTTACCTGCGAGAAACCGCTATTAACGATTACAATAATTCCTAGATAATACTGGCGCATGCGCCATTAATCTGGGGAAAAGAATAGAGGGGAAATCATGGAAGCGAAACAGAATTCCAGTGTTGGTGTATCTGCTACCACGGAAACACATCCCAAACATAAGAGCCATCACGTTCTGCCCTATATGCAAAACCGTGAGCTTTCTTGGCTCGAATTCAACAAGCGTGTACTCGATCAAGGCGAAGACCATAACGTTCCCTTGCTCGAACGCCTCACCTTCGTGTCCATCTTCTGCAGCAACTTGCAGGAGTTCTTCATGGTACGCGTTGGCAGCCTTACCGATCTTTCTTTGGTAAACAAAGACCTGCGCGACAACAAAACGCAGATGACGCCCAACGAACAGCTCCAGGCAATCTATGAGCGCTGCCATGAGCTGTACCCGGAGGAAGAACGCATCTACAACAAGATCATGGGTCAATTGGCCGAATGCGGCATCCGCCAGCTTCAGCCCGAAGGCCTTTCGCCCGAACAGGCGGAGTATCTTCGCAAGCACCTGAAAGAACGCGTTGTTCCCTACCTTTCGCCGCAGATCATCAATTCGCGCCACCCCTTCCCTCACCTGGAAAACGGTGCACTATACGTTCTTGCGCGCCTGGTCAGCGACGAAGAGGGTGGCGCAAAGTCCAAAGCAACTGAGAGCAAGGGCAAAAAGAAGGGCAAGAACATTGGCGCCGACGATGCTACGTTCGGCCTTATTCCGCTGCCCCATCAGGCAAAGCGCGTAATCAAGCTGCCTGGTGAAGGCACTCAGTACATCCTTCTGGAACACGCTATCAAAACCATCGTTGATGAAGTGTTCTCTATGTACACCACCAAGCGCGCAAGCGTTATCTGCGTAACACGCAACGCCGACATCGATCCGAACGATGGCACCGAAGAAGATCTTGATTACGACTACCGCGAGCACATGAAGCGCATGCTGAAGAAGCGCGCACGCCTGGCTCCTGTTCGCTTGGAAACCGATACGCCCCTTTCCTCCGCTACGGAAAAGTTCCTTCTGAAGCGCTTGGATCTGAAGCCCTGCCAGAGCTACGTTACCAGCGTCCCGCTCGATATGAGCTATGCCTGGGGTCTTTCCAGCATGATCGATTCTGAGCTAGCACGCGACATCACCAACGAACCGTTCACGCCGCAATGGCCAGCATGCTTCGACAAAAAGCGACCCATCATGGAACAGGTAGCCGAGCGCGACGCTCTGCTTGCGTACCCTTATGAAAGCATGGATCCGTTTATCAGCCTGCTCCGCGAAGCAGCGAACGATCCTTCGGTATTCTCGATCAAGATCACGCTGTACCGCCTTGCCAGCCAGTCCCATCTGGCAGAAGCCTTGGTAACTGCTGCAGAAAACGGCAAGGAAGTTACCGCGCTGTTCGAACTGCGCGCCCGCTTCGACGAGTCCAACAACATCGAGTGGTCGCAACGCTTTGAGCAGGCTGGCGCCAACGTAATCTACGGTTTCCACGACTTCAAGGTTCACTCGAAGATCTGCACCATCGCACGCCATACCGAAAACGGCATCCAGTACATTACCCAGCTGGGCACGGGCAACTACAACGAGAAAACCTCGAGGCTCTACACCGACTTCAGCTTCATCACCACCGATGAAGGAATCGGCAAGGATGCCGCAAAGTTCTTCCGCAACATGAGCTTGGAAAACGCTTCCGATGAATATCAGAAGCTTTCGGTTGCTCCGTTGCAAATCAAGCCGATGATTCTTCATAAGATCGATGAGCAGATCGCGCTTGCTAAAAGCGGCAAGCCCAACGGCCTGTCGTTCAAGACCAATTCCATCACCGACAAGGACATCATCGACAAGATTGCCGAAGCCTCCCAGGCTGGCGTTAAAACCACGTTGTTCGTACGCGGCATTTCGTGTCTGGTTCCCGGCGTTGAGGGTTACACCGAAAACGTTGAGGTTGTTTCCATCGTTGGTCGCTTGCTGGAGCACAGCCGCATCTACGGATTCGGTCCGCGCGATAATCGCGAGATCTACCTTTCCAGCGCCGACCTGATGACGCGCAACATGGAAAAGCGTGTGGAAATCGCTTGGCCCATCTACGATCCCGAGCTGAAGGAACGCGTTAACGAGTATCTGGACATCTCGCTTTCCGACACCGCCAAATTGCGCATGTTGAAGAACGACTTGGAATACACCCCACTCGAATTCTTCTGCAGCGAAAATGCGGACGGCAGCACCGAATCGTTTGATTCTCAGGCTTACCTTATTCAGAAGGCACGCGATGATTATCGCCACGCCAGCGAACTGCGCGAAGAAGAAGAGGCACGTCGAGCTGAGCTTGCCCGAATCGAGCGCATGAAAGCAGCCGAGGAAGAGGAACGCAAAGCTCGCGAAGAAGCCAAGGCAAAGGAAGCTGCCGAAGAAGCATGCAGGAAGGCCGCTGAGGAAGCCGCTGAGCTGAAGGCGAAGGCCGAGGCAGAGGCAAAGGCAAAGGCCGAGGCGGAGGCGGAGCTTGCTGCCCTGAAGAAAGCCCAGGAAGAAGCCGAGGCAGCCGCGCTGGAGGCAAAGGCCGAAGCGGAGGCAAAGGCAAGAGCTGAAGCTGAAGCGGAACTCGCTGCCCTGAAAAAGGCACAGCAAGAAGCTGAAGCTCAGCGAATTGCCGCCGAAAAGGCCGCAGAGCAAGCCGAGATCAACATTCCTCGTGGCCTCGAGGAAATTGAGCCTGGTGTTGCGGGGCCCGCTACCAACACCGCCGAGGTGAATGCGCAAAAGGTCGATGCTAGGCCTATCGTGCTTTCCCCTTCCCTGGAAAGGAAAGTCGAAGAAGCAGCAGACAAGGCAGCTATCCAGCTGGTGCCGAAGAAGCCCAGCCTGTGGCAGCGCATTAAATTCCTGTTCACTGGCAGGCTCGACTAGCGGCAAAACCGAAGGACAGCCATAGAAAGATAAACCTCTTTCGATTTATCCGCCAAGACACAAAAGCCTCCTGATTCGCAATTGAATCAGGAGGCTTTGTTTTTAAGGCGTGCTAATCATGCTCAATTACCTCAAGCAGCCGCGAAAGCCGCATGCCCCTTAGCATTCACGCACGCTTCCCATAAGGGGAGTGGACGATACTATTGGCTGTTGCGCCTTCCGCGATGATTTTTCGCTCCTTGGGAACGCTTACGTTTTCCAGGCTTAGGCATTTGGCGAACGCCAGAAGAACGCACGCCAGGCCTAAACGCTGCTGGCACCTCTTCGGCGCTCCGCTCAGAATTGCGACGTTTGCCATTGCCGCCATTCGAACGCTTTCTATCGGAAGAGCGAACGGCATTCTTGCGCGAAGGCTTTGCCTGCTGCTTCTTGTCCTGGCTACGGCCTGCACCTTGATTGCGCTTGCCGCTACGACCGCGACCAGCAGAAGAGGAACGAGAAGGCCGTTCAGTGCCCCCGGAAGCCTCCTCGGACCTATCCTGGCTTGCTTTGCTGCTTGCCTGGACCTGCTTCGATGCCGCCTTCTTTTCACGAGCCTTGCGACGTTTCTTCTTGGCCTTCTTTCCAGGCACCTTCGAAGCAGGGACTCGATCAGGGTCGATGAATACAGGGTTTTCACCCAGTTCAAGGCCTTCGGTGTCGTAGAGATCCACCGTTTTGCCCATCAAGGCCTCGATGTCGTTGAACTCATCAAAGTCTTGCTCGGTAACAAACGTGAGCGACCAGCCAACATCGCCGCCGCGGCCCGTACGACCAATACGATGGATATAGTCGACAGGATCTTCAGGCACATCGAAGTTGACGACATAGTTCACATCGGCTATATCGATTCCTCGAGCCAGCACATCGGTTGCGACCAGAACATCAACCTCACCAGCACTGAACGAGCGGAGAGCGCGCTCACGCTGGTTCTGCGTGCGATCGCCGTGAATAACCGCGCATGAGATGTTGGCCTTCACCAAACGACGACGGCAAGCATCGGCACGATGCTTGGTGCGAGTAAAGACAATAACGCGCTCGGAACCTGCCTTTTTCAGCACTTGAGCCAATAGCGCATTCTTCGCCTCTAGGGAAACAGGAAGTGCATACTGCTCTACGGTGTCTGCCGTTGAGGTTACCGGCGCAACCTCGATACGAGCAGGAGTTTTCACCAAATCGGTGATGGATCCAACCTTGCCCTCGTCGAGAGTTGCAGAGAACAACAACGTTTGGCGCTGTTCGGGAGTTGCACCCACAATGGTGCGAATGGCAGGCAAAAAGCCCATATCGAGCATGCGATCTGCCTCATCAAGAACAAGAACCTGAACCTGATCGAGTGAACAAGCACCCTGCTCCATCAAATCGATCAAGCGACCAGGAGTGGCAATAAGGATATCGCAGCCTTGCTTCAGAGCATTGCGCTGAGGGCCGTAACCCAAGCCGCCCACAACCGTGACCGAGGAATGGCCTGTATGCTTGGCAACGGTACGACACACCGATTCTATCTGCTGAGCAAGCTCACGGGTGGGCGTAACCACCAGAAGGTACGGACCGCACCCCAGGCTACGACCGCGAACACGGCGCTTTTCGCCATGCGCCAGATTATTCATGGTTGGCAAAAGAAATGCTGCCGTTTTGCCCGTACCCGTTTGTGCGGCGGCAAGCACGTCGCGGCCTTCGAGTACTTGAGGAATTGCCCCCGCCTGAACGGGGGTTGGAGCAGTATAGCCCAATTCCTCTACCGCTCCCAAAATTTCTTGGTTAAGTCCAAGAGCATCAAAGCTCGTACATTCAGCTTCTTGAGTCATATCTTTCTTTTCCTGCGTTGCGTTTGCAGTCATATATCACATTTCCATTCTTCAGCGCCGCATATGCAGAAAGGCATCGGACGCCATACATAAAAAATCCCCGCCATGGGCGAGGCTTAACAATCTTATTAAGGATACCTTACGTTACTTGGATCCCAAAATATGACGGGCGGGAGTTTTCATTCTCCCGCCCGTCTACACATATATGCAGCTAATCAGCGTTACGGAAGCAACAACTGAGCAATCTGGACGGCATTGAGCGCCGCACCCTTGCGAATCTGGTCGGCAACGTTCCAAAATGCCAAGCCATTTTCAACGGAAGGATCTTTGCGCAAGCGGCCAACAAACGCACCGTTGGTTCCTGCAAGCAGGCCAGGCATGGGATACAAGCTGTTAGCGGGATCGTCCATTACGGTAATACCCGGAGCAGCCTCGAGTGCAGCGCGAGCCTCTTCCACCGTTACCGGACCCTCGAATTCAACGTTGATGGATTCACCGTGGCAACGAAGGACGGGGACGCGGACACAGGTTGCGGCAACCTGGATATCGTCATCACCCATGATTTTCTTGGTTTCGACAACCATCTTCCACTCTTCCTTGGTGGAATCGTCTTCCAAGAACTTATCGATATGGGGAATGCAGTTGAAGGCGATCTGATGAGCGAAAGCATCGACAGTGAGCTCTTCGCCGTTCAGGAACTGCTGAGTCTGCGCGTACAGCTCCTGCATCGCCTTGGCACCTGCGCCCGAAGCGGCCTGGTAGGTAGAAACAACCACGCGCTTGATGGGAGAAATATCATAGAGCGGCTTCAAGGCTGCAACCATCTGGATGGTGGAGCAATTGGGGTTGGCGATAACGCCGCTATGCCAAGCAACGTCCTGGGGGTTAACCTCGGGAACAACCAGCGGCACATCTTCGTCCATACGGAAAGCACTGGAATTGTCGATCATCACAGCACCGGCATCTACGACAGCCTGGCGCATTTCCTTGGAAACGCCTGCACCTGCGCTGAACAGCGCAATGTCGACACCCTGGAAAGATTCGGGAGTCATCTCCTGAACAGTAAGTTCACCTGCGGGAACCTGGCCGCAGCCCTTAAAAGGAAGCTTCTTACCCGCAGAACGCTTTGAGGCAAGTGCACGAATCTCACTTGCGGGAAAATCGAGATCATGAAGAACCTCGAGAAATTCGTTGCCGACAGCGCCCGTGGCGCCCGCTACAGCAACAACCGGATTTGCGGGGATTTCCTTCGTCCAAGTCATTGAAGCTCCTTTGCATCGTGTACTTGGGGAACCATGATACTACTCACCTATAGTTGCACTGTATAAACTTAACATTTGGCGCAAAATGTTGCCTTGAACGGGTTGCGGGGAGCGGATTGCGGTCCAGCTCAAGAAAGGCTAACAATCAAAATGGCGGCGACCCTTATGCAAATTGGGGCTTTCATCTTCCCATTTGGCAAAAACCGCTAATGATAAGGTTATAGTGAATTCATACATTACAATGTATCTGTCCAAAAACTATTATCCCTAAACGAGAGGATCTATAATGTTCTGCCCTCAATGCGGTAAAGAAAATGTTGACGAAGCACAGTTCTGTGTTCAGTGCGGCAATGCCCTGAAGCAGGCTGACACAACCCCTGCTCAACCTCAGCAGCAAACGGCAAGCGCTCCCGTTCCGCCGCCCGCACCTAGCCAGCAGCCTCAACAGCCCCAGCAGCCTGTATATCAGCAGCCCGCAGTACCTGTTCAACCTCAACCCGTTCCCGCTCAGGCAGCAACCTACCCCATGACCAAGCAGGACGAAACCCTCCGTTTGATCAACTTCATTCTGTGCATTCTGAGCTGTATCGCCATTTGCTGGGCGGTTATTCCGCTGGCATGGGCAATTCCCATGACCGTACACAGTTGGGGCATTTACAAGGGCACCAAGCCCAACACCACCGCCTTTGGTGTATGCACCCTGATCTTCGTTAACATCATCGGCGGCATCCTGCTCCTTGTCTCCAACAAGGACGACAAGTAAGCAAACACCTAGCCGCAAACCAAACGAGCCCCATCCAAACGGATGGGGCTCGTTTGGTTTTAGTGGGAATATAGGGGGTAAGGTCCCGTTTTCTCACGCAAAAGGCCTCGCTTGCAGCAAAACGCGCAAGCGAGGCCTTGCCTCTGTGTCCTATGGCTAGGTAGGAAAACGGGGCTTTCCCTATATTCCCAGTTATCGGCCCTTTGCCATCTTTGCGGCGATTTCCTCGGGGGAAAGCTGGGTTTCCTCGAAGATGGTGTCGGAGTCCAAGCCAAATGCAGTGTGCAGGCAACGCACCGCTGCATCTACCTGACTGCCTTCGACCACGATGGAGATACGAATGGGGCTGGTGGAAATCATCAAAATGTTGATATGGTTTTCAGCCAACGCGCCGAATGCCTTAGCGGCAACGCCAGGAGCGGATTTCATGCCCGTACCCACCAGGGAAACCTTAGCAATGTTTTCGTCCATCAAAGCGGTAGCGCCGAACTTCTTAACCAAGGTATCAACAGCTTCCAGAGCCTGTTCTTTCTGGGAGCCAGGGAAGGTGAAGGAAATGTTCGCCTTACCATCGTTTGTGGTGTTCTGGATGATCATGTCAACCGAAACATTGTTGCCCGCAAGGATAGAGAACAGCTGAGCTGCCATGCCAACTTCATCGGGAAGGCCACGCAGGGTGATCTTCATTTCGGATGTATCGTGTGCAATGCCGGAAATTACTGCCTGTTCCATGGAAGGAACAACCTCCTCGATAAGCGTTCCCTCTGCATCAGAGAAAGCAGAGCGGGAATGGATTACAACATGATATTTACGAGCGAATTCCACAGCGCGCGACTGCAGAACACCAGCGCCGCCACTGGAAAGCTCAAGCATATCATCGTATGAGATACGGTTGAGCTTCTTAGCACGAGGGCAAACGCGCGGGTCGGCCGTGTAAATGCCTTCTACATCGGAATAAATCTCGCATACATCGGCACCAATGCCGCAGGCAAGGGCAACTGCCGTAGTGTCAGAACCGCCGCGGCCAAGTGTAGTGATATCGCCATCGGTTGAAATGCCCTGGAAGCCGGCAACAACCACAATTGCACCCGTATCAAGAGCACCGCGGATTCGGTCAGCATTAATGTCTTCGATTTTAGCGCTTGAGAAGACATCGTCGGTAGTAATGCCGGCCTGCCATCCGGTAAAGCTGATTGAGTTGTAGCCCAGTGCCTGAATAGCCATGGCCAAAAGCGACATGCTTACCTGCTCGCCCGTGGAGAGCAACATATCCATTTCGCGTTTGGAGGGATGATCGTTCAATGCAGCGGCAAGACCCACCAGTTCGTCGGTGGTTTTGCCCATTGCGGAAACTACAGCAACAACGTCGTTGCCTTCCTGCTTCATGGCAATAAGACGCTTTGCCACATTTTTGATTCGTTCTGGGGAGGCAACCGAAGTGCCACCAAACTTTGAAACTATAAGTGCCATCGTCTTCTTTCCTCGTATGGGATAACTCTTACATATTACCAAAAGCACCTAGCGGGAAACCCTGTCACAAAAGATTAGAAGCAAACAGGAAACAAAACGGCACGCATGATCGGGAAACGAACCACGGCGCCCGCTAAAGTGCTCAATTCGCTCCGCACGAAGCATTGAAAGCAGACCCTGACCACCACTGCAATCAGGAAGAATAAGGCGAACGATTCAGCGATTGGGCAAAGCTCCAAGACAAACAAACGTTGCGCCCAAAACGCACAAGGCCCTTCGATTCATCCGCGAACCGAAGGGCCTTGCCTAAATGTTCATAAGCCTTGAGTTGAGTGTTAGGCGTACTTCACCATGATCATGCTCATCTTGTTGGCAACCGCTTCACACTGGTCGACGCAATCTTCCATTGCTTCGAACAAGCGCGTCCATACCGAAACGCGCATGGGGTTGTCGCATTCCTTAACGTACAGCTCGCGAATGATGTTCAGGAACAGCGCATCGGCTTCGTCTTCAATATCGTTCACGCGTACCAGCAAGGAATTAAGCTTTACAGATGCCTTCTTGCAGTTACGGAAGTCAACCATAGCTTCGCTTAACGCTTCACAAGCACGAACGATGAGCTTAGAAAATTTCTTGGCATCTTCATGCATGAAGTGAATATCGAACATATAGAAGTTCTGGATAACCTCTTCGGTCATATCGATGATCTCGTCGAGGCTTTCCGCCATAGCAATGATGTCTTCACGGTCGAGCGGCGTCACGAAATCGGGAAGCAGCGCTTCGAACACGCTATGACATACGCCATCGGCTTCGCGTTCGATAGCATGAGCGCGGGACAGCTCCTTTTCAAGTTCCGCCGCAGACTCGAAGTCATGCACAATTTCCTTTAGTAGCTTCGCTTCTTTAACGCATAAAGCTGCCTGAGCCTCAAATGCATCGTAATAGTCGAACTTCTTCTTCTTTTTTCTACCGATTCCGGCCATGACCCCTCCAAGGTCCGATGCCGCGGATTGCCGCAGCAGTCTCGTCCGCTCTATGCGCATGCACTTACAAAGTGCAGCGCAAGTTTAACAGTAGTAGGCAAACACCCGCCTCTGCTCGTCGCCAATTGTTGTCAAAGAGTTGTGACCCGTCAAAACCAGCGTTTCATCGGGCAGCTGGGAAAGCTTGCGCAACGATGCACGCATCTGCTTAGCATTACCGCCCGGGAAATCAGTTCGGCCGATAGAGGCACAGAACAACGTGTCTCCCGCAATAAGAACATTAGCGCCATCAAGGTACTTGCCCGAATCCGATTCAAGGAACAGGCAGATTCCGCCCGGCGTATGGCCAGGCGTGGCAATAACGCGCCATGCCATATTGCCCAGGTGCAGCTTATCGCCATCTTTCAAGAGATGATCAACCTTGCATGACTTGGTGGGAGGGAACTCCCCTGCTGGCTGGTTCTCGATAACGGGAGCATCAATTGCCGAAGCATACACAGGGGCGTTCGTCATAGCCTTCAAATCGGCAAGGGCGCTGGTGTGATCAGAATGATGGTGCGTCACCACAATGGCATCGAGCTTTTTGTTGCCCAATGCCTTAACGATTGCAGAAGCATTATCGGACGGATCAACCACGAAGGTGGCTGCATCATCAGAAATAATGAAAGTGTTGTTTTCAATGGGGCCCAGCACCAGATACTTGATGTCAACGGCGGCGCCCGTTACACGGAACGTACGTCCGTCTCTTTTCACTGATAGCTTCATTGTCAAAACCTTTCTTAAATAGTTACTTAGAAGACGCTGCGCCAGGCATCATGCGATGGGCATCAAACACGCCATCCACCGCACGAAGCTTCGAAAGGATGCGTTCAATAACCGCCGTATCGGAAACCTGGAACAAGAAACGCATTTCAACCATGCCGTCGCGATGCGTATTCGTATTAACGGAAAGAACGTTGGCACCGTGCTCGGACAGTACCGAGGCAACGTCCATAAGAAGATTCAAGCGATCAAGCGCCTCAACGAAAATTTGTACGTTGAACGAAGTGTCGCCCGAGGGACCGTCTTCTTCCCAGAACACTTCGATGATGCGCTCGGGATGCTGCTTGAGCGCAGCAGCGTTGGGGCAATCGTCGCGATGAACCGAAACACCGCGGCCGCGGGTAACAAAGCCCACGATCTTGTCACCGGGAACAGGGTTGCAGCAACGGGAAAGACGCACCAAAACATCGTCGATGCCGCGAACCACCACGCCGTTCGAGGAATGGGTTTCATGCTTCTTCGGACGCTTAACGCTCGTAAGCATAGGCGGCATCTTGCCCGTAGACGAAGCTGATGTTCCCATAAGGGGCTTCGAAGCGTCTTCGGTGCCGTTGTCTACCAGCAGCTTCAGCATGCGGTTGGCCACATGCATCGGCGCTTCTTTGCCAGTGCCGATGTTAACCAGCATATCGTCGGCGTCTTTGTATCCCATAGCTTCGGCGACTTCGCGCATTGCGCGCATGCTCTGAGCACTTGAAATACCGAAGCCATGCTTGCGCATTTCACGCATAAGGATGTCGCGACCTTCTTGCATGTCGTCGGAACGACTGATCTTGGCAAAGAAGGAACGGATCTTCGAGCGAGCCGAAGGCGTTTTCACGATGTTCAGCCAGTCGCGAGAAGGCGTAGCGCTTTTCTGGGTGAGGATTTCCACGCGGTCGCCCATCTGCAGCTTATAGGAAAGCGGCACAATGGAACCGTTGACCTTCGCGCCAACACAGTGGTAGCCCACTTCCGTATGAATGGCGAAAGCGAAATCGACCGGAGTTGAACCAAAGCGCAAGCTCATAGCCTTGCCCTTAGGCGTAAAGACATACACCTCTTTCGGATCAAGGTCGGTCTTGAGCGACTTCAGGAATTCGCGCGAGTCTTTGGTTTCGTCTTGCCAGTCGACCATTTCACGCAACCAGGCAATTTGTTTATCGAACGCCGATTCGGCGCCCTTGCCGCCCTTTTCCTTATAGCGCCAGTGCGCGGCAACGCCGTATTCGCTCATGCGGTGCATTTCCTCGGTGCGAATCTGCACTTCGAGAGGCCTACCAGCCGGACCGATAACCGTAGTGTGCAAGCTCTGGTACATGTTGAACTTCGGCATAGCGATGTAGTCTTTGAAGCGCCCGGGCATTGGGTGCCACAAACTGTGAACCGCGCCCAACGCCGAATAGCAGTCTTTCACCGAAGTGGTGATGATGCGCACGGCGATAAGGTCGTAGATCTCGGAAAAGCCTTTGCCCTTCTTCGACATCTTTTGATAGATGGAATACAGGTGCTTTGGGCGTCCCATGATCTGAGACCCCACGCCGATCTTGTCCATTTCGCCATGGAGAATGGAAATGACCTTTTCCAAATACTCCTCGCGTTCACGGCGCGTTTCGGCAACCATGCGAGAAACCTGTTTGAACTTAGCGGGCTCCAAATAGAAGAACGCTAGGTCTTCCAATTCCCATTTGATGGAGCTGATGCCCAAGCGATGCGCAATGGGGGCATAGATTTCCAACGTTTCGCGCGCCTTGAAAATACGCCTGTCTTCGCGAAGGGCCGAAAGCGTGCGCATATTGTGCAAGCGGTCGGCGAGTTTGATAACGATAACGCGGATGTCTTTGCTCATGGCAACGAGCATCTTGCGAAACGTTTCAGCCTGCTCGTCGGAAAGCGTTTCCACCTCGATCTTGGTGATCTTGGTTACGCCGTCAACCAATTCGGCAACCGAATCGCCGAACATTTCGGCCACCTGCTGCTTGGTGGCAACAGTGTCTTCCACCGTGTCGTGCAGCAGGGCGGCAATAAGCGTCTCCACGTCCATGTGGAGGTCAGCCAAGATAATGGCAACCTCCACGGGATGGATTACGAATGCTTCGCCCGATTTACGTTTCTGGCCAGCATGCATTTCCTCGGCAAAGCGGAAGGCCTTTTCCAGCAAAGCCAATTCGTCTTTGTCCAAATAGGTAGAAGCCAAGCCCTCAAGTGCCTTGAAGCGCTCCTTCGGGTCGGAGCCGACTGGCGCTGAAGTAGCCGATTTGATGGTTGGGTCAACAGACGAAGCCACTAATCCAACCGGATGAAGTTCGTTGGCATCTGACATGGCTATCGTTCCTCCTGGGAGTTCGTAGTGGGAAGCAAAGGGCGCCTTATGCGACTCTGCAGTTCTTCCACAGAGCTGGAAAGCACCCAATCCTTGAAGGTCGCGAACGATTCGCGCTCGTCCATGCCTTCGCGATAACGCACGCTATCGTCCAGCTCGACCTTACCCTTATAGTCTACGACATTGATGCTTCGTTCTTTACCCGAAACCCCTGCGCAACCTTGAGTTTTGATAAGTCCCAATTCCTCGAACACCGAAATGCCACACTCTACTTGTGTAGCGGTAATAACGGCACCCAACAAACGGGACGAGCTCTTCGCCGCGCCCTCCGCGTCGAGAGTAAAAAAGCCTTGCCCATGTTTGCGCTGAAGGGTGCGAAGCCCTCGATATATTTGTGCCATTCCGTCATGGGTGGGAGCAGCATCATCCAAAATGCCAGCGTTGAGCCGCGCATCTCCCCTACCGAACAACAAATGGATCTGCGCCGGCTGGCCATCGCGACCCGCACGACCCGCCATCTGATTGAACTCAACCTCGCTAAAAGGCAGATGGTACAGCACCACATGACGAACGCCTGGGATGTCAACCCCTTCACCAAAAGCAGAAGTTGCAACCAACACCTGCAAGCCACCTTCACGGAACAACGATTCAACACGCTCGCGCTCGGAGCGAGAAAGACCAGCGTTATAAAAGCCGATCAGCGAGGCGATATGGGGTTCCTGCTTGCGAAGGCTTCGGGTTAGCGCAATGGTTTCCATGCGTGAATTAACGTAGATCAGGGTTTTTTCGCCCTGCGCTACCAGGTTAACCAAATAGCGCTCACGCTTCTTCATATTGCGCTGATCGACCACTGCGAGGTTGGCGCGCTCGTGTTTATCTACCACCACGCATTCGGGCGATATACGGAATGCTTCGCAAATGCACTGTTCCACTTCGCTGTTTGCCGTTGCGGTAGCTGCAAGCACCTGAGGAGACCCCAATGCCGCAATAGATTCGCCCAAGCGAGCATAAAAGGGGCGGAACCCCGCCTTCGAGGTTCCCACATGATGAGCTTCGTCGATTACCGCAAAGTCGATAGACCCGGTAACAGCAAAATCGGCCGCATGGAACGCCAGATATTCAGGCGTGGTGAGCACGATGTCGACTTCATGAGCAGCAAGACCCGCCATAACCGCAGCACGCTCTTCCGGCGTAGAAGCGCCCGTAAGCACTTCAGAGCGGATGCCAAACGAACCGAGCGTTCTGTCCAGATGGAATGACTGGTCGGCAACAAGGGCACGCAGGGGGTACACGAACAAGCTTGCTTTACCATGAGCAAGGGCCTGCTCAACGGCATGGATATGGAAAATAAGCGATTTGCCGCGCCCCGTTCCCATGATGGCTAAAGCAGAATCGCCTGCATCAAGAACGTCCAAGGTGCGCTGCTGCGAATCGTGCAGCTGGGCTTCGCCCAAGAACGCGCCTATCAATGCAGCGCGAAAACCCGCAGGATCGGCCTTGGCGTATTCCTGCCACATAAGACGATCGGATTCCGGAGCGATAAGGCTAGTTGCATCTTCGCCTTGAGTTTCGTCTTCTTCGGCAGCAACCAAACCTGAAACGAATTCCTTGTCTTCGCCCAAGCACGTTTCAAGCGCGCTGCAGGGCGTGAGAGGCTTAAGAGAAGAAATAACTGCCTTGACCGAACGGCGCCCACGCCAGCTATCTATCTGCAACTCGAACACCGCGTCGAGCGCACATCCGCATCCCAACAGCCCCGAGATGTCAGGACAATGGAACATAATGCTGGAAAGAGAGTTCACCCCGTCGGTAAGCGTGCAGGAAAGATGCGTCTTATCGGCACCCACTGCCCTACCCCCGGAAATAACCACGCCATGCGCCAGAAAATGAGGGCTGGGGTTTTCCTGCCCAAACGGGGCGAGCAAATCGAGTTTTGCCACGTTTTCCAGCGTAAGCTCGGAAAGATCCAAGCTGGCGTCCACTTCAATGCGGGGAATGAAATCTTCGGGCGGAAGCTTGTCCATGTAGGCGCACAAGCGTTCCGAAAACTCGGAAAGCTTAGAAGCGGGCAGCGTAACGCCCACAGCAGCGTGGTGCCCGCCGAAACGCGTAAGGATGTCCTGACACGAGGAAACTGCCTCGAACAGGTTAACGTCACCAACGCTACGGCCAGAACCATGGGCTTCGTCCCCTTCGATGGTGAATAAAATGGAGGGAACGCCATAACGGTTGGTAAGGCGCGAGGCAACAATGCCTTTGACGCCCTCGTGCCAGCCCTCGCCAGCAACCACCAAGGCACGCTGGCCTTTGAAGACGCGTTCTGCCTGTTCGGAAGCAACTTCAGCAAGCTCCGCTTCGATGGTGCGACGCTGGGTGTTCACGTTTTCCAATTCGGCAGAAAGGTGACACGCTTCAGCGAAATCGTCGCACATCAGCAAATCGAGTGCCAACTGGGCATTGCCCATACGTCCTGCCGCATTCAAGCGAGGAATGATGGTGAAGCTCAAGCTCGAAGAAGAAACGGGGTTATCGGCGAAGCCCGATTCTCCCAAAAGTGCCGCAATACAAGGGCGCGGGTTTTCGTTGATCATGCGCACACCGGCGCCTACCATGGCACGATTCTGACTGCGCATAGGCATAAGGTCGGCCACCGTGCCCAACGTTGCCAGATCGATAAGCTCACGCCAGAGGTTGGGTTTGCCAAAACGCGAACCAACTGCCTGCACTACTTTCAACGCCACACCAGCGCCCGCAAGGATGGAGCTGGGATTGTCGTCGCATTTAGGATCGACCACCGGCACGCCCTTGGGAACCAAATCGGCAGGCTCGTGATGGTCGGTAATGATCACATCGATGCCACGCTCTTTGAGGATTTCCACTTCATTCTTGGCGGCAATGCCGTTGTCTACTGTAACCACCAGATTCGGATTGCAGGCAGACGCCCTATCGATAGCGGCTTTCGAGAGGCCATAGCCTTCTTCGAAACGCAACGGAATGAATGGGGTAACGCGCGCGCCGCATTCACGCAAACCACGCGTCATGATGGTGGTTGCCGAAACGCCGTCAAGGTCGAAATCGCCGAACACCAAAATATGCTCTTCGTTTTTAATGGCAGCCTCGATGCGATTCACCGCTGCTTCCATGTTTTCTATTTCATAAGGATTCGCCCAATCCCTTTCAAGCGAGGGATTCAGAAACTCCTGAGCCTTTTCAACCGTGTCGAACCCACGCGCCACCAACGTGGCGGCAATAAACTGCGGCAGATCCAATTCGGCTGCAAGGCGCGATGCCGCAGCCGAATTGGCCGCAGCAAGATTGATGCGCGCACTCATAACAATACCTACTAACTTTTTTCTTTCTCGAAAGGCATTGTATAAGAAAGGCGCGCTGCCCATAGAGATAACGCGCCGATGGTTCCAAGGCGTTGACGAAAGGGCGCCTTCACTGAGCGGCTTAGCTAAAGCGGCAACTAAAACACCCACAGCAACCAACAAATCACTGCAGAAACGCAACTGCATCAGCGCTTACCAAACGCTTGCGCCGCCTTCAATAGTTTTGGTCATAAACGGAAGCTAGAAAGCCGATTCGTAGATAGCACGCGCGTCTTCCAAGGTGATCTTCTTGAATCCCCCGAATGCTTCGCCCTTGTTGGCCTTAAGGGTGACAAGGAAGGCGTCAACGTTTTCGAGTTTCAAACCAAACTCGCCCAGCTTGGTGGGCATGCCCAATTCGGCAAAGAACGCTTGCAGCTCATCGATAGCAGCCGTAACTGCATCTTCCACGGCTTCTTCTGTTTCGTCTACCGGCTCAATGCCAAATACCAAATCGGCAAACGCAAGGAAGCGGCTGGGGTCTTCGCGCCACACGAAACGCATCCACGCGGGCATCATAACGGCCAAACCAGCACCATGGGTAATTGAAGTGTCAAATGCGGAAAGCTGATGTTCCAGGGCATGGCTTTCCCACCCGCCGGCACGGCTCGTAGGCACGGCGTTAAGGCCGCAGCCCGCAAGATCGTTGTGAGCGAGCGTGCCCGACCACATAATGTTGGCACGAGCCTCGTAGTTTTCCGGTTCGGCAATCGCCACCGGAGCCTGGTTGATGAGCGCACGAATAAGGCCCGTAGCAATGTTATCGGTAACCTCGGAAGACCCTGCGCCGCTGAAGAATCGCTCGCATATGTGGGCAATCATGTCGGTTACGCCCGCTGCCGTCTGATACGCAGGCAAGGTGAATGTAAGTTCAGGGTCTAGGAACGAAACCTTAGGACGGATAAGATCGGAATTCACGCCGAATTTCGCATCGATACTATCATTCGAAATAACACATGAGCTGGAACCCTCCGAACCCGCAGCGGGAATGGTAAGCACGCACATAAGCGGCAATGCTTGCTCAATGGCTGCCTTCTTGGCGAAGAAATCCCACACATCGCCATCGTGGAACACACCGAACGCAATAGCTTTCGCGCAGTCGATCGTGCTGCCACCGCCAACAGGAAGCACCAGGTCGACATCATTTTCCCGAGCTACGGCAATGCCCTCACGCACAGAGGCCACTTCGGGGTTAGGACGCACACCCGAAAGCTCAACGAATTCGACGCCCGCCTTTACAAGCGATTTCTTTACGCGCGCCAAGGTGCCCGTACGCACCACCGATCCGCCACCATACACAAGCAGGGCCCGCTTATAGCCGAGCTCGGCAACGTGCTGCCCCACCGCATCGGTGACACCACGCCCGAACACGAATCGGGTTGGAGAGTAAAACTCGAAATCGTTCATGGAACGTCCTTTCGTTGCCTTTTTGGAGCTGTCCGGTCAGCAAAAACCGAGCGATAGACAGCAAGAATCCACCCACTACGCCCGTATTATACGGAGCTTATCCAGGATTTGCGCACCCTTGGAAGCTAACGGCGCATACAAGGGAACGAGAGAAAAGCCAACCTTCAGAAGGGGCAAAAGGCCATGCAGGCTAACGGATTCCCATAACGAAAACCTCGAACAGGGAAACAACTACCAGGAAGGCGAAGTTATATGCCTCAAAGCGAGCGATAAACTTGCCGTTGCTACCCAGCCCCGACTTCTGATACTGCCGAAGGGTAATGAGAGTTGCCAAGGAAGAAATGGGCGTACCTACTGCGCCCACGTTGGTGCCAAGGGCAATGCCCGCCCAGTCGTTCGAGAAATGGCTGATCAGAATTGCACTGGGCACATTGCTGATAATCTGGCTGCTGACAAGCGAGGTCACGAATGCGCCGCAAGCATCCAAAACGGTGCTAAAGAAATCGGAAATGGCGGGGATCTGAGCAATGTTCCCGCTAAAAATGAAGAAGCAGACGAATGTCATCACCAAGGCGTAATCGGTCTTTGCGAATACCCTTCTGTCGGTAATGGCAAGAACAACGACGATAACGATCATGCCCATCAGAAACGGCACCGCACCAACCGTCATTGCTATGCAGAGTGCAAACAAAACAACGTATATTGCAACGCGCGGCTTAGACACCTGAATGCTTTCGGGTTTTCGGTAATGGAACTCCGCCTTCTTCACAAAGCAGCAACAAACAAGAATGAGCGCCACTGACAAAACAAGCGGAGGAGCCATAGCCGCAACGAAATCACCGAAGCTAACCCCGAACACTGTGTACAGATACAAATTGTGGGGCTTACTGAATGGCAGCAGCATTCCGCCAAAATTGGCGGTAAGGGTGATGGCGATGAAAGCGAACGGGATCTCCGATTCGCGGTTAACCGATTTCAGAAGCACCAAAGCAAGGGGTAAGACAGCAATCAGTGTCATGTCGTTAGACAAAACCATCGAACAGCCGAGCGTAATCAGTACCAAGGCAATTACCGCAAGAATGCTGAATAGGCAGGCCAGGGTATGCCAGTTGAAATAATCAAGATACGCAATAGAGGGAGGAACGAAAAGCATCGTTACCAGAGCCGCCACCGCCGAAACCACCAGCAAAGGATTATGGGCAAGCGCCCGCTCCGCAGCGCGTTCCGCCGAGCGAGCTCGCATGCCCTCAAGATGGATGCCGTGATGCTTTACGTCTAAATCTTCAATATGTTCGCTCGGGAGCTTCATGTAGCAATTGTACGCCCAACCAGCCTGTAAAATGAGGGGTCTAATCAGCGGAATTGTCCTATTGATATGGCGTTATGCGGCGAAGTATCACTGACCCGCCCATCAATTCGCACCTTCAGGCCCCCGCCCATCAATCCATCCCTCAGGCCCCTCCCCCTCAAGGACGGCAATAGCTTTTGCGTACTTCTCTGCGCGACGTTGGTCTTTTTCGGTGATGCGCGGAAGCCTGGACAGGTCGCTGTTGTGACGCAAATCGGCAAGTTTCACCGCACGTGCGAGCGGGTTCGGCTTAAGGGAGCGAACATATTCGAGGTACGGCACCGATTCATCGTGGGTAAGCAGCTTTAACGCTTCGATAACTTCGGGCGCAACTCCTCTTTCCCGAAGATCCGCAAACGTAAGCGGGGTATCTTCAACCACATCATGCAACCAAGCAACGGCTTTGGCAGCATCGCCCTGTACGCTAGCTGCAACATGAGCAGGATGTTCGATGTAGGGTTTTCCCGCTTTGTCCACCTGACCTTTATGAGCCGCAGCTGCAATAGACTGCGCCAATTCGCTTTGAATGTGATCCATAGTTTCCACCTAATAAAAAGTAGCGGGCCAAACCCGCCGCTTAAACAGAACTGCTATTCGGACTTTGCCGGGCCGGCGAACGCGCCCGCGCAATGAGGGCAGCGCGTTGCGCCTCCCTTAACTTCCTCCAAACAGAACGGGCAGGCAGGAGCAGGCTTTTCTTCTTTCTTTTCCTTCTTAGCAATCTTATTGCCAAGATCCTGCGCCTTGTTCACCGCCTTTATAAGCAGGAATACGACGAAGGCAACAATAAGAAAGTTTACGCACACGCTGATAAATGCGCCGAAGTCGATTTCGGTGCCAGGCAGACATCAGAAGAACGCATGTGAAACGTTCAAATTTTACCAAAGCAACAGGATATGCTGAATGGATGTGGCTTTAGCATGTTTGATAGCCGCGAGATGCAGAACGGGCATTCATGCGAGCTCAACGCACCCGAAACAAGCAGCTTCTCGGTTCCCGAGACTACCTACACGGTCAACGTCACCGATCCGACTCCCGAACCTAGCGACGAAGATCCTTTCGGCGAACCTCAACGCTTTCCCACGCCAAAGCGGCGTGGGAATAACGGGATTACGAAAAGAAGATCGAAAACAGAAGCAGAGCGAGCACGAATGCCGTAACGGATTTGGTGAAGGTGATAAGATCGCCACTCGGCTCGGGATTGAGGTTTTGCCACCCCCAACTTCCCGCAATATGCGATTGGGCATGGTTTACCGTGGCGCCCATCAAGTACTTCGTGAACTGGAAAATGCCGTATATCAACAGGGCAAGAATAATGACGGTGACCATGGCTATCGTTTCCTTCCGTTGTGCGTTTATGCTTCGTTTTATTAACGCCAACGATACGGAATCTGCAATTTCCAGGTGTACAGAATAATTCCCAGGGTATTGCACGGAACAGGGGAACTGGGCGCAGAAAGAACAAAAGGAAGCCATTTTTCAGGCTTCCTTTTATAGCCACGACATGGGGATGATGGCTTCGGCAGTATAACACGGCCAGCGGTAAATCAGAACGCTGGCCCTTCGATTTAAAGAATCACGCCTACGATGGGCGTGCGGCATTTTGAGGCATTCAACGTTGGCAGATCGGCAACGTGGGCAGGAAGCTGAACGCCAGCTAGCAGTCCGATTCTTTCCTGTGGTTTCGTAGCGGAAATGTATCGGCGAATAGAGGGGCACGAAGCGCAAGAGAATGCCTGCCTCGCTCATCAATACCACGCAACCATTCCGGAGTCGGAAACGCTGCCTTCGCGGAACTCATTCCGTAAGCACGACGTCAAGCGCATGGCATTAACTCTAAACCCGTCAGTGTATGCAAGCTCCTCTATGACGACCCCGCCAGGTGTGCGATCAAGGGAGACGGTGCCGCGCTATCGAATCCCTTCCTCGCCTACCCGATTGTCTCGCGGTACCTGGCTATGATCGAATCGATCTCTGCCTCGGCTTCCACGCTGACCCCCAGCTTTTTGATCGGCTCAAGGTCGGCAATCACCGCTCTTAGGTGATCGCCGTATTGCCCGTCTGTCATGCCCGCACGACCAACTGGCGGCACTGGCGCGTTGTTTCGGCTATTGACTCTTTGCCGCTTCGTCGGCGCAGGTGAGGACGGCGGCTTGCCTGGTTGGTAGCGATGGGCATGGTTGCACATAATGCGCTTCTCCATCTTCTTCGCGTCGTACTGGTTGCGGCAGGAGTAAATACGGTCCTCACCATCGTTGTTCTCCTTCACGCGCAACTTCCACTCGCCTTTGCCGGCGCTGCCAGCGAGCCCCAGCCACACAGCGCCCGGCATCCCGCCTATTGCAGCACCAAGCGCAGCGCGAGGGATTCGACTCTTGGTGCCCATGGCCCTCCCCTTGTAATGCTCGGCGAACATGATGTCGCGGTACTCGAACACCACTGGGCAGCCCTTTTGGTTGGGATCCACAACGTAAACACCGTCTACGCCCTCCTTGAGGACCCTCATCTCACCATCTGCCTGCCAGACGATTATTCCGCTGTCCCATCTACTGGGCATCTTCATCACCCCAAAGTTCTTCAGCTGTTTCCGCGTCTACCAAATGATCCGGGATCATCCCAACGTACGCGGAGAGCACGAAATGGCCCACAAACCCGCTATTGCGGAGATCCCACGAAACAGGGCTTCGAATCAATCCAGAACGGTTATGGAAACTATTTCGTCAATCGGAACGCCAACGAAAAAGGCTTTCTGCTCGATGTCGATCTCAATGTCCTCGTCCTCATCGGCATCTGCCGCATTGTGGCACCAGTACGCGCCGCGCACAACCTGCCCATCGGTGCACAGAACCTCAGCGTTGTGATCCCATAGCGTTTCCTCGTTGCTCTTTAGCTCTTGCCATTCCATGGCTTCCCGTCCTTTCATACAGAACGATATACAGGGAGCGCTTTTACCTGCTGTCCGCGCAAACGGGACTTAAAGCGTCGAAACTGACTTCTAGTCTGCCGGTTTCTTCAGCTTAAACGGCTCAAGCTGCTCCTTCGTCAAGGTCGATGGGTCTTCGATGCCCATCTCCTTGCAATAATCAGCAACCTTGCGCGGGTTGTACTTCGGTGGGTAGCTGTTGGGCGCAACATAAGGGTCTAGGTCGTCAATCATTGTTTCCGCAATTTCGTTCATAAAGCCTCGCCACCGCCCTTTTGCCCATATGCATGCACTGTCAGTCAGTTTGCTGCGCGCCAAGCAGCTTCCCGTAATAACCAACGGGCTGGGAGCATCCCCGCATGCAGGAAGCACGTGCACAATTGGCGTTGTTACGGTTCGCCCGCTTAATCGTCTGCCAGCTCGGCTCTATTTCAAGCTTAAGCCTGATCCCAACAATACATTCTTTTTCATCTTTACGTGTACAACGCAATACCCATGGGTGTTGGCGAATCTGAATTTAAGCCAAGCGATGGCTCCATCAAAGAAAAAGCGCACCCATACAGTATTTCGTGATTCTTCGGCACACCGATCAGCCTCAACTAGCAAACCCCGATTTGTCGGGGTGAAGGTGCGTTTGGGCGACGTTGTTAGCGCTTCATCCGAACGCAACAAAGGAGGGCGCTGCAGCGCGGTATACAGCGTTACGAATTCTCAGGGCTTCGTCCCATCTGAAGACTATTTCTCGAAAGAGGTCTACAGCAAGGATCTGAAGACTTACCGGGTTGTGGAGCGAAACATGATTGCCTACAACCCGTCGCGTATCAACGTAGGGTCAGTTGCCCTGCAAGACAAATGCGATGAGGTCGTCGTGAGCCCTCTTTATGTCGTTTTCTCGGTCGATGAAAGTAGGGTTAAGCCTGGTTACGCAGTGCGATTTCTCAAGAGCAAACCAGGGCTTGATCAGATTGCGTTTCAGTCCATCGGCACAGTCCGCAACAATCTTAAATTCAAAGCTTTGTGCCAAATGAGGCTCAAGCTGCCTTCGCTCGCCGTGCAAGAAGAGAGGCTTGCAAACCTTGCTTCAATCGAGTCTCAAATCAACCAGTCCCGTAAGGCTATTGAAGAATTTGACCAGCTCGCCAAATCCCGGTTTGTCGAGATGTTCGGGGATCCGACGAATAACAAGTTCGATTTCCCAGTTGAAAAGCTTGGAGGGCTAGGCTTGCTTGAACGAGGAAAATCGAAGCACCGCCCCCGTAACGCGCCCGAGCTTAGGGGTGGTCCGAACGGCCCTTATCCTCTTATTCAGACGGGCGATATCGCCAATGCAGGCACGTATCTAGCGACATACGAGGACACTTATACAGAGCTTGGTCTTCTGCAAAGTCGCATATGGCCGAAAGGAACACTCTGCATAACTATTGCCGCCAACATAGCTAAGACCTCAATACTGGCCATTGATGCCTGTTTTCCCGACAGCGTTGTTGGCTTTACGACAAACGGAAAGGTTACTAACCTTTTTATGCATTACTGGTTCAGCTTTTTCCAGAGCATTCTCGAGAAACAGGCACCTCAAGCAGCGCAGAAGAATATCAACCTGCGAATACTTCAAAACCTTGACGTTATCGCACCTCCTCTCGCTCTCCAACAGGAGTTCGCCGACTTCGTCGCGCAGGTCGACAAATCCCGGTTTGTCGAGATGTTCGGGGACCCAGTTGATGGTGTCCTTTGGGCAAAGCAAAAGCTATCAGACCTGTATCAGGTGAAGTCGTCCAAACGAATTTATGCACGAGAACAAACCAAGAGTGGTGTCCCTTTCCTGCGCTTGGCTGACGTTGGCTCATTGATAGATTCTGGTATGGCGGATTCTGGCCTCTTCATTTCCGAAGAGCGTTTTGAGGAATTGAAGGTAAGAGGCCATGTACCCGCACCTGATGACGTGCTTGTAACCGCACGTGGAACCCTTGGGCGATGCTATGTAATCAAGCCGGCTGACCATTTCTATTTCCAGGATGGGATGATTACTTGGCTTGCTGCAAGCGAAAACAGTCCATTGCCAAGTTATTTGCTTGCCATTTTTGACAATCCTCACTTCATCGAGCAGCTGAGCAATAATTGCAGCGGAACTACAGTTAGGTATCTTTCCATTTCCGACCTGGCGAACGTCACTATCCCCGTGGCCCCGTTAGCGCTCCAAGAGGAGTTCGCCTCCTTCGCCTCCCAGGTCGACAAATCGCGGTTTGTTCGGGATCATGAGATAAATTTCCGATGAGAACGCTTCACATTGTCTTGGTCGACCATCGCATAACAGAGCGTCGTGTCTATCTTGCTGTGACCCAGCAGCACCTGCACCTGCTCGATGGGCATACCCTTATCAATGGCCTTTGTTGCCAGAGTTCGCCTGAACTTGTGCGGGTGAACATCCTTCACCCCTGCATCCTCTCCAAGCTTGCGAAGCCTAGCCTCTACCCCGCTTATCTGCAGGCGCCTAAAGGGCCTATGCAGGGAAACCAACAGCGCTGGCGCATCATCGCAACGCGAATTCAAATATGCAAGCAAATGAGTTTTTGCTCTCGCATCAAAATAGACCCTGCGCTCCTTATCTCCTTTACCATGCACGACACATTCGCGTGCTTCAAAATCGATATCGCGACGGTTAAGCTGCACAAGCTCCCCCACACGGATACCTGTCGAAGTAAGCAGATCAACCATCGCAAGATCTCGAAGCTCCGTACAGCAATCACGAAGCGCCTCAAGCGATTCATCCGAATACACCGGCTTCAGAACCCGAGATGTTCTGATCTTCTTAATTCGCCTAACGGGGCTCTTGTAGATATAGTCTTCCTCTTCGAGCCACGAGAAAAAGCTAGAGATCACACGCCTAACGTTATCAACGGTTGCCTTTCCAGCACGGCCATCCTGCGAATAACCCGCAAGGTAATCGCGGATGTCTTCAGTCGTCATCTCGTGGGCAGCTTTCGTAACGCCCTCCGCAAAACGCGCAAGCGTACTCCTGTAGTAGCGCAATGACCGCTCCGAGCATCCTTCCAACTTCTTGGCACTTAAGAAAAGCTCAATGTATTCCGTCGTGGACCTCTGCAAGCCGGCACCCTTGCCTTCGCTTGTCAGGCAGGCAACCAGAACTGCATGCAACTCAACCGCCTGAGCGTCACTCAACACGGGGCTCATAAGCCTGTCTATCTGCTCAATCTTCTCACGCATGGGAAAGCACCTTTCTCCCTGGAAATGCCGTTAAGAGAAAGGTGCCTCAAGTTCAAAAGAAAAACTACGCTGCAGGATTTTCCGCGTTGCTCTTGATGCGGCTAATAATCGCAACAAGACCCATCTGCTGCTCCGTGGTGAACATGCGAACAAACGACTGCGGGCGATCGAAGGGCGGCTGCGTTAACGCAACGGGCTCCATATACCCGTTCTCAACCACGTAATCGACCACTTTACGAACAAACGAAATCTGTTGCTCGTTAAGAGCCTGCGAGTTAATGAACTCAGCAAAAGCTTCAGTGGCAGCGTCATGGTCGAGCTTCACAAGCTGACGGACCAACAAACCGAACGGCGTTTCGCCATAAGTGCGTTCGTAATCGTCGGCTGTACCCAGCTCCTGGGTAAAAATGCGTTCCAGCTCAACGAATTCGTACTCAGTCATAGGCAGATTGCGATGCAACTTCTGAATCACCAACGAGTTTCCGTAGTCACGCAAATATCGCTCCACCTTCAAACGATAATTCGTGAAATCCTCGCCGGTCGTCGCGGTAGCGCCGTACTCAATATTGGTCACCGGATCGTCGAGGTGCGTGATAACATCTCGCCTTCCCAGCCCTCGCGGTATGAAACGCATAAGCCCACGAAGCTCACATCGCAGCTTTTCCAACTTCAAGACAGAAACACCATCAAAGAACTTATCCTCTGTCACTTGCTTCAACAGCGGCAATTTCTCCTTGACCTGCGGGATGGTTACCATTTCCTGCAGAGCCAAAGATATCGAAACCAGCCTATTGGCATGGATAGATATAGCCCGCCCCTCCACGAGTGAGCACATGAATCCGTACATAAACGCATCAAAACACAATGCATCAATGTCGGCTTCATCATTATGCACAAGCGGCGCTATTTCAGCGATAAGAATGCCCAAGTCGCCGTCATTCAAGCACTCATATACCGACTCCTGCTTGAAGCGCTCGACAGCCTGACGATGCAGACGCACACTCACCAGCTCTTCATTGAGATCAATCACCTGATAATGGATCTCATGCACCATGTCAGTGCGCCAATTCTGGTATTCGTCGGCAGCAAAAGCGCTCTGCTGAAGATCTTTTACGAGCGTTGCCTGCCGGCAGAACACCGTTTCGGAGAGAGACGAACCAACCTTGCCCTCCACAACATTCGGATTCTCGGCAAAGAATTCGAAGTTACGACACCAATCGAATATGAAAAAACGTTCCTTGTCGGTGTGGCGTCCGTCCAAGGGGTCATCAACCTCAAGACCAGGGCACAAGCGCGTACCACGACCGATCATTTGCCAAAACTTAATCTTCGAACGAACCTTCTTGAAGAACACCAGGTTCACAATTTCAGGCACATCGATGCCCGTGTCCATCATGTCCACCGACACAGTAATAACAGGCTGCGGCTTCAGCTCAAATTCATCGATCACCGTGTGCGAGTAGTCGTCGGAATGCAAAACCGTCTTGATATAACCGCCAGACAACTTCGGATAAAGCTTTCCGAAACGCTCAACGATGAAACGAGCGTGCTTCTGGTTTTGGGCGAATATCACCGTCTTGCCCAAATCCTGGCCACCGTTCACACGGACGCCCTTTTCCATCAAGGTTTCCAGTACATTGTCGACCGTCTTTTCGTTAAACACCCAACTGTTTATCTGAGTGTTAGCAATATAGTCGGGCACGTCCTGACCCGTCTCCTCGAAGTCTTCTTCAATGATCTGCTTATCCTCGTCGGAAAGATCCTTGTAGGTAATGCCTTCGTCGATAAAGCTCGTGTGCGTTTTAATGCCAAGGAAGGGCACCAACACATGATCCTGCTTGGTCGCAGTTTCGTATTCGTATACGTAAGTTGGGACACCACGTTCCACTTCAAAGAAGTCATAGGTATTTCGGTCTACTTCGTTGGCGGGCGTGGCGGTAAGACCAACAATAAGCGCATCAAAATAATCAAAGATTGCTCGATACTTCTTGAAAATGGAACGATGCGCCTCATCCACGATAATCAGGTCAAAGTGTGCGGGCGAATACATACGCACACCGTCATCATTGCGTACAGCATCGATGGCATTCAGAATCGTGGGATACGTTGAGAACACGATGCGAGCATCGCGTTCCTCCTTGTTCTTGCATAGGTTGCAGCGCGAAGTGTCGGGAAGGTACTTCTGGTAAGCACGGGCAGCCTGGCTTACTAGAGCCACGCGATCGGCAAGAAACAGCACGTTCTTCACACGGTTAGCGCGCATAAGCACATCGGCAAGGCCAGCAGATACACGAGTCTTGCCGGTACCCGTTGCCATAACAAGAAGGCCGCGACGGTGACCCTCGTCAAAGTTAGCGCAAGCGCGCTTGATGGCTTCCACTTGGTAGTAACGGTTAGCGCCACCACCTGCAATATCGGTGTTAACCGGCACTGAAGAAAGCGTCTGACAACTCCCCCGGCGATTCATAATGCGCTGAAGGTCATCGCGTGAAAATACGCCACTCACTTGGCGTTCGGGGCCGCTCTCGTCATCGATAAAAAAGGTGTCGAAGCCGTTGGAAAGGAAGATGAGCGGACGGTAACCAAACTCGGCCTGAAGGCAATCAGCATACAGGCGAGCCTGCTGTTTGCCCTTCTGCGCCGATTTACTGGTACGCTTAGCTTCAAGTATCGCAAGCGGCCTGCCGTCCTTTCCTAAAAGCAGGTAGTCAATGTAGCCCGTACCGGTGTTGTTGCCAGGCTCTACGGGCATGCCATGCACCTCGCGCTCTTCTACGACATCGTCGCCGATACTCCATCCCGCAAGCCCCAGATCCCAGTCGATATAGCGCTTGCGCGTCTCAAACTCGGATATCTCTTCAGGGTTAAATGTTCGGCTTTGCTGATTGGCGGCACGCTCGGAGGCAAGCTGCTCAGCCATAGCCTCGAGCTTGGCCTCTAGGCTCTTAATTTCGTCTTCCTGCTTGGCAACAAGAGTTCCTTGCGCCTTAATGGCAGCTACCTGCTGTTTGGACAGTGGCACACCTTTAGCGGGGATCTTCTTCTCGTCAAAGCTGCGCTCGACATAGTTGGCGCCGTAGCAGTAATCAATCCAGTCGATGAAGTTGAACAAGCTACGGAGCGAGAGCGCAGCATCAGCGGGCTTTACCAGCTTATCGGTGTGCACCGCCAGGTTGCCCAGCTTGTTAATGCCGAGAAGAGGACGCCATACTCGCTCGTCCAAGCATTCCTTGAAGCTATATTCATGCAGAAGCGAAGCCAGATTATCCTTGTAGGGCATGCTGATGGAAGAGTCCGCAGCATAAACCCATTTGACGGCAAACTCAAGCGCCTTACGGCAGCCCACCGCGCACATGGCAGGCGAGGTCGCAAAGATCTTCTCGGCCTCAATGCATGCATCCGCAAACAGCTCGTAATAGACGCCTTGCTCTTTCAGAAAGTCGAAGTTCATGGCGGGTCCTTAATCCCCAAAGTAGTCCTGGGCGAGGCTGTCGTAGAGCATTTGCAGCTTTTCAATTTGCTGCTGCGCGATAAACCGGGATTTGACAAGGGAGTCGAGGCCGGCAATCTCTTGCTGTGCCAGCGCTATCTGCTTGAGAATGCTGTCGAGTTGAGCCGCCGTCTCTTTCTGCCCTCCAAGAGACGGGAGGCGCAGCAAAATGCCCTCGATATTTTTTCTCGTTAAACTCGGAATGGTGCAGGTTGTATTGAGCTTTCCGAAATCGTAATGCTTGCAAAAGTGATACAGATACCGTGCATCCAGCAGCTCCGGTTTTGCCACAAGGCCAAATGCAGTATCCACATTCCAGAAAGGTTCAGAAACGTAAATTGGCTTGTTGATGTTGCCTTTACGGCCAATTATGACGGTATCTGCAGGACAAATGCAAGAGCTTGCCCAGCCCATCTGGCCACCGCTGCCATAGATTGGGTACTGTCCATTCTCGTCTTTGACGGCTTTCTGGTTCTTTCCGTTGACGACTTGAAGGACATCCCCCAGCTTCACCCTTTCCCCGACAAATCGGGGTTTGCTACTCATTGCGATCACCCCCGAGCATCTTATTGAGCTCTGCAAGGCTTTCAGCCATCTGACGGTTCAGATCAGCAAGATCGGCCAGGATTTCTTCAGTGGGCGGGTACTCAATACGCTCGTATTCAGTCTTGGTGTACTTGTTGAAGCTGAAGTCGTAATCGTTGTCGACAATCTCCTGCTTAGGAACCAGGAAGCTCTTGTCCGTACGCTCGCGCTTTGCTTCATCGGCAAGATTCGCCCATCGGTTCAAGATATCAGGGATGTCGTTGTGCTTTTCATCTGCATCGCGCTTGTCATCGAGGGTAAAACCATCGCCCTCCATGTTGTACATCCAAACATCATCAGTGCCACCAGCATCGGTCTTGGTAAACACAAGAACAGCCGTGCTGACCCCTGAGTAGGGTTTAAAAACACCACTCGGCATATAAATAATAGCCTCGAGCTTCTGATTATCTACCAGCTCGCGGCGCAACTGACCGTATGCTTTCGAGTTACTGCGGAACAACACGCCATTGGGAACAATGCACGCACAGCGGCCGCCCATCTTCAGCATACGCAGGAAAAGCGCCACAAACAGGAGCTCTGTCTGCTTGGAATCAACGATGCCACGCAGACTTTTGTCGATATCCTCAACGTCCACCGAACCGGTAAATGGCGGGTTCGCAAGAATCACGTCATAGCGACTACGCACAGTGTTGCTCTTGGAAATTGAGTCCATATAGCGCACATCTGGCGCATCAACACCGTGAAGCATCAGATTCATGGTGGAGATTCGCAGCATGGTCTGATCCATCTCAAAACCACTGAATTGCGGGTCTGCCCCCTTCGCACCCGCGAAGCAATCCCACTGCTGACTTGTCATGTTCGCTTCGTAATCGTGGCGAATATGCTCGGCAGCAGAAATAAGGAAGCCAGCAGTGCCGCAAGCAGGATCGCATATAAGCTCACCGGGCTTAGGGTCAATCATGGAAACCATCATGTTGCGAATATGCTGTGGGGTACGGAACTGACCGTTGGTGCCCGCAGTGGAAAGCTTTGACAACATGTACTCGTAAAGATCGCCCAAGTCTCCAATGTGCTCATCGAACTCAGCGAGCAACCCTTCAACGCCGTCAACGGCCTTCTCAAGCAGAGAAGGCTTGCCTGCCGGAAAGCTAAAGGTTGCAGATTCCATTGCTTTAGAAAATGCAGAGCCATCTCCCAGTTCTTTGATAAATGGGAATACGAACTCGCTTACGATGCGATACATTTCCTGAGCAGACTTGTCCTTGAAGCGACTCCAACGAAGTTCTTCTCCAGGGATTTCCGCACCATAGGCATTGCGGTAGACTTCCGGAAAAATACGCGGCTGCGACACACCCAGCACCTGCTCCATGCGCTCAGCCTCAAGTTCTTTTTCGTCAAGCGAGCGAATGAACATAAGGTAGGTAAGCTGACTAATGACCTCGATAGGGTTGGTAATGCCGCCCTCCCACATCTTCTGCCAAATGGCGTCGACCTTACCCTTAGTTGCTCCAGTGATCACGGCTATTTGCCTTTCTTTACAGGTTCTTTAAGCGCACAAACACATTAAACTCGCCAAGCACGCCATTTGGATGTTGCCTTGATCGTTGCTATGTTATGAGTGCGTCAGACATACTGAGGAACATCGAAGAATGGGTTCCTCTATTGGAAGCAACAGTTCTCAGCTCCACTCGGTTCCCTATCAATAAGTTCCCTTTGCAACCGCATCCACTTCGTCAAATCACTCGGGATACGACACAAATGCAATGCCGACATTATATGTCACTAGCTGGTAAAACGCACCAAAGGCAAGCTTCGCGTCTATGGTATTTGAACGCAATTGAAGTGGTTGGTGAAGCACCGTTGCCCCTTAAATCATTGCCAAGATCGGCACCCCACCCACAAAAAAAAGATCCCGACCACTATTTGCGATCGGGATCTTCGTTAGTGCTGATTGAACACATCCTGCGTTCTTGCCAGGCCCTTTTCCAGCAGCGATTCAACTGCTTCGGCAGCACGCTGGCATGCCTGGTCGAAATCGTCCTTTGCGTCCTTTTTCGGGGTGCCAAGCACGAAATCTACCACGCTCATCCTTCCGGGAGGACGGCCGATGCCAGTGCGCACACGCAAGAACTCGCGCGAACCGCACTTTTCGATGATGGACTTCAGGCCGTTATGACCTGCATGCCCACCGCCCTTCTTAACCTTCACGGTGCCTGGGTCGATATCAAGCTCATCATGGATAACAATAAGCTCTTCAACCGGGCAATCGTATTCCTTGCACAGCTTCGACGTAGGCCCGCCGGAAAGGTTCATGAAGCTCTGGGGCTTCGCCAAAATAACCTTTTCAATACTGCCATCGGAATGGCGCAGCTTGCCTTCGCCCACCAAAGCACCGCACGTGTTCTTCCAGTAGGTTACGCCCCATTCGCTGGCCAAAAGGTCTACTACCTCAAAGCCCGCGTTATGGCGCGTATGCGCGTATTCTTCTCCTGGGTTGCCCA